>Ga0307507_10001252_pt1 | contig 56828 bp, 78 predicted proteins | sample 7_EM_MG_FD_207223 | JGI IMG/M metagenome (GOLD analysis project Ga0307507, IMG submission 207223) | Populus trichocarpa ectomycorrhiza microbial communities from riparian zone in the Pacific Northwest, United States - 7_EM | ecosystem: Host-associated > Plants > Roots > Unclassified | place... | reverse complement strand
CATTGGAATTTTCTAAATGGTCAAAGGATCACCCAGATGTCGACACGCAAACTGTGATGATCATTCCCACTTCAATTGTGTACACCGATAAATCCAAATATAGGAGCGGAGTGGGTTCTTACTCCTTGTCGATCCCATAGGAGAACTGACCTTTTTGATTTTGCAGGTCATCATGGAGTATGACATGTTGGCAAATCAAAACCTAAATAATTAGGCTGACATTGTCGTAGGTTTGGTCGCCCAATTTCCGTCAAGGATTATGAAGAGCAGTTTTTCTCCACTGAAGAGGGTGCACCCCGCGCCGCTGTTAAACGACTGACGCGCGCCATTGAAAGTGAATTGGTGGAGACGAGTATCAATGCTCCGGATTGGTAAGGTAACAAAGTGGTAACTATAGCTTGACCTTATCTTTTTGTCAGGGATACCCTATACACTGCCAGAATGGCTCGAGATCTACTGTGGGAAGGCAAGTCTATCAAGCTGGATGAATTTGTTATTATTTCTCAGACGTAAATGTCGTTTTTTCTTGTCGTATATCATCCTCGTGATCTGACATGTTTTCACCTGTAGCCTCGTCGATTTGTTCTCTACTCTAGACCTAACCGCTAACTTCAAGTCGGTGAAACGCCATTTATTGGGATATTATTCTCTTCTGCAGTCATCCCATCTCACTAACTCTGTGCTCTCATCTTTACCATTGTCGGAATCATTAAACCCAAACACACCAACAACTATTCCAGGCCGGCTTTTCACGCTTCTCATCCTTATCCGTGATTCTTTTTCTGCTCTTGTTCAACTACCCTTTTTCTTCCTTCCTTTAATTGTCCACCTCCCCGTGTATGCAATGGGCCGTTTTGGCGCCAAGTTGGTAGAAGATGAGGAAGAAACTCAAGCGCAGAACAAGGTGGCATTTGGCTTGATTTCGTTATTCCTCATCTACTCTGCGTCGTTCTTTTTCCTTTGGGCTCTGTTTTGGTATACCCCCACGGGAGCATTATTGTCAGCCTTCTTGGTTTATCTTTTCGCGGTATATCATGTCAAGATGATTGATAGTGAGCTTGTTTATTTTTATGGAGAGATGGCGATTCTAATTGAGAATCAGGTAATTATGAGCGGTTAGTAAAACTCGAGTTCTTGGTTTGAATCAAGTGTTCATGGTCTAACCCAGGGCGAAACGATTTATTGCCACCTGGCGAATCCTTGTTGGGGTTTGGACACCGAAACGGTGGGACCTCTCTATAGCAGCCCTATCTCAGTATACCACGCCGAAAACGCCGCCCGAAAATCCTTGGATAGACCGGCCAAAGACACCTGTGGAAGGGGCAGCGACTCTGGCACGCTTTGATGCAAACGGGCCATTAAATTCTGGAACAGGAAATCGCTCTGCGCGTCGGCCTCCGTCACGTCGCCTTATTCGGCATGTTTTGAAGGCGCGTGTGGAAGCTGTGAATGCGCTCGCTAGCTTTTTTGATCAGCTGGAACGGGAGGGGGGTGACAAAAGGGTTAACTCGAGCCTGCATCTGGCGAGATTATTTGGCCAGGTAACCGATGGCGAGAACAGTGAGAAGACAGAGAAGGGATGGAGATACTCTAAGGAGGTGGTCGGGTTTCTACGACAACGAGGTGCCAAAATTCCAACACTGGGGAATGGGGTGATCAACGGCGCATGGGCGGCACTGAGCAGTGAAGGAGAGGGATATACTACATCTGAGGAGAAGGATGAACCAGTGTGGGTAACGTAGTCGTTGATAGATAGGTTTTAATTGGGTAGTCAGGGTTGTGAAGTGTGTCATGAGAGTGAATCGAGTGAAGTAAAGTAGTCTTCCTTGGTCTTCCACCTGTCCCTAAACTTTCCCAACATGGCTTATCCTTACTCTTTCGTCCAGGTAATATCTACCCTTTTCTTCTCTATTTTCCCTCATCTCATCCCCATCACACCAGCAATCTGAACCAGAACCTCTTTCTTTGTTCGCTCAGACTTTGCGCGAAACCGACGAAGAGTTCTATGCCACTTTTCCTCAGGCAAGGGAGGCCATACAGGCTCAAGTTGAGGCCCAGCTGAACCATGGCCATGGCCCAGCTGTGAACTATGGCTACTCTGGAGAGGGCATTCATTACGGAGGCCCTTCGGTGTCTTGTCAACCTTCCCCGCATCGCGATTCTATGCATGTTGAGTACCCACCTCTTTACTATGACTATGCAAGCTTCCAGTCTATGGCCATCCACCCGACGACCCCTTCCCAGAACTTTGACTCGAAACAATCTAACCAACCTGAACAACTCTACCAATCTTATGCCCCACCTTTGGAAAGTCGACCCGACGTCAACACTTATTCGCAGGTTAATCGACTTCCCAGCCCGACCCAGTCACAGCATTGTCCCTGTTGCAAATCCCAGACACTTGTGGTGGACCCTATCGTTTCCCCTCCTGCACCTGCCATCCGACAAACGATTTCAATAACAACGGAAGTACCCCCTCCTTTTGATCCTACTCTCCAATATCGTACGATGGCTGAGCCTGCCTGGTCAAATCTGCCTGCTTCAACAACACCAACTCGAAGGTATCGCACAGTGCAGGAACCAACAGTCAGAGTCACATCTGGCAACCATCCTGCACACGTTCATGCACGTCATCAAAGCGAGTATCAGACCCACACCCCGTCGTCGCATCACTCTTTAGTGTGGCGGACTCATCGTTCTGCGTCGCCGCGGCCCTTGATGCCATTGACCCCTCTTCCCATCAAACGTCCAGCGGAAAAGAAACCACCGCTTGCATGCCTCTTCTGCAGAGGTCGGAAAATTGCCTGTGGACCTCCCATTCCAGGAAGCAAGGACAAGACCTGCAAGTAAGTCCCAAACCTTCCACGAGCATCGCAATCAGTTATTCACAGCTCTGCAGTCAGTGCCAACGCCGATCTCTGAAATGCGAGTACCCATTGGAAAGTCGGCGCGGCATGAGGAAGAAGAAAGTCAACATCAACACTGATGGCCCAAAGGTCACACTCACAAAAAGCAAACCCTAGTGTTGTCCCATCATCATGCTGCTATGCACCATTCTTGCTTTCGACGCTTTCGACGCTTTGTTGTTAAACACACAAATTGTTACTCATCCTTCTTGCCCGCTTTGCACTATTTTATGTCAAGAATTTCTTTAATTTTCAGATATTATTGTATATACTATGACCATTCACAATCCACTACCGTACACTTACATATAACAACAGTATGGCCATCTTGTCATTTTTACACAACTTGAAGAATGTGGCAGTCAGTATTGCTTCCAGAGATTTGGATTTATGTCTTCCACCAGAGTTACTTATGGAATGTTTTAGTGAATGGTGCATTATTGAATTTTCGTACTGGGAATCAAAACCAAGAGATACAGATATGGTAAAGAAAATTGTTAACTGGAGGATGTTGACATAAATGTACAAGAAGGATACATCAAACGTTTGCGCGACGGGGCCGTTTGGTTCCCCTCTTGGAAGAAGCTCCAGGAGCGCCTGATGGTAAGCGACCACCCGCACTCTCCTCCGGGAGAGGGGTCAACTGTCCGTGGAGGCGCTTTTGTCCACCTCGAGTCCTAGGGCCGGCTGCAGACCTCTCCTGAGCAACCGCATGCGCGATCATTTCGGACGACGGCTCAGGGAGTGTAATCTTGTCGTCTTCTGCCGCTTGGGAGAGAACTTGACTGCGACGTTGAAGGGCTCGTGATTTTGAAGGTCCTGCTCTGGGCACAGATGGCTGGATCTGCAGCCCGATGAAGTCATTGGTTACGCCAGCCTCCCCGTATTGATAACCATTGACAGATGACGGTGTGTGCTGAGATATATCGTCCAAAGTATAAACAGGTGTATAGCTTTGCAACCAAGGGTGCTCAAGAGCGTCCTTCAAAGACATTCGACGACGCGGGTCTTCTTGCATTAATGCATGAATGAAGCTTAGCGCTGACAGAAAGAGTTCAGCTGACAATGACGAAGTGAAAAAAAAAATGGCAAACCTTCTGGGCTCGGGTTAACATTTTCTAGAATACCCCAGTCAATGTGGCGCCCAGCAATTCGAGCTCGAATGTCACGTTGATTTTCATCTTCAATAAATGGGCCTGCATTGGTTAACCTAGATGCCACGGAGGTCAGCGAGGGGCGTTACGTGAACAGGGGTGGGATGTTTACATGGAGAAAATGATAACGCCCACACTCCAGCTATCCACGAGGTTATCATATCCTTGATGACTCTCTTGTTTTACGACCTCTGGCGCCAGATAACTTGGTGTTCCACACATGGTCTTTATAGGAATATATCAAGAAGCAGTTTAAAGTAGAGATATAAGGCGTACCCGTAACATAGTAACGCTGTCAACAATTTTGGCCAATCCAAAATCGGCTACTTTGACTCTGGGGGGCCTGTCCTTTGTGAGAAGTACGTTCTAATAACATTCAGACCAAATAGTAGCAGAGAGAACGGAGAAATAACCTCAGGCTTTAAATCGCGATGGGTGATGCCCTTGGAGTGTATATACTGAAGCGCGAAAAAGGAAAGAAAGTAAAGAGCTGGTGACATAAAAGAAGCAACCCCTTACCGCGAGTGCATCGCAAATCTGATATGCAATATGCTTCGCATCCACCTCCGCTATATTAAAATGTTTAGCAGGTGAACAACGCACGAAACGGGGAAGACACGCACGCACGCCGTTATGCTTGAGGATGTATTCAAGTAAATCCCCACCTTCAACAAGTTCTAGTACTAAATCTGAAACAGACATCAAGATCAGCGAGTGGGTCATTTTACTGTCCGGAGAGCTCACTGATATCATTGTTCTCCTGGTAAAAAACCTCTTTGAGTTCGCAGATATTAGGATGCTTGAGTTTCTCCATAATGCTGATCTCTCTGGTAAAAGAGGTGCTCCTTGCCACGTGATGATCATTCCTGTTTCCGTGGATCATTTTTACAGCAAACCATTCCCCAGTTGTCCGTGACATTGCCTTCATGACAGTTGCAAAGGATCCTTTGCCCAGCTCATTGCTGAGGTCGTAGTAGGCATAGAGGCCCTCTGTAGGTGGGCCATTGGCTGTGTGACGATAGACGAAACCTGTTTAGATACCACATTAATTTGCGACTTACATGTCAAGGTCGATAAACTTACGATAATCTTCGAGACCATTGTTATGAGGTTGTGGGACGGAAGTTCCAAAGGCGATCTCATTGCCTTCTCGAAGAATCCTAGACTGACCCTTCCCAATCTTGGTACTGTTTATCTGTTCAACAATTCAAAATGAGGACTTCCCACAATTATCAGTGAAGACTTACGAATGTACCGTTACTGGAAAGATCGTGAACAACAACGTCACTGTTCCCTTCGCCGTCCCATGTGATCACACAATGTTGGTTACCTTGAGTGAGATGAGCATTGTGTCGTGGTCGAGTGTTATTGTATATATACTCACTAACTTTGAACCCAGGCAGAACGACCTGGTTCACTTCCGTGTTCCTCCCAATCGAGTAGCGAGGATGTATTTTCCAGAAATCGATTCGAGTAAGAGAAGAGCTGCATGGTTGAAGATAGCCCCACAAGTGCGAATCGGCAGCAGTAGCAGTCGGCTGAGAAGCTTGCTGCGTCGATTGGGTTTGGGTTTGGTCGTCAGCGTCCTCAGAGTCGTACGCGTTTTCTCCTTCTTCCCCTTCGTCGCCTTCGTACTCTGCGGATGGGTTAGTGTAGTCGTCCATGATGAAGTAGGCAGGAGGTGGTGGATGAGTTGCCAGAGGGGAGAGAGAGCTTTTGTATGCACGCGTTTCAAAGCCCGACGGTGGCGACCCTGCATGCTTTGACTTTGCCTTGACGCGAACAATGGGCGCTCAATTGGTAACACAAATCGTACAAAGGGCCACCAAGACCCAGCGGCCACCGCAAGGATTTAGGCCGCAACAAGCACGAGGAGACACAGCACAATATTATATTTACGAGATGTGGCTCATGACACGAGTCCTCTGTAATGGCCGCGTTCCTCAGTGGCGTCGCGATTATTCGTTCGTATTCAGTGGCATTCAGTGATTTCATTCAGTAGGTAACAAAAAGTATCAAGAGCTATCGCTGTCAACCTCGTTCATTTGGTGGTTTCACAACGACATTGCTTGTAACGATGCTAACCAGCTTGTTCATAGGGGTAGCGGAACGGTCACATGACAGCGCGTCGTTCAATGTTGTACACCGTTACATTTACAATGTTACTAAGTAGTAGCAAATTAAAAGTCAATTCCAATTGATTCTTCCTCATTGGCGATTTCTATACCCCATTTGAACTAGTTTGAGGTCGTTGTCATCACGCCGTAAGAGGACCGGCTTTCTCTCTTGCCTGAATTGTTTCGGCAAGAAAGCCAATCCAACAATATATGCTACAGGCAGCACCTAGTAGAAAACAGAGTTGTCAAAAGGCACTCAAATGAGTGCGCAAATGACTCACCGCTAACCAGATGAAGAAGGAGATGTTGACACCATTGGAGAGTTCACCACGTCCTGTCGCCTTGGGCCATTCAACTTTATAGCCAGAGTGAACTTGATAAAACGCAAGGGCGATAATGATGAGCCCAAAGATTGCGTGGAAATAATTCTGGAGAGGCCTGCGGGTTCGATCGCTAGCCTTGACCCAATGAATGATTGCACCCACTCCGCATTGGAGAAGGTAAAGAATAAAGATCGCAACACCATATCTCTGATTCGACGAGATAAGATATTGGCCGCAGGGAGAGGGATAAACAAATACTTACTTTGTGACTATCGTTTAGATGCGTGGCACGTGCTTCTGCAACAGACTGAATGCCCAGAGCGATTCCAATGACAATAGACGGACCCGCTGTCAAAACATGGTTGGATCCTACGCAGCAGAAATATGGAGGGATATACTTGCCCAACGCGAATTGTGCAATCCAATGTCCTTTAAACCACGTGCTTGTGAATGTTCTTGAATATCTCGCCAAAAGAGCCCCAGCTGGCAAAAAGAACAGGAAACCGACAGTACAGAGGGTTGCGTGAGCAACAATCATTCGTTGATACGGCGACAATGGGATGCTGTCTACTCCAGAGGTGTCCGCCCCGGAGGATGAAGTGCCCCCTGTGCTTCCATTTGTCGACGACGACTTGGTTAAGTCTAACTGAAGTACGCCAGAATCAACATGCTCCGCCAGTGTTGCGTCTACCGCCGATGAACCCGGTTTTTGAGTGCCAAAAGCGAAGATAACGCTCTGCTTCTGATCACTGTTAGCCTTCAGGACGAGAAATGAGTTGGTTCTGAATTTGCGTAAGTGCATTACATACGGGGATGGTGTAAGCAAGTTGTGGTGTGGATCCTGAGGTCTATTTATCGATCATGAGAAAATGCAGGATAAACCTATTTGACCACTCACATTGCTGAGAGCAGCGTTTAAAGTAGCTACACGAGGGGGATTTGCGACCACGGTTGGCATGACCTCTCGCTGAGCTTGGCGTTGAGAGAGAGTTATAGTCCCATCGCTGTTAGACCACATAATGACCATGGGAGTATTGACCATTTGGCTACCGAAGCCCCTGCGAAACGTTCTAAAAACAAAATCGCGATAAGGACCATGAACTGACATTCCCATCCATCCAAGGGTTCTTTTCCCTCGGCTTGTTAAAATATCTGTCAAGGTGCGTTAAGTAGGCAGCTTTGTCCAAAGGGTTGAACGCCTCCTATTGACATTCAACGGTAGTGCTGTTGGTATTTGCAGTGATGCACATCAGCTGAAGGGAAAGCGCTTTGGTCATAAACGATGAGAAATCAGGTGTTTCCAGCACGGACAGTACCGCATTGTTGATCGCTCGTAGTCTCAGCCTGTCTAAAGCGTAAATGACTTTGGAAATAAGACCTTGAGAAAAGCCCTACTCACCGCGGTGGCAACCTTACAACTCGATGCGAGCAGCAAAAGAAGAGAAAGACGAAGCATATCGATATGACAGAAGGGAGGGAAAGAATCGTGCTGCGGCACTCTTCATTCCGACCGGGTTTTGAGGCCGGAGGGACCAATAACTTCGTGCCTGCAGTGAGAGTGCCGAGCTTCGCCCTGTATCTTTTTTAAAAATGATTAACGGCACATCACAAGCACTAGTCCTTGAGCTTGGCGGGTGAAGACACCGTCGTGTGAACCTGTAAGAACCCAGACAATATAAATCTGGGTGAAGTTGTTGCAATTCCAAGAGGCGCAGTCAGTTGTTGCCATGAGGGTACTTTTAGTCGCGAGAAGTAGACTGTACCAAGTGCGATCAGCCGCAACTCTGTCTTTGACAACGGAACGTTTGATTATGTAACAACCCTTGCACACATATGAAATGGTAATGTGGGGAAAGGAGGAGCTAGAAAGTCCCTCGTTTTCGTTTCCCTGGGTCACTAGAAATAAACCTATCCTCCGTAAAGGTCCTTGAGCTGACATCCTGCAATCTATCCAACAAGGATTGGGATGGCGTCTCCGCTGAAAATCGAGGAGGAAATCTTGCACCAGTCGCTTGTGCAGCACCCTTGATTGACCATTCACCTCCTGGGGGGCCATCGTCATCAAGTGGTGCATGAAAAGTTTGGACTAATTGAGGAGGAGAGGAAGAATGCAGGCGACTGAGAAGTGAGGGTTCGGGAAGGCCCGTCACACGGTCACTCCCCTTGCGTCGCTTTGGAGCCCTTTGGCTTTCGTCGAATGCACGTCTCGAAGCGGAGTTCGCGGGATAGTATGATCGATGACTTGATAAAGGATTAGTGGCTTGTTGACGTTGGCTTAACAAGGATCTATTCATCTGAGGATGGCCATTATTTCCATGGATATGGCATGTGAATGCGCTGTTCGTGACGTTTGTGTCACTGGGAGGAAAAGTCGCAACAAGTAGTTCGTTTGGGGGTACAACCGGGGGTTTCGCAGGCGCCAGAGCCTGCTCAAAATAAAAGAGAAGATGGTTGTATGAAAACAGGACAGAAAAAAGAGTAGTCCATTGCGAACCCTTATACGCTCTTGAATTCTTTGCTTCAAATCTTCGGAAGAAGATCCATTAATTTCTGTGACCAATTTCTCCAGCACGCGGACCAGATTCGGCGGTACGGTCCATGTTGAAGATTGTTTACGCTGTATGTATGAATCAATACCGTAGGGGAACCTCGCATAGTTATCTACTCACAGCAATACACGCGTCGAGTAGCCATTGACAAGCATTGGCTGACCTTGTCTGTGAGAGATTTGAAAATAGTAGCGTCTATCATGGATAGGACGTAAGGAACAAAGACAAGATGTATAAAAAGAACGCAGACCTCGAGTAAGAATGGACACGCTTCTACTATCCGACTTCTTAAAGGCATAAAACGTTCGTCATTTTCGGGGTATTCCTTGCAGAACGCAAGAACATCAGCCAGATTGTGGATAACCCAAAGCCGATCGTCCACTTCTAACTTCTGTAAAAACATTTTGCCAATCAAGGTATTACAATAATACTGTAAAAGGTCGCATGAAAAGGCCGTCTTGCTTTCCAGCACTATGAAGCCCGCAAGCTGAAGGTATGGACGGGCTGTTGTTAGTTCCGCCGGCTTTCTCGAGTGTAGATCGTGATCAAGACAGGGCTTTATCTTCTCAAGCAACATACCCAGAAGTATCTGCCCACGAGGCGAGTGCTCGTGATAAGAGGGCAGCGACAGAAGTAAGTCTTTTACGATGACAGTGACGGTGTTGAAATTCAATTTAGGTATCGCCTTGGACGTATTAAAAAAAACTCCATCGTTGGAAAGCATCCGTGCCACTTACTGTTAGAAGGCTACTCAACAGAAGTTCCTCGGAAGGACTCCCCGCAACTGCGTGTCGTATCACGGTTCGTTTGGCCTCTCCAGAAAGAAAGGACAAGACCAGTTCCCTAAGACGATCACGTATTTGCTTTTCTTCTTCATCGACGCCTTCGTCGGGTGGGACGATTTGGTCACAAAGGACGCCGAGGGTGACCTTGGGGTCCATGTCCAGGTGCTCCGTTAATGCCTTCTTGACGACAAGTACCTCGTCGGGTTCATCTATTTGGTCAGCAGAGTGAACTACGTTGGGTGGTAGAATCTGGAGGACGGAGAATAGAACTGACCACTTTGCAAGAGTTGTAGGAGAACATCCGCATTTCGCTTGATCCACTTGTTCTGGGCGTCTGAAATACGAGAGATTGCTGCATAACCTTTGATCCGAACCTGGAATGTTGTTAGTAACTTTGGTACATGAAGGACATATGCCACCTGAGGGGATTGGTCTTCACACAAATCGTAAATTGCATTGATTGCCTCTTCTTCCAGCTCAGGGAAATCGTTGAATAAGGAAGGAATGTTCCACGCAGCCAGGATTTTGAGAGTCGGCGAACCTGAGTGGCTGGAGACGATAAGCTTCTTTAATGCTTCTCGTCTCTGGTAAAGACATTTCATTATTACCCGGAGCAAAGTGGAATGGTCTAAAGCTCACCTGGATACCGCTCCTGTCTAGATTGCTTGCCGCTCTCCGGACGAGTTCTTCATGATAAGTGAGAAGCAGCCGCAGTGAATAAAATAACGAATTAACCTTTTACCTCCCTATCCTCATTCATCTCCATGTCTGCGACAAGTGGGAAGATATGGTAAGTTCGTCCAAGTTGTTACCCAGTTCTTACCTCATCACGTCTTGAGTTCGACTGGTCACGTGAAAATAACTTTTCGTTCACATTATGTAAAAGAAAGATTATAAAATGTAAAGTGAGAGCACAGGCTAAACATATCAAGCGACATAGTCGATAATCCGCTGTCTCTCCTCCGGGACCATGAATAAAGCCTCGAATTCGTCTGATGTTTGGCCTATCACCCCGAACGCGTTTTGCAAGGTTCGCCCCAACGACTCAAGTTCCTGGGTCACACCTTTCATAGCAAGGGCATAAGCAAAAAAGAGAAGCTGGCGTGAACCTTTCACGTCACGATTCTTGACAACATCGAGTCTCCGAATAGCGTCTACCTATGGGTAATATTCCATCAGCTCAAGGAAAAACCGGGTAAAAGGCGTAGCAATCTACCAGACGTTGCCTGGACTTTTCTACAGGGGGTAGATATGGAGGAAGCGGGGCCTTGAGGCGGAAGGCGGAAGCAAGAGTCGAAAAACTGAGAATTATGTTTCCAACCATTTCGTGCCGCTCCTTGTTAACAGGAACAATAAAATCTTGTCTCACACTCTAACAGAAATCACCCATTGTTATTTATCTAAAGTCATATCGAGGCAAAAAGCTCCAACTTGCCGTATACCTGAATATATGGTGAGAAATTCTTGGCATTTTGCATATGGAGTCAAAGCTCACCATTCTTCTCGAGTCGTGACGCAACGCATGCTGTGCAGATTGTCTAGAATCGCTTGCAAACTCGTCAACACGTTACGATATAGTTGCACAGGAAATGGGCCCTTGAGACGAGGCTCATGCTGTGCCTGAGCTAGGAGTGTCTGCAATTCAATCAACTTTATTTGCAAGTGCAGTTCCCTAGCACAGAAAATCTAGATTGAATAAACAGCTGGGGAATAAAAAATTCTTCCAACGCACATGGACATGAACTCTTGGATTGAATTATTTAATCGTGTCGTTGGCGGCAGAAGGGAAGTTTCTGAATCCTCATTGCACTCATGTTGATGTTGATACTCGGGGGCGAATGAATTCGAAGCCACTAAACGAGTATAAAGCCACCCAATATTTAAACAGAACCTTTTCAGCTTCCATTAGCAACGCAGCTGGGCTTAAAAATATGAAAAACTCAACTCGCCGAGCACCTTACTGAGCTCGCGCCTAGCCTCTGCAGGCCACCAAAATCTTGAAATAAATGCAGCCCATAGCACGCCAACGGTAACGGCGAGTGCACGGTGAAACGCCACATCCAACACGGAGACACCTTTTTCACGAAGATTGTAACTGGAAATGAAGGTGGATGTTACTCAGAAATGAGCCAGCGTGTCAATCAGAAAAATACACACCAGTAAAGACACGTTAGGTTATACGTCAGGAGAACAAATCGTGAGGCCGAAAGATATTGGGGTTTGACCACAGCAAAATAGAAACAGGGTAACGAAAAAATGAATCCAAACACGGCTAAAAATACAGCGTCTTCAGGAAAAAAGGTATACGTCGCAGCTGCGACAGCTGCCCCAAATCTAGGAGCAAGATGAGATAGAGACTTCAACAGGTTTACTAGAGCGCACAGTGTTCCAAGTACACGCTGAAGGCTAAGGTAATTCGTCTGTGAAGTCAATTAGCTCGGAGTAAGGGTAATTTCAATTTCACTTACGGCGCCGATAGTTGGGGAGATGACAATAAAATACTGTAAGCAAAGGGTAAGTCGGAGACAAAAGAAAAAAATAGACATCTCTCACTGAAATCAAAGCCCAGTCACCATAGTATTGAACAAACGTGGGACGAGTCGCATCCAAAAAAGCGGGGACAGATAGAATGGCAGTTGCCATTCCTGCTTTGATAGCGTATTTTGTATCCCTCTCCGTCAAGCGGATACCAATCTCCCATATGGTGTGCTTCATCTTTCCCCAAAACGACAGCTCATCCCTTGAGGGAGTGTGAATGGTATTTGGTGCATGGGGCCGAACTTTCGGAAAAAATGGATGAGCAGATCTGTGTCCTGGAATGATGTACGCTGCTGCATTGTTGGAATTAAAACTTGGGGTGGAAAGGGCGATTAGCACACGTACAAAGACTCCTTCTCAGACCGGATCCCCTTTGAGAGGATTTACCAGGCTTTCCCCAACGTCGAATACCATGCAGTGTGTGTGCGATTCTAGCAAACGCCTTCCGCCAGAAAGATCGTTGAACGAGTCTAGCCTGCTCAAAAGTGTATATCCTTTCCATGGCATCCACGAGTGATACCAATTCCCTTGCAAACTCTTGCAAGGCAAAGATGAAGCTGTAGAGAGTGATGACAAAGGATGAATAGCATTGATGAATGACCTTACAAGTAAACCAGGAAAACGTGCTCGTGATCGGGTCCAGTTAGCAAACTGTTTTCCCCGTGAAGGATGTTTTGGGGATCTGAACTAACAGAATTGGGGCTTGAAGTATGATTCGCGTCGCTTCTCCTGTACAGTCGAAGGACAGCATGGTTTGAAGTACTCTCAAAGCGTACCAAAGCGCGATTGATGTCATCTATCAGTTCCGTGAATTCATGAGGCGTGATGACATCCCGTTTCCGTTGAGTAACAGACTGTGACTTCAAAAAGGCATCCCTAAGCCTTTGGAGTGTGGAAGTGCAGGCTCCCTAAAGGTATCTTAGAAGAAGTGTTTCCGTGATGGACAGTCTTGACTCACAGACAAAGCCTTCAAAGGAGGCCCAAGTTCTTCAACAAGATCGCCAAAGATCTCCACAGCAGCGTTCAGCATTGCGATCTCGTCCTCTTCGACAATCTGACCTGCGGCATGTACAGCACTGGCTTTGCCGAGTTTCTTGTTGTTATCACGAGTAATCCCCGCTTTCGTCAAGTCATATTGGAGGCGCGTACTGCTCCGGAGGCCATTGAGGTGTTGAGCCAAACGGTTCATACTATCCACCGCATCCTCATAGCTCTGTCGGCCTGCATTTCTTGTTTTGTTGCCACGATCAGCCTTTTCACTAGGCAATTTTCGGCGAAACCATTCGCTTTGAGCTTCGCTGAGATCCTTTTTGAGGGTCGTAAAGCTATTTTGATGATCTTTGACTGCTTGTTGCAGGTTTCTTAAGGTCCCCGCTTGCATCCCGCTCTCGTTTTCCAGAAGGAAGACGTTGGTGAGCATCGTCAAAAGGGTTGAGAAAGAATCAAGTGTCTTCGTCAAATTGGTTTGAAGATTTGATGTTGCAGATTGAGGCCAGATAAAGTAACAGACCAGATTAGAGACGGCAGATCCAAAAAACACGATCGTGGAAACCTGTATAAGTGTTTCTAAACCACCTTCCTTGACAAGACTACGGTGGAGTCAGAGAGGCAGCGTAATGGGACTTTCACTGCTTACACGACAAAGATGATGATTGCAGTCATACTGCAAGCTTGGGATAAAACATGAGATTTAGTAGATATGAAAGGCAGAAGTAATCAAGCTGCTTACCAGTGTTGAACGATGCGCTGTTCTGCCATTGACATTAGAAGGAGTTACTTTACATAAAGTGGCCTCTCAACGTACCATCCACACCTTCATCCAAGCCACTCCGCTCATACTCAATCCAATCCAGGCAACGGCAACAGCGTCTGCAAGCCACTCCCAACCAGGTTTCAACTCCAACCACCAGTACATAGACATTGAAATTAAACAGACAAAGGAAGAGTAGAATAAGCCCAATAGGCAGAAAAGGTCTGCCTCGACCATCGCGCCAACAGTTTTGGCAGGGTTAAAATACACAGCACTGTTTGAAAAAGTAGTTGGAAATATTCATTAGTCAAGTTGTCAGACTCACATCGTTGCAACCATATGCCCACTTGGGGATGGTTTACGCTCTCCAGGACCATATGACGTTAAATCACTGATGAAACCGGATAGGTATGGAGAGAATGTAAACAAAGATGCGATTAAGTACGCGATGGAGCATTTCAGAACATTGCGGTGGGTCGTGGAAAGCCTCAGAAGATGGTTAAGGAAGCGGGTTGGACCTCCCCTGGACGGGCGGGTTGTGGTCGATGTATTAGAGTCATCAGAATCGTACCCCCCAATGACGTCATCAGTGCTCGATGGCCCGAAAAAGGATTCCGACCGTTGAGCAGCAGGAGATTCTACATTTACAAAGGAGTTGGGATTAGAGTCTGGTGAGATGGCAGGGCTGCCATCACGTTGTCTTGATGTCGTGGGCTTGGACCGTTGTTTTGGTGCCTGCTGAGTGGAGGCGTTTGGTAATGGCTGGACCCCGTTTTCCATTAGCTGCCCAAAGACGGTCCAGTGGTGGTCCGATTGCCTTCGTGGGTCATGAAGCAATTCAAGATCATTTTGCGAGGATGCGGACCTCCTGCAGGCAACCAGAGGGGATGAAACGCCCCTCGTGCCCAAGGTTGGCCTCGTGAACAGGCTGCTGAGATTTGATTCGCTGCCTGCTCTTTGCCATCCGCTATAGTCGAAAGAGTCCAAAGAACCAACGACAAGCTGAGGGTCGTGAGGAGTGGGGGAATCGCCTGGAGGGGAAGGAGTAGTATCGTCCGGCGATTGCATGTACAAGTTGAATCGTGTTCACTGGTGGAGTTCCAAAGGTGGACGTGTATGGGGCATTAACTTCAGTGGTGCGAGCAGGGTCGAGGCAGGTAGCTTGGCGCCTGTTCGGGTCCCCGATCTTCTCGTCGGCTTCGCTTCGTCGTTCGATTTTGGCGGTGAAGCCGACGCCTATGCCGGGGAAACAAGCCACAAATGTTTTGCTCGTCAACAGACCACCAGCAATCAACCCAGCCATAAGTAAATTACTGTGTTGTGAAGTGATAGAGTATACATATAAAGGCAGCTAAAGATACAGTTCATGTAAATTATGAGGCTAGTATGCGAAGAGCGTAGAGTGTACGTCCATGTATCGTCCGTGGAAGAATATTGTCCGTGTAAGTCCGCTGGTCTAATCAAGTCGTAAGATTAAGTCCAATGTCCGTTATGGTCCAAGTGTCCTGAAGGTCGTGAACTAATGCGAACGAAGGAGAATGTAGAAATCCTCTAGAAGGCATCGAAAGAATTCCGGAGGCCGCACAATCCACATTCCTACATTCAAAAAGGAGGAAAATACTGATAACGAACGTGTCAGAGATCCCCCGAGTTGTCCAAAAGAGGGAATTTGATATTTATTATGCAGTTAGCTCTGGGCTGCCTTAACCGACTAAGACAGCCGCTTCTGGAGCTTCGAAAGAGCAGGTGCTGTGTTGACAAAGGTGAGCAGAATTGATGGCGGGGTAGATAAACCACAAACCAATGATTGGAAAGCGTGGAGCGAGACGAGTCATTGCATACAGGAGGATTCCCAGGTCATTTCGCACGTCGGTGCAATCTATCAGGGGCCAAGAAGCCTCCAGAGTATCCAGTTCCCCGACAATAATGTCTGCAACAGACCACCAACAAGGCTAAAGGATTGTTAAAAAAAAACTTCAAATGTGGATGCTGTGAGACTGACCGCAATGATAGGCTCCAGAAAAGCAAAATCTTGGTCCGTGATGAGCTTGATGATAGCTATACAAGCTCTTGCAGCTTGAGTACACTTCTCAAACGAGACAGTGACTTCCTCCGCAAATGGGCGATGCATGTGGATGATCCCCGACTGTGCAACTGTATGGGCAACAATCAAGCTATGCTTTTCCTCAGGAAGAACAACATCCAGTTGATGGACGGGAATCAAGGTAGACAAGAAGAGGGTGATTGTGTGTTCGAGGCTACGCATTTTTTCGGTGAACCTCGCGGAAGGTTTGGTGCCTATCAACCATCAGGTAAGTAGTTTATTTCTTGGAAGCCGAATGACGGGAGGGGAGGAGTACCTGGTGTCAAATCCGTTAAGAGATGGTCGGCCTGGGCGAACAACGTGGAAGCCTTGACTCGCAGAGCAGGAATAGAAAAGCCGCTGGGGGACATAGTCCCGGCCAAGAACGATTGAATAGTTTGCATCGTAATATTGGAATCGATATAGCCCTGTGGGCCATAACGGGGGTCAAAAACCGTGACAATGCATTAAAAAAAAACTAACTAACCATCTCATAATCCGCTATTTCCTGGGGCCAAGGGCAGTGAATGGCGTTTTTTTGATCGGGACCATCATGAATAATGCAAGGCTTCCGAAGCACGACTGACCAGCAGCGGTCTAGATTATAAATTTGCCAGAAGGTCAAAATCCTTTCGCCTTCTTGAATGTCAAATTTGGAAGGTTTGAGGTCAGTCTCCGTACAGCCGCTCAATAAGAAGTTTTGAGCTTCTAAGAAAGACTTTCTTCCAAGGCCTATTTGCATAGCCAAAGCGGCAGCCGCATTTGCATGGTAACCCCCTTCTAAAAGCCGTCCAGTCGAAAGGAAGTACAATGAAAGAAGACAAGACGCCTGAATAACATCAATGACCTTGCTCTGGAGTCGTAGGGCTTCTGGAAGGGCAAGGAGAGTTTGTTGAAGGTAGTGTTCTTCGTGCTGACAGAGCGGTTCGGGTCGAGAGACGAAACAAGCCCAAAGATAGATGGCGTTCATAAGTACAGGATGACGTTGCTTCGGGCCAGAACTGAGGCTGTCCCGTAATTGGCCCATATGAATAGCAAGACCACATTGACGGCGATGCGGAGCAAAGATATCCAGCCTAAAACGGAATTTTGAATGATGCTATTCTCACGGAATTCAGACAATCTTACAGCATCTGCCCAAGCTCAGGAGGAGGATGAAAGGGTGGCTGGTGGTCATCGAAAAATAGCGGCGTAACAAACGGGGAAGGGATCGGAGAAACGATACCCTACAGGTTATCAATTGACGAAACTTAGGAGACGTGCCCGCGAAGCTTACCTGCACATGGGACCAATCTGGGGGGGATGTGGGGGGCTCTGAAAAGACAAGTCAACAAAAAGTGCTCTAGCCAAGGCTAGCCAGACCTACCAGAGGGGAATGGGGAATGAGAAGTGGAGAGATAGGAACTCTCGGGTGAGCCGAACGAAGACGACGACGACCCCGAGTGACAATGAGTATGAGGATCATACAACGTCACTGACGACGCAACATAGTCAGGATCTTCAAGATCCCGTATCCTTTGTTCTAATTTTGCTACAGTTTCGCGAAGAATCTGTGTTCTCGTTTTCCCTTTTCCGTCATCATACTCGCAAGCCTCGCCCTTCTTGGCTTTGATACACTGCTGACACGCAGGCTTCGCTCCGTCGCATCTCTGTAGAAAAGGTCAGCGGGCTTGATGGGACGAGCTATTGGCTCCCTCACCATCTTTCGCTTGCTAGAGTAGTGGGCATCATCAGTGGGCAACACAATGAAGACTAATGACCAAAGCTCACCGGCATCGCAGACATGCCTTCCCTCTCTGCAATGTGCCCTGCGTTGCTTTATCCATAGAGGTGTTGTTGGACATTAAAGAGAGATTATAATATTATATACAGTGACACGGGGCAGATTTGCTGGCTCCAGAGCAAAAGGTGGCAGAATGATGGGAGAGCGGCAGACGCAAAGAAACTAGAGGGAAGAAGAAGAAAGAGACATAAAATGGCAAGAAGGGAGAAATGGAAGGTTGAACTTGAAGAAGTTGGCACTATGGTAGGGCCATAATATACTGAGATCGTGCTTTTTTAGAAGCACAGCCCTCCATGACACTTCTTGATCACGGATCCTACGGGATCTCTGAATCACTTGGCAGTCTGGAGCTTCCTCCTGATTACTCGGACCCTGCCCTCCTGCTGCGCTTCACGGGTGCAGGTTGGTGCAGGCAATCTACAACTAAGGAATTCGTTTCCAAGGAAGGAAATTGCTTCCATTTCTTTTGCTTGTTTCATCCCCACGTGCTACATCCCATCATATCATTTTTCTCTCTCTCATCAGTCTCTCATCTCGGTCATTTCATCCCGCAAAATCCCTCTCTTTGCGTGAATACTTATGTCCAAGTCAATTAAATTTCTTCGTACAAGTAACAACTTCCCCTTCCCACTCAATTCCCACTGACCATCAAAACTAACACCCATGCCGTATGGCCCAGTAATGGGGTTAGTCTGACACCACAAAACAAACCTTTTATTCACAAAAACGTGAAAGATGTGTCTGAAAATGGCCATCCCCGATCATCTCAGCCAGAAGCCCCGATCGAATTTGAATGTGTTCAAAATGTCGCCAATGGTGCGGGGTAAGCAACTTCCGAAAATTGCTGTTGCTCAGTTCTCTTCTCCCTTGCATGCGCTTGACGCACATAAGCATATCGTTGGAAATGGTTGAGCGCTTGCAAGAACAGAACCCCCACCTGATTCACCTTCAGCAGAGTGATTCGGGGGGATAAACTAACACTCACAGGATATGCGCGGAGTTGGTTAAATAAATCAACCGTTGCATCTCTCACCCCTTCTCGTTGGTGCAACAGACCAAAACCGAGATACAACAAGCCTCCCCCATGAGGAAGCCAAGACAGGAGCTGGGATAAGCCATTAGATGAACCTAACAATGCATATCAGAACAAAAACCAGCCTCCACCACTTGGTCGTAAGACCTGACATTGTCTGCAAGGGTGCGCATGATGGCCAAAGTCTCAGCTTCTGTGATATTCTTTGTGTATCGAAGGCGAAAGAGTTGATGGAGAACATCAAAGCCCTTAATCGCCAGGTTCGCTTGGTACTTGGGGTAATCCTGCTCGCTTAAGTCAGCATAAAGTCGAAGACAATAACCGTTGAGTATGCACCGCGACAAGATATTGATAGCTATTTGTTTTTCGCCACGCTTCAATGCGATGAGCATTGGCCATTAATTCCTTGAAGCAGGTAGCCTCGTCGCTGAAAGCGATGCCGCCTCCAAGATGTGGAAGTCTACCTGGACTTTCTGAAAACAAGGAACTCGGAAAGCCGAATTTTGTGGTACCCGTTGTCTCTTCTTCATACCGAGATGCGAGGCGAACAAAACGCATCACATATTCAGTAAATCTGGTACGTACTAAACTTTCCCCAAAGTGGTCTTCAATAGCCGCACGTATCTGCCAGCATAGGATTGAGCCTCACGTGTTGCTGCAAAATCGATGAAAGGAACAAACGTCTTCAATAAACAATTTATCGGCATTATTGTCTTTGGCAGCAAAGTCAGACTTTGATCCTTCCCTGGTGATCCTCGCAATGTCGTCTTCGCTGCCGACAGAAGATTCAGCCTTGAGGGTACCCGATCGGGTGACAGTGGGAGCACCCAATCCTACAGTATTCGTTGCTGGATATGTCATATGAATGTCTTTGGCGACGGCGACGTTACCCGAGCCAATGTCCAGTAGCAAATCCCACTGACGCGACGATTCAAAGATAGGGTTTGTCACTCCCGCAATGTAGGCGGGGCTGGAAAAAAAATTAGCTACTTGTCCAAGTGATTGAGCTGCGCTGAACTTACACTGCCTCCCATTCATCCCTATTGTTCAAATTGGCATATGGAAAGGAACGTTCAACGAACCCTCTCAACACGGCTCCGCATCCAGAACCAAGGGCGCAGGCAGAAAGAACGAAGCTTGAAACTTCTCCAGCAGGCCGTTTGTGTCCCAGGAAGATGATACGCTTCCCGGTGACAAGTGCGTTGAACAATATAATGATAGGATGAGTCTGTGGACCGTTTGTATGTAGATGTGGGTGCAGGGGTCCGGAAACCTGCTGATGAGAAGAAAACACTTTGATAAGGGTAATTAATGAGTACTGTGGGTTCTGTCACACAAAGCGAGACCATTGAACAATGAAACCTACATCTCCAACTTCTTCGGAAAAAGTGGCTAATGGCATTTTGATTGGCAAGTGGTGATCTTTATACGCCACAGAGGTATGGTAGAAATGGGTATCTTTGACCATCCCAGAACGCAGATGTGGGTCATAATAAGAATGTGATTGCTGAGGGTTAAGTGGTCGATACGTTTGCTCTCGACCATGAGTTTGGGATGAGAATGAAGACGCATCCGTTGACCTGCGTTTTCTGGAGGAACTAACCAATGTGTTACTTCCAACCAGGCTACTCGAATCTTCCACGTGACCTTTTGGGACCAAGTCCAACCCACTTTCATCACCAACCCAGACTGCACTTCCGCCTAGCGAGAAAGATAAGTCTGATGGTGAATGATTTTGACCAGGTTGCGGAGCACCGTTTTCAGAATCTTTGTCTGGTTGTGGGTCCTGCCTTTTGTTCCGATTATCATCCTGACGGCGGTCTCTTTCTCGATTCCTCATAAGGAGCCCTTCCTCAAAGCTCGACGATGATTCGTTAGAATGAGAGGATTTATGCTGAAAAGGGGTTTTCGAACCGAGGCTGGAGTTACCAAAGCCCCAACTTTGTTGAGAAAACTTCTCTGCGAAAATGTCTTTACGTTCGGAAGAACGCATAATCAGTTTTTCCTGTCGAGTCAAGATAGGAGCCCCTGACAAGTCCATGGAGTTGACGGCGTCAAAGAGGCGCGCAAGGCAGTCCTGGGAAGGGTCCGAAAAATAGTCGTCCAAAGCCATCAGAAGGAACGGCTTCCGTTGCCATGAAAAATTTAACGCCGATTTCGAAATAAAATGGCATGTCTACTCACCTTGAAGATTTGGATGAATGGATGACGCGTGCAGATCGCGAGCGCGAGCACCTTGGCTCCCCTATTTGGGTTGCACGAAGAACATGGGTTCAGGAAGACTTAAAAATGGTATAAACCTACCGATCTAGCGACTTGTCATGTTTGGTTCGAACCAGGTTCAACACGCACAAAAGTTCAGGCTTGTCGTTTTTGATGCCGTTGACCTCGCCACCTGGTAGTCCGACTGGTGATACCTCAGGCGTGTCCAGGGCGAGTACAGGAGAGATAGTATTGAAAGGTGTCTGGTTGAGAAAGAAAATGGTCCAGTCGTCCAGTTGAGTCTCGGCGCCATCTGGAAGCATAGACATTGCAAGAACGCTGTGGTAGATTACCATAATTACTATGAATTCAGGGCGTGAATGAATCAAAGCCGACCTTTCATCGATACCTAAAGGCTGAGGAAATTGATACTTGAGCTGAGCACCTTCAAAGATATGGAACTCAGCAAGCAGGACGAAGGAGCAGTGATTGCCATTTCCCATTGGATAGTACTTGCAATTGGGTAATAAGGTATGTAGGCGAATCTGAGTTTGTTTGGACTGAAGTGGTATGTATCGAATACTTAATCAATGTTTGGCGATGGCATACATATGAACTAGTACACTCTGATTCATTACTTTTAAATCTTTGCAAGTTGGCTTTACTAGAATTACAGAAATCATAATATACCACTGACACCGCATCAGATCATTGTTAACAGGTCCAAGAATTTTGGGTTTGCGTGAATGTTCAGAGTTCATAGTTTATATGTAAAATAATGAATCTCAGGCTCGCTCCGTGAACACTATGTAAGGGAAAAATATTGTTACTCAAATGGGTTGGTGCGACCTGCCTGCGGCAGATAACAATTCAGCTGAAATTTTGATTCAACGCTAAAGTTGCCTTACTTGGAAGTCTCCACCACGGTCCGCACCTTCTCCACAACCGCACAACCAATCATGCCACCAGCGGTAATCCTGATCTTGAACCTCATGACCAGAACCACCAATGACTGTATTTGGCGGTGGGGTTGAAAGTGGTGGGGATGATATTGGGGGAGGAGGGGTTCGAGGGGGCGGAAGACCTAATGGTTTTGGAGGCGGCAGTCGTGATGGGGGGGCCATCGAAAATGAGGAGGCGAGGTGGTTTACCGGTATCGAGGGATCTATATCTCGCAGCTTGGCTTGGTAAGAATCAGAGAAGGGGGAAAGAGACTCGGGGGGACCAGCAAAAGGGTTTTCCGTAGGTGTATCATCCAATTCTGCGATCGGTGAAGGGGTAGGACTGAGATGAACGTCGGTCAAGGGGAGGGTGTCGATGGGATCCAGCACCCTATGATTCCCCAAGCCGTCAGGAACGCTAATGGAAGGGTGCTTAGATTTCCTTCCTGGCCAAAGTAAACTTGCTCGTCGGGATATATCACTAACAAGAGAAGGTTGCGTGTTTGTTTGTTGCGTCGACTCTCGCGCTGCTTTCCGTCGTTGTCGCTCAGCAATATCCCATGCACGAAGGGTCTGAGGCAAGAATTTAGTTGTGTTGAATAACCTCTAGCAAGGCGTTACCTGCCTCTTCTACACGACGAGATTCAACGGCTTCATCATTTGTCGGGGGGTATACTGCGATGCGAGATGATTCTGCCGCTTCGTCGCTTCCGGAATCGGTGTATTCTCGCTGTGACTGCGTCTCCTTTCCCTTACCTTTCGTAAAGAGGGCAAGGTGATCCACCGACGAAAAATATTGCTCATGCGCGTTATCCTGCGAGATGTCTTCCTCCTGAATGTTACGAGGGCTTAGGGAAGAGGACATGAGCAGTGAAGCTCACTCCAGGATGGGGAAGAGGACGTTGTTGATGGTTATTGACAACGCGTTTCCAATTATTACAAGTTGCTCCCCACAAGAAATATAAGCTAAACTTCGCCCAAATACATTACTTAAATGTCCACCCAGGTCATCAAAACCGTCCTTCCACTTTTTTCGTTGTTTGCATCATGCTTCCACTATCATACTCCGAATTATCGTCCGCAAGGTAATGGCGAAGTCCAGACGACTTTGGTGCTGCATTCTGCAAAATTGGTGTATTGAGTTCGTCGGAGAGGTCGCGGCCGCCGTACAACGTGCTTTGCGGGCTTGTCCCGCTCTGGTTCGGCAACGATAAAATCGACGCGCGCGCGGTTTCTCGCATCTGCAAAAGATTTTGGTGGAATGCATTCTGAACAATAGTTAGATCTTGTCCATGCAATCAGAAATGGTGCTAACCTGCTCACGCCAGTATTGAACCCGCTTTTCGCGCTCTCGATCTCGTTGCTTTCGATGAGTCACAAATAAGCCGGATAGAGTTCCCGCCATTCCTGCAAACGGTCTTTTTATAAAACATACGGAGGTTGGGAACGTACTCACCACCAAAAATCCCTAGAGCGACAAGAACATACACCCACACACCAAAGTGACGAGGAGTTGCCGCGCTGGTTCCACAAACACCAGTGGAAAGACAGTTCCACGAGTCGCATCTAGCAAGGATTTGTTATCTTGTGCCATCCCATGCAATAATTAAAACACACTCTTTGTCGGCCCCACATGTTGCTCCGAAAACCTTATTGGTCATGCACACTTTCTGGACCGAATCACAATAGAGTCCGACGCGACAGTTCCCACTGAACCGATATTTAGTCATTCTTTCAAGTGGAGTTGGAATAGGCATACCGAGACACGATGTCTGGGAACTCTCCAGACACCCCATACGCGATGTAAAACGTATTCTCAACAACGCAAGCGTTCCCAAGGGTGGCGTTTGCCCACCTGAAAAGGAGAGTTAGTGAGGATAAGATATGTAAATTGAAGGACAGACAGGCGTACATGCATTGATTGTTAAGACAGACTGAACCGTTGAAGTTGAGGCTACGGCCACTGGTATCGGCAAGTTCTTTGAAATTTGGTGGGCCCTCACATTGATCTTAAAATTACGGAGTGAGATGGTTTGGCGACCAAGTGTAAACAGCTACCATCTCGATTCAGCTGGCAAGGACTGCCAACTGCTAGAGCATGCTGACAATCGCTCCCCTCGTCGGGGCAAAATTGGCCCTTGCTGCATTTAGGGGGAAGATCAGCACCCTGCGCATATCCAAACGGAAAGTCGTCTCTGCGACATCTTTTGGGAACGCAGGTGCCGTTAGCATCTGAGCAGAAGGTGACGGAGTTGCATTCGCTCCAGAACTGATTTGTGCCCGGCTGCAAATGGCTGTTCTTAGTTGAGCAGGCCCCGCCTTTGTTGACGCTTCCGGCGAGACAGAAATGGGATAAATATAAAAGAAAGAGTGTAGGCGTCAGCGTACGCATGTTGAAGAGACTTGAAGGAAAGAGGAGGCTTGTCACACTTCGTGCTGCGAACATGGGGTCACACCTTACATGACACTGGAACCTTCGGGCGTGCCGCGCTCTGAATTTACATTGGATTTACACGGCTATTATCAAGCTATTACGAACAAGATGCCTTGGCGTTATTTACTTACAATGATGCTGGAGAACTGGGGCAAAAGTGGTCTGAGGCTGACCATAAACGTAGAACATGCTCACAGCCACCACATTAACAACCTCCTTTGTTAGCCTTTGCTCTCCTTTTCTCGGCGGCCACTAGAGGCTATGTTCGTCAACTTCATAAAATCTTTGATCAATTTATTTTGTGGGGCACCTTCGTCAAACGAATCTCCAGGATACCCACAACAGCAGCACCCCCAACAGGTCTACCCAGGACAACATCCCCAGAGACCGGAAACATACCAGGTTATTCAATTTTGCAAACCTCGCTTGAGCTCTTCGCCACAGATGTTGATGACTGGTAAAAGGTGCAGAACCAGGATCAGGGCTATGATCACTACACGTCTCTTCGAGCCCGTGCAAACGAAGAAGGTAATAGCATGGCCCGCGCTTTTGAGGAGAGCCATCAAGCGTACTCTCGCAGAGATGGAGCACTCGCAAAGCAGCTATCAAATCAGGGCAAGGACCATCAACGCAGGATGGAACAACTCAATAAAGAGGCAAGCGATTGGATATTTGCGGGTCAGGTTCCTTCTCTTTTACATCGCGCGAAAATGCCTGCATTCTTATTCATTGTCGCGATGGCTCTAGAAAACAACAAGGTTAGAACCACCTACTAATCTCCATTCTTGCCTCTTCTCAGTCCTCGTCAGAACCGCAAACCAGGAGAAATAGATTTGCATGGGTTGTATGTCAAGGAAGCAGTGGCGCGTACTGATCAAGCTTTACAATCAGCAAAAGCAAGGGGCGATACTCAACTCAACCTCATTGTTGGTAAGCTTGAATTTGAACTTCTACATTTGATCTATAAATTGTTGCAAATTAGGGAAGGGACTTCACTCCAAGGGGGGAAATGCCAAGGTTAAGCCTGCCATTGAAGAACTCATGCAAAGGTATGTAGTGTGTTGCTAAGTTTTGTCAGATAATCACTATATATTGTAGGCATCGGCTGAATGCTGTGTTGGACCCCAATAATGCGGGGGTGGTGATCGTGCAAATAAACTCGAATATGGGAGAGCACAGCGTCGGACCTGATGAAATTTCACGTCGTTTGGAGCGCAATGATGAAAGTTGTATCATTATGTAGACCATTGGCACGATACCAAGTCGTATTGTCATACAGGAAGATAGATGTAAATGATATTTAGCAATTTAACCCATAACTCGGAAAGGCGCCACTCATACTTCAAGGCCGACCAGAACAAAAGCGGGGTTCACCTTGAATGGGGGATTTGTAACAACTGTACCTCCAACATACATGAGCGAATGCAAGAGGCCACCCAGGTTCGATGACGTCCGCTCCAATACGATCACAAGACCATCACATTCCAGGCTTTCATCCGCTAGTTCCAACAATGCAACAATGCTGGGACGACAACGCTGTTAACCATGTACGTTGAACCCAGGATAGAATGTACCTTTCACGCAAATTCACCGTCGCGGCGCTTTTGCCATCAACATAAAGTATTTTGGGCTTTCCGGGCAATTCAAGAACAACTCCGTCAAAATCGGCACCTAAACTGGGGGCAGAGATGGAAACGCCTTTAGCATGGGGGAGGGCACCGAATCCTTGGTGAGGAAAGACTGTCATAAGGAAGTCAAGGGCGTCTCTTTCGCGCTTCGGATAAATATGTGATTGTGTTTTCGTGCTGAAGTCACTACCGCGGTCAGGAGTTAAAGAGGGAGTTGACGAGTAGGAGTTGTGAGATCCATTCCTGTGTGGGATCGTTCGAGGACTTGATCCGGTGGAAGGAAATTTGGAGTAAGAGATGGTAGTAATAGGCGGACTCGAGCGGGGGTAAATGATGGATTTGGAGAAAGGAATAGATTCTGGAGAGGAAGAAATGGAACCGGAATCACTGGAAAAAATAGACGCTGGACTGCCTGTCACACAGTCCAACGACCCTCCGTCTGGAGGGCATTTTTCTTTAGGAGCGTCAAAAGCGCCACTTTGACGGAAATATGCCATTAGCGAATGGCAGAAGATAGTATGCAGAGAAACTCACCTCGGGCCCTCCAGAGAAGGTAGTGGAATAATAGTACTTAGTACTATTATTATCATTGCTTTGGAGATGGCACACCGCAAGCACACTAGGCTCGTTGTCGAAAGTAGCAGCCCCATCCCCAACGGTTTGACGACCGTTGCTGAGGAGGAAATAGTGGGTATGGCTGAATACGAAGTTAGGTATTTAAAACTTACGTGGGGCGAAGACTAGATTTCTGTTTTGTAAAATTGGACATAGTGGATAACGACATAAGCTGCCAACTTGGTAACTTTGAGGAGGTGAGCGCTGAGCAAAAACTGCGATGCAAAAGTTTGCGATAAAGGCTGGTGGGAATTGGTTAGGAGCAAGGGGTGGTAAGTTACCACGTTCAATGACAATACGCTGACTCAGCACTGACTAATCGCTTCTCACGTGCCCCTGTTCACCCAATTTTACGAGTGTGGTATTGGGGCTCATCACTGCCGAAGACAGCGATCTCAACACTGTAAGTAGCACTTTCTTCTTTTTGAACGACCCCAGAACCATTCTTGAGCAACTACGCGGCCTGTCTCACGTATGGTCATTTCATCTTTGTTCTTTATTTCGCTGGATGAGAATTATCTATCTTCGATGACGTTCCGCTGACTTGTTTTTCCTCTCAGTACATTTCCGACGATAACCATTATGGCTGACGCTGCACGAGGACGAGGTGGATTTGGTCGTGGACGGGGTGACAGAGGCAGGGGCCGCAGAGGGCCCCGTCGCGGAGGTCGCAAGGATGAAGACAAAGAATGGTGAGCAGCTTTTCACCACCTCACTGAACCGCGCACCAACCACACTATTAGGGTCCCCGTCACGAAACTTGGTCGTCTGGTGAAAGATGGAAAAATTAAATCGATGGAAGAAATTTACCTTTTCTCCCTGCCCGTTAAAGAATACCAAATTATCGACTTCTTCCTCCCCAAGCTGAAAGACGAAGTCATGAAAATCATGCCTGTTCAAAAGCAGACTCGTGCCGGACAGCGAACCCGTTTCAAAGCTTTCGTCGCTATTGGAGACTTTGAAGGTCACGTTGGCCTTGGGGTTAAATGCGCCAAGGAAGTCGCGACAGCAATCCGTGGTGCTATAATTCTCGCAAAGCTATCTGTCATTCCCGTGCGGCGAGGATATTGGGGTGCTGCTCTTGGTGAACCCCACACTGTGCCTTCAAAGGTCAGCGGCAAAGTCGGCTCTGTCATGTGCCGATTGATCCCCGCACCGCGTGGAACGGGTATCGTCGCTGCCCCTGCCTCAAAACGTCTTCTTCAACTTGCTGGAGTCGAGGATGTCTACACACAATCCAAGGGATCAACGGCCACGATGGGCAACTTCTTGAAAGCGACTTTCGCTGCAGTACGTCCACGGTTATCCAATTTCCTTATACTTTGACCTGACATGAAAAATAGATTACCAAAACCTACGCCTTCTTGACACCCGATTTATGGCGGGAAATCCCCGTGTCGAAACTGCCCTACGACGAACACAGCGCTCATCTCCAGCTTCTCGGTAAAAAGGCCTATTAGGTGATTAAGAGCGATGAATTTCCTGTTTTACTGTATCTTTTGAGGCGCATATGAAAAGATGATGGTCTAACGTGTAGCTAAGAGCAAATTGAATCCATGATCGATTGAGGTATGTGGGGTATTGCAATGTCTTCATCCACCAAATCTCGTGCCGTGATTTCTTTCTGCCTCGCCGTCGTTGTGGACATGCACCGAGGACATTCCTCAGACTTGCCTCAAGGCTCTTTGTCACAATTGGGGACTCGTTCACTAGGCGATCTTCAGCGCGCGAAACCTCAACAGTTGTCTCTCTCACAGAAGTGTAATCGGCGTTTACTTCGTGTATTTCCAGGTCCAAACGGCGACGTTATGATATGTCATAGCTTCCCAGAGACTTTGGGTATTCCACGGTCTGTTTTACAGTCTTATCAACTCAACCTCTCATGTCGACGCCTCGTGAATCAGTGGCGTGTTCCCTACTTCGCAACGACTTTCACTTTCTCATCATGCAGAAAGCGTCACTAGCTTCGATGAGGAGAACAGAAACTGCGATCTACCTATCTCCCAACCAAAATCTCGCCGATGCTCTCTTTATTTGCCACAGGAACGTGGCGAGATAGTGGAGACCAGAAAACACATCCCAGAAGTACCTCAATCACGCCGTTACGCAACCGACTTCGGTCTTGGAAGATACGACGACGTGCAACCATCACCCCTACCTCCCGTTCCCCCACCGTACTTGCTACGAAGCTCTTCCACACACCGTGGCGACTCTAGTGTCTCAAGTGCTGGGTCAACGCCCTCGTCGCAAGACCCCGAAACTGACAGTTCATTGTCGCTTTACGAAGATTTTTCTCGAGAGTTCCCACAACCGCCACCCATTACAAGCCCAGTTCTGAGGCGGATGAAAAGTTCGCCGTGGCTAACAGGTCAAAGAACCAGCGCTGTTGAAAAACATCATATTCAGCAGCATGCAAATATACGATTGACCTCATCAGGTCAGCGTAACTCCCAGCCCGGTTTCTCGCCATCAACTTTATGCGGTGCTGACTTGAAGTGCGCATTCATTGCGGATTTTGAGGAGGTGGCAGAGGGACAAATTTACAATTCAGACCGTAAAGATTTGGATCTAGAAATGGTTGGCGAGGCGTTGGTCGGCTTGGAAATGAATTGCCTTGTTTCGGAGAGTCGGGGTATTTCAGACGAGGTAGGAAACAAGACAATCGCCACGGTCATTTCGGCGGGAGCAGAGCTACTGCGCTGGTCAACATTGCACCGTGCCACGCCACCGCTGGCGACGCGAACATCCATTTCTCCAGTTAACCGACCATTGAGGAATTCACAGGATGAAAACGCTCAAGTATCGGATAACAGTGATCCCCGAAGTCGACCGCCCCAAACCATTCGCAAAGTCGCAAGCATGAGAGAACAAGCGAAGGACAGCGAACTCACAACTATCATTGCCCATAGACCTCTGCCGAAAATAAAGTCACTGAGATTCATTCCTCCTCCGCATTGGGACCTTCCACCTACATCAGCATCGAATAAGGAAGCCAACACTGGTACAGCTCTCGCGGGACCACCGCCTGGCGCCAACCGACGTGGAGCATTGAGCAGCGCAGAAGCTGAAAGGTCTCTTCCGAAGACCCCGTATCCCTCCTCGACGATCAACGGAGTGACCCAGAAGCTATCCCGTCGTCAGCACCAATCTGTTCCCCTTGCCGGCTTAGGTTTCTCAGATGCTGCTCTTTTCAACTGTCAGGCTTCCAGACCTCAGCCACTGGCAGCCCCATTCTCGCATCGCCCGTCTCTTAGAGTTACAACGCAAGGGTACAAGGAGGGTGCGCTTCCGATACCGAAGTCATTTATTGACATAACGCCCGAACGAGCGACCGCCCCTGTTGCCGTCAGAAAAGAAAGGGTGAAAAGGCTTATCGCTAGGGCAAGTAATGGTGTTAAAAATTGGAGTCGACAATTCGCCAAAAAAACACAGTCTTCGGGGTGAAGGCATGGTTACGATTTTATTTTTTGCTATGTATTAGATTTGTATTAGAATATACTAGTTAACAGCACCCTATTGTGATTGCATTTGAATAACTATCTGGTCACGATAAGAGTACATGAATCCGGGTCGCAACAAGATAGTAAAATTGAAAATTGCGCTGGAAGTCAACCATAAAAAATGTACACAACGATAATCGATAAATCAAGAGAGGGAATGAGATCGAGGTAGATTATTCTGCTATTGTTCAACATTCACAATGTAGGGGGAACGTCGTGACGTTGTTGGTCCCAAAGCCTCGGCTTTCCGGCAACCTCAATATTTTCAAAGGGGCCTGCCTGAGCGAGCGTGACGCAGTCCCGAGTTCCTAGAACGAGCAACTCAAAGAAAAAGGAGGCAGCAGCACGACGAGATGCCTATGAAAAATGGTCCAAAATAAGTTGATCTTGTGAAGTGGGGAAGACGCACCTTATCCGAGATTCTGTTGAAGCTCAATTTTGTGTCCCCCATAGAACCATCGACGGCAGGCTCGAGCTCCCTCCTGAGAAGCCCTAATGCTTTTACAGTGTTCTTGCTATAACCTTTCCCTTCCTGGTCGTCTTTATCTACTTCCTGAGTTTGTGCTGATTGCCGAACATCAAATATTGATATAAGGCATGCACTATCAATAAGCCGATCGTCACCGTCATTGGGGAAGACCTCATCGAGCCCCGGGGTGGAAAGGCGACTTAGATCGCTCAAACCTGCTGACTGATCTCTTCTTTCACCTGAAGCATCAAAGTCAGGGACATGGAGCTGGTAATCGTCGACGGCGCTGGGTTGTTCAGCAAACTCAAGATCGCCGTACGGGCCGAGGCTGCCTGGTCTATGAATGTCACTCCCAATGGCTATGCTTGGGGCAACACTATCGGCTCTACGCCCATGCTCAATTTCGTCCTCCGTTTCCATGCTTGGATTTAGTCGAGGACGTTTGGAAGGTGTTTTATTGGGAGATCCGGCCCGACGTTTCATGGACGAAGAGTGAACGGGACGCATGAAAAGGTTTGCCAGGTCTGGGGCTAATCCTGGCGGAGCAGCGCAGAAAAATGTCCCATTTGGTGTAACAGCAGTTGGCATGAAATAAGCAAGGGGATCGTCACGAATTTCAAGGAGCCGCAGAAGAAGAGATGATTTTGGGAGGAAGCGTTGGTCGGTCACAATATCGGTGATGTCCTTCTTAGTCGGCGGACCGAATACTGTCCCTTTTCCACGTCCAACCTTCCCGCCGAGTGTGTCATCCAATTCAGTGACAGAATCGATGATTTGTTTTTTCTCCTTGACTTTCCTCTTCACCTTTCCAAGGTCTAAAGTGGGAGGTACGATAGCAGCCAGGTCGACGACGTCTTGACGTGGTGTATCGGGCAAGTCTGTGAGGGGCGATGCTGTCCATCTATTAGAACCAAGACATATAAATTGCGGAACAAAACGCACAAGCACGAGACGATGACTTATTCTGACCCGGCAATTTGGAGAGGTCATTGATACCTGGTTCACCAAAGCCTACTCCTAAATCTCCCAAGTCAACACCACCCATGTCAGGGAACTCGAAATCCATGTCAGTCCTAAAGGGATGCTCAGAAAGGGCTCTGCTCTTGCTCCTGTTTGAGAGGAGATCGACATCGACATCCATGTCCTGTATACCCAAGAGATGTGAATCAATAGAATCCCTGCGGCCGGGCGCGTCACGTCCAACGCCAACGCTCTCATCTACGCTCGCTCCGTCATGGTCTTTCTCCCCGCCAATTTGAACCTCGCTATCCCAATCAATTCCAAGGTCCACATCAACGAAGTCTTGCGAACCAATTCCGTCCGAGGGCCCAACGGTGAAAAGATCCCCCAAATCAAACTGTTGGAAGTCATCTACGGTTCGCAGTGTAATGTCATCCACGTGAGCCTGGTGGTGACCTTGTGGGCGGATTGGTCTATCTTCGAAATCCATTTCCCTTCGAATACGTGAGAGAAGTGTTAATGCTCGGGTATGTAGATTGTTACCAGTTCACGTCAGGAAGAAGAAGGTCGAGATCAAGACCGAGGCCTTGTAACGTAATGGACGTCTTGTTCACAACAAGCTGGTCCTCTGTCATATCAACCATGCCTGGACGGAATGCCTGAAGAATGCTGCTACGTTAATTGCGCAAAATAACCAGGGTAATTCGTACCATCTTGATCTTCAATAAAGCCTCATTGCAGTCATCCAGCAGGTACTTGGCTTTCCGACTGTAAATGCGAACAACACCGAGCAGAAGCTGGCCACTGAGACGTAGAGCCATGACTTCAATCTCCTGACCCATGATCGCATCTGTCAAGTTTGGAGATATAAGGCGCGAGAAAAATTTCCAAAAGACTCGTACACACCAACAGATTGTTCTATATCTGTTTGCAATGTTTGGGTCTTGGAGAGCTTACGTTCCATGTGAGCGGCGAGCCATACCTTGCCCAAAGGCCCCCGCCGCGAAAGAATGGTCTCCGAGTAGAACTAAGGAAACAAATTAGTATGATACCCAGCGCAGCTGCGTGAAAAGTTACCATTTAGGGCACAACACGCGTTGGAGAAATGAGAGTTGAACGAGAGTGAACGCGACTTGTTATGTAATACACATGATCATGTGACTGACCAGTTACGATCAATCACTGAGTTGACTCTCCACTGTCCAGCGAACTATATGTTTCTTCTTGTTCGACGAAAAATCATTGCCCCTCCTCCTTTCCTCCAAGAACACTCCTATGTTGCGGCTACATCGCTGGGAGCTACCGCGTCCCTTCCCCGTCGCATAGACGCTTCTCTCGGTCACACCAATCGTGCCAGGTATAACATGCAAATTATGGCAGCATCTGAGGCCCGCCGCCTGGCCGAGTGTCTCGCTATCGCTGCGCAAATGAAGGAAAACCATCTGAAGCCGGATATTTCAACATATAACGCTCTTATGAGTGCTGTCTCTCGCGATGGTAATTGGCTTCAAGCGTGGGCCATTTTAGACGACATGTTCCTCATTGGTGTTAAGCCGACGACCACTACATTTAATCACCTAATATACGTATGATATTGTTTCTTCATATTTTGAATTCGTTCATATTTGGTCCTCAGGCGCAGCGTCAAAGAAGTTCTGCATATATGTGGAATGTCCTAGATAAAATGGACCAAACTGGGGTTACCCCGAATGCTGCAACGTTCACTCATATCATCCGTCGTTTTGTCAACGACGGAAATTTGGAAATGGCGCTGCAATACCTCTATACCATGCAACCTCATGGCCTCGTTCCTGAACTCACCGCTGCCGAACACGTTATTACTCTCGCGGCACAATGCAACCAACCTAGACTAGCTATCGATCTTGTGAGTTGGTTCGAGAACATATCTCCACAACGTCTTGGTCCTAGTGTGTGGATGGCATGCTTAACTTCATCGGCCGAGTGCATGTATGTATGTAAGTTCATGTATTTGTGTTTAACTAACTCCTCTCACCTCTCCTCACAGGTTCAGGGCGTCTCTCGATGCTGGAAGGTCGTTCATCACATGAATGTACTCCCCGACGAAGGGCTTTGCGTATCGATTCTCCATACAGCCGCTCGGTATGGTCGACCGAACCTTGCAACCGACGTCCTTAGAACCCTGAAAGTCCAGGGAATTCCCTGGAAGGAACACCACTTTGCGTCGCTCATTGAAGCCTTTACCCGCAATAAACAAATCAAAGAAGCGTTTCTTGCTCTCGGCATGATGCGATCCAACGAAGTTGATCCTATTGACAGCACATCAGCCACGATTTTGGACGCAGTCAAAATTAACGCTGAATCTGTCGACATTGCATGTCTAACCATTGACGAGATATACAAGGAGAAGAAATCAGTTGACCTTGCCGCTTTGAAGGTTCTGATCCAAGCGGCGGTTCATCTCGGAGATCTCCAACGTGCTTTGGGGACCTACAGAAGTTTCCCAGACTACAATGTTGTCCCCGATATATCGATTTTCAACATACTCCTTGATGGATGCATTAAAACCCAACATCGCCAGGTTGCAGATTCGCTTCTCATGGACCTGAAAGAAGCGAATTTAAAACCAAATCAGAACACATACGAGAAGATAATATATCTTTGTCTCGCACAGGAGACCTACGAAGATGCCTTCTTTTATCTTGAAGAGATGAAGGCTGCAGGACATTCACCCCCTCGGAAAGTCTACAAAGCGCTGGCAGAGAAGTGCCGGTTGAATAACGATGCCCGTTTCGACATCATCATAGAAGAAATGCAGGAGTCTGGCTACGACATTGACATTTAGTATGGCTATGACATTGGGCTTTGGCAAATACGGGAGGGAAGGGGTCCGGTAGTTCACTGAAGTTCAACTTTCTCAACAGTCTCCTGACGACACTCCGAGTCAGCATTCTTCTAGTCTCTGCCATGAGACCCTCCACGAATCGGTCCGTATTTGAAACCGTTCAGTATCTTGTCCTCTTAGTACTACGAGGCTTTTGACGTGAGCCGATCCCGCAACAGATGATTTTTGAAAATAGATGCAATAATCTTTTGCTAGAGCTCGTAAATGGCAGTTGGGCAATACTTTGGCAAAGGCGCACCATAGTAGTGCCACTGACGATAACAGTTAACGGTGCAGCTATAGCAGCTATGAGGGCGGTAATTCCGTCCCCAATAGCTGAGAAGACAGAGCCCTGAAAAACGTTCTGAGATGGTGAAACGAACGGAAGGATGCCCATAACATAGAATGTTTCAAGGTGTTAAACACTTGTATGTGGGATGGATGGATCCGGGCTTTTAAGTATATTGGGGTAAGTGACGTCACTCATACAAATCTCGCTGAGAAAAGCTGGCTACTATTGTTTTCGAGGTTTAATGTACGGCGAGATGAGCAATGGACATTGACTACCATCCTTGAACTTTCCAGAAATGTAAGGACGCGTCAACACACTGAAAATGTATTAGCTTTGATATGAAACAGTGGATTCATCAAACTTACACGTTAGCTTTGACGATCTTTTCGCTGGATGGTTTGAAAACAAATTGAGTAAGGAGGATATAAAGGAACGTCTTCATTTCAATAATGGAAAACCGCATGCCGATACATGACTAAGGCCATTGATGTGAACTACAATCAGCGATTAGGGTCATGGATATACATACCCGAGGTCCAGCGGAAAAAGTAAGGGTGTGGTTGTACAGCCCAGGAAGGCCGAGTGCGCTCTCTGGTAGGTTATCCCACCTGTCTGGACTGTCGGAGTGGTTAGAAAAGATCAGGAAACAAGTCGAGGTATTTACTTGAACTCCCATGCATCTTCACCCCAAAACTCTTGGTCTAAATTGAATCCCTCAACGGCGACATGAACAAAACTACCCTTTGAAATGGACACAGTTCTTCGGTCTTCGATGGCCTTACCGTCGTGGCCATGTACTGGATACATTGTTGGGATTTCATCGTCCTGAGTTGCAACTCTGATAGAAGAGTGTAGAGCCGGAATTACGCGGATAGATTCCCTAATAACGTTGTCAAGATATGGTGAGTCGGAAACCTTTGCGTAGACCGATTGAACCTCCTCTTCGGTCAGATCAGAGAAATTTGAGATGGGAGCAGTATTTAAAAGTTCGACGCGCAGGCGATCTTGGACTGCAGGGTGTTGAGCGAGCAGCAGCAGGGTCCAGGTGAGAGTGAGAGAGGAGGTATCAGAACCTGCGAACATGAAGGTATTAATATTGTTAAGCATGTCTTCATCTGATATGCGGTGATCTGACGGAAGGTCTTTCGCCATATTCGCTTTTACTGGCCAAATAAATATGAAATTACAGCAAGTGTGGTCATTGCTTTGGTACATACATAATAAACTGAGCAAATCTTTGCCTGCGTATTCAGTTCCGGACTTGACTCCCTCCTCGATTTTTCGCTTCTTCTCTTGAATTAAATGTCCGGCCACGCGAGTAATGACCTCTTGACACCGGTTAACTTGACGTACAGTTTCATCTGGCTAGTTTATTTCCTTGAGTACTTTCAAGAAAAAGTGTAAAGGATGCACTCACAAATATTTGATTCACGAAAGGTGCATAAATGCTAATGATAGTCCTGATAAATCGGCCTTGGGAGATAGCCACTTCAAACATGTCCTTATAAGCCCGGAATAGTTCATTAGATTCATCCTGTATAGCATTGAAGTTATAATCGAACCCTATTTGATCGGTGAGAATGTGTGGGGGTACATAGGGGATGATATTTAAAACCAACCTGCAAGGCCGATGACATCAAACGTTGCTCTATTGATCCAATGGCAAACGTCTATCTTGATTTCAGAATTTTGCGAGGACTCCTCAGCTTGAATGGCCATCTCCATCCACCTGTCCTTGAGTTGAGTTCCTTTCTGAAAGACGAGCGGCACAAGTGCGCGCAAGTTTTGAAGTGAAAATGCCGGAGTAGCAACACGGCGGTGGCGCTTGTGGACTTGGCCTTCCGCTCCGAGCATTCCACAACCAATGAGGCTGGTGATTAGTTTCCGGGATTGCCATGGTTTTTCATATATCGTTGAGTTTTTGAGAACGTGGGAGACCGAAAGCGGATCAAGAGTGAGGAGTCTTTCATCCCACTGTTTTGGAGTCAGTGAATAGTTCAGAGAAAGAGTGGAATGGGCGTACTGGACCGAGGCCTCGTATGCGAATGGATCGACCGTAACGCTTGACATAAACTTGATGTACTTTGGGAGAAATTGAGGGGCTACAAGGTGTACGATGGTTAGAAGAACTAACAGGGTGGATTGGGCGTACTCAAGAACGGCGTGGAGATTGTTTGCGAACCAATGGCGAACCTTTGGTCCTGCAATGGATCGCAACGGGTCAAAGTGTAGGGCAATTACAAGTTTGTAGACAAGATAGACGAGAAGGAAGGCGACGGCGAGAAGAGCATTGTGAAGTAAAGTATGCATGGAGAAAGATAAAATAAAGGGAGAATGGGCAGGCAAGGGCCTACTATGTATTAGTAGGGCTATTATTACATTGTTGTAGAAACAATAAAGCAACCACGTGACCTAGTTATATATTTCTACACGCATCTCTGCCACCAGCTTGTTGAATACAGCAGGATAAAGATATCTTGGCGGAAGGGGAAACTCGCCCAGGTCCATCGAACTCGAACTAGATTCCATCGTCGTTGTGAGGCTCATCAAGCTCGGCCCTGTGATCATTAGTGACGGTATCGCCGTGGAGCATTCCCCTGTCACCTCGCCTTTTTCTTCTTGTCTTTTCCGCCCTTTACAACGTACAAGGATTCCCCTTTTCACTTCCAGGCTTAGCGCTCGCGCCAGTTGTACTTCATACGCGTCCTCATCGGTTTCGTCTAGATCCTCTCCGTTGTTTCGTATATGGCTTAAGGAGGTCGACGACGACGACCTTGAAGAGCACCCAAATGAAATTATATCTATCGCTTCTATCGATGACGTTTGCTCCGTGGAATCAGACGCATTGGACCCTTGACGTCGTCGATTTTGGTTATCCTGATAGTACTCGACTTCAGGTTGAGATTCAACTTCTGGGAATCGATTGTTTTCTGTTTCATCTACGAGTTTATCGCGAAGGGCAAATTTCAGCGCGAGCGCAATATCCGCTTCTTCTTCCTCCATGCGGTCTCTGAAGTCTCCTTCGATGACGGTTTGGTCACATGTTGACAACTCCAAACTGTTGCAATGTGAAAGTGGGATCCCTGGTGCGAAAGAGTCTGGATAGCCCTCATTGATCCAGTCGTCCGATGCTTCTGCCGCAGGGAATGCCACCTGAGCTTTTACCCCATCAACACATCCGAATTCCTCTTCCGACATTTCTTTGACGTGCTGCGCAGATCGTGGTCGTGTTCTGAAGCTCAGTAGACCAAAGCTGGGAAAGAGTCCTTTATACCAGTTGGTTCGCGTCACGGTCATTGCAACTATTCCCAGAGTGGCGCTGAGAATCGCGAGGGTGATAAGGACCACGATAGCAGGGCTGACAGAAGCATCGCTGCGAGGCAGGTTAGTGATCTGAGCGATGGCCCGTTGCTCATTGGCGGCTGGGAAAATGCTGGGGCGAGGAGAGGAGATGAAAGGCGTATAATGTGAGTACGGATCCGGCTCCACCAGTTTAACCTTGAATACTGTTGAGCGTTGACGGCAAGTTACGAAGAGTTTGGTTGGCCTGACGCCACAGGCTCCTGAGCTTGGGTGAGGGAAATTCTGGGACGTTACAATCGGAGGCATGGGAGTTATTTAATCGTTACGAAGAAGAATGGAGTAAATAGTAATTTGATTAGTGGCTGACAATCTGTCTACGCTGATACACGATTGACAACAAAAAACAATATACACATTCCATCCACCTAGGTGTTCCAATCTATAGAGAATCCCTTCTGAGGTTTAGTGAAAATATGTTGAATGGTTTCAAGTTCATCGCGCAACTTCCTGTGCTCAGCTGCTAGACTGGCAAGCTCTTCCTGATCCATCAACTCAACATCTCCATCCGAATCTGTGATGGACCCGGTGCTTAATTCATTATTTTTGAGCAGGCTATCGATCTTTCCTTTCTGGGCACACAACTTTTGAAACGTCCCCAGGTATTCGAGATATGAAGCATTGTATCTCGTCCGGAGAGAGGCATGATCAGAAGGCAGCGGTCGTGGAGCGACGGCTCGAGGTCGAGAATGCGCAGTGGATGAAGCTGGATGCGTTGAGGATGAGTAAGAATGTGAATTGGACGTCGACGACGTGGGTAATGGCTTCGGAGGCGCAGCACTGCGACTTGGTCGAGTGTCGGTTGCTTCATCTTCAGAAGATGTGTAAATGGGTGACCGTCGACGGGGTTTCGCACCTGTGTTTGACTTGCTCGGCTTCGAGGAGGCGGTATATGCTGGAGCTTGAGGTTTGGATGATGCCGTAGGTACCTTTTCTGGTGAGCGTGTTGCTGCTTTGGGGGCCATCGGCGATGAGTATTTCCGCATTTTTGGTATTGAGGGGGGTAACGGAGATGACTCCTTCTGGGTCACCTTTTGTCGTGGTTTTTCTAAATTGAATGGACGCGAGTGACCATCCTTCCCGTCGACATTGCTGACGGCGGGAAGTACACCTGATTCAGTTTTACGCCGTTTCTGAAAAGCCGCGCCTGCATGATCCTTGTGATCGCGGCTAATTTTCTTGCGCTTGAGAGGAATGCTATCCTCTGAATGCTCTCCTTCCTCCACGTCCTTTCGGTACACCATCGATCTTTCCAAACCTCGCTCGCGTCGCCTTTCCCGATCGGTGTCGGGTGCTATGGCCTCGTCACGAATTGCCTTGATCTTTTGTGCTGATACACCAACCACTGGTTTAGCTTCCGCGGTTGCTTTCTTGGCAGTACCCCCCACTGCCGGACGAGGGTTTGAGGATTTAGGACTGGCGGGAAGGGAAGGCCCCGTTGATGACTTGAAGCCAGACCCAGGAAGCTTCCGCGAAGCAGCTATGAGTGCTTCATTCGCTGTCGACGATTTCCCACCACTTGGGTGGGTCGATCCTCCTGCCTTGACATTCGATTGACTCTTTGATGCCTTCAGGCTCTCGTCTTTCATCATAATCTCGGAATCTAACTTAGGTTTGGCCTTCTTCTCTTTGGCGTCGCGAGAGGACGCTCCACGTTTCGGACCATCTGTTTTGTTCTGCTTCTCGCTCATGGATGCCATGGCTGAGCCAGAAGATGAGGTAGAGGGAACATTAGTGGTGAAATTAGTTGCCGTGCTACGATAACGGATATGGTTCCATGTGGGGTCACTCTCAGGGATACCAAGACTCTTGAAGGCGAACCTTGCAGCCCTGGCCATATTAGTCCTTTCTGTATCTGTTAACATCGAGGCCTCATACGGTCGCACTTCTGTCCAATATGCCGTCTTTAGACGGTAGAGCTTGATAGAATGTTCAGGGCTACTCTTGGGGGTGGAAGAGGGCTCTGCTACCTAAACCAAGAGCTGGATAAAAAGGCGGGGTTACACGGAGAGGGCATTACCACATACTTCAGCTAAAATGTCGCAGACTGCAGCACGCAAAGATGGTTTACCAACCAACCCTACGAGTTGGTCCTCTGTTCGTTCGCCCATCGCTAGCCAGTGGATTATATGATTTCGTAGTTTGGATGAACCCTCCTTGGGAACATGTACAGGAGCGGGTGAAGGTCGATTAGTAGAGGGTTGTATAATCTTTGGCTTGTCCGCTGCACGAACGGGTTTCCGAAACATAGGGGGGTCCTTGCGCTTTTTGTTATTGGAAACATCTGGAGGGGTTTCAAGGAGGATGGTGGTGCGACCAGAGCGTTGATTGGCAGCATCAATAGTGCTCTCACGAACCTTGTCTCTGACACTGTCTCCAAGCTCCCGCTCCACGATAAACTTGCCGACGACGCTGGCATAAAGCTTGAGAGGAGGCATCTTCTTTGCAGCTGAAGAAGCGCGTAAATATAGGTCATGTGGCAGTTCTTCTTGTTGAGGCCTCATTGGAAAGAAGGTGTCTCCGATGTATATTCCCTGAAAACATAATGAGTGATGAGGAATGAGCGGAGTAAGATGGAGGACAGACTGGGGTGTTTCCAAAGTCAAAGTGCATTTGGGGTTGATTTGGAAAAGATTCGAGTGCATCGAGAGTCTCTAGTGACATTCTGACGATCATTGCACGCTTTGAACCTGATTGTATTGGGTCACCTGGACGCGAATGACTGAGGATGGGGAGGATTGTATTGGCTGGAAGAGGCATGACGGCAACAAGCAGAGTGTACAAGTTGGTGGCGGTCAGTTATTGTGATGTTTACGTATATTGTACAATAGCCTCCGGATCGCACGTTCCGGGAATCCGCTTATCTCTGTTCTACCCTTCAAGTCACTACACGTTCGTATCGATTAAGTCGAATTCATCCCTCGTGCGTATTTTTTTTGCTCACGTTCTCTCCCGTTCTTGCTAACGTTTGTGTTTGTAGCATGGCGACTACAAAACCATCGCCTACTTTTGCTTCTTGCCATTGTCTTGCCAATTCCTCCCAGCAATGGGAGCGCCCAGGTAGCGTCACTTCCCTCTTGTTCTTAAGTACTACTAACGCCGAGTCCTCATTGACCCCCTTCAGCATGTTTGCTCCCTTCCTTGTCATGCCTACCCCTACCACCATGCTAGCTATCTTGCTCGCCTCTCTTGGAATCACCTTCATTCTCTGGCGCATGTTCCTTCCGCAGCTCAAGTTTATCTGGCACTGTTTCTTTCGTCCCCTCGGTGCTGATAACCAAAAAGCCAGGTTGGACAAGGTATGTTTCTATCATCCCTTCTCCATCCTTATCTGATCCCACAATCAGTTTTACAGGGGACAAGCAGAGGTTTACGATGCTACCCGAAGCGTTCTTCTCCGAGGGCGAAACACCATGTTGAGCATTTCCGCAGCTCATTTACGCCAATTGCGTTCTTCTACTCCAAAGAAACGCCTTGTCTGGGTCGACATCGGTGGTGGCACAGGCTACAACATCGAACTCATGGATAAATACCTTCCCATCTCGTCTTTTGATGCTGTGTACTTGGTGGATCTCTGCGATTCATTGCTGGACGTTGCTCGCAAGCGATTTGCTGAAAAGGGTTGGACCAACGTCATTGTTCTGTGTCAGGATGCCAGCGAGTTTACCCTTCCCGAGTGGTCGCAGGGTACCGATCCCAAGGGCAGCGTCAGCCTTGTGACGATGAGCTATTCCTTATCCATGGTATTTTTTGTGATTTTCCCCCTGAAACTCACTGCAATTCACCTCTAGATCCCAAGTTACTACACTGTTCTCGATCGAATTGAACACGTCCTCGCACCCCAGGACGGGTTATTTGGAGTGGTCGACTTTTACACCGCTGGAAAGCTGCCTTCCCTCCATGAAAAGGCAATCGGGGGCATCAGCAGGGAGTGTGGCTGGATTTCGAGGTGGTTCTGGCAGATCTGGTTTGATTTTGATCATGTAGGTCCTACTGAACATTCACCATGCCTCATCTAATCCTTCCCTGTCAGGTACATCTAGGTCCCGCAAGGCGCTCATATCTAGAGTACAAATTTGGGACGGTGAGCCTTTTAAAAATCCGATCTGCTTTCGGAACCCGATTCGTCTTTTTGTAGGTGAAGAATTACAATGGAAGGAATCGGTTCTTCTTACCATTTATCGTTCGCATGTAAGTCGTATTTTCAATGGTTTCCCCTTTGGAGGCTGACTTTTCAAAGTCCATATTACATCTGGTTAGGGAGACCTCGAGCCTGCGATGTCACGCGTTTCTGTCATGCATTTGAGGTGGAAGGCGGGAACACCCTCGGCAATTGTTCACCAGTTCCCTTCAAAATAGTCAAAGACGCAGAATCGGTTCCCCCGCTTGATATTAGTGATCCCATCGCAGACGTTTCGTCTGACATGATCAAGGCAGAGAATGTCATCAATATCACAGCTCCCTTGAGTTCTTTCCATTACCAAGTTAAGAATGTAAGCTCTCTCACCTTCATGACCTGATCAATCTCAAATCCATACGCCGCAACAGCCATGGCGCCTGCCTTACTACGAACAACCTGTGCACAAAGAATTCCGAACGTTCATCTATTCCTTCACCTGGGAGGATCCATTTGAAGATATGAAAGTGCTGGATCTTACCTCGGAGGATTCGATGCTGGTCATCACATCCGCGGGAGATAATGCTCTACACTATGCTATCGAAGCTGGGCCAAAGCGGGTGAGCATTATCTGCAAAGTGTTTAAACAAATTTCTTTACAAATATGTCTTTAGATACATTGCGTTGACATGAATCCATGGTTCGCTCCCATCCCTTCTTCCTCGTTTCGCGACTCATGTCTATCCAGTCAAGGTCATCTGCTAGAATTGAAGCTGGCCGCAATCCAATCCCTGAGACATGACGAGTTTTTCTCGATGTTTGGTAAAGGACATCATTCAAATTTCCGGGCCTTACTTGATTCCCGAATCTCTCCTCAACTGTCGTCTTCCGCCTACCAATTCTGGAGGGCCAACGATGATGCCTTCTCATCCTCGTTTTACATGCACGGATACAGCGGACTGGCCTTGCGGCTTGCGAAGATCATCTTCAGATTGGCAGGGGTCACCAAAGACGTCCAGGCGCTTTGTGATTGCGATACTCTTGAGGACCAGGCTAGAATTTGGCGGGAGAAGCTCAGACCTGTGTTACTCAACCCTATCATTGTTGCCTTACTCAAGAGCCCCGTTTTTTGCTGGAATGCCCTTGGCGTGCCTCTAAACCAACGTAGCATGATCTTGGAGGAAGGCACGTTCTATGACTATGTGCACAACACTTTAGATCCTCTTGCAACGACATATCTTTTCAAGACTGGTTCCTACTTTTATCTTCTGGTATGTTTATTCTCCCCTCCATTGTCTGTCGCCGTCTCAGATATCAAAAAGACGCTTCTGGGCCACTACACCCCTGCTTCATGCCCACGTTATCTGACTCCATCCGGGTTCGATGACCTGCAAAAGAACGACGGCAAGGCATTAGACGCATTCCGCCTACACACCGACGCGATCGTCAAGTGAGCATTGTTGCAAGCAATCACAGAGGAATAAAATGCTGATTTCGATATAGTGTCCTACGAGGTCTTTCGAAATGGTCTTTGACACGGGCCCTCGTAATGGATCATATTGATTGGTTCTCCCCCGGTTCTGTTGAGGTTGACGAGGAAGTCCGAGAGCTCCATCGCGTGATAGCCCCTGGTGGCCTCGTCTTCTGGCGCTCAGCTTCTAAAGAACCTTGGTATAACAAAGTGTAAGCCGTGGGAATTTTCTACATGCATCGTTCAACGTCTCAAGTTTGTTTTCAGGTTTGAGAAAATGGGGTTCAAAGTGTCTGCAGTCGCAGTCAGGCGAGGTTCAGAAGCCATTGACCGAGTCAATATGTGCGTATTTAACTGTCCATCAGGGTGGTCGCACTAAATATTTGCTTCAGGTATCGCTCTTTCTGGAGAGCAGAACGCCTATAACGAATACATTCTACCAGCTGCAATAGTGCACCTTAGAGTTAGAATTACGACGATTACGAGACATAGATCGGAAATAAACGGATTTGTGATGTTCTAAGCTCTTAGGTGTTCCTCCAGATATGTGGCAAACTTGTGGGCAATGCTGTTTTCTTCCCAGTCCACTGCACCTTTTTCAGTTGTTCCTAGAGTGATTGCTTTTTTGTGCACTGTGATGAACTGTCGTTTGAAACGCTGAAGTTCAGATAGTGTGATATGGCGTGATGGAAGAGTAAGTTGAAGCTTGATCGATCCAGGGAGTGTCAGTGATACCAGTCTCTCCGATTGTGAAGCGGACCTTTCTGCCAGTATGGCAGAAACCATGGATGCTGTGATTTGTTCTAGGACGTGTAGGGCGTCTGTAGGAGCCTTCGCCACCTTGAACGGCGCCGAACAAGTTGGGTTACAAAGGAAGAATGGGAAAGGTATGAACGCACGTTAAGCGTCCCCGAGTTTGGAGGCTTGATACTGCCCGAAGTGACCGCCTCCCATATTTGAGGCCCAGGGATGTCGGCGTCCTCCCACATTACAGTCAGCAGGGGAGAGTCCCATCGGACCATAGAAGACGGCTCTTCGTATCTCATTATGAGATTATCAATGCTATTCCAAAGCTGTCAGAAAAGATGCGGTCGAAGGCAAAACGAAAGTGACTGACGTATCGGGGTCATAAGCATGGCCATCCTCTCGTTTGGAATTCCACTCACGACACAGGTCTGGAGTAGCGACGACGTAGACCTACTTTGTCAGGAATGTCGGAGGTCGGATTGCCACAAAGAATGGGGGGATAAAAGCACGCACCGTACAGACCCGTAGTTTCATTTCCCTCGCTGCACAATACACTTGGTATCGAAAACCCTTTATGTAGTTGAGGGAATCAACGATCAGAAGTGTATTTCGGGCGATGAGTCTTTGAATAGCGGTAAAAAAAGCACCACGGGCGGCCTTTTCTGATTTACTATCTGCAACGAAGGCGTTTAGTTGCTAGAAAGGTCGGGAGGGGTATAAGTGACCATTGTAAGCAGCTCGCGGAATGTCCAGTGAGTCGTCAGAAAGGAGAATGACTTTGAGATTGGGGCCTTGGTATTCTGGGTTTTGTAACTTTATCTCTAGAAAATTAAAGATCTGGTTCGCTCTTGTCGTCTTTCCTGAGGATGGGTAGCCAGATATTGTGATGAGGGCCATGGTAACGCACTGCTATGGTGTGACAGGCGTGACATCTGTCCTCATCGTTGCTGTCGTCGCTGATACTTACGCTGTCCACCTTCTCTGATTCCCCGACATCGGTGGCATCCACGCGACCAACGCTTTCAACGACGCCCATTTTAATGCTCTTGGTCGCTACGCTCTAGCAGCTAGACCTCTGCTCGCATCACGACCCACTGCACCCGCTTCTGTTCGCTTTATCAGCACATTAAGTTGCTTGCCTCGCTCAGTGGTAGCAGCTCGCACGTTTAGTGGGGGCAATACCGCTTCACCATCAAATTATTTTCTGCCATATCAACTACCGAAAACGCGTCCGCACTTGCCTATGCTCGCGACTATGGCTGCTTCACAACACGATCATGTCCCACTTCGCGAGCATTCTCATCTGGACCTCCACCGAAACAGTCATGACCGACATGACGATAGTTTGGGGCTGGAGGATAGATTGTGTCCTGGTTGTAAAAAGTCTGCTGTAAATGAACAGGGAGGATTGGTTGTTGCGTTTGGGTGAGTTCGCACTTGGATCCAACTTCTGGTTCTTCAGGGCTGTCTCATTTGAGCATTCAGAATATCTTGCCCCCTCCCTCTCATTACTACTATCAGAAAGCTAACCCCATAAATCCCTCAGACAATCCTTCTTTCACGTCGATTGTTTCAAGTGTGCTAAATGCCGCAACCAAGTCACCGCCGATACAAATCTTCTTCTCCTTTCCGATGGATCACCAATCTGCGCCAATTGCTCATATTGTTGTAATGTATGTCATCTCCCCATACTTGACGAAGCCATTATGGCTGGCGACGACTCCTACCATGCCTATTGCTTCAAATGCAAAGTGTGCAAGAATCGCATCGACGAACTCGTATTTGCTAAGACGAGCCAGGGGATTTATTGCATGAGTTGTCACAGTGAACGAATGATCAAAATTCGCAAACACACACAGAAGAAAGCTGAGAGGGAGAAAGCAAATGGAGGAAGTGGGTCGTCAAAATCTCGAGAGCGAGACGGAAAGAATCATCATAGGGAGAACGGAGTGAGCCGATTGTATTTCTTTTCCGCGCCTCATCTCACTTTTAGCTTAGGCCTCGTCGCCCGGCCATGACCTCACCAAATTCAACGGATTGCAAACGCCAAGCCCTTTCCCAACATCCTCTCGTCCCCTGGAAGCCTCGCGCACCCCTTCCAAACCAAGAAATCCGACGTATGTTAGCGATGCCTTTGATCTTGTCAACCCTCCCCGTATCCATACATCGTTGCCCTCTAATCCTGTATCTGTCAATGTGATGGCGCCATCAGATTCTGACCGTCGAATTCAGAGCGCTGCGCTCAGTAGAGCCGAGTTGGATGTTGGAAATCCCGTGAAACAGAGTACCTTGCCTATCCCGCAGACTTCAACTGAGGTGGATCCTCGACGGAGAAGCACCTACGATGACGGAGTTCGGCCTCTGAATATCCTTTTCAAGCAAAGTCCACCTAGCAACTCCAACCTTGCGCCAGAGCGATTAATCCCTCACTCGTCATCAACTGACACGCTCACTGTCACCTCTCGCCGTGACAAACGACGTTCGATCAATCCTGGTCTCACACTTTCTCCATTTCCTGATACTATCCCTTCAAGCACCCTCTCTCCACCTTCCGAGTCTTTCAACGATCAACAAACAATCGTCCATTCACCAACATCTCCCCGTTTAAACACCTTTGACATAACCTCACGGAAGGAATCAATAGATCTAAGCCGTCATGACCGTCCCAACTCCCACAGCAGTTCTATCCACAGTTCGCGATCTCTCTCCACTTCGAATGAAGAAGGTTACAATCCTCGCTCGCCGTCCTCATCCATCCACACATTCGATTACGATCAAAACCCGGATGATACTATCGTAATCAAGTCGCCAACTGATGTACATTTTGAAACAAGTACGCTCAACCCTGGTGGACCACAAGGGGACCGCATATCCGCAAGCCTCAGTCCTTCAGATGTGAATGGATCCCGCTATCAACGGCGTACGTCATCTACGCCCAGCGTAGGTGTCGACAAGCGGCGCTCTGCGAGCAGTTCCCGTTCGCCATCACCTGCGCATCGAGCCGATGTGCCTCACAGCGTTGAGAGTGGAACTGATACAGAACCGGAAGGTGAACAAATTTCCGGTTCAGGTTGCGATACTCTGCCTCCACTACCTCCCCCCAAAGATGCATCTGGCCTCTCGGCGGAACAAGTTGGACTTACGCAGGCAGATGCTGACGGGTCTTATCTGGATATTGATGAGTTAACGGGGTCGTCGCCTGTTGAGCACACCTCACACGCAACTTATATTGCCCCTGCGCTTCCTCCCATCCGGTTTTCAATGAACACAGCAGACTTCTCAGAGCTACTCAATTCCGTTGGTGGCTTGCCCCCTTTAAGGTCGTTGGCGCGGCTCACTAAACAACCTACAAGCAATGTTCCATCTACTCCACCCCCATCTGCCGCCTTAACTTCTGCAACAACTCTTACTCCCTCAAACGTCAACACAGGTTTTCCACGCGATTCGGCTCCCAACAACATGGATGACGTTCTTCAGGCACCCAGCATTAGAGAAAGTTCTCCTTCAGAATGGGACACGCCCACCGATAGTGCAACTTTACAAACTTCAGCAAGCTTAATGGCGAGACAGAGTTCCAACGACCTGATCTTTCAGCGCTTACGAGAGACCCTGGAAGATGCAAAAAGTCGCGAAGTACAGCAGTTGAAAATAGAGCGTGTATTCATGGAAGCTATCGTAGAAGCTCTTGAATCGAGAGGTGCTGAGTACGCTCAAATGAAGGCCAGATTTGATGGCATGAAGGTTTGCAGACTTTTACATCTCTCTCGCCGTATCACTCATAAATGCCTGAAACAGAGAACTAGTCGGCAATATATCGAAGGCCTCACTGTTGCACAAACAGAATACGACAGGGAACTGAAGGCAAGACGCGACGCGGAAGCTGAGGTCACCCGATTAAGAGTGCTCCTGTCAGGACAGGCTGCCCGTCTGACGGCATTGTCAGGAGATTCTCGACGACAGGAAGTACGACAACAGATATCCAAAGAATTAAATGATAGTTTGTCTGGATTAGAACAAAATTTATCTCGTCTGAAAGTGGAACGTGACGTGACTCTAGCAGAAGTCGAAGAGTTATCTGCAACGAAAAGGTGAGCAACTTTTTCCATTAAATTTGTATTTTAACATCCTCTTTATTATCAGCTCCAATAACAATACCTCTCCCGATGTAGGAACTGTTGCATTGGGCCGTTCATTGACGAAGCGTTTGGACAACATCCGGAATCAATACCAAAAGGATCTCACATCATTGACTCAACAGCGAGAGACGTTAACCCGAGAGATAGCTGAGCTCAAGGCTGTTAGAGACGTTTTCCTTGAAGAAACTTCGGTTCTCAATGCACGCAATGAAGAACTAGCACAACTCAGCGCTGTATATACCCGCCGAATGGATACAGTCCACGAAAACCCCTTGAAAGAGGATGATAATCCAAATCGCGCCTCATTCGACAAATCTCGTGGCCAGTTCCAGTCAACAATGCCTCTAGCGCCTTCTCTTAGCTCTTCAACAAGCGGATCCTCTACAGTTTATGACGAGACTACCGACCCCAGGTTCTTTAGAGCTCCAAAGACGGATGTTGATTTGCACACCCCAGCTAAAGGTAAATTTATGAAATGGCCAGGTTCTAAGGTCAAGGATGTACTTTCTCCAAGCCCTGGGACGGAAACCAGCAAAGCAAAGGCTCATCTTGAGCACAATTTCCAGCAGCTTAGTGTTTTGCGCTTTACGCGATGCGATCATTGTGGCGACAAAATGTGGGGATCTCAACTCCGCTGCACCAGTAAGCTCCCTTCTAACTCTTCAAGATTCTGAATCATGATTCATTGTCACCTCAGTCTGTTCAACTTCTATCCATGTTCGCTGCATTGCGAACGTCCATATTCCTTGTACGCAACAACTCCATAACATCAGGGAGGAAGCCCAGCATATACGTATGTTTTTTTTGTTGTTTCCTTCGTCTGGTGCTGATAACTTGCATTGTTTTTATAGCCTTGTCTATGTTCGGACGTGATCTTGTTGAGCAAGTCCGTGCCGACTCGAAGGATGAGGACCGTCAGATTCCCGTCATCGTTGAGAAATGCATTGACGCCGTGGAAGCCATTGGTATGTATCTGCGAATAACACTGAATCGATCCCAGCCTTACCTCTCATCAGCTTTGGATTATGAGGGCATCTATCGCAAGACTGGTGGTTCAGGGCAATCAAAGGCGATCACGCAGCTGTTTGAACGAGGGGATTACTCTTCATTCAATCTCCGCGACACAGATCGCTTCAACGACATCTGCAGCGTTACGTCTGTCTTGAAAACCTACTTTCGATCTCTACCCGTCCCTCTTCTTACGTTTGATCTTCATGATCAGTTTGTGTCCGCGGTGGCGATTAAAGATTTTGCATTGAAGCGTAAGTCCTTGGTAGAGTTGGTAAATCAGCTGCCGGACGAACATTACTACACCCTTCGTCACCTCATGTTGCATCTTCACCGGTGAGCATGGTGCTTCGCTCTCCACACATTTTTCTGACCATTTTCAAGTGTTCGGGGATGCTGCGAAAAAAATTTGATGACTGCCAGAAACCTCGGCGTCGTTTTTGGTCGTGAGTCCTTTTTCTTTTCGCCGTCATTCGGAGTGCTTATTTTTATCCCAGCGACACTAATGAGATCGAGGGACTCTGGCGCCGAGTTCAGTGATATGGCGGGTAAAGCCCTTTTTATAGAGTGGCTAATCGAGAATGCGCCCCAGGTCTTCAATGAAAACAACCTCAGCTAATGTTGTTGACTTCGAGTCATAGATTGACTTCTTCCTGTTCTTCTCACATGCATCCACGTATCATTATGGGATTCGCTTTATCTCGACCCTTGAATACCCTTTCTCTTCCTCTGACGGATGTAACTTAGATGGACAATACTACAATCAGATATACCTGGATGACGTGGCATATGGTCCGCCTACGTTCCCTGCTCTCTAGATTTCCGTGGCTTCTGCGATACGTCTGACTTCAATGTGCAATAGAGGAAGTGGCGGCGGGGCCCAGTAGCAGCACCCGCGACAGCTGCCGCTGAAACGCGGGCACCGAGGGGTGCTGTATCGGCGCCATTTCCTCGCATGCCTAGAGAGAACATCCTGTCAAAAACTAGAAGAGATATTAGTAGTAGTGGGTAATGGATGTGTCGCCTTGACGCACGAGTAGCAGTAAAGGCCTTGGCACTGGCCTGGCAAGCAGTTTGAGTGAGTGAAAGGGGAGGGCTAACCCCTTCCAACATGCGAAGATAACGGAATACCATAGAAGGCTGCGGCGGGCCTTTGCAAATCGTCAACGCTAATCTGCGCCAAAGCTAAGGGGTATTTACCAAAACGGAAAACGGAGTGGTATGCTTGTCTCCACTTTTCCTCGAGTTGACGAGCACAGATTAAAGAGTCTGGACAGGTTGGACACTGAAGGATAAAAACGATAGTCAACGGTGACGAAGTCTTTCATGTTTCAGAGCGACAGTGCATACGCATTGATACTCCTTTGCGACCATGGTCAAACCAAGTTTCAACACTCGCTCCAGAAACCAGTTCCGCCTTGTATGCTTCATCAAATGCTGTAGTCGGAAATGCAGAAAGGCCTACCTTTTTTCTAATTTTAATAGTGTTTCCTGGCTAAGGGTGCTGAGCTCTTGTTCCGCCCACCCTCCGGGGTTATCAAGAACAAAACGACTGGATTCACGATATAACTCTTCCTCTTCGAAGAGCTCAGCAATTCGCATAGCCTTTATAGGCCTCCCGGCAGCGTGTGTAAGAAGAAACGTGAGGCATTCTTTCTGCAAAGAGGGAACGCAAAGCTTGTGTGAAATGTTCATGAGGCTCTCAACGTTATTCCAGGCAATCGTGCATTCTAAGCTGATGGGATTATGAGCCTTTGATAACTAAAGAGAAAGCAAAAGCTTACTGCGGGTACACAAATTTGAGAAAATCATGAAAGGTGCTCGCCTAAGTTGACTAATCATCATAGATATTGGGAGATCCTTCAAGAATAAGCCCACCTTTTCTTCCTTGAGAACAACAACCGCGTCCGGACCATTCTTTACGCGTCGCCGCACAGTGGCTTGAGCTGGAGGAAGTTTCTTTATTATTTGATTATTGTCGGGATGACTACTTGAAGAAGTGCCCTGTAACTTGGCCAGGCTGCCATTCCTGGCTCGCGCTTTGGCTTGCTCCGTCGTTGCTTCAAAATCACTGTTTTCGCCATCACTTTTAACATCTGGTGCAGCTTCCAGGTCTTCGGTATCTGGATCCATAGGGGCAAAGGTCATCTCGGTAGGGACTTCAGGGACCGATTTACCCCCTGGTATGGACGGCGGTTGCGATATTGTGATGACAGAAGACATGGACGGCGGTCGACCAGTCTCAGACCAATTTCCGCTCAAAGCAGCTTCAAAAAAAGGGGATGCAAAGAAAAGGACCTCCTTGTGCGCCCTAGAAAAAGGAAGTGTGGCTCATGATGCGACCTGACGCGAATTGACCGAACCAAAAGGTAGTGCTCTCAACAACAATCTTGACAGTCCCCGGAAACCTATTATGTTTTGCAAATGTATCATCGATTTCAATGGCTTCGTCGTCAGATTCGATGCTCAGTTCCGAAACGATATCATCTGCCTCGCACTCTTCGAGAAGCCAAGGTGGGGAGCCAGAAGAGCGAAAGATGCCAGAGGCTGCTGCATGTGTCTCCGTAGGAGAGCTCAACGATGCTGCTGGGTTGTTGAGGCTACGAGAGTTACGGGCAATGAGAATATGAGACGGGTTTGTAGACATGGTGAAAGATTATTTACAACATGATGGTCGTGTGAAATTTCATCAAAACGCACAAATACGATCGTTGAACTTTCTCCATAACGGCTAAGCCGTTTGCTACGGTTTATAGTGCGTTGGCATCGTATTGACGAGGAGATGTGCGCCCCACCAAAATCTGAGTGATTTAGTGGAGTATTTATGTAGTTACAAGAAGTGACCCATCAGGAGTGCATCTGTGAGCTTTTGGGTGGCACCTATGGACAATTTAAGTGTGTAGAGCGCACCCCAGCAGCAAAAATTTGAGTGAAAACGGCCGTGTTTTCGCATGAGGCCGAGATTGGTAACTTGTTCATCTACCTCCATTGCTTGCATCCAACACTACTACTCCTCACTCAAATTTTTTCAGGGGCGCACTCCTGTACAGCTGTATCTACCATCCTAGGCACTTAAATTGTCCATAGTAGGTAGAGTAGTTATATAGTTACAAGAGGCGACCCGTTAAGTAACCGCGAACTTTTCGAAGAACGGTGGCACCTACAGACAATTTAAGTGTGTAAGATTGTAGATATAGCAGCTGTACAGGAATGCGCCCCAGCAAAAATTTGAGTGAGGAGCAGTGGTGTTGGAGGTAGATGAACAAGTCACCAATCTCGAGCTCGGCCTCCTGCGAAAACACGGCCGTTTTTAGTCAAATTTTTGCTTGGCTTAAATTGTCCATACTTAGGTGCCGCCGTTTCTCCAAAATTTCACAGATACACTCCTGATGGGTCACTTCTTATAACTACATAAATACTCCACTAAATTACCCAGATTTTGGTGGGGCGCACATCTCCTCATCAATACAATTCCAACGCACTATAAACCGTAGCAAACGGCCCAGCCGTTATGGAGAAAGTTCAACCAGAACTTTGGCGATCGTATTTGTGCGATTTCACACTACCGCCATCTCCATTGCAAACGGCAATAATTCAAAACTTGCAAATGCAAGGTCATATCCTCCAAACCCATAGTTGATCTTGTCCGTCCTTTTGTAGACCTGTGAAATTCTACCCTGATCACCAGGGCACTCCGTGAGGGCCGCTTTGAATGCCCTTTGCGCCCTTTCGACTGCGCTCTCTCCGTCAGCATCACTGTCCTCGCTGGAGATGAATAAGGTCAAGGTTATGCGGCTGGGCTCGAATATGCTGACGACACGCTTGACAACGGATTGTAGGTCTGGAATTGCTTCCTCGCTGGCTTTCGTTGGCCGTAATGAAAGTGGGATGTTGCACTCGAAGCTCGCGTAAGACCAACCCTCCTCTGGGGTGACGTGAATTGTATAGTAACCTTCACCCCCTTGCGATTCACTTCCTTCTATAGTTGAATCGCAGCCTGTGTTTGGAAGGTCCTCTTCCCATTTTATAAGGGCATTCGAGGAGTACCCACAGGGGTTAAAAGTGAACGCATCGAGCGTTGTTAGGTGAGGGGGGAATATGCTAGAAATTCCAAGCCTCTTAGAAAGGAGTTGAGCATGTGAAGGGGACTCTACGAGATCGTCGGCAGGTGAAAAGAAGGGCTGGCGGGCGTCATGTGAGAGGCCGCTCATGAGAATTTCAATGGTATAATCAGAGTGTTTGCCTTCCCCTTTATCCGGAGCGTCTTCGGGAGAATGAGGACGGGGGCAATCACTGGACGGCTGCTCCATTATATAAAGCAGCCAATGGTCGCCGTTTACCTTTCCGACGGTGTAGGCGGCCCCGTTCGTAAAAATGTTGTCAAGATACTGGACTTCTTCCTTCCAGTCGCGGTGGGGACCCGACTGACGTTCAGGAAACATGAACGATTTTCGAGAATAAAAACATCGATCAACGGAGGGAAGATTGGCGTGGTTGGCGGCGATTTCCAGAATCCTAGGCAGACCAAGAAGGTTGAGAGTTGTGCCGCAAGTTTTGAGGATTAGACGATGAGGAAAAACGAAAAATGAGGATTCGCTAGGATGAATTAAGTGGTAGTCAAAGTAAATTAGGACGGAAAGCACCACCTTAACAAGTAGGCGTCCATTTCAGAACCATGTACGACGCTGAGGACTTTACATTTTACAATGTCGAGCATGGCTTCCCATAGGTGGCGATGGACATGACGAAGGTTACCGGATGAAGGGGTGAACCATACTTCAAGAAGTTTTTCTGGGCCCTCGAACGGGGCCTGATAATCGTCTGTGGACATCGATGTTAATAGGATACATTTTCAAATCAGGAAACGGTTTTGAAGATAAGATATTTATAACCACCGGCTATTACCGTGACATATGTAAATTATATAAATGTAAATAATTTAGAACTTAGTAACATGGTCCGCTTGTCCGCCTTTCGGGCTATTGTCCCTCGCGCCACCGCTCCTTTGCTGCCAACCTCATCTTTGCGCTTGACCTCAAAACCACTTCGCTCGACCTCCAAATCACTTTGGTCGACAACTTCCCGTCTTTTCCCATTTTTTCCCACTCGATTTACGTCAACAACAACGCCAAACCCCCATTCCAATCTTCCCCCAAATGCCACTCTTTCCCAGCGCCTTAAACACCTCATAAAATCTTATGGATGGTACGCCTTGGGTGTCTATCTAGTGTTGTCGGCTCTCGACTTTGGCGTTGCTTTTGTGGGCGTCAACCTTTTGGGCGCAGACTACGTTTCTCATGCTGTCACCAGCATCAAATCATTTGTCTTCGACTTCCTCCCCACCAGGCCAGCTGAGCCAGGCTTGGACGAGATAGACAATATTCACCCACCGCAAGCACAAAGTGGACAGGAGGGCTTCTATGCTATACTCGTTTTGGCATACACCATTCACAAGACACTCTTCCTCCCAATTCGTGTCGGCCTGACAGCCGCATTTACACCTAGACTAGTAGGCTGGCTGGGTCGAAGGGGCTGGGTGGGCAGCGCTGGGACACAGCGTATGGCCGATGAAGTGAGAGAAAAATTGAGAAGGGATAGAGGTAATTCCCCCTAGTCTCTGGCTACTTTTTATCAAAAGCAAAGTGCCCACAAAGTTGAGCATTCTACAAGGAATCTTTTTGGATCAATATAATCCCACAATTAGTAGTAACATCGCCCTCGCCATTCTGCGTGCAAGTTATGCCATGACAGTCAGAAATTGAGTATGTACATACGAAAGGCTTCTTGAGAAGATATGTCCCTGTCGGATGTTGCGAATACTTCAGCGATTGCAACAAGATGAAGTTCTTTTTATATATATCATCGCTTTTTATGTTTCTTTGACTTTTTGAACTCCATCTCGCTCTCCCCGTCTTTCCGTTTCTTCTTCTCTGGCTTCTCCTGGGCCTCCTCCACCTTGCGCTTAGCCTCCTGCAGGGCTGCTTGGTCGGCTTGTTTACCCAGCATCGTGAACGTATCTTCGTCGCTGTCGTCGTCTAAACCCTCATCTAGCTCAGACTTCTCCTCGACAACATCCTCCTCCGCTTCCGAATCTGCTCCTTTCTTTGATTGAGTATGAATGGTGTGTTCTGGAGAAAATGGGTCGGGCTGGATTGATCCAAGTAAGGACAGCATTTCGTTTGCCACTGTTAATCTGTGCACAAGGTAAATTGGTTTCTTTTAGAGAGGTAAGCACAATGCACCCAACAACGGTGAACTCTAAAAACCCGTCCTTCTTTCCTATTCGATGTCCAGTAATTCGGCGAACCCACTTTCCTCCACTATCGCTATTCTGATTCTTTGTCATATCGTCTGCTACCATTTCATCGTTGTTTTCCTGTGCGCTTTGGCCATACTCGGGATCGTTCTCGGCAGGACCATATTCGAAATCCCATTCATCGGTTGGTATATGATGGCGGGGTATTGAGACGTTGAAGGTGCGGTGTACAAGGAGAGAAATGTGGTCGGGTGAGCACAAGTTCACCCTACCAACTAAAAGATTGTCGCATGTCAGAAGGCGTAGTTTCTAATAAATAAGACTCAAACTCCCCTAGTTTCATTCCAACACGGGGACTCCACACAGTCGCGTCAAAACTGATGCTGCACACTAAAAATGGGCAATCCATTTTAATGATGGCATTTTCATCTTGGAATTTAAGATTCGAGTGCGCCAGTACAACGCCCTCGAATGAAGGGATATACCTGGCGTTTGCTGAGTTATGGCGTAGCCGGTAGGAATATCGCTGCACTGACCTCATGACCATGGAATCGAGCATTTCTTCTGCTCCAATTCTCGGATTGGCGGCAAACGTCGGTGGAATGGAGAGAGTGAGCGATGCGCTGGTGACATGGAATTCGCGATCGGTGTCGTCGGTGCTATCTGATTTTCTTCGTTTTTTTGTAGAAGGGTTTGGACCTGCGCCATCGAGAGACTTGCGCTTTTTCGGCGATACCTTGGAGGAGCCGTGAAGCTGGGTAGAGTCCATTAAGAAGGGACACAGTATTACACGGTGACTTTTTTTGCA
>Ga0307507_10001251_pt1 | contig 56859 bp, 37 predicted proteins | sample 7_EM_MG_FD_207223 | JGI IMG/M metagenome (GOLD analysis project Ga0307507, IMG submission 207223) | Populus trichocarpa ectomycorrhiza microbial communities from riparian zone in the Pacific Northwest, United States - 7_EM | ecosystem: Host-associated > Plants > Roots > Unclassified | place... | reverse complement strand
TATATGTGAGGGGACTTTGTAGACAGGGGGCTATAAGGACACGATTGTGGAACAGGATAGATTGGTGAGAGAGACGAATCCTTGAGGAGGTAAGGCCTCTGGGATCGTGGAGACTATATACTACGGGTACGTACCTCTGGCACGTGACCGGCGACCATCCGAGGGGCGTCCGGAGGTTGTCCTAAAGGCAACCCGAGGTGTCCGCAATAATATCCCTTACATTGCCCCCCCCCCTTCTTGCGGTTGGCCCCCGATCGCCATTACCTTGCAGTAGGGAGATTATGAGGGCTCGTCCCGGAAGGGGTTTGGAGAGATATTGGTAAGCCGCTGTATATTATCTATCTATCTAACCCCTGCTTTAAACTCCTGAAAACCTTAATAAGGAAAAACATAACTGGAGAAAAGACGCGAGGATTGCTAGGAGACCCCTTAAAAGCCTACTAGAAACGTGCCGGTGACTACCTAGGCTGACCTAAGGATTTTTATGCAACTCTACTTTTAAGCCTTTATGCCGGTCTGCAATTAATCGCGAGTGTTGTAGGCAATTTGGTGTTCCTAATATGGTTCCGTAGGACCTTTTAGTATGGGATTTAACGTATAGAGCCTTGGCTTGCCGTTGTCTTTAACCTTTAAGATATTAATCTATAATCCTTTCTTGTTGGTTCTGTGCTATATATTTGGCGTAGCTCTACTGCCTAGCAAATAGAAGGGACACTTTGCAATAGCGCCTCTAGCTATTATACGATTTGTTAAGAACGTCTATAACATTATTCTTTAATACTATAGTATTGTTTAGGTATAATTTTACCTATATACGTCTGTAATTAACGTCTTAATTGCCTTCCCCGGCCGCATAATTAGTTTTTGTAAGGAAGTAATAACTAAATAGCTTATACGCGTGTTTCCTTCCTTCTAAATTGCGCTATTGTAACGGAGTTATATTGGTAAGGTTACGGCTATTTACTAGAAGGGTATTGGGAGGTAAGGTATAGAGACACCTTACTTATTGAGCTGCTCCTTTTCTTTAACACCTTACTTCCCATTATCGCCCTTCGTCCAAATTTGGACGTATCTTTAATATATCATTAAGATTTTCTTTTTTTTTCCATTATTAATTTAATATGCCTCTTCGTTCTCCTACTAACTGCTCTTTTGATCTGATTCTACAGCGTATTCTGGCCCTACTGCTGTATATGGAACCCCAACCTCTGCTGACCTGTAACTGGTGCTGGTCCTACCTAAATGACTTTGTATGCATATCCTTAAAAGACTAGAAGTCTAATAAGAAGATTCTGGATGCTTGTAATAAGACCTACTATATAAGGTCCAACACCTTTAGTCCTTGTGATTAATGCATACGTACCAAGAGCGGTAGTTACGTTAAGGTAAGCTTTCCTATTCTTAATAGGTTTCCATTGCTAACTTTAGGCTTTAATATAGCCTAGGCCTAAGTGGCGACGATCCTTTAATGTCCTTGACTACTACATCGCCTGGGCTCTCTCTTATTCCAGCGCTAACGCTGAACGTTTGGGTTGAATTTAAGACTATGCCATAGCTATCTATACCGCCTATAATTCCCAGCAAGCCAGCTAGCAACGCCTGATGAGGGAGTAAGGTTGGTATACTAAGGATAGGGTAAGGGATGGGGGTGATGAGAAGAAGGTCGCCGTTTACCATAAAAAGGAGTTCGCGTATACGCGTTAAGTTTCGAAAGAGTACAATATGATGCGGTATTAGGTAGGTTACCCTTTGGGTACCTAGCGGATAGGTAACTAACAATTGCTGTAGTAAGGTCTTGGTGGTTCTGGTCTTTGCTAGCCAGCCAACGTCTCTGTTTATTCTGGGCTTAAGCGTGTCTTTATTAACTATAAGCTTACGCCTTAAGAACTTTATTAGTACTGGTTTGGGCCTAATATTGGTGTTAAGCGTTTAAGGATCTCTGCTCTATCTATACCTTATTGGCCTGCCCCCGTTTTTATGCCTGCCCGTACTCCTACTAAGGGATCTAGATCTGGATCTCATTCCCGTTAGCCATTACTTGGTAGGCCGATGGATACTGATCCTGCACCTAGGGATAAGGTATAGTAGCTTTTAATTTGGGCATTTGGGATTAATTCTTGTATATAGTAGTAATTGGGAAGGCCTTATAAAGTATTTAAAAAGGCATAGGAACACTGTTCCTAATATAGACTAATAAATAGGAATGTAATTCTAGTAAAATACCCTATTAATTCTATACTATATATGTAAAAAGGCTGAGGACCTATCCTGCCTTAGGCCGTAGCCCTAATTAATCCTTATGGTTTCCGGAGCTTGTCCGTTCCATATCCAATTTGACCTATTTACTCTTTAGGGCCTCTCTTGGCCTACTATAAGCTTTCTTTATAGGTTGCGATAACACTATAGTATTAAAGCGCTTTCTGTGATTTGTAGATTGTGGACCTTAGTCCTAATATTCTTTTAGAATATCTTTATAATAATTAAGGTGATCCTCTGGTTCCTATATAGAGTTTTTAGCGGGCTAGCCTAGCCATTTGACTTTATATTAAAGCTTATTCTTAACAGACTTATGGCGTAGTATAGCTTTAACCTTGTACCGCTCGCCCACCACTTTAGGGTGTTTAATTGGGCCTAGATAGAAGTTCTTTTCTAGTGGTGGTCTATGCCATGGCTCTAGTAGATTTACGTAAAATACTAAATGTATATAGGCTATAGATGGGGGTAGCTAAAGATGGTAGGCTAGCTTGCTAATTTGTTTCTTAATTTGGAAGGGACCTAGGTATCTTATATTAAGCTTCTTTAATAGTTAACAGGTCTTAATATTTGTTGAATATAATAGAACCTCATTACCTACGCCAAAATGCTTGTTTTGGTGTTTGCGGTTATACTAAAGTCTCTACTGCTCTTACGCATTTTATAGGCTCTGCTTCGCATGCTTCCATTACTCCTTTTATTCCTTAAGGTATCCTTGTACTCTCCTATAGATGTCCTTAGACTTCCTAGTAGGATCCCATAATTAATCATACGGCCTTAGCCAGTAATTATTGGGTATACCATTGAATTCTAATAGTTAGACGCTATAGGCAATCTGGATTAGTGCAAACTAATGCAATATATGTTGTTTTAAGTTATAAGCGTACTCTGTATATGGAAGTAGCTCGCACTAATTATCTTGCTAGTAGTTTAAATATATTTATAGATACGACTCTAGTTCCTAGTTCTGGTATTCCGTTTGCCCATCTATCTACGGGTGGAAAGCCGTACTATAATAGTGGTTTATCTTTAAATAAAAGCATAAATCTAACCAGTACTGGCTTATAAAGACGCTGCCCCTATTAGTAATAATGGAGTGTGGTTAATCTACTTTAAGAAAGCATTTCTCCTTAATTAGGTTTGTAAGCGCTTGTGCATTAATTATCTTGTTAATAGGAAGGTATTAGACGTACTTTAAAAACCTATTAATAAGTACTAGAACCGAATTGTATGTTTATCCTTACCCATCTTTTAAGGGTGGGAGATCTGTAATAAAGTCTATAGCGTAATATTGCTATGGCTTACTGGCGGGGGGAACTGATTTAAGTAAACCCTATGGCTTGTGCCTTTGGATTTTGTATACTTGACACTTCTTGCAGTAGCTAATGTACTCCTTTGCTTCCTACTTAAGCTTTAGCCAGTAGTATTTACGTTAAAGTAATTCCACTATTTTAACTTAACTATAGTGGCCGCCTAGAGGATTATTGTGATTCCTTATAAGGATCTTCTGTTGTAGATTTGCTTCTTATGGCACCCAAACCTTACCATTTCTACGTAGTAGGCCTATTAGGTCCAGTTCCCAATTTTAGCGCCTTTTAGCTTCCTTTCTATTACGTTTCCGGTCTACTTCCGCATTAAAGATGGCATAGAAGGTATCCCTCTGTTGCACCTTATAGATGAGATCCGTTAACCTTTCGGATAGTTCCTAGGTAAAAGCTGTTTCGCCTTATACTACTCCAAGTATAAGACTAGATGGTACTATGGATCTTATAACTTCTTAGTGCGCGTGTGTTAGGAAGGCCGCTACAAGGTTAAAGTCCTTTGGTTATTATAGGGCTCTAGGTTCCGATTACTCTATAGCTTCGCTTTTAGTTTAAGGGGATAGCTTAGTAATTAAGGGTGGTGTATTACTAGGTTCTGAACTTATATTAGGAACGTCCTATTTAGGTATTTTTAGACCCTTATTGGCAACGGACCGGGTACTAGCCGGAACGTTAGTAGAGACTAATAGGGTTTATACCACCTAAGACTTAGTATATAGAGCTGTGGGTGCTTAAGTATCCTACACCCGGAGCTTGTTCTGTAATATAGGGAGTAAGATATCTATTATTTGTTTTCCTTCTTCTGTTTTAAAGCCTTTGGCATAGTCTAGCCGTTGTGATGGTCTATTAGTAGGGTTATTTTCCCCTAGCTTGTATTTAATCTTAAAGTTAAATTATATAAGCTCCTCTGCCCATCTAGCTTATTAAGGTGTAAGCTCCTTTATAGTTATAAAGTAGCATAGATTATGATAATCTAAGAGTATATAAGTGGTATAGCTCGCGTGCTTAAGGTAGTGTTACCACTGTTTAAAGCAGTTGACTATAGCAAGCAGTTCCTTGTCGTGGGTATAATACCTAACTTTAGGTCCCTGGAATTTTCTGCTATAAAATGCTACCGGTCTCTAGTAGAGCTAGGTAGCGTCCGGATACCTATTAGGTTGCAGTAGGATACTAATAAGGGCAAAATTTAATATATTAGTGACTATTATTAGTGGCTGATCTAGGTTGAAATGCCGCAATAGTAGAGCTTCTGTGAACTTTGCACGTAGTTCCTAAAAGGCTTCCTGGACCTTTCCGGGCTATGTCTATAGTTTATACCATTTAGTTGGTCCCTTCTTGGTTTTCTTCCTTTCTGCCTTTAAGCTTTTTGCTCCTTAGGCCGGGTTTTAGGAAGCTTTAGCAATGTGGTTGGATAGGTATTAGGCAATATCTAAGTAGTTATAGATAAAGCGCCTATAGAAATTGGCAAAGCTTAGGAACACTTAAACATCCTAGTAGCTCTCTAGCTCTGGCCACTTTTGGATTGTCTATACTTGTACTAGGTCCATAACTATACCTGTAGGCATTATAATATAACCCAGGAACTTAACCTGCTTAGTATTAAAGATACACTTTAATGCCTTAGTATAGAGGCTCTAATTATCTAAGTGTTCTAGTACTTTATAGACGTGTTACTTGTGCTAATCCTTATCTTCTAAGTAGATCAGAATGTTATCTAGGTAGATAATATATATGCGGTTAACTAGTCCCCCTAAGGCTCTATAAATATACAATTAAAATGTTGTAGGCGCATTAGCTAGCCCAAAAGGCATTACCATATACTTAAAGTGGCTGTATTGGGTTTTAAAAGCGGTCTTCCACTTATCCCCTTCTTTAATATGGAGCCTATAATAGGCGTCTTGTAGGTCTAGCTTCGTAAAGATCTTTGCCCTAGATAGTTAGTTTAGCATTTTACTAACTAGTAGTAGTAGGTAACGGTTCTTAATTGTAATCTTATTAAGACTGTAATAGTTTATATATAGCCTTATAGTCCTATCTGGTTTTGGGATAAAGAGGATCAGCGCGCCTACTGGCGACTTACTAGGCCGTATCCATCCCTTTTCTAGTAAGCTGTTAAGGTACTCCCGTAGGATCTTAAGCTCTTTGCGAGAGAGGTTATAGATAGGAAGGTTTGGTAGTTATTTGCCTTCTTTTAGATTAATTGCATAATTGTATTCTAAGTTCTGTTGAAGGACTTTTGCTTACCTGCCCGAAAATACCCTTAGTAAGTCCCTTAGGCCTGCTAGGATATTTAACAAATTAGGGTCGCGTTTGTCCTCTATGTTATTATCAGGTAGGTTCTAGAGGTCCCTTAAAACGCTTACGGGTAGCGTTGCGCGCTATAGTAGCTGTTTGTATATAGTTGCCACTATACGTTAGATAGTTTCATGTGGTAGCTAGTAGAGGGTAGGGAACTCTTTAACACAGCATTTAAGGTGTTATAGTATACTCTCTGCGTATTGCTTGAGCTAGAGTAACCTATGGCGGTAGAAGTATCTTGTGGGATCTTTAAGATCGCCGCCTCCCTGTAGTATCTCTGTGACCTGTCCGGTAGTTCCCTATAGGGTATCCGTTACAGAAGGGTTATTACCTATGCTAGGCTCTATACCTATCTTGCTATGGAACAGGGGTTGGATCTAATACTCCTTTAGGTATAGGGTGTATACTATTTCTCCTAGAGCTATATCTTCTAGGATGTCTTTTAAGCTTATTAATAAAATGCGCCCTTCCAATTCTTTATCGTTCTACTATTTAAAGGCTCCTATCTTGAAGCGTATCTTAGGATCTGCTTCTGTAAGCTAAGGATATCTAAGAATAAGGTTGTAGCCTATAAAGTTAGCCGCCCAGAAGGGTTGCGGGCCGACCACCTTGGTGCGGTTATGTATGTTGGCCACTAACACTGTGAGCTTATAGGCACTATATAGTTTAATCTAATGCTTATCTAGGAACCCTGTAATAGGTTTCCGCCACTTTAGTAACGGGATAAGCTCATACTCTTTTACCAAATTATATTGTATAAGATTGATTTCGGCGCCGCTGTTGTATAGTGCTTGGAACTAACGTACCTTGCCTATAGGGAGTACCATTTCCAGCTTAATAGCAATATAGAGAGTCTCTCCTTCCGTATCTTGCCCTAGTTGCAGCTAGGAGAGGTCCGCGACTAGGGCTTTTCTTTTTTTAGATTATTAGTGCGGTTATCGCCCTGCTTATTTTTCTAATTAGGTTTACCTCCGGAGAAGTTTTCTCTTAACTTTTTAGAGTGTTCCTATAAGGGTACCGGATGGGTGTTGGGTTGGCCTTGGGAGTCTTTCCTATTGCTTAAGGTCCCTGACTTTAACCCTTCTAGATTTCTCTTTAAGAATGGCTTCTTTAAAGTTTGGGTCTACCCTATATTGCTACTAGAGTGCCCGCGTTTCTGGTTACCCCCTGGCTTCTTACTGGAAGAGGTTTAGTTCCTTACCATATCCTCAGCGTTTAGAACCGCTCGTTTAAAATCCGTATATATAGTAATCCGCGATAGGGCTTCTATGCGCTTTATTTTGTTACAAATTACTAGCTTAATTCTAGCCTAGATAAATCTAATTTTCTTCTTCTTATGGATGCTACTGTCCTTGTTTTTAAAGGGCTCTAGATCTATTAGTTAAGCATAAGTTTCTATAAAGTTTATAAACTAGCGGAAATTGTGGCGGTTAAGCTATATCCCATTCCAGAATAGTTCTGCGTGATTGTATTGTATGATATGCAGATCTTAAGTCCACTTCTTTAGGAAGGTTTGCAGCTACGGCTATATAGTAATTTGCTCTTTATTAAGCTGATTTAGTGCAATCTGGTTTAGGGATTGATTTTTAATCTTGCTAATAATTTAATGGGTACGCTCTTTAGTATTATCTTATATTATTAGTATTTTAAAGAAGTTATCTATTTCACAAACCTAATTGTTTAACTGTTGGGCGTTAGGTCTCTGGCGGAGTTCTAGACTACTAGAGGCCTTAGCCAGTTAGTTTATATCCTTTTTCCGTTTACTATATAGATACCTCTCTAAGTCTTCTATACCTCCTTAGGTAGGTACTAGGTATCCCCTAGAAGGCCCTTAGCCTTGGCTAGGTTGTAAAAGATTTTATCTAGCTTGGATTAAGCTTTACTAGATCTAGACCTACCCCTAGAGGTTTTTAATATGTTTATTAGTGGCTCCTTCCTATATGGCTTCTAAGAGCCTTGCGGCAGCTTCCCAATATCCTCCTTAAAGAAAATTGGTGTAGGGCTCTTGACTTTCCAACCTTGGGCCTAGGGAAGCTCTGGCTATAGAGGTAGTGTTGGTACTAGTAGCTAATATGGGTTTCCCTATAAGGCTTAAGTCTTAAGTTAGTGGTTAGGTTGGATTGCCTAAAGGGGTAGGCCTGCTTAGCTTATAAGCAGTTTGTGCGCCGCTACTATGCTAATTATAGGCCGGTGGTCTTCTGGGAGGGTTCCGGTTGGGTCCCTAATTGGGCGCGTTAGTGTATTCCTCTGGCATTTCTAGTTTAGGGGAAGATTTTGGGGTTATATCTGGCGTTTAATCTTCCAATTGGCCTAAGTGGGGCCGGAGGGGTTCCGGCTGCTTTCTAGTAGTATTGCGACTGTTATAGAGGGTGTCTGCGTTTTCCTCAGCGTTGCTAGTAACCGTAGGTGTGCGAGAGTCTTTAAGCTCTTGGTGCATCTGGGTGTTGGGGCTTATTCGGCCGTCTTACCTAGAGGTTTATATTATTGCAATCTCTTGCTGTCGGAGGGACCTTCCTGCCTTAGCGCGACGGCTGTCCATGAGGTATTTATGGAGTTTCCATTTAGGTTATTACGAGATTTTAAGGGAGGATAGTAGATATAAATAAAAGATGTAAATAAATAATCTAATCTTTAAAGCCAGCTGCCCTTCTAGATGGAGTAGGAAGGATTTAAATATGAGGGGACTTTGTAGATAGGGGGCTATAAGGACACGATTGTGGAACAGGATAGATTGGTAAGAGAGACGAATCCTTAAGGAGGTAAGGCCTCTGGGATCGTGGAGACTATATACTACGGGCACGTGCCTCCGGCACGTGACCGGCGACCATCCGAGGGGCGTCCGAAGGTTGTCCTGAGGGCAGCCCGAGGTAACCGCAATAATATCCCTTACACTATACTAGTTAAGTACTAGTGAGATTTACTGTCTCGTTTGCCGTCTGAGTCGCTTACTGAGATAAGATAAGGAGCAGTATGCCTGTCCGTGCCTGTAGTGCACGTCTACCGAGGGTCTAATTTATGGATTAGTATGGCCACCATACAAGGGAATTTTAAAGTCATCTGTTTAAATGAGACCAGCATCCATAACCAGCAATAGCATGGTAGCAACCCAAACCTCTCCAGGGCAAGCAGCTGTACGTAATCCAACATTATGGAGCTTGTGCTAGTTGTTTTGGTATGATGGGTGTCATTTCGACTTGTAGGCAGAGAAGAATTACCGACTGATTAGTTGCTCACTTATTAGACCCACCGGCGCCCGAAGCTCCTGTACGCGATGGGTTGAGGCTTTTGAATATGCAATGAATAGTAAGTGGTTCCGTGTAAAATTGTTTGAGTATAAACGCTACACGACATTTACTTACGCACAGGCTGTTGCATGCTCCTGTCTGTTACAGTCCCATGGTCTAGGAAATGGTTATCAGAATGATACCGCCATTCTGTATTCTTCCATTGGATCAAATGCGGGAGAAGGAGCAGGTCTAGAATAGCATCTAGTAGATCTCAACTAGCTTTGCGGTGGCGTCCTAAAAGATTTATTTGGAGTGGCTTTTGTGCAAGTTATCCAAAAGTAGAAGAACCAACACAAAAGCACCATCATATTCTCCCCTGCCTTGCGTAATTATCTTTGGGCACCAATCGTCGGTCTAGGCATTCTAACCAGTGTCATCCTGGCCTGCCTAGAGAGCTTTCGAGTGATATCCGTGGAATCGGGTGCCCCCTTATCTTCACCAACACCGTAGCTCGTAGCCCACCCAAGTCATTGAAACTATTACAACCGTTAGTATAAAAAACTGGACACCCGCCGCCGGGCCCAAATGTTAGAACCACCAGCTCCCCTATGGCCCCAGGCGCCTGAACACGGAGGTGAATGATCTTGCTGCCCCTTCTCCCCAATTAGAGAACCACCAGCCTTCTCTCGAACCGCATTTCATAGCGAGAAACCAGTCCTGACGCTCTGTATGACAGAAAAGGACATGCTGGGCTGTAGAAAGGCTTTACTACGTAAGGAAAATGGTGAAAGCAAGACCCGCTTTTATTCGGGGGAGACCTGCCAAGATGCGTTTAATAGTGAATTTCATTATGGGATCTGAGATTTAGATGCGAAAGGTTCGTCGAAGGAGAGACGAACATGACTATATAAGAAAGGTCTTGTGGCAAGGAGACGAATAGTACAATGAGGGAGGACTCGACCTAGCAGCTTTTGAAGCATTAGCTCCAGGTAAATCTATTGAGTTATTATTTTCTGCAAAAGAATTACCGTCCTGGTCCTCAGCAATGTTTTCGGATGAGTTGGTTAGTGTAAAGAAGTGGGCGAAGGACCTGAGTAGACAATGCGTGTGAACGGCGTCATCAATGGCTTGAAAGACCTGAAGTGTGATAGACCCTAGAGCAGCCTATTTCAAATTCAAATTCATCCCAAAAGATCAAACTTTTATTCTAACCCATTGAATTCCGCTTATGCGCCTCCTCAACCGCACGCTCCCAACTTGTGTTGTAAAGGAACACCGCTTCGATACTCGCAACAACTCCAAGAGCAATTGCTGGGCCCTATTTCAGGTTAGACATGTGTCTCAAAACTGAGAACATGAAGACAAGGTCGACTTACAGCCCATAATCCATACAAGCCCCATTTTAACCCAAAACCTGTTCCAAACGAAATCGGCATAGCAATTACATAGTACGCAAACAGATTCACGTAGCCACCAATCTCCTGCCTCCCCAGTCCCCTTAACATACCGTTGCAATTCGTCGCTAGCGCGTCGAAGAGCTGGAAAGCTGCGCAGAGAGGTAGCAATCCTGCGACTACTAGTATAACGTCTTTGTCGTTCGTGAACAGCGCCGGAATGTAACCTCTCAGCGTGCTCAGCATCGTCGCATTGAGGATTCCCACAATGAAGGCTGCACAGAATGCAACTTTCGCAGCCGTCTTCGCAGCATCACTTAGCGTCGCCCCAATCAGATTTGCAATCCTCGTCGACGCAGCAATAGACATCGGGAACGGGATTTGGAACGTCAGCGCCGCAACCGTGCTTAGCACGCTCTGCGCTGCCAAATGCGTGGTGGATATCCAGCTCGCGCTCAGCGTCAGGATTTCGAACGCCAAAAACTCTGCAAGAACCATGACCAGTCCTGGCAGCGCGAGCTTGATCATTGGACCCCAATTACGCAACGCACGCTTTTCGAAGCCGCCCCAGCACTCTCCACCATCAATGAAGCGAACATAGAGGAGGAGGCAGAGAGGAAGTAGGTTTTCGGTCACGGAGACGGCAATGGGAGCACCGACAAAGCCCCATCCGAATTGCCAGACGAAGAGATAGTTCATGAGCGCATTCAACGGGGCACAGATTAATAGTACATAAAGAGTTGCCGAAAACAAGCCCTGGGCCTGTAAGAAGCGTTTGCCGCTTTCGAAAGCAGCGTAGCCGGGTGCGCCGGCAAGGAGAATCTTTAGATATAGACCGGCTAGGCGAGCAGTTTCCTTTTCAGGAACAATGGCGGAGAGTATAGCATTTCCGCTAAGCCAAATGATGCTGATCGGGATTGTGATTAGCCAGAGGAAGTAAACCATCCGTTGCAGTTGTAGTCCGACAAGTTTCTTCCGTCCGGAGCCGTAGGCTTGTGCACAGAGTGTGTCGAGGGAGGTAGCGAGGCCCTGATAGACAGCGTAGCCGGTTATGTTGGCCGTCACTAGAACCCTGTTAATCTGTATGGTCTCATTTTTTGCTGCAATGAGTTAGCGATAAGGGAAGAATAGACTTACTACTTGCTAGACTAACGGCTCCAAGCTCGACCTTGCCAATGTGTCCAACCGTAAATATACTTGCTACTGTGAGAGAATACTGCAATAAAAACGTCAAGATCAATGGACTGGAGTATTTTGCTAGCGTTTTTGCTTCTCGTTGCCATGTCGTATGGATCTTGCCTGCCGCGACTGCCTCCTCCCATTTCTTATTGATGTTGACCGGCGTGTCTCCTCCCCCGAACGGTTGGACGAGGTTTGCTCCAAGGAGGGCGGTATTCTCAGAAGGGGTGTCGTGGTCTGAACCTATTGTGGCTTCTTCGTCTGCTGAACTCCTTACTTTTCGCAGCGCTGATAAAGACCTTTTGCTCAAGCGTGCAGACAAGCCCCCTTCGCTGCCTCGGCGCGGGTGCTTTGGCGGGATCAGCAGGTTATCCCTTAGCAAGCTACGTTCTTCGTCACGCACGGCGGCACGCTCTTTCTTAGTCAAGTAGCCGTGTTCAGGAACGGATGCCGCGAGGGGGACACAGGACCTGAGTCCAGGATTTACATAGCTTGGTCGATGGTATGCTTCTGTCATTGAGAACTCAGAAGGCCGTACTGTTGAGCTTTCAGAGTCGTCATCTTCAGAGCTGGAGTCAGGGCTCTCAGGAGCGTCTTGCAGATCTCGCGCAATTGCCTCCTCGGCAAGCGGCGAAGGCGCTGAGAACGAGCCCAATTGTGATCTGAAGCTTGTGCCAAAGGCATGCGATGACTCGCCACGCAATTGGGTCTGGTCGTGGGGATCTCCCATTTTCGTCGTGGGGCAATGGGTTGACCTCAACGTAGGCAAAAATTTACGATCTCCAGCAGCAGAGGTGGGAGATTGGGCAATGAAAGAAAAGAAAGAAGACAAATGCGGGGGTCAATGAAGCATTTTGTAGGGCGCAGCGCCCTTAGGCAGCTCTCAAGCCATGTTTCTATGACTGGTATAAAAAAACTGGCGGGGAGCATGCATTGTGTGCACAACGGCTTCCCCTAATTGGGTATGTGCAGCCGTCGTTTCCGATAAGACTGCCCCTCTCCGCTATTAATCCATGTCGACATCGCTTGTAGAAAGACGTAGATGGCACAGACCACAGGCACCCTTATACACCCTTAATCTCTATAAAAACTACTTCTTTTGCCTCACTTACATCATTCCACACGCATTCGCTCTTGCGATTAATGGCATATTCTTTGATTCTAGAGCTCGTCCGCAACATTCTACCTCATAATTATTACACACCGCCTAGGCGTACCGCCAAACGCTTCGTCGATTAAAGGGAGGCCCGAATCGTCCTATCATTTCGAGAGTCATTCAGTGGTGCGTATAGTTTTCACATTACCAGCATTGTGTCGTACGCAGTGGCTTTGTCGTCAGAGAATGGGAATTCTACGAGAACCAGATTGAAAAACCGACGGGATTGCGAGCCACCATCACCGGGTTGAAATTTGTGTGCACCGCCAAATGTGCAACCATGTATTCTATACTTATGATAATTGCTCCACGGGGAGTAGATACCCTTACCCAGAATTGAGAGACACTCGCCAAGTACACCAACAAATACTCAGAAAAAAATTCCGTAGGCTACAAATACGACTTGCGTCTAGGATAACACCTCTGGATGCATGAGCGCTGAAATCTTATAGTTATGGCTAACTCAATTCAGGCACCCTTCAGCCGTTGTCGTTGTGGAGTCATGCAATTCTCTATCTGTCTCGTCCTAACCGTTCCTCCTGGTCTTCTACAAGCTCATATGCAGGCCGGAATTTGAGAGTTCTTTTGCCGTTTTGAACGCCATTTTCTGTCTGAGAGTCTCTAGGAGTCTGTGGCTGGCAAAGCAGGGCCGGGTTTGGGTGTGTATCAGTAGTACCGCCCAGGGAGGTGTAACCACCTAAATAAGAGCCGTTTGACTTCTATTAGTTATAGAGAGCCGTAGAGAATAGACTTACGGTCATATAAGACACAATATGGGATTTTGAGGTGGCGAATGAACTACATTTGAGCGAACAATTAGCAATAAGATCATGGACACGATTTCAATGGCGGTGTATTTATTATTTAGATATGATAGATTGTTCTGACTCACCGTCCAAATGTCAACGTAATGCCACTCTATGACGGGATGTATACGCATAAACTCAGGCCATCCGTGATCTGTAGGGTCAAAGTGTGTCAGGTCAGTCCCGTGCGGGTCTGTCCGCCTCGTTCCGACGAATATAGCTTTTACCGAGGGTTTGTCGTGGAGATAGTCAGCAAAGGCAGTTTTCATCGGTTTAGCATATGAGTCTAGGGAGAGGGAGTAGGTGGCGACGCTAGAGGTGACAAAGGTCTCAACTTCAGTGAAAGGGTGAGGCGCTTGGATATAGACGCATTGGATGGGCTCGTGGTGAGCGCTGCTGACGTTGTTGGTAGTAGAACGGGTGAGCCCTTTCGAGTGGAGGACGGAGAGGTAGAGAATGAGAAGAACAAGGCAGTCCTTTCCTCCGTTGTAGGAGAGTGAGATTTCTGGAAGGCTATAACTATTTATTAGTCCATTGAGGAATATAAAGATGTTAGGATGTACCTGTAACGGTCCAAGGCTTCAGATATGACTCCCAAAGAGATGCGAGTCTGCTCCTGGACGCTCCGCAAGTTCTGCTCGTTTGTCTCTTCGATTAGAAAGGTGCTGATGCGGTCATGGATTCTCGCGCAAATATCCGAGAAGGAGAGTGGCAACTCAGGTATGAGTGGTGTGGATCGGTCGACATGATTACTATTATTATTTTCGACAAAGGATGCGGACATTGCGGCACTGCGGTTGAAAACACGACATGAGACGCAGGTATGCTTGCGGCTATGTGGAATCCATTTGCAGGTTACTGGCCTGGATACTTCTAGACAGTTTCCAAAGGATTTACCGAAGGCGGTGTGAGAGGCAGGGGTACTTCGTACTCTGAGACTGCCAAGAGAGAGCCGTTCGCATTCCCCTCGTTCTCGGGAGAGCTCCAGCAATAAAATGCCAGCCAACAAGAATGGCCTTGGACTGTTCCACTAGTAGTACGAGTAGCTTATGTTGAATCTCTTTCGCCACATCGACACAGGTAACGTAGCTTATGGGCTTTGACGGTTGGGGGCTTTTGACGGATGGTCTTACCGCTTGCCTATTTAAGCTTAGGCAGGGATCAAGTAAAGCGCTTGCGATTGCAGAGGCATCTACTATTATATTTGAGGTAGCAACGGCTCACTTAAAGGCTTTAAAAGCAGCTGCATAAAAGGTAGGTGAGGATGTTAATACGCAGGTAGAGGTAGAGGACGACGAGCAGAGTAATTCGAGCGACAGTGAGGTGTCAGATGAGGACGTTGGCGTGGATATGGGCAACGTCGTGCAGTTAATCGAATAGAGCTTCCAATACAAACACTATAAAATGTCGCGATAGAGCCTTGATTATATAAAACTAAAGCTTTATTTTATTTATATTATAGATAATGCTGCGTAGTATGCCTGCAATTAAGCATTTTGAGGCATCAGTTTTGATGTTAACCCGTCAAAAGCCCATAAGCTACGTTAGCTATTTGATATCCCTTATCCGTCAATTTGCGTCGAACGGTTATCGATAAGAACTCGCTAATCAATTGAGCTGAATTCGATGCGCGTACTGAGAAATACTAAGCCTTTAAGAGCCAAACAATAGTATTTTAACGTATAAGCTCAATCTTTGGAGTTAAGTCGCTCAATACGAGGTTGCGCACTCATCCTTTCTACAGAGCGGCATTTTGCAGATACTGCAGCCAAATAGAGTCCTTGGAGCACGCTCCTGGCTCCATTTATTACGGCGTTCGCGCACGGGCCACTCTCGTTGGACGCTAACGGGATAAGGGATACACGGTGTATGTAGGAACTGACGAATAATAGCATGGGCAATTGGGCATGACGTTCCAGCCTTCCAGAAGTTTTAGTGGGCGCCAAGCCACCGATTTTCCCTCGTGTTGCGGCGAACCGATGGCGCGATTTGCGCTTGTCTGCTACAGGGCTTCGGGGGAGAATCGGGGTGACAAATGTTTGAAAAATATACACCTCGCCGTGCTCAATTACCAAACTCCTCTCTTCCTCTCATTCCATTCCTCTCCCTTTGAAAGCCGCCATTATGGCTTCAATCTCCACCGCTGGAGAGGCGGGTAAGTTGATACCCCCGCATTGGACGTCTGGGGACGCACGGATACCCCTCAAACTGTCATTCGTAACCTTTATTGTCTGGCGGATGCGCTGACTCGAGCTCTTTCTTTTCAGTGGCGCGAATTGCATACCTCTCAAGTGATGTGATTATATCTGTTCAGCCATCTCTCGCAACAGATTCCGAGTTCTCGGGCTTCCTTCGTTCTTACAGCAATAATAAAGCTCCCAGTTTAGTAGCAAAGGAGCTACCAGAGGTACCTTGATCCTCTCTCTCAATTTCTAATCGCGTCTGACCATTCGCAGATTCTTCCTGTCCGATACAACGCCGACCCTCTCCTCTCCGTATTTCAGCCCATTCGCTCCGGAAAAATCGTCTCCGTCACCACTACTTCTACAATCCTCGTCAAATCAATACCCTACCTCTACAAATTAGCGCAATACCCAGTCGTTATCCATGTATCCATACAACCTTCAGGCTATCCGGACTACTCCGACATCACGTCCATCAGACAGTCTGGCTTTACCTTCTTACAATCAGAGTCACTCCAGGAGGCCCAGGATATTGCATTGACTGCCCATGCTTTGGCCATTAAATCAGGAAAAGGCGTCGTCCATTTCTTCGACTCTGCGAACCTTGCTGGGGATAAGTCGATCCTTTATGAGAATCGGGATCTAGTGAAACAGGTATTGGATTTGGGTGCTGCAAGTGTGTTCCAGAGTTTGTCAACTGGAGAATCCAGTCTGTACGCGGATGATGGAAGAGTTGCTTCTTTGACTGTGGCGCGGAGCCAAGCTACTGTTGTCAACGGTGAGCCGATAGGGTGTGTGAGCCCTGCAGATGATGGAAAATCTTTGTCATTGCCCGACCGTTCAAGTGCACGAGAGTCCTCTGAGGGATCATCGAGACGCGAAAGTAGCTCTGCAAGTGACGCGTCTCTGTCATCTACCACATCAGTAGAGTCGCTTATGTCGAGACCAATTTCCTCTGGTGATATCTACAACTTCGTCTCTCAGGTTTGGGCTACTGTGAAGGAAGTCACCGGCCGATCCTACGAAGCATTCGAATACACCGGACCTTCAAATGCAGAGGCGGCACTCTTCCTTTTTGGAGCCGACACAGCTCTCTTTGCCAAAGAAATTGACACCGCTAGTTCCTCGGATCAATATGCAAATGCTGGAATAATCACAACTAGGCTATACAGGCCCTGGTTAGGCGCCACGCTAGCTCCACTACTCCCGAAGTCAATCAAGAAGATTGCTGTGCTAGAGCAAGTTCGCCGAAAGACTACGAAATGGGGTCCATTACTTCTCGATTTACTAATGTCACTGAAGTCTAGCAGAGGAAACTCGCCAACCATTGTAGGCCACCAGTTGGGCTATATTAATGAAAGCACGGTGAGGCAGGCATTGAGAGGCGTTTTCCAGAATCTACTGTCCGACTCTCCCATTCAAAACCTTCAGATTGGTAATCCTGAAGGGCCTCAGGTTGAGCTCGAAGAGACGAGGCTGAAGCAACCTGGACTGGAGAACGCATATATGAAGATACTCGATCAAGTATTTGGCCAACGGCTTCACATCGCAAACCAACTAGGTGCAAGTCATGCTGGAATATCCCGGGAGAGATCTTCGAGCCCAGAATTCGGTTTTGGTTCACTTGTTACACGCAAGGAACATCGGAAGCGCTTCATTGAACAAGTTCAGTTGGCTGCCAAGTCTCGCGACTTCGCTACTGATGTGCCTCAACAATGGCTTTCCAAGTGGGCTCTGGAAGCTGAAGATAACGAGAAAGCAGGTGCCCTGGCGTCCGAGGTTATTGCCAGACTCAGCAACGACGGCTCGCCAGCTGCGACGCAGCTCCTTTCCTCCAAGACCCTTTTTTATAAAGAGTCACCATGGCTGATTGGTTCCGATGCCTGGGCATACGACCTTGGGAATTCTGGTGTCCATCATGTTCTTGCGTCTGGCGAGAACATCAATATGCTGATTATTGACTCTCAACCATATTCAGAGCGAACAGCAGCAGATGCAGCAAGACGGAAAAAGGATATCGGCCTTTACGCCATGAACTTTGGAAATGCATATGTTGCGTCCGTCGCTGTGTATAGTTCGTACACTCAAGTCCTGGAAGCTATGATTGAGGCCGATAAATTCGACGGGCCATCAGTGGTTTTGGCATACCTACCGTACGAAAAGGAGAGTGACTCACCACTGACAGTGCTGCAAGAAACCAAGAAGGCGGTTGATCTTGGCTACTGGCCCCTTTACCGGTGGGATCCTCGTGGTGATGAGAAAGGCGAACCAAATTTCCAGCTAGACTCAGAACGCATTAAGAAGGAGCTGGAGGAGTTCCTCAGGCGAGATAATTATCTCTCTCAACTAATGAAGAGACACCCTGAGTTTTCTGCTAACCTTTCTGCCTCATATGGCTCGGAGGTCAGACAACTGCAGAAGAGGAAAGCAAAGGACGCTTACAGCAAACTTTTGGAAGGGCTTGCTGGTGACCCTATGACGGTTCTCTTCGCTTCCGACAATGGCAATGCTGAGAACCTTGCTAAGCGGTTGGCTAACCGGGGTAAAGCTAGAGGACTTAAGACCGTGGTTATGGCGATGGACGACTATCCTCTGGAGGACTTTGGGAGTGAGCAGAATGTTGTGCTTATTACTAGCACAGCAGGCCAGGGAGAGTTTCCCCAGAATGGAAGGACATTCTGGGAAGCTGTTAGGGACTCGACAGATATTGACCTTGCAACAGTTAACTTTGCCGTGTTCGCTCTTGGTGACAGTCATTACTGGCCAAGGAAAGAGGACAAGATCTATTACAACAAGCCCGGAAAAGACCTCCATGCCAGACTGCTCACCTTAGGGGGTAAACCGTTGACGGAATATGGGCTCGGAGATGACCAAGATCCAGATGGTTTCCAAACTGGTTACGCTGAATGGGAGCCTAAGTTGTGGCAAGCATTCGGCGTTGACAATATTCAGGGTCTCCCGGACGAGCCGCCACCACTCACCAACGAAGACATTAAAGCTGCGTCAAACTACCTCCGAGGAACGATTGCCGAAGGGCTGAAAGATGAGAGTACCGGTGCAATCTCCGCAAGTGACCAGCAACTTACCAAATTCCACGGCACATACATGCAAGATGACCGAGATCTTCGCGATGAGCGGAAAGCTCAAGGCCTAGAGCCAGCCTACTCTTTCATGATCAGATGCCGACTTCCCGGTGGGGTTGCTACTCCTTCCCAATGGCTCCAGATGGATGCTATTAGCACAAGGCTAGGCAACGAGACAATGAAGTTGACCACCAGGCAAACATTCCAGTTCCATGGTGTTGTCAAAGGAAAGTTGCGGCTAGCTATGCAAGCCATCAACACAGCTTTGATGACGACCATTGCGGCGTGTGGTGACGTTAACCGCAATGTAATGTGCAGCAGCTTACCACAGCACTCACAATATCATACCGATGTTCACGCTATATCTAAGAAAATCAGTGACCATCTCCTTCCGTCTACGACTGCGTACCACGAGATCTGGCTAAAGGACGAGAATGATGAGAAAGTGCAAGTCGCTGGAAATGCGGTCGTTGATTATGAGCCGCTCTATGGTCCTACATACCTCCCCAGGAAGTTCAAGATCACCATCGCGATCCCACCCCACAACGATACGGACGTTTACGCCCACGACATTGGCCTTATCGCGATAAAGGGTTCTGATAGTCGACTTGAGGGCTTCAACGTCTTAGCCGGAGGTGGTATGGGTGTCACTCATAACAACAAGAAGACATATCCTCGAACGGGTAGCATGCTTGGCTACGTACCAAAGGACGTCGCTCATATTGTCTGTGAGAAAATCATGCTCGTCCAGCGTGATCATGGTGATCGCAAGAACCGTAAACACGCTCGTTTAAAATACACTATCGACGACATGGGCGTTGACGTGTTCCGTGGCAAGGTCGAAGATCTGTGGGGAGACAAGTTCCAGGAGCCCCGACCTTTCAAATTCGATAGCAACATCGACACCTTCGGCTGGCAGAAGGACGAAAACGGCATGAATCACTTCACCTTCTTCATCGAGAACGGACGTATTGAGGATACCGCGGACTTCCCCATGAAGACCGAACTAGTTGAGATCGCTAAAGTGCACAAAGGTGAGTTCAGGCTCACAGGAAATCAGCACCTCATTCTCAGCGGCGTGAGCGATGAGGATTTACCGGCTATGAAGGAGCTGCTCGCTAAGTACAAACTTGACAACACAAACTTCTCTGGACTGCGCCTCTCCTCTTCTGCCTGCGTCGCCTTCCCTACCTGCGGCCTCGCCATGGCTGAGAGCGAGCGCTACCTCCCAGAACTCATCACCAAACTCGAAGGCGTCATCGAGGAGAGCGGGTTACGCCAGGACTCGATCGTCATGCGGATGACCGGCTGTCCAAACGGCTGTGCTCGTCCTTGGCTAGCGGAAGTCGCGTTTGTGGGGAAGGCATATGGCGCCTACAACATGTACCTTGGCGGTGGATATCATGGCCAGCGGCTCAACAAGCTGTATAGGTCGTCGATCAAGGAGGACGAGATCTTGGCGATCATGAAGCCGTTGCTGAAGAGGTATGCGATTGAGAGAGAGGAGAGCGAGCGGTTTGGCGACTTCTGTATCCGTGTGGGTTTGATCAACCGGACTACCGAGGGAAAGACATTCCACGACGATGTAAGTTGCCGTTCATCCTGTGCTTTTGATATTAGAACGCTTACTGACACTGTTTTCTAGACTGCTGAGGTCGAGTCGGACGAGGAGGCATGAGAAGCGGGAGAACTGAGAATGCATTGGGCGGTTGTGTTGTTATTGTCTTGCATGAAAGCTTATAGCTTTGGGCTCTGGTGTTCTTGTCATCATGTACTCTATCTATTTGATCGATGCCTCTTTTTTGCTCAGTGCCTGTTGCCCTGATCAAATCTCGGAGAAAAATAAAAATTGTTAGGGAAAGGAAAATACCATACAATAGCTCTAAAACCATATAGCACAATCCTAAGATGTTTGAGTATCAAGAAATAGGCCAAAGGAAATTCAAATTGAATAAGAAAAGCTATGATAGGCTGGCACTCCTAGGAGATAAAGTGCCTTGTCAAATAACTCTAGCATCAATCTAATGATGATGTCCTCTTGTGGCCAGCATAGGGAGATATTGGACTCCGCTGCATCCTAGCAAGAAGGCGTGGTGCAGGTGTATTCTCGTATCATCTGCTGTGAGTCGACTATCTCCTCCAGCTACAAGCATTTATCACTGACCGAACTCTTTTGGGATCTGAAGGATGATATCTAGTCATGTCGCCACCTTTTGGAAGTAGCTTTTTTGGTGCGCCCTACCTTGGTTGGGGATTGCGATAGTAGAGCTTTGAGGAGCGCAAAGTCGGCAAAGACGTGCGCAGTACAACCCGCCATTTGGAATTAGAGACCTGCTCATAACATTTCTCCCACAGGGTTCCAACTTAGTGGTTCCTAGCCCGCGGGATGATCCAATATTTCCCCTGCAGAAAAGTCCCGGCCCTGGGGTTGCGACACTCTGTAAGCGAACGCAATGCGGCTGGCTTGTCCCCATGGGGGTAACTTGAAGCTCGAGTCAGAGCTGATGTTCCTATCTGAGCATGTGTTTAGTGTTCTAGTTAAGATCTAGAAGTAACCTTCGTAAAATTTGGTTGGTTGTTGAGATGATAATTGTAATATACGATGCTGCGTGCGGCTGATTGCTGGCGTTTTCCCGCCGGATCTAGCCTCGTTAGGCACCTTTACGTGTACTTGTGATGAGAAGAGATAGAGAAGTAGATTGCTGGTAAAATACTAAACATCCGAACGACTGGGTGTAAAATATCAAGCTGCCAATTAAACCCGTAGATGAGTGCACATTGATAAGTATAGGGGCCCGTATTCACGGTGTGCCGCTTACAGAGAGAAAACTGCTTTTGTCGTTCGGTGGACGCACGACAGAACGCCTCGGCGCCTGATCTAGCGGAGGCTGATTCTGCCCTTCGGCGCTGTCATGATCTTGCTGGCTTCGGTGTGAATGTGAGAGTATGTGGCCGCTTATCGTGTTGACCCCCGTGCCCATAAGCCCCATCCGTCACGCTTTACGATGCAGGCGGTTCTCTAAATAGTCTGAAAGTGTTGAGTGTATCCACAGTCTCGCAGCCGGCCGAGGCAGGGAGAATGTAGATTGGGTGTGGCGCACTGCAGGTCCATGCGTCTTCAACACGACATTCCGGGTGCTTTGAGGCGTGGAAGCTTGGCAGAGGTCCAGGAGAGACCAAGGCGGCGGTCAACCCACGCAAAAGCAAGAAGGTTATATAACGGCAGAGATAAGCTTCCAAAGTCCCACAGCCTCCCGGGCCATGCGTCGTAAGTTGACACACTGTTATCCCGTAAGAAAGGCCCCGAATAGTGGAGTTCGCGTTCCGTGGCCCTTCTTGGCATGTTCCAAGAGCCTGTTGTCGCCCATTCACACGCGTTCTAACTCGTTCTAACTTGTTCTGACGCGCCCCTAAACCCGAAACACCCAAAATACCCACTCTCGCCTTATCAACACCAAGGCTCTATACCAAGAACCGTACATCCCATAGATGCCGTGAAACTGCAACCGCCCCATTCCTGCGCAGGCCTAGCCTTGGCCCACCGCGCGGACTATGCCTGAAGCTAACCCGCTGCCGCAAGGCCAAGTCGCTTCCCCTAGCTTCGGCCAATCTCGGGCTCTGGTCGTGAGACGAGCCATGCGGCGGAAGGGCTGGGCATTCGTGGGCGCGACAGGTGAACGTGCTGCTTATCAGTTGCCAAGATGAACGCGAATGGGCGACGGGGGCGGGACATGGGACTTGTGGAGGCTTCGCTAATATTAGTGGGTACGTATCTTTAACGGGAGGGATGCTGTGGTGAATACTTATATGACTCGACGGATGCCCTGTTCGAAAGCTAGGATTTGGCAGCGCACCTCACTCATTGAAAAGCTCCTCGCGCTTTTGTGAGAGAAAATATACCCATAGAATCTGAAAACCCTAGCTTCGGCAAGGAAAGATGTCGACGACTGTAAGCCCCCTTCGTCCCTTGCTGTGAAAAAGTTGAATTGTACATGCTGACAACTCTACCAGCCTGTGTTTAACTCTGACCAGCCCAATGGTGGTGATTCTCTTACAGTCGACGTAAATGCCCAATATGCCGGCTTAGAGTACCACTACACCTACCTCGTCTTCTGTGGCTTCATTGTCTGGCTCATTATCCCGGGTATCGGTCTGCTCTATGGCGGTCTCGCACGGAGGAAGTCGTCGCTTGCCTTACTCTTCCAATCGCTTATGGTAGCTGCTGTGTGAGTGCTTGCAAGCCGTTGCAACAACTTTTAAACAGAATATGAGCTTATACAAGAAATAGCACAACATTTCAATGGATGTTCTGGGGCTACTCACTCGCATACTCCCGCACTGCCAACAAATTCATTGGTGACCTTGCCAACTTTGGCATGAAGAATGTCATGGCAGCGCCCTCTCCTGGCTCCGCCGTGATCCCCGAGATCGTCTTCTGCCTCTATCAGATGCTTTTCTGCGCCTGCACTGTTCAGATCGTAATTGGTGGTTCCTTCGAACGTGGTCGCATCGTCCCCTCCCTTGTCTTCGCCTTTATCTGGGCTACCGTCGTCTATTGCCCTATTGCATGCTGGACTTGGAACTCAAACGGCTGGCTGTTTCAACTGCCGTCCCTTGATTTTGCTGGAGGAGGGCCTGTCCACATCTCTAGCGGTTGGTCTGCGTTGGCATATGCTTGGGTTCTTGGAAAGCGCAAGCACCACGGCGAGAGGTCACACGGCAAAGCGCACAACACCACACTCGTTTTCCTTGGTACTGTTCTTATCTGGTTCGGCTGGTTCGGCTTCAACGGTGGCTCGGCGCTGAACGCTTCCGTGCGCGCCATGCTCGCTGCCTTCAACACCAACACCGCTGCTGGCTGCGGTATTCTTGGTTGGGTCTTGGTTGACTTCATCCGCACCAAGGGCAAGTTCTCTGTCGTAGGTGCTTGCTCTGGCGCCATCGCTGGCCTCGTTGGCATTACGCCAGCAGCTGGTTTTGTTTCCGTCTGGCTGGCTGCTCTCATTGGCTTCTTGACAGCAGTAATTTGCGCCTCACTCCAAGATGTCAACAAATGGTTGCACATCGATGAGGGCATGGATGTATTCAAGCTCCACGGTATCGGCGGCATGTGCGGCTCTTTTTTCACTGGAATCTTCGCCCAATCCTGGGTCTCTGCTCTTGATGGCGCTTCACAGTACCCTGGTGCTATTGATGGCGTTAGCGTCCAGGTGGGCAAGCAGTTCGCTGAGATCACTGCTATCTCCTCGTACTCGTTCGTCGTCACATGCATCCTTCTATATGCGCTCAAGTATATCCCGTACATGCATCTGCGTGTCAGCGAAGAGGCGGAGATGGTTGGTTTGGATGTCGATCAGTTCTTTGATGAGCAGATTGGGGACTGGAGCATGTTTGAGTCCCACCACACACTCGAAGGTGTCAAACAATCGGGTGCTAGCAGCCAGCGCAGTGTCAAGGTAGAGACATAAATTCCAGACAATAAGGAATAGCTCACTAAGATGAAGAAGAAAGTGAGAGGGAGTTTGGAGATGAATTGGTTTCTTAATTATAGTTGTGATACCACTCGTTCAAGGGGCTAGGAATTTCTTTACAGCTCATAGATGTAGAACCAATTTTAATTCAATTCATTAGACTTCTGGGTCTTCGAATTTGCTATCATACTCTTAATAGTGACCTATGAGACTGCCCCTTTCGATTCCGTATCTCTTCTACTGTGACAAATTTCGGATGATTTCCGGAGAGATGTAGAGTATCAACTGGGATGATTCCTAGGTATAAATTGTGAGGTCTCTTGCGTTAGAAGATCAGCTGTCCTCGCGGGTTGTTGTTTATCTTCCACCCCTGCCACACGTTCGCGGCTCGTTGGTGGAGAAGAGATCGAGGTGCGCAAGGCTGCGTGGCGTTTCTTTGATCCGTTTGTCGTATGTACCGCGGTCGCGACAGCTCAGAGCAACAACGCAACTAGAAGTACTGTCCTCTGCTATGGCCGGCTTTCGGTCTTGCTTCTCCTCAATCATCCCTCTCTCAAACTCTCTGTAACTGCGTACTCTCTCATCCCTTATTCATTCGCTTCCGTTTATTTTGCAGCACTTTATTTTCCCCTCGGATTATTGAGATAGTTGTGTATGGCTTGAATATCTCAAAGACAATATCGTATTGCCAGAACTACGCCGGGTATTGTTTCGAATGATCTCTAATATATTCCCGAGATTCAACTGGACCTTGGGAATCCACTTTATCATTGCAAAGCGAGTAGAATGACATTACCAACTATGAAAGACCGCTGCGAGGAGATTTCTAGCCCAGATGTTGCAAACTTTGTTATATCAATGTATGTGCTGCTCTGTTCTCGGCTTTCGGATTTGTGCAGGAGCTTACAATCCAATCTAGCGTCATCCTTATTGGCATACTCGTCTCGTACCTCCCTCAGCACATTAAGATCATAAGACGTCGCTCGTCTCGCGGCCTTTCTCCGATGTTTGTTCTTCTTGGGACAGTCTCGGGTACCGCCGGAATTGCGAATATCCTCACTCTTCCATCAAGTCGTGCAGATATGGGTTGTTGCAAGGAGATCAGCACCTTTGCGTGTACAGCGGCATTGCTGGGTATTGCGCAAGTGGGCGTTCAGTGGACTTGTTTCTTCTTCATGTAAGACTCCATCCGGTTTATGGCAAGCTCTTTGTTAATGAAGCAGTATGCTCCTCTTCCTGATATTCTTTCCACGACGAGTCGACGATGTGGATGAGCCAGACCTCCCTACCTGGGTGGAGGCAGTTATGGTCCTGAGCGTCTCCATGGCTTTCTTCATTGCAGTTTTTATCGCCTCCGTTGTTTTCATCTACGCTCAGCCGGAGCATCTTCAGGGCTGGGCCAATTTCCTAGGCATTACTGGAACAATTCTGGCTTCCTTACAATACTTCCCGCAGATTTGGACCACCTGGAAGTTACAACACGTCATGAGTCTTAGCATACCGATGATGTGTATACAAACCCCAGGCAGCTTTGTTTGGGCCGCAAGTCTCGCCGCTAGAGTAGGGCCCGAAGGATGGAGCGCTTGGGGTCTCTACTGTGTTACAGGCTGTTTGCAAGGTGTCCTGTTAGCTATGGGTATCTCATTCTGGCTCCGAGATCGCAGGCAGGTGAGGTACGAATCAGATAGCAGTCTGGCAGGGAACCGACCAAATGGCCACGCCGCAACGCTCTCTGAGGAAGGCTTAAACGAACAAACGCCATTGCTGTCGGATTCCGGAATAGGACCTGAATGATCTTAACCTTTCGTTTTCGGTTGCTTTTGCCTTTATTGTGATCTCCTAGAGTGACAACAATGCGGCCAGTTGTACTATTTCAATTCTATCTTCAGCACCAACAGGGAATACAACCCATTTGACTCACTCTAATCTTGATGAACACAACAACTCTCTTAAGCCTTAGCATAAAGATGGTTTTAATTCTGTATGCTCCTCAAAATCTAAGATCCAGGCCGCATTGAGCGGTGTGAATCCGAAGTGTCGAACAGGTCAGTACGACCGACCGGGCCATTTCTGACAGACCCGCCTTCCCGTGGGACGTACCTCGTTCAAATATTCTCAGGAAACGCAAGCGAACTTCTTTGGTTAGCAACAGTAATTCATTGTACTGAATACCAATGCTGCCAAGCATGAAGTCAAACTTCTATTTTACCACTGAAACTACGGATCCATGGGTGATCTCTGATTACGTTGGTGGACCTTTTGTTACTCTTAATAGCCTCGGCGTGATAGAGGGGAAGGTTGGGCTTGGGCGCCTCATAAGCTACAAAGACCAAGTCTAGGATTTAAGTATGTGAACCTTGTGTCCACTCTGCAAACTCCTGCAAGGTAGTGATAGTAATGAGATGGCTCAGGGCTTGCGTCTTACGCGTAGTTCTTGCTAGTGAAGTGTTAATCGAGGCTGAAAAATCGAATTTTGAGAACTATTTCGTTTTAAATGCGCCATAAGTTGTTATACTTCAACGTGTTGAATAATTCTGGGGAGATGTATAAAGCAGAATTAGCGTGCACACGCAGTGCATTGACATGCTTAGTATTAATGCTATCTCCCCCGGTAGGTTCTATGATCATGGAGCCTTGATCCTATTGATTCTATTGGCTGGCTCCTATCGATAACCGTAGGATCCATTTTACCAAGGGAATGGCTAGCTGTGAAAACGAGGTTATTGATGGAAACCGCCAGCAATTCGAAAATTTTGCATAATTCCGTGCGAAAATCCACCGTCTACCCTCCAGTATATTAAACTCGAATCTAGATGATATCGCTTTATAAATCTTCTAAGATTCTCTAAAATTTATGTATAGTGTGTCAGTTCGTTATAGATATATGCAACTCTTGCCATCGCTCCGCTCAACGCCGCTTCCAGAGCTTCAAACTCGCTGTCTGAAATCAGATCCCCAGCCTTTTAAACGCCACTCAATGCCCATCCTTTTTTCAATGACTCCTATCACACAACAACCCTCCGCAGCACCTCCGTCCCCCCCAGCAAGACGCGCCCAGTAACGGCGCACCGGCCCTTCCCGCTCTCCCACCTCCCCTCTCGGCTCCCCTCTTCAGCGCCCCAGCCCTCTTCCCCGGCTTCAGTGGTTTCTGAGCCTTCCATGAACGCTACTTGGCGCTCGTGCACTCCCTCTACCCAGCGGTGTATACACGTGTAGCAATATACGAACCCGGTGGGCGCCGCGGTAGGCGTGGTAATAAGGGAGGTGCAGATGGGGCAGAGAGAGGAATTGGGCGGAGGAGGAACGGTAAGAATAGGAAGGATGGTTGAGGCTGCAATTGGGGGATTCTGCGGGATGGTGGAGGCGGACGGAGCCTTCTCTGCGTCGGACGGCGCCGACGGTCTTGGTTTGGAAAAGGTGGTCGAGGTGAGACCGGATGTTATGGGTGGGGGGAGGTCGATCCCTTCGGCTGCTTTGCGGAATAGCTGCCGCGCGAAGTCGGATGCGTGCCACCATTCTAGGAATTTGAGCGCGAAAATGGAGGCCGGGAGGACAATACGTAGTGAGGATAGCAGCTTTGGATAGACTGTCCGTCCTAAGATCCGTGGGTTGAAGATGGAACCACCTTCTCCTGACCTCGCTCCCGCTGTCGGCGATCCGGCGCTAGGTTTGGTAGCCAACTCAATGACCCTATAGTCCGCCTCGCCTAACCTCCGCATCCGTGTCCCAATAAGCCAGAGGAAGGGAGAGTGGTACTTGGAGCCATCGAAAAGGTAGGCCAGATTGAATGCTAACAGGCTGAAATAATATGCCGCGTTGAGGCTGGGGTAGATGTGCTGTAAGAACCACTTGTAGTAAAAAAGTAACCGCTGCTTTATGCTCGCTCCTGGTGGTAATGCGTCTCGATCTCTGTTGAAACCCGGGCCTAATACATTCGCGTGCGCAGCATGGATGTCATAGCCCTCGTCCAGCTTCCGCTTCAAGTACGGCAGGCCAACCATCACTGCCAGATTCCGCCAGATATCGCGGTCCTGAAGTTTGAGAGTTTCGCGAACATCATTGGGCGCGCCGAGCTGTGCGCGCGGCACTTCGTGACCTTTCGTACGGAGAACGCGCTCGCGTTTAAGCCCATAGAAGTTCTCGGTGAAGCCGCCGCCATATGTACGCAGAAAGTGCCGCTCCACCAGAAGCATGAGGAGCGCGTAAACTTCATCGAAAGAGTTGAGGATGCGGAGAAGGTAGCGGGGATGGCGGTGGGTGGCGACGGCGAGTAGGTAACGCAGAGAGGGTGGAAGAAGGGAGGAGAGCTGCTGCTCTGAGAGGAGTTCTGAACAAGAGCCTGTTAGAGAAGGTCGGTCATAGAAGGGTACTTATTACCGAAGAGGGACGGCTTCAGCTCGTCCAAACCATTCTGCAAACTCGACATGAACTCCATGGTGTTAGGTCGGAGTTCTGATTTGTCGTGATTGACATTGCTGGTGGAGTAGCAGGTGATGAGCGGATACCACCGAGACTTGAGCGTGCTGCATAAGTTGGGCCGAGGTTGACGTATTTTATGCACGCGTCGCTTAGTAATATGTTTCTTTCATAAATTACTTTATGCTCCGATGGACTCTTCGAATATATTTGGCAAATTGGATATTCTAGAAGGCAATTAATTCATCTCATCTTGCATAAAATCACAAAATATCTTCAAGCTGCACCAAAGCTCTCCCCTCTGCGTTCGGAAACACTAATTTAGTATTGAATCCAGCTCTAGGAAATAGGAATTGAAAACTTCTGCCGGAGCTTGTGTGGTTCCTTCAATAATTTTGGGGTTATCTAAAATATCTTACTTAACACCCTCTTGACCTCCTCAGGCTGCTCAACATTGCTCTTATCTTTGGTAGTCTTTAACTTCACTTCGTTCTGCCTGAACTGTCTCCGGAAATCTATCTCGCCTCGATTAGCGCTTACCACTTCATCATCAGCAGGTGTTGCAAGGAAGTCCTCGCTATCTTGTTTCTTCTTCCGCTTTGCCTTTATCCCGTCAAGCATCTTTGCTTTCTCCACATTTTGTAAGAATAGCTTGTTCTCCCTCGTTGTCTGAGCAATCTCCGCCCTTAACCTTGCCGCTCGTTCTGCATTCTCATTGGCAATCTGCTCTGTAAGATGATGCCATTTGAATCCTTTCAAATATTTAATATTCCACACATCATCGTGGTACCAGCCGCCCTTTTTGCCCCCAATAATCTGTGCGTTCAAGGTTTCTGCGACTATCTTGGCATTCCTCTTGTCTAGAAACTCTACCCAGCCATCCGTAAAAGAGCGCTTCTTGTTTCCCCCAGCTTTTACCCGCCGAGTGTGTGCTGCTGGGTCCTCGGGCGTGAGAAATATTCGACCAATCTCGCCATAAGGTGAGAGAAGATGTTTGACCGTTTGGGGCTTCATGAAGGGTGGAATGCGAGAGATGTAAATGACGCCAGTTTTTGAAGAGGCTTTCTGGCTCGCAAGAAGCTGTTTCTGAGTGAGAGGTTTAAGCTTCTTCGATGGTTTTTTATGTGTTGCGGCCGCTGCTGGTTCGGGCTCGCCTGTTTCCTCCGCTATTCGTTTACTAAGATCCTCCTTGTCACTTTCGTCGTGCTTATCTCCAGCAGCTGGCCCATATATATGGTCCAATTCATCGTTCTCCTCCGCAAGATCGGGGTCAGAGTGGGCGTCAAATTTCCGCCGTTTTGAGGCACGCCCTGCAAGCACCTTTCCCCTGCTCTCTTCTCCAGAATCGTACCCCTGATCACTCTCCTCACTCTCCTCCGCTTCCAGCCATTCGTTTCTCCTTCGCGTGGTCATTGTTGTGTGGTTGGATAGGTGATGTCGTGCGTCGAAATTGTGAGAATAGAAAAATCGATGTTATCGATAAGGTTGCCAAGAGCGTTAATTTTGGACCGAACTTCAGTTTCAAGCTCCCACTCTTCGTTAAAGTGACCAATGTAACATCAACTCGAAAATATAATCATGAAGCGTCAATCACGAAGGTTCCGGAATTATGCGGCGGTTGGTAGATACGGTCGCCACCAAGATCCTCGCTGAAACCTTTGCGCCTCCCCGCTTCGAATATCTAGAAGACGGCTAGAAGGCCAAGCTCAGTTAAAAACCAGGACGTTAGTAAGATACGACATCGGCATGCACGAGAATTAAATATGCGGAGAGCTTAGGGATACCTCTTGGAATGGCGTAGGTATATAGAGGCGCATATATCCTTTGTTTTCTCAATGTGCTTTGCATAAGTATCTCGTCTCTATTTTGTTGCATAAGTACTATTCCAACCATCAGTCTGTTTTCAAGCTGCTCTATATCTCTTATAATTTAACATTTCATTTACTACACTTCTTATCCATTCGATCATGACCTTTTACTTAACTTGGTGAGCTCCCAAACCAACGCCCTCCCATCTCCCTACCAATATCACCCGTACATTCATACCCACCGCCTCTAGACCTCTAGAACTACTATCCACCATCCCTTCTACGCCTACAAGGAAAACTCCACTTTTCTTCGCCCATGGCGGCTTCGAAAGTGCCGCAGTATGGCCGGAGTGCATGATGTACTTTTCTCAACGGCATTCCCTGCTACGCGCTCTCGCTCCACGGACATGGGAATAGCTGGTATCCTAGCTTCCTCCGAATGCTGTACTGGACAACTAAACGGATGCTTGCAAATGACTTGGTTGCAGGAGTTAAGTATGTTCAGGAGTTGGAGAGCGAGAAACGAGGGGAAAGGGTGGAGGTGGTCCTAGTAGGGCATTCAGATGGGGGAGGCTTAAGCCAATTAATACTGAGTGAAGGAGATGTAAAGGCAAAGGCTTTGGTGCTCGTAGGGGCCATTCCCTGTTTCGGATCGTAAGTTGTCTACTCGAAAGTTGACATATCTGAGCTTCGTATTGACAAATATTGCGGCGCTAGAGTATATTTCAACTGGTTCAAACTAGAGCCTTGGTTCAATATCCGCATGCTTTGGCACGCCTGGTACCCGAAATCCCCGCTCTCATCTACAAGACTCGCCAAGAACGCTCTTTTTGGAAGTTCGATGCCGACCGAAAAGGTTCAGGCTTTTGAGAAGCTTTTATCGCCGTACAAGAGCTTCTTATGGCATCGGAATGCTTCAACCCTTCGTCAACATCCACAATATTTTGTAAGGTATTGTTGGCTGGGATACTGCTGATAGGTTGATGATTCTTGGTGGAGATAACGATAAGTTGATAACAACGGGTATCATGCATAAAGTGGCAGATGCATACTGCTCGGCTTTTAGAGACTTGGTTGAGTCAAAGAGAAGCGAAGCAAAGTGCGAGCAATTGAGAGCCCAGGGTAAAGATGATTTTGGAGATGGAATAAGGTTCACCATCAGTCCCTCAGCAGGCCATCATATGCAAAGTGACGAGCCTTGGGCAATCGGCGCGAAGAAGATCTTGAGCTTCTATGAGTAATTATGACGTAGGGCAAGCTAAGCTACTGGTGCCTGTCTGTAAGATATCGTGGATAGGTGCGTCTTATTAGGATGAGGCGTTTGCGAAATCTCAGTCACTAGGGCAAGCAGACTATAAAATTTCATAACTTTTATGTGGGCGTTTTCGACCTCTTTCTGGGGGATGCACGTGATAACCCCCGTAGTCTCAGGACTTTAAGTATGCAGTTTCTCTCGATCACTAATTGTCAATTTTTCTTAATTAATGAGCCTTGGAGAGGGCTAACCGACGCTAATCCAAGACATATTTATTCAAGAAGCCTAAAGGATAAATGCGTTTGCTGAATCTAATAATGTTCCGTACGGCACTAATGCTGGGGAAAACTGAGGGACGGTTCGTCCCCGCGTCTCTGATCAAGACCGGCAAAGAGTTCACGACGCATTCGGTGAGATTTTAGCACCTATCTTGAAACCAGCCACTTTTTCTTGACGCTCTCCTCTAAATACCGCCGAGGTCCATCTTGCTAGTTATCGAATTCACTAAATTCGAATTACACCGCTCGATTCTTACACCTACGTTTGTTCTCAGGCCGAACTTGCGCAACCATGTCGTCCACAAACCCGAAGATCCCCCTTCTTTATCGGCTCTTCCACCAAACCATCGAGCCCATCTTCGCGCTCAGCGGCGCCTATCTCGCTCTGTTCCGCACACCTTCATATCTCCAAACCATTGTTCCACCTTCTATATACACGCCTGGTTCAACGTTATCTCCTGTCAGTAATCTTCTGCTTGCGCATGAGGCTAGCCTGTATGCGCAGTTCGCGCTTTTCGAGGTGCTGGTACTCCGCATTACTTCTGATCTCCGCATATGGCGAGCAGTGGTATTTTCTATCTTGTTTTCTGATGTCGGACATCTGTATGCCGCGTATCTAGTGTTGGGGCCGGCGTTTTGGAACATGCAGGAGTGGAGGTCCCAGGACTGGACGAATTTGGGGATCACGTGGTTTGGGATAGCGTTAAGAGTAGCTTTTTTGTGTGGTGTTGGAATGGGAAAATCTAAGAGCGAAGCTAGGGGAAAGAGAGTTAAGGGTACCAAGTAAACTGGTAGAGAAGGAGATGGCCGTTTGGGGGGACTGGAAGATAGAGCTGGTCTCTTCGTGTTGTTGAACATCGTTGAAACGATTCATGTCTCGGAGGAAGAACTCAAGACAAAATACAACCCAGCGACCTGCTTTTCGCCTTTTCTTGGACCACACCTGACAGCCAGTTGTATTGTTCAGATTAACACTCACCAGAGCCGCACAAGATTTTGGCCTTCGTCATACTAAACCCATTCATCAGAAAGTATCCTACCGTAATATGTACGAAAGAACGCAGCAAAAGTCCTAAGAATTATCAAGCAACTTTGACAGCCAGCTTTTGATGGCGTTCAGCCTACGCTCCAGCGGGTATTCGGAGTTGAGGCCAAGAGGCGCCATCGATAGCCAGTCTCACGCTGTTGAAGGGACAGACAGCAAGCCAGCACACTCGCGACTCGCCCTGTGGAGAGAACTTCGTAAGTTTAGGTTCTTAGGCGTACCTGAGCATTTACTAACTAGCTCAAAGCCGCATGGTAGCAGTATGTTCTTGAATCCCTATAGCAAGAGATACGCCCGATATTTGGCACTGTATAGAAATGGCAGCCGTTATATAGAAACCGGATATCGGTACTGTAAATCATCTTATGGGCGCCGGGCCCTTCTTACAGCATTTTCCAATTTTTGCGCTGCTAACTATCAGCCTAGGCGCGCCTCCGGGTCCGTTAGAAAATGCATCCATAGCTGGACTCACCTTTACAACGAACCTGGTATGTTGTCAAGCTATTGAACTACGAGGAGTAAATCTAATTCCAACCGAAATTAGTTATTATTTATTCTCACGTTTTCGGATCGCTTTTATTTTTGACTATTCCAACTTACGTATCCGGACTCCAGATATCTCCCCGATTTGCCGTTGCAACGCCAGCGGACATAGCAGCCTGCTCCATTTACTTCGTAGGGGTCTCCGTCCACTTTTTCCTTTCGGCGATGTAAGCCTGATATTCTCATGGCATATTCAGAGTCGTCGCGCTCATTCGCCTGTCAGCTACCACACTATTATGAACCATGGCTACGAATACTCCAGACTTGGCCTTGGGCTCGACTACCAAGGCATAATCCTCCTTATGTGGGGCACCGCTGTTCCCTTGATCTATTACGGCTTTAATTGTAATTCTAAGCTACAAAAACTGTACTGGTTCTTGCTGTCGGCCCTTCCACGGACTGCTCAATCATGACTTTCCAACCTCGCTTTCGTGATGTGCCTCTTCAACGTGCCGCACTCTTGGCGTTATCGATAGCATTTCCTGTTCTCAGTAACATCATCAAGCAAGGCGTCAAAATCCAGGCTCAGCGTATGGGCCTCGTATGGGTAATTATAACCCTAGCCTTGAACACTGTTGGAGTATGCTATTCACGTTCGTAATCCTACCCTACATGCCTTTTTCCCTAACCATGAGGGCCCTTCCTACTAAATATCCTTTTTAGACATGCTCAGGCTAACATGTTTAAGTATCCGGAAAAGCGGTTCCTTCGTCGCTTCGATATCTTTGGAGCCAGCCATCAGATTCTCCATGTTATGGTCGTCCTTGCAGGACTAGCGCATACGTTTAGTGTTTTGCAGGCATTCGACTTTTTACATGAGCATGGGGATACTTGTATACGACAGGGCTCATGACCTTAGTTATATTTCTAGAGTAGATCTGGTATTTTATACCCTTCATCTTATGAATAGAACAAGATTCATTGGAGATTAGCTGGGAAGCTGTTTCAAAGCACTATTAATACCACGCAACATTCAGAATAGCAGCACTTGAGAACGATATTGGTGTATCGTGACTAAAAATATTTTCAGTCATTGCTGTGGCGTATATCTCGTCTAATTTGACCACAAATAACCCTTACTCTCTATCTTCCATGGTCATATCCTCAAACTCATCGAGCAATTGCTCGATTGGAATGACCGGGCCCTCCTCCTCTCCGCCCTCACTCTCTTCATCCATTTCCTCCGTCACATCCATCTTCTCAGCTTGTGGTTTCTGCTGAGCCTTGTAGAGCGCCAGACCAGCTCTGAGCTCCGCGTCCTCTTCAACATCCCGCAAGAACATCTCAAAGTCACGCTCCATTCTCTCTTGATCCTGCTTCCGTGGGAGCATCTCCGACTCCTCCTTGGCCATACGCTTAAGTCGCCAGTTTCGTGATTTGCTCTTCTTCTTGCGCGCGTAGAACTTCTTGACTAGTACAACGTCCGGGATAGTACTGGCGTAGTGCTTGTGTTCTTCGAGGGCGTCGAACATTGGGTTGTTGAAATTCGTGCCAGTGAGGTGATATCCCATGACCGAATCACCTGGATGCAGGACTCCGCCTAAATGTGTTCGGGTGTAATACGTTTGGTCATTGGCACCCATATCCGAAGCACGAGCGACGGTGGCTTCAGCTAGAAGGAAGCGGCCTTTGGAGGCGCCTAGGGGTTCAATGTCGAGCACTACGAATTCCACTAGCTCCTGGACGTCCGCGAGAGGCGCGAACGGAGCGCGCCAGTAGATTTCGGTCGATATATCAGCAGTTTGGAGAGTTGTGGGATCGATAAGATTGACTGACGTTCCGATGCGATGGCAGAGAGTAAGAGGGTTCACATTACCAATTTGTTTGGCCAGTTTTATAGGGAGAGCAACGAGATCATCCTTGCATATTGGAACGAGTTCGATTGAGTAGGAAAATTTGTAAGATTTTGTAGAGGTGTGGATGTCCATAGAAATGAGTTCTTGCGACTTTTTGGAGTTGACTGGCGCGACGGATTTTAGAAAGTCCACGAATTTCTCGGCGTGGTTCCGTTGCCCGAAGTAGAAATCGATTCCGTCGTGCACTTCCTTAATGTTTATAGTATCTTTATGTGCGGAGTGTTTGAGTATCAGTTGCTCGAGGTAGAGAAAGGTTCGTTTGTGAGGGACTTTTTGCCGCACTTGTACAACAGCTCGCCAGGTGTTGTGTGTGTATGACTTGGCGCAGTCTGGACATTGCTGGTATGCTTGCACATATTCCACTTCAAATGTTTGTTGTAGTATGGTCCCCTCGAACGCCTCTTGCTGGATTGTGATCTTGACTTTTATTCGCCTCGAGTGGGGCTCCGTCCATATGAAACTCGCATCGATGATCCTGACTTTCGAGAGACCTCTCAGTTTTCGTAAACATAATGCGAGTAATTCTCTTGACTCCGGGGCAGCAACGAGCCACTGATTTGGTGGCGATAACCATCGATCGCAATCACGGCACATGTGGAGTGTGGCTTCTCTCTGGATGCCTTCGGAGACATCTACGGTAAGTTTTATGCAGTCGTAGCACATCGCCCCAGCAGAAGTGGTTCCATCAATGGGAGCGCCACAGTTGCAGCACAGAATTCTGAAGTAGGAATCAGTATTTTACTTTCAACGGATTGGAGAAAATAGCGTACGTTGCTGCGCTCTGAGCCCCCGGCTGGAAGCTCAGCGGCGTGTCCACTTCCATGGACATGATGAAGGGAAAAGGAGGGTATAGGAGGGGTAAAATAAGGGTATCAAGAGAAAGTTGAAGAAAGAAAGGGCAAGAGGGTGGTTTTAAAGGCGATGATGATTTCAAATTCACCCCACCAAGATTTTGGAGTCGATAAATTGTCAGCCACCGTACTAGGGAAACTTAGCCACCAGCCTTATCGGAGAATATCTAATCCGGGGCATGCGCCATCGTGCAACTTTCCTAAGAAACTCCTTCACCAGCCCGTCAATTCCAATGTCCTGGAGCAAGGCTGTAACATCGAGCCTCCGCTGCAATGGCTGTCGTCTTGCCGTTGTCAGGTCATTCGCCTCTCTGTCGGGCGTTAGCCTGAGATTTCCACATGAATCGCCAACAGCATTATCGACAGCCACTCATTGGGGGCAGAGAGCTTTTCTCGGCTTTTCAGCGCGTTACGCCAGCTGGAGGACTGGAAATGAGCTTTCAGAAGAAGGCGAACTTGTTGAGGGGGAAAATGGCCCGCCGCCTCCCGTGCAACAAGAAGCCCCTGTACCGTGGTATTTGAAAGTTGAGAGACAACCACAGAAGTTTAACGACTCGCATCCATTAGCAGAACGACAGCGTATTCCCGAACTCCCCGAGGATCCTCCTCCAATACTTCGAGAACTGCTAGAGCATATCTCCGTCGATCTAGGTCTGGATGACCTCTCCCTCCTCGATCTCCGCCATCTAGACCCACCTCCCGCGCTAGGCTCGAAACTTTTGATGGTTATTGGGTCCGCTCGTAGTGAAAAGCATCTGCATGTTTCAGCAGATAGGCTTTGCAGATGGTTACGCAGCTCCTACAAGCTTAAGCCGCATGCGGCTGGATTGCTAGGGCGAAATGAACTCAAGTTGAAGCTGAGGCGAAAAGCTAGGCGCTCAAAGCTCATGGCAAACGTTGGCGCTTCTGATACTAGCAGTAGTATGGATGATGGTATTCGGACCGGTTGGGTGTGTGTCACTGTCGGCAGAGTTAAGGCTGCCGAAAGTGACCAAAGCAATACGGAAGAAAGAGAAGGTTTTATTGGATTTGGACGTCAGACTGATGGCGTCAATATCGTAGTGCAAATGTTTACCGAGGAGAAACGAGCGGATATTGATTTGGAGGGACTTTGGGGAGGAGTTTTGCGGCGTGCAGCCAAGGAGAAAGAGAAGATTAAAGAGGAGTCTAAACGGCATCAAGAATCTGCTGTATCAGCTTCAATGAATACCCTGGCTTCAATTGAGGGTATCGAAAACTCCCTATCCCGCTCGGGAGGGTCTTCCGGTGGTCAATTTCCCCGCGTCTCAAATTCACAATCCGCCCAGCATATAAGGCGACTTCATACTGTTGGTATCCCTCCACGACCTGCATTGACCAGCCTTCCATTAACGGCGATGAGGTTGCCTGCAGTTCTTCACCTATGCAGAAGATCACGATATGCTATCAATGATTTCGCCGAAGCCCAGAAAGTAACCGAAAATACGGCACCTAAAGACCGGCAAGCGCTTCGTTTGCTTCTCAATGAGCTCAAACACATGCCGGTTCAAGAAGCGCAAACAGCACTTGGAAATGGTTTCCATAATATTAGTAGTACAGACTTTTTGCGCTCGTTTCACAAAAACATTCCTCGTGTATTTTTGGATACGTACCATTTCGAAGCTTTAGTGGAACTTGTATCATACGCGATCAAAGTCGGAAGCCCCCAGTACAGCCATAGTCATATAAATGAGATCATTCTCAAAACTCACGCCGCAGCCTTGCCGGTTTCTGAGCCAATGTACTATGCTGCCATTAAAGCTTACTTGGCATCCTACAACAAGCTCATCTCCCAGGGTGTCAAGAAGGTGGATCTGCTAGAGAACTGTTTTAATTACCTAGAGGAGATGGAAGCCTTTGGATATAATTCTATTACTCCAGAGATTACTCTCATGTTCCACCAAGCCCTTTCCCCTAACCTCTCCAGTGATGTTACCAAGAGTCCAGCCGAGGAAGAAATATTACGAAACGCATCAATGCAGAGGCTCCGCCTCCGCAAATTCATGGATATATTTGAGCTCAAACCTGGAAATGATAGTAGCTACAATGAGCTTCTTCACTCCTACGCTAGGCTTGAAGATTGGTCCGGCTTCTGGGATATCTGGGACGGCATGGCTCGACATATGTACCCAAGGTCTTCGGACCTCTACCGCACCGTCTTTGCTAGCGTAACAAAAACTGGGGATAAGCGGCAGTGTACATACGCCCTTCGGCATTGCGTCCCAAACATGCCGAGAGAGCAACCAAGCGTTGAGCTGACGGCTGAGTTGGCTGGGCATGTGCTCAATTGTTTGCTTGTTGCGGAGCCAAAAGTCGGAGACGAAAATGCGCATGGGACCGTAGATGTGGAGTGGGCAAAGCTGTTCCATCAGTGTCAACTCGCCTTGGGGAGGTCGTGAGCCTAGCTCTGAGTTTAAGTTGGGATGTGAGATTATTACATCTTGACATGGCCGCTAAGCTTTTGTAGATTAGGTTTGCATGACTTTTGTAAGATTACTTGTATTTGGTCATCTGATTGTACGGTTCCTGTGAAGGCTACTCTTCTCTCTTGCTCCGTCGATGCAACAAGTCCCTCTTTCAGGACTTCTGATTTGTGTCCGACCCTTTTTTCCCTTACATTACCGCTGAACAAGCTCATCTACACTTGTGGTGGCTAGCAGGCACTGCAATTCCCGTGAAAGGAGAACATGAAACGGTGAATTTCTTCGCAAGAATTTTGCGATATAACGGGATAATCGCAGAACATGATTTCGGTAGACTCCATGTGGCCACAGCCTACGTGTAGGTTATTTGAATACACATGATAAGCACAGAGTGGAAAGGAAATTGTACTCGTGAAGCAGACGGGGCTTATATACAAGTTCAGTGAGAGGCGTGTCACGTAGCGTTCGCGTTAGCATCGTAGCTGGAATATTACTGTCAAAATCTCGATGTGTGGATGGTGGAGGAGCATTAGTACGCCACTAAAAAGAGCGTCTGCTTCAATTTTAGCGGAATTACCGCGGCCGTCTTCTTCAAAGACTAAAATAGATGTCCGGAGTGTTTCTACCTACTTATTTTTATTCATGAAAACTTACTTTGTCTACAATCCTATTCTCGCACCTCCGATCTAGGTAATTTCGCCCCAGCAACCAGCAGACGATAAAGCCTCCATAGTAATATTGAGCGCTTATTCTTTATATCCGTCCTGTTTAGCTATGAATTTAGCCAAGAAGACTTTATGCTGGGTCTTACCCAAAGGATAAATATGAGGTAGCTCAGAACTATGCTTCGTGGAAAGATTTATTGGAATTCGATGTGCTAGTTTATCCTCATCATTCTCTTCCTGCTCGGCTACGAAGAATGTAGGCGGAGACCGCGTCACTGAAAGGAAGCGGCTTATAAGCCAAGGTTATCCTGCCAGGACCTGCCCTGCCTCCTGTTATTGGTTCGTAGGAAGGGCTTAGTCCTTAGTTTTCGATGTTAAGAAGTGATTACCTGAAAAACTGTTGTCCTCGGGGTTGCAAAAAGGGCATATGCAAAACCATATTGCCGAGGAAGCAATTATAGATGGAGTAGTAGGTATAGTACGAAATGCATGTTAATTCTCAAAGCCGAGGAAATTCCAGAGTAAGAAGTCTTTGTAGAATAGTATTCCAGAAACTATTCTGCGTCCGCAATATATCCATTGAAAGCCGGTGTTTTAATGCGAAATCCAGGCTTGGCATTACTGAATGTACATGTTTGCCTGTTCGTAGAGCTAGAATATTCGTTGCAGATGAGAACTTCTATGTTATATATTTATTGTCCATCGTCTCTGCCAAAGGGACTAGACTATCTTGTTAGTACAGCTAGGACATAGTGACGACGACGAAGCATTAGATTTGTGTGTGGGCAAGTCCTGTAGAATTTATTAAGTGAAATCTTACAGTTCTACGAGTAGTGATTAAGCAAATGGGACTAGGCACGTTAAAAGCATGTAATGGCGGGTTGGTGGAGCTTTATGGAAGAGAGCCTGGGTATTTTTGCCATCGTAGTGACATATTTCAGGACGTGGCTGCAGTGCATTCATCTATTTCAACATCAATTTACCTATTCCTGATTTACACGAAGTGTCATTGCCGCTCTGCACCAGCGAGCTTAAGGGCAAGGGGGGAATAGGTATGCAGTGTACGTGACATAAGCAGCGCTTGTCGACACTATAAATTCCAGTTTCATATCCATTTCCTGCTGAGTTATTGCCAGAAAAAGTGCAGCAACAATAGCAAGAGATACATAATGCTCTTAGTCCCGCTCAACTCCATGCTAGCAATCATTTCAAATAATAGAAAGGTTACCAAAACACGTACCCAGAAGCGGTACCTATGAGCCTTGTCCTCCCCCATGTTCAAACTGTTTCGAGCATACCACCACATTCCATCCACCGATTACGCATCTCGTTATTGCATGTTGAACATACCTGGCGGTCTTCCAGTCGGTCGTCCTTGTTGTTGCGGATCTCCAAATTGATCGTACTCAGGTCGACGTAACGGGCCTCCCATCATCATGCGGGGATCTTCCCGCTGCATGCCCATTGGAGGAAATCCTGGAGGCGAAAAGTAACTCTGAGGAGGTCCTTGAGGCAGCATTTGACCCTGAATTTGACCCTGAATTTGACCAGGATACATGCCACCGGGTCCGCCCATACCACGAGGTGGCATACCTGGATGGCCGAGTGGAGTATTTCCGGTCGAAAAGGGTCCCATCTGCGACTGTGGGCTATTCTGGGGACCGCCAAAGCCGGGCGGTTGGCGCATTCCACCCGGGCCAAAGCCAGGAGGAGGCGCAATGTTACGTTCTTGTGGTGGTTGTGGCATCCCGGGATTCTTCATCCAGGGTGGGAGGTCAGAAACTGGCTGTTGCGGAATTCCCATATTGGTCATTTGGCGTGGCATATTCTCCGCGGTATTGCGTCGTTGCAGGCTAGCAATCGAAGGGTCATCAAAAATGCCGGGTGGAAGACGCTGCGCGGGCTTGCGTGGAGCTTCAGGTTGTGGCATTCCTGAGTCACGCATGCTTGCCTCGCGCATACTAACCTCACGCATGCTGGCTTCACGCCTAAGCATTTCACTGTCTGCGAACATACGAGAGTCATCGAAGATGACCGGTGGAAGAGCACGCGTCTTCGGTGGAGCCTGTCCCTTCGGCGCGTTGTTATCCATATACAAGGAGTAGTTAGGATTTTCGGCAGCATGACGGGGCATGTTTTGGTTAAGCATCTGAGGTGGCGTTGCACGGGATGGCTGCATAAGAGTGAGCAGGAAGTCGCGCTTGCTATCCCGGGGCGGTTCTTGAGATGCGCGCCCTCCAAGCAAGGCTTGCAAGTTCACAGCGTCTTGGGCACCTCCATTCCGCGATGGCGGCTGCATCATATAATCCTCACTAGGACGATTTGACTCTGGCCTAGAGGATCGATATTGATCCGAAGTGGACTCTGGCCCGGGTGACATTGCGGTGAACATGGCTTGCACCGACCTGCTATCAGGAGCAGTGGGCCTCGGCGCTAGCACAGCGTCAACGAAAGCGTTGCGTTCCTCGCGAGTTCGCGGGGCCTGTTGACGAGGTGGTTGCATGCTCTCAAGGCGTTCCTCTGGCTGTGGCTGAGGGTAATCCATTCGCAGAACTCCCTGTCTCATGCCATTAGAAGCGTTTTCTTGCTGTGCATTTGGCTGGGCAGATATGTTTGTGCCACCTAACATCTGGAGTATTCGCTGAAAGCCCTCCTTATCCTCGTTGCTACCATTCGATGCAGGTCCAGGCGAAGATGGTGCAGGCGGTTGAGCTTGGGTCTGCTTTGCTGGTTCTTCAGGAGGAGCAAATAGACCCGCAAACCTTGATGGTTTCGGCTTAGCCTTATTAGCCTTGGATATCGCTGTGCCTTCAAGGCTAATGGAGTCTGACCGCTTGCTCTCACCCCACATTCCAAATAGCTTTTCTAGCCCACCATCCAGTGCAAGAGGGGTAGCAGGCTTGGAAGTAGATGCGCTGGAGGTTCCAGCAGGAGCAATTGTCGGCTCGGTGGCATTTGAGGGTTGCTCTTGAGCCGGTTCCTTCTCCTCTGCCGGAGTTGCGCCCGCCTTCATGCGCTCTTTCCATCGCTGAAAGTCTTCCTGAGTATGAGCTTGCTTCTTTTCTGTCTTCGTGGGCGAGTCCATCCATTCTGGATCCTCTTCAATCCGGCCACCTCTGTTCCATTCCCGATCTCGGTCCCGGTCCCGGTCTCGCTCTCTGTCGCGCCAACCCTGGCCTCGCGCGCCTGTCTTTGTGCCTTCTCCATCCTTGGCTCCTGATTCTTCACGGCTCCAGGATTGATCAAACCTGCCTCTACCTATGCCTATACGCCGCGAAGCGCTCTCTGTATTATCGACGTCGCCATCTTTTTGGTATCTGTCTTTGTCGCGTTCTCCATTCCGATGTCCTCGATCACCATCTTCTTGGCCCAAGCTTTTGCGAGACTTCACACTCGTCCAGCCTTCTCCGTCCTCACGTGTTCCGCGTCTACCATTCATAAAACCAACTTTATCACGGCTGCGCTCAGAGTCACGCTCTTTGAAGAAACGCTCGCGGACATTCGATCGTTCCGCAGCCGAACTATCACTCTCTTGTGAAGTAACCGGACGCTTGTCTGTGCTATCGGAGGACTTCGCGGTGCGTGATGCCGAAGTAAAGGAGAGTTTGGGAGGGCCTAGAACTGTGTCTTCGGGTTCTATTGTTTTTTGTCAGTCAAAGTGGAGAAATCATCTATGGTAAGCTTACGAGTGCTTGAGCGTCTTGCAAAGTGACCCATTCCCATGTTCATGAGAGGGGGGCGCTCAGTACGAGCCTCACCATTTGACGGCTGTTCGCTATCCCGTATCACCTGTGACCGCGGCCTTCGCCCATTTTGTTCCGAGGGGGTTTCCATCCATTGTTCAATAGAGGGAAGTCCGTCCGGCTTGTGCACGAGTGGGGAGTCGCGAAGGCGCTGAAGCTGCTCGGGGGTATATCGAACCACCTCACGGTCCATACTTGCAAGCTGCACTCCAATATGTGTATGGGTGGGTGTAGAAGGGAAATGGTTCGAGTTGAGAATTAAATCGGCAATTCGTAGGTGTTGGAGAAGGTTCTAAGGGTCACAAGGACCATTAAGGAGGCTGCCTTAAAGGCCAGCCGCTTGGAGATGCGTGTGCAAACAGTGGTATGATGGTGAAATTTGAAGTTCTAGTACGGCAATTGTGACGACAACTAGTTGTTCAATGTGGCTGAGTAGCAGGGAAACGTTTTGCGAAGTAATGGTCTGGGATGGTACGAGATATTAGCAGGCGTATGTGAACGTTCAACGAACCGCGCGCGTGTTCCAGCAGGGGCCAGAGGGTTCATGCTCCTCAGTGTACCTGTGCGGACCCTGGACAGCGGCGGTGTATGAGAGCGCGGACAGCAGCGTGCATGCGAGGAAAGAGATGGATGCAGTTTTCAATGTACCTGTAGATATTGGAGCAACAGAGGATTTTCAAGCGCAGATTGATGCAGGTGGTGTGAGAGGGAACAGTGGATTGTTGATGTTTTGTGTGCCGCAGTCGGGAGCTGGCCGATTCAAGGGCACACCCCAACATCATTGCCAAGCGAAAGCGTGGTGCGGTGAGGCGTGGCACAATATTTCAGTCACGCGCTGGACACCTGCCGCCTGGCATAACCACTATAAGGTAATCACTTGCCCTTAGTGGGGCTGGCCTTTGCTTTATTAAGTACCTATGTATGAACCCGAGCTCTAGGCTTCATGTTCGACTTATTTCTATGCGTTTCTGAACATGCCTAACAGCTCACCCGAAACATTCTCCACACTTATGAGTGCCTGCGCCTCAAGCGACTTCATGTTCGAGGCATGCCTACTATGGTATCAGGCCGAAATATTGTTAGTGCCACGCTAAGCAGAGGTCAACACACTAACTAGACAAAGCAAGGGAAACGGGTAATTATCAGGTTTCAGCATTCTATAGTACTTTTATATTACGCTAAAACCTAATAATCATTGGTTTGTTCCTGCTTTGTCTGGTTAGCGTGGTAACCCCTGGTTAGTGTGGCACTAACAATATTTCGGCCTGATACCATAGTGTGTCTTTGCAACATTGCAAATCACCTACTTCTCCCCAGCCAGTTCCTCCACCATTTTCTTGACTCTGCCACTGCTCCACTCGTGGACCTTCGTCTGGTCACACGTCTCAAAAAGTCGTGAGGCCAGCTGCCTCAGCATCACCTCATGGTCGTCCTTGAGCGCTATCTGGGCTTGAATCCAGCTCAAGATGCCGGATCGCGTGATCAAAGTTGTGCTGCCACCTACTGCTGCAGCACGGAAGAGGAGCCTCAGTACCTTTTCCTTTATCCTGGACCAGCAGATGGGAGAAGCGTAAAAGCTTAGGATGCGCTCAAATATGTTCCAGGCTCGAAATATCTCCATATCCTACCTCGCGTTAACAGGATGTTTTGGTAGTAACCGAATCACTCACCTCTACAGTCCGAATGCAGTCGATGAAGAAGTCCAAGAGCCAATTCACCTCTTTGTGGTATCCGTCATCTTCATCTGGTTCTTTTCGAAGCACGTTTTCTGTCCAGTAAGATGGAAGTTTATCTACGTTCCAGGACGGGCCTCTGTTAAGGAATCTGTTGATTTTTGGAAACATGAAATGAGTAGGATCTGCGAGAACCGTCACGGCTCTTGCAGCAAACACAGTTGCTGTGTAGGGCATGTGAGTCCTATCAATGATGGTTCTTGCTGTCTCAATCGCCTCGCCAAGCAGCAAGCCAATTTGCTCCCATTCGGGGTTTTTCGTAGACTTGAGTAAATGTTAATGGCGAATCTAGTGAGCAGCTGCTGAACATACCTCGATCTTAGCAATGAGCTGTCCTGTGCTGGTCAAAGCCTGTAGGCGAATATCGACATGTCTTGAGCTAAGACATAGCAACAGTTCTCCCACATTTCCATCTTCAATACTTTCTTCTAACTCTTTCTGCCTCCATCGATTTAGTCCAGGATGGTTGTCGTCCTCTTGTGGAGGTAACTCCAAATTTGCTTCGCCACTCAATCCTGATTTCTCTGTAGGCGGAGGTTGGTCCGAAGTCTCGTCTACTCTAATGATATTTGCTTTTTTCGAAACTCGTTCTAGAAAAACTTTAGTCCGTTCCTTCCCTTTTGGATCTAGGGCTGTCTTCAAAATCTTCCTGTGTCTTTTAGAGGTTTCAGCCATGGACTGAGCCACGCGGGAGAGCAGTACCTCATCCTCGCCAATATGATTCAAGAGATATAAAAATCTGGATAGCCATTGTGCGAGCTCTTCGGTGGAGTTGTTCTTAGCTTCTGTGCTTGATTTGTATGCCCATTGTTCCATCAACGTCATCACAAGGCCGCTAACAGGATCATGATGCGAAACCTTTACGTTCATTGACTCCGTTTTGGACAACACATCTAGATCATCCTGATATTTGATCGGTCTCTTTATAAAACGGCCAAGGCAATCATCCAAAAAGTCTAACACTTGGTCTGATGTTGCGCCATTCGCATCCTGGACGCTTGCAACCAGAGCATCTAGGGCAGATGGGCATGTTTCTAGCTGCAAAATCCCATGCTCTCGAATAACGGATACCAACAAACTTTTGAGCCCAGAATGTGAGTCTTGTTTGGCTGAAGTAGCCATGAGATTCAGCAAGGTCATGAAGGGAGAATGATGAAGAGATTCTAAGATAGATTAGCCATGCTCTTGTGGTGAAACTATGCACATACCAGGTTTCTGCCACCACCGCATGTTTGGAGAAAACCGCGCAATCTGCACCAAATGCTCAACTTCAAGAATTCGTGTTTCTCGCTCAGAGTGTTGTTCATCTGATTTCTCGGCCCGAGCTAGTGCTGTGCTCAACGGAATGGAAATATCGAATTTCTCGTTCAAAGCAAGTTGAGGAACTGCTACGTAGTATAGTGCTAGTAGTCGAGTCACGGCTTCTCTCTGCATAATATTGTTGGCTGATGTGTTTCGAAAAGCAGATGTTGCGACGCCCATCTGCGGGCATCGATGACAAAATTCAGTTATAAGACGCTGTGATGCTTGCTCCCAGAGCGATGATCCTCCAACTGACGCTTGCTTGAATCTTTCCAGGACATCTTGAAGCTTCTGGAAAGCTACAGTCAAAATGCGAATGGCGAAGAAGGTAACAAGCTCTGAGTTTTGGTTCAAACATCTTGTCAAGACCTTCTGAGAAAGCGGTTGCGGAAGGATGCTTTCGACCACGATAGGGATAGGCGGAGGATGGCTACTATATTCTGTTCTCCGGCCTAGATATTGTGGCACATGAAGTTGGATCGTAGAAAAGAGGAATGATGAGTAGCCGATCCAGGTTGCGGTAAGCTTTGGATCGAAGGCGAAGGTGCTCTTCCGGAAGAAATAATCTGCTACTAATTCGGGAGATGATTTAAAGATGGCTAGTAGCAGTTCTTGCTCGAGTACGTTTGCATAAGGTCGAAGGCTTTGCGCAAATTCTGCTAGAATAATATTACGTATTGGCACTTTCTTTTCGTATTTACCCATAGAATCAAGTCCAATATCAAAAATCATATCGTGCTCCTGGTCACTAGATTCGTCATGATCGTCTTTCCCCGTCCCCGGAGGATACCAACCGGAAGAAGGCAGCATAATTCCCATTTCTGGAGAAGTACAGGCAAGCAGCAGAAATTCGTGGGCCGCCGCGTCGGGAAGTTTTTGCTGTGCCGAAGGAGGCTCATCAGTCGATTGAGATTTATAAAGACGCGCAATGCTCGTAAGATTCCGCTCTGCCAGGACATAGCTCTTACTTTTTCGCGTGATAGATTTATCAAGCATGACATGATTCTTTACAACGTCTAAAACTTCTACAACCAATGCTGGCGGGTCCGTATTGATGTGCTCGAACAAAGCCCTCAACACATTCCCTTGCTTCAATATGTCACTCTTACCACCTTCATCTTGGTACTTCAAATGGGCCAGCAGATACCGCACCGCATTAGACCGCACGGAAGGTTTCCACGACTCCTCAGCATTGCGTTCTGATGAAGCTTTCCAGAGACCCAGGTTTCTTGCGAGAGTCCTTGAATCAAACGTGTAGTCTCGTTTCGAGTAAACTTGTCTAGCCAGGAGCCCTCCATCAAATGACATGACCTCCGTGAGTAGTCGTAGGCTTGGTGATATGATGAACTCCTTGTTACTGTGCACCGATAGACTGCGACTGAATAGTTTCACCTGAGACTGTTGTAGGATAGTCTTACAAAGGCTTATACCGTATTCTCGGAATTCTAATTCTCGAGAGAGAACCTTTAGCAGGAGAGCAAGGACTGCAGTGATGGCAGAGAGCAGCTGCTCAAGGTTGGTCTCCGTAGCATAAGCCCATGTCTGAATGAGGTCTGGGAAGACAGCGTCGCTATCGGCGCTGTCTTTGAGTTTTTGCAACTCCAAGTATTCTCGTAGTATGGCTTGCTGTCTAGGCTGTTCGGAATCGTCGGTGGGGTATAAGATCGCATCAAGGAGGACTTTGAAGCTTTGGATTCCTAGTATGTTTAGCTTGAGAGAACTTTTCGTAGAGCAGGAATACTACGAACCGCTTCTTAGCTCCACTGCTGCGCCTTGTTGGAAAGTTAGTAATTGCTGCAATTGACGTGCTGAGACAATTGTTTCTGAGGAAGAGACCAGCGACTTGCGTTTCCCGTCGGAAGGATTGTCGATTCTCTGGCGCTTAGAATGTCTCCCATCCCCGATAGGCCTTTTTTCGGCCTCGGTGGCCGATCGCTTGCTCATTTTTCAGGTCATGGTCCCGCTTGGTTTCGGATGTCTTGCATAGTACTGTATGCCTCCAAAAAATGAAGTCGGGAAAAGTTTACATCCGATGAATACCCGAGTAAAATAGAATCTACGGCAAGGGCAAACTGAAGGCGCACTTACTAATACTAAAGTATCACTAGTCTCTAGCCTAAAAAACACCACTTTTTTTAACCAATCAGCTATCTACCGACCTTAAGTGTGCCCCCGTCTGAGGGCCTTTGGTGCGGAACTCTATGGGGCAATTTTATAGGTCAACAATAATTATACACCCCCCAAATGATACGCGTACACCCCCTAACTAATATGCAAACACCCCCGTCTAAACAGGCTTAGATCCTACCTGTTCAGGTTAGAACATTACATAAATTTGACTTATTTGTATCTCCCTCACGAAAATTAAAGTGTTAAAATGTAACTTTTATGACTGCAACACTACAATTAAGTCTTAATTTAAACTATAGTACAACTAGTAGACTTTAAGTTAAATTTGGAATACACCAAAGGACCCCTTAGCAAAATCCTCCTAAAAAGCTAAAGCCCCAAGACCCCTAAAAGCCTATTAAATACTACCGCTAACACTAGGTAAGTTATCTGTAGTAGCATCTTAACTTTTCCCACTATCCTTACCACCATTCTTACTACCATCCTTACCACTATTCTTACAACCTATAATACTACCCACCTGCTCCTAAGTTAATTAATTAGATCGCGTAGTGGCCTATAAGGCACCGCGTAAGCTAATTTAGGTACTACCTCTACGTAACGCCTACAAACTACCTCTATAGGGACGCCCGCGCCCACGCCCACGCCCGCGCCTAGTATATCCGGTATTTTATTTAAATACTAACGGCTTATAATAGGTTAAGGTATTAATACGATTTATATTTATATAGCCAGCTAGGCGGCCACAGCGGCGCTTAATAATTATAGGCTCTTAAATACGGAGTATAGGATTAATAGGTGGGCTAAAAGGAGGATCTAATTAAGGGCAATTAAACTACTAGTATTTATTAATTTTAGTAAGCTAAATCTTAAGTATAAAGGTAGCGCTTCGGTGCAGCTGCTAATAGAGTATATAGCGGCATAGAAAGCCGTACACTGTAGTCCAGGCACCACTATCCCTTCGACCGCTGAGACATGCTGCACTAAAATAACCGGGGTGATCCACCAATGAAAAAAATTAGAAAAATTCTAAAGTCCCTAAACTAAAATTTTCTATTGGTGGGAAGGCACCCCTGCCTAGTGCAGCATGTCTCAGCGGTCGAAGGGATAGATTAGCTAGTAATTAGAAGACTTTATAAGCTTTAATTAGGCCTTAAGGTAGTAGAGGTACTAAGGCGTTACTAATTATAGGATATTATTAAACTTTAGCTTGTAAACGTTATGCAGTAGGCAGTCTTAGTGCTTTACTAGAGTTATTATATAGTTATTTATCTCGTTCTTAATAAGGGTTTTAATATTCCTAACTACGTTAAATAAGTTACCAGTAGATACCTAAAGAAAGGCTTTTAATTTAGTATAGGCGCCCTTAAGTCGCGATATAACGCTAGGAGAAGTAATTTTAGTTAGCTAAGAAAATAAAGAACTAGTAGCTTTATCTACGCCTATTAGCGCAACCATAGTAAGCTTTAACTATAATAAATTTTAGTAATATAAATAGCAGAGGTGCTTTTAAATGTATAGATCTTAAGGCTCTAAAAGGGGCTTAAAAATATCTTAAGGCGTTATAGTACTCTAAAGGCGTATTAACTTATATAGTCCAACTTTTTACTTACCAATTTCCAAAGTATATCTAAATATTAGTATAGCAAGTCACAAACGCCCTTCTATATGGCCACTACTTATTATATAAGTAGCTAGTAAGCCGCTTTTAATTATAGCAGTCCTCTATAAGCTAGTACTAGGCTATAGTAAACTTCTTTAAGAACTTTTAGCTATAGTAATTAATCTAACGCTTTATAAAGTTATTATAATACTCCTATACCTTTTTATTTCCCTTATTTAATTAATCTACCCTTACTACCTAGTTATCCTATATATATATAAGAACGTTCTTAGTAGGTAGAGGAGTTAAGGCACTAAAGGAAAGTATACATAATACGTTCTTAAGAGCCAATTCCTTATTAGTAATTATAACTTTTAGAGTAATATTATATTAGTAGTAGAGAAAATAGATCTATTAAATTGCGAAGTTATAATTAACTTCTGTTTTACCCAGTAGGAAGTAATAAGTAAGCTTAAAGTTCTGCCTAGTATTACTAACTCCCACAGCATATAGAAAAGGCATCTTAAATTTATTCGTTTTATAGGTATAATTAATTAATAAAATATTAGAATTCTTCTAGAAATACTTAAAAGACTCTAGGTAAGTAAAGAATAAGTATTTAACGTAACTATAATCATCTTTCTTATACGCAAAGTAGTATTTTAATTTAGAATTATCGCCTCCGTGTTTATTAAGAGCCTTAAATAATACTTATATAGAGGAAAGCCCACTAAGCAGCTTCTTCTTATTTACTTACCGTTTATTATAGATATTTTAGATACTAATTATAATGTCTTTCTTAAGTAGATTTATAAGTATTTTGCTTAGGTTAATACTACTAGCTAATATATTAGCAATTATCTTCTTTATCTCCTTAGTACGTTATTAGTAATATGGTAAAGCTCTAGTATAGGTAAACGCCTAATAGTTATAAGTAGGATCTTATACTTCTATATACTACCTAATTACTATATAAGTAAGTATAAGGGTAAAGGGGCAGCTAGTTATACAAGAGCTAGTTAGCCGCTTTTTAGTAATCTTAGTATAGTTATTTCCTTTAGCATACTAAAGCTATATCTTATATACATTTAGTAGCACCTACTTATCTATAAGGGATATTATTACGGTTACCTTAGGTTGCCCTTAGGATAGCCTCCAGACCCCCCTTAGATAGTCGCCGGTTATATGCTAGAGGTACGTAATTATAGTATATAGTCTTCACAATCCTAGAGGCCTTACCTCCTTAAGGATTTATCTCTTTTACTAATCTATTTTATTCCACAATTGTGTTCTTATAGCCCCTATCTATAAAGTCCCCTTATATTTAAATCCTTTCTACTCTATTTGGAAGGGTAGCTGGCTTAAAGACCAAATTGTTTATATCCACTATTTCTTCCTTAAAATCTCGCGATAACCTAATGGAAACTCTACGGATATCTTATAGAAAGCCGTCGTATTAAAGTAGGAAGGTCCCTTTAATAGTAAGAGATTATAATAATATAAACCTTTGGATAAGATGGTTAAATAAGCCCTAATACCTAAATGCACTAGGAGCTTAAAGACTCTTATATACCTATAGTTACTGCTAAGAAAAACGCAAACACCCTCTATAATGGAGAAAATACTGCTAAAAAGTAATTGGAACCCCTTTAGCCTTACCTAGGCCAATTAAAAGATTAAGCGCTAGAGGTAACTCTAAGATCTTCCCCTAAGCTAAAAATGCTAAATAAATATACTAATATATTTAACTAGGGACCCAACCAGAACCCTCCCAAAAGACTACCGGCCTATAATTAGTATAGTAGTAGTGCATAGACTGCTTATAAGCTAAATGGGCCTACCCCTTTAAGTAATTTAACCTAAACACTAACTTAAGACCTAAGGCTTATTGGGAAACCCGTATTAGTTATTAGTATTAATACTACCTCTATAGTTAGAGCTTCCTTAGGCCTAAGTTTAAAAAGTTAAAAGCCCTATACTAATATCCTTTAAGACGGATATTAGGAAGCTATTATAAGGCTTTTAGAAGCCATATAGGAGGAAGCTATTAATAAATATATTAGAACCCTTTAAGGGCAAATTTAGATCTAATAGGGTTTAATCCAAGCTAAATAAGTTTTTTTATAACCTAGCTAGGGCTAAGGGCTTCCTAGGGGCTACCTAATACCCACCTAAGAAAGTATAGAAGACTTAGAGAGGCATCTTGTAACGGGCTCGTATAAATGCTTCTAAACCAAAGCTTGTAGATTGCTACTATATAAGAATACTAAGCTAAGGAGAAGAAGGAGAAGAAGACTGTTGGAGGCTAATAAGATGCAAGAGGTCGCCAAGGCGCTAGTAGTAGGCGAGCTAACAGTAAGAAACAGTAAGAAATAGTACCAGATAGTATACGATAATATAACAGGTGGCAGAATATAGCAGAACTTAGCAGAATTTGGTAGGTAACGCGCCCTAGCACTATTATATTACCCCCCCTCCCAAAAGAGCCTACCCTTAGGCTTTATCTAAGTTCTTTATTATTATCTAAATTATTATAGTTATCTAACCCTTCTTCCTAGCATTTAATCTAGCTGTCTAACTTATATGGTAGTCTAGGGAGGTCTAGGTAGGCTAGGTGGAAATCTCGTAGCTTATAGGGAGAGTACTTAAAATTAAATACGGGGTACCATTCTAGATCTTCGTTATAACCTACCTAGCTCGCACGGTATTTTAAGGTACTACGGTCCTTCTTAACTGCTAAAATCTCTTTAACTTTCTATTCTTTGTTCTTTGCAATCTAAATTAGTGGTAGGGGGTTATTATACTATCTAGGTAATAGGTTGTCCGCTACTTTCTGTAGTTGGTCTAAAGAGAAAATAGGGTAGATTTTTATTGACTTTAGTAGCTTAACCTTAAAAGAGTGCCCTACTTTCTTACGGATCTTATAATGGCTAGCCATTTAGTAGTCTAGCTTACGGCTTGGCCTTTAGGTTTTTTAGTTCTTTATTAACACCTATACTTTATCTCCTATGTGGAAGTCTACCTTATAATAATATTGGTTTATATTAGCCTCTTTCTTCTCTTATACCTTTTTTATAATTGCTTAGGCAGTCTCTCAGGCTCTATGTATTCTCTTAGTAAATGCCTAGGCCTCTTTATAGCTAAGGCGTTTACAGGCTGTTATAGGTCCTACAGGTCTATCCCAATTAAAGGTCGTTTATAGTTTATATCTATAGAGTAACTTAAATAGTGACATTCCTATACTATTATAAGGGAGTATAAGCTATGCGTAGTCTATTATAGGCAGCAGTTTTAACTAGTTGTTCTAGTAGTAGCTAATAAAGGGGCGGAGTTGCTAGTTAAGGTACTAGTTTATAATCTTAGTTTGGCCGTTAGTCTAAAGGTAAAATACAGTAGAGAGCTTAATTTGGATTTTAAGGATACGGTAGAATTCGTCCCAGAAGTCTAATATAAATTAGGGTCTATAGTTGAAGATAATTAACTCGGGAGCGCTATAGATTTAGTAGATGTTGTTAACGTATATATAGGCCATGTCCTTTGCGGTTATAGTCTTAAAGTAAGAAAGGGAAATGGCTTATTTACTAAGTCGGTTAACTACTACAAAGGCCATATTATAGCCGTGTTTGTCCTTTAGGAATGATTTAAAGTCCATTATAATATATTGCTAAGGGCGTTTAGGGACTGGTAGTGGTTATAGCTATCTAGGAGTTTGGTCTCTAGGGGTATTTACGCGTTTATAAGCATAACAATTTCTAATAAATTGTTCTATATTAGATAGGAGTCTTTACTAATAGTAATAAGGTAATAGTAGTTAGTGGGTCTTATCTTAACTAGGGTGCGCCATAGAGACTTAACAGTGGGCTTTACGGATTAGCTCTATTTGTAGGTTGTTAATATCTAGAACTATAAGCCGTTCTTAGTATAGGAGCAGTCCGTCTTTTATTTCTAAATTAGGGTTACCTCCTATAGCTTAATCGCGGAGGGCTTTTAGGGACTTGGCTATGCAGTTCGCGGTTAGGATATAGTTAATTAGTTTTATTAGCTTATCTAGGATCTCTCCTTCTATAGGCGCCAGCTTATTCCGTTTAGGGCTTAGTTCCTTAAGGATACGTGGATTAAGCTGTTTAGGGCGGAGGAGGGCACGTATCCGGTACTAAGCCTTTAGCTTATCCTATAGTCCCACATCCTATTCTCTCTAGGTAAGGGTATTAGCTTTAGAATTTTGCCTATTAGGGCGGTATATAATTATAAAGAAGAATTAGGAGAGTATTTTAGCCTACCTAGCCTGTTAACCGGTAAGCTGCTTTATTATTATAAAATACTTAAGGGCTTTATAATTAGTATAGACTTTAACCTAAGAGTCTGTGCTTTTAAGCTCTGCGCGCTACTAGAACAATAATTATATAATAGCTAGCATTTCCTTATTATGTACCTTATAGTTATACTAAACTAGGGCTATTATCTTTAAGAAAAACGTAATAGGGTACCACTTACTATTTAGGTATAACTATAAAAGAACTCCCGCTACTACTCTATTAGAGGCGTCTATTTCCAGCATTAATTTAAGGTCTGGGTTATAGTAACGGAGAATTAGGGAGGAGGTAAGTTGGTCCTTTAATTCCTTAAAAGCTTCTAAATAATTATTATTAAAAACAAAAGGTATATTGTTCTTCGTCAGTTATATAAGAGGCTTAGCCATAACCCTATAGTTATAGATAAACTGGCGGTAGAAGTTATAGAAGCCAAGAAAGGACTAGATGCCCTTTATAGTATAAGGGGGTTTCCAGTTATATATTGCCTTAACCTTCTTAGGGTTAACTTTAATTCCTTCTATGCTAACAATAAACCTAAGGTACTTTATTTGTTTTACTCTAAATTCGCATTTCTTAATATTAACTTATAGGCCTATATTCCGCAGCCTCTTTAGGACCTTCTTAATATAAACTTAGTGCTTAAGTTCGTTATCCAAGTATATAAGAATGTCGTCTAGGTATGCCGTACAGAAATTATTAAGGTAGTCAAAAAGAACATCATTTATATACCGTTAGTACGTAGCTGGCCTATTTATTAGTCCAAAAAGAAGAACTTTATACTTATAAGAACTATAGCGGGTGTGGAATATTATTAAATCCTCTAATACAGGGTCCATCCTAATTTAGTAAAAAGCTTAGCAGATATTAAGCTTAGTAAAGATTTTAGCTTAGCTTAGACGTGTAAGGGTCTTGTTAATTAGGGGGAGGGGATAGCGGTCTTTCTAAGTAATGGCGTTTAGTTTCTAATAGTTAATGCAGAAACAAAGGCCCTTATTAGGTTTCTTTATAAATAAAATAGGGGAAGTAAAAGGGGCCTAACTTAGTTTAATAAACCCCTTATAGAGATTATTAATTAAGTACTACTTAGTTACTTTTAGTTCCTCTATAGTTTACTAGTAAAGGGGGCTATATATAACAGTGCAGTGTGGGTAAATTGAATGAGCAACTTAATTCTAAATCTATGGAAATCAAGTGAACTAAATACATGAAAGTAGACCCGGAACTCCGTAGTCTATGACTTAATATTTAACCATATCCAAGACATATAAGGGTGGCGTTGATTGTGTCTCGGAGCCTCTTAGGCGACGGTCTTGTGTCTTAGCGTAGTGCTAGTAAACTGTTACACACCCCCCTAGATTTAATGATGTAGTTAAAGCTATAGAAAATAAAACGAAGATAGAAGCTATACTAAAATAGGAAATTTAGATATAACTTTAGGAGTAGTACAGGGTAATACTTAAGAGTCTTTGTTAGTTGTAGCAGTGATCTAATATTAAATGTCTACCAAATTTAATTGCTTTATCCATGCCTCGTGCCTTTAATGGGGTAGGATCTTAGTAAGACCGTCGGCAGGCATCTTGTCTATAGGGACCTATTGTATGTTAATCTTTTTGTCTTGGACTTCCTGTCTAAGCCAGTGCTAATAGACGTTAATATGTTGTAGCTTAGTGTTAAGCTTTGGTGTATCCTGTCTTAGGAGTTATATAGCCTGCATATTATTGCATAGCAGGGTAAAATCGCGTTCTAAATTAAGACCAATTGCCTTAAAGAAACGCTGCCACTAGATAATTTTAATAGTAGCTGTAAACAGGGAGAGAAGCTCCGCTTTAGTAGTTGAGTGAGTTACTAATTGTTGTAGGGTTGCCTTCTAATTAATTAGTCCTCTAAATAGCATAAAAAGGTATCCTTGAGAGCTTCGTCTAGTCTCTTTATAGTCCGTAAATACTATATTAGATGCTCCGTAAAAGGTGACGTCTTCTCCTTTAGGGTTTCTGAAGTAGATATATGCTCCGAATACTTTGCCAGAGTATTTAATAGCTGTAGATTTTGTTCTAAGGCAATAGGCAATGGCTTGGTTTGATGCATTGAGGTGCTTTTAATTTAAATTAGTAAGAAATTCGGCCAGCTTAGAATGCGTCTTTGCAATATTAGGTCTTCCAAATACGGCGAGGTGTGTAAGAGAACCGACTTATTGCTAATAGGCTAGTGTTCTTTAAGGGTTCGTCTGCTGGTCAGACGGAATTAGTTTGTTAGGTAGTGGTGTTTTAGGAAACCTTTCTAGTTTGATCTTGAACCAACTGGCTATCTTTTTAATATAGGAATCTTGGCAAAGCCAGAGCTTTCTGCTTATATAATCTCGTTTAATTTAAATTCCTAGGAACTATTATAGGTCTCCTAGTGCACGGATCTTGTATTAATGTAGAAGTTTAGCTTTAAATTCTTCTAATCTTTAAAGGTCCTTTTTGGCAAATAGAACGGCAATATTGTCTATATAGAAGAAGATAA
>Ga0307507_10001250_pt1 | contig 56862 bp, 7 predicted proteins | sample 7_EM_MG_FD_207223 | JGI IMG/M metagenome (GOLD analysis project Ga0307507, IMG submission 207223) | Populus trichocarpa ectomycorrhiza microbial communities from riparian zone in the Pacific Northwest, United States - 7_EM | ecosystem: Host-associated > Plants > Roots > Unclassified | place... | reverse complement strand
TTTGTGGCCTGTATCCATAGAGTAACTCAAATGGCGACATTCCTATACTATTATAAGGGAGCGTGAGCTGTGCGTAGTTTATTATAGGTAGTAGTTCCAACCAGTTGTCCTAGTAGTAGTTAATAAAGGGGCGAAGTTGCTAGTTGAGGTACTAGTTTATAATCTCAGTTTAGCTATTAGTCTAAAGGTAAAATACAGTAGAGAGCTTAATCTTAATCCTAAGAATGCGGCAGAATTTATTCTAGAAGTCTAATATAAACTAAGGTCCACAGTTAGAGATAATTAACTTAGGAGCGCTATAGATCCGGTAGATATTGTCCATGTATATACGGGCCATGTCCTTTATAGTTGTAGTCTTAAAGCAAGGGAGGGAAACGGCTTGCTTACTTAGTCGGTTAACTACTATAAAGGCTATATCATAGCCGTGTTTGTCCTTTGGGAATGATTTAAAGTCCATTATAATATATTACTAAGGGCGTTTGGGGACTAGCAGTGGTTACAGCTATCTAGAAGTTCAGTCCCTAGGGGTATTCGCGCGTTTATAAGCATAATAATTTCTAATAAATCGTTCTATATCAGATAGGAGTCCTCGCTAATAGTAATAAGGCGATAGTAGTTAGTAGGTCTTATCTCAACCAGAGTACGCCATAGAGACTTAATAGTAGGCTTTACGGATTAGCTCTATTTGTAGGTTGTTAATATCTAGAACTATAAGCCGTTCTTAGTATAGGAGTAGTCCGTCTTCTATTTCCAAACTAGGGTTACCCCCCATAGCTTAATTGCGGAGGGCTTTTAGGGATTCGGCTGTGCGGTTCGCGGTTAGGATGTAATTAATTAGTCCTATTAGTTTATCTAGGGTTTTTCCTTCTATAGGTGCTACCTCATTCTATTTAGAGCTTAGTTCCTTAAGGATACACAGGTTGAGTTGTTTGGTATGGAGGAGGGCGCGTGTCCAGTGCTAAGCCTTTAGCTCGTCTTATGGCCCCACGTCCTATTCTCTCCGGGTTAGGGCGTTAGCCTTAGCATTTTGCCTGCCAGGGCGGTATATAATCGTAAAGAAGAATTAGGAAAGTATTTTAGCCTACTAGGCCTGTTAACCGGTAAGTTGTTTTATTATTATAAAATACTTAAGGGCTTTATAATTGGTATAAACCTTAATCTAAGAGTCTATGCTTCTAAGCTCTACGCGCCACTGGGACAATAATTATATAATAGCCAACATTTCCTTATTGTGCACTTCGTAGTTGCACTTAGCTAGGGCCATTGTTTTTAAGAAGAACGCAATAGGGTACCATTCGCCGTCTAGGTATAGCTATAAAAGGACTCCCGCTACTACCCTATTAAAGGCGTCCGTTTCCAGCATTAATTTAAGGTCTAGGTCGTAGTAATAAAGGATTAGGGAGGAGACAAGTTAGTCCTTTAACTCCTTAAAGGCTTTTATACAGTTATTATTAAAGATAAAAGACGTGTCGTTCTTAGTTAGTTATATAAGAGGCTTGGCTATAACTCTGTAGTTATGGATAAACTAATAGTAGAAATTACAAAAGCTAAGGAAGGACTAGATTCCTTTTATAGTATAAGGGGGTTTCTAGTTGCGGATTACCTTAACCTTCTTTAGGTTAACTTTAATTCCTTTTATACTAACAATAAACCCAAGGTACTTTATGTGTTTTACTCCAAATATATATTTTTTGATATTAACTTATAGGCTACATTCCGTAGTCTCTCTAGGATATTCTTGACGTGAACTTAGTGCTTAAGTTCGTTGTCTAAGTATATAAGAATGTTATCTAAGTATGCCGTATAGAATTCGTTAAGGTAGTTAAAAAGAACATCATTTATATACTGTTAATAAGTGGCTAGCCCATTCGTCAGTCTAAAAGGAAGGACTTTATATTTATAAGACCCGTAACGGGTATAGAACATTATTAGGTCTTCTAATACAGGGTCCATCCTAATTTAATAAAAAGCTTGGCGGATATTAAGCTTGGTAAAGATTTTAGCCCAGCTTAGACATGCAAGGGTTTTATTAATTAAAGGGAGAGGGTACTAATCCTTTTAAGTAATAGCGTTTAGCTTTTGATAGTCGATACAAAAACAAAGGCTTTTATTAGGTTTCTTTACAAATAAAATAGGGGAAGTAAAGGGAGCCTAGCTTAGCTTAATAAACCCTTTATAGAGGTTATTAATTAGGTACTGCTTTATTACCTTTAGTTCCTCCATAATTTGCTAGTAAAGGGGGCTATAGCCTAGGGAGTTATTGGTCTCCAACTAAATCTTATAATTATAGGTTTGGTAGGGGGGTAGTATATCTAAAGCTACTTTTAAAAACGCATCTCTATAGTTTAAGAGGTAATTAGGGAGGAGGTGTTTAACTAGTTCCTTATTAGTTTCCTCTACTAGCACTTCTTCCCTCTTAGCAATAATCCAGTTAATTTTGTATAAACTAGTAGTAAAGACTTCGTTGTCCTTCCAATATATATTAAAGTGGAAACCTATAGCACTGATTGCCGCGATGTCTACTATAGGGGTATTATATAATAGTAGGGTTATCCGTGGCCTTAGGGGCTTCTAGGGTATTAGTGTTGTCCTTACTCCTCTTAGCTCTCATTACATCTTCCAAAGGTTATCCTTTATGTCCTATTAGTACGTCCTCTTCCCCATTAGCCAGATCTCCGCAATTTGGAAGTTGTCTACATTAGTGTCCGTTCTACTTCCGTAAATAGAGTCCTCCTCAACTATAGTCCTTCAGGGGAGTATCCTTGTTGGTACAGAGTTCCTACCAGCCTTACGGCGGGCATCTTCTTAGGCGAAGGCTAGGTCGCGGTTCCTAACATCTTGCTAATAGGTAGGATTAGCCTTCGCGGCTAACGTCTTGCGGTCAGTGCGGATTTCCCTAACAAAGGAGGATAACTTTGGTCTATTCTCCGGCTAGACAAACTGTCTTTATCAAACGTTCAGCCAAATATTAAAGTAGGACATCCATTTTCGGCTAAGAATTATGTTGTGTAACCCTAGGTCTAGGATGCAGAAGGGGATACTAAACTAGCGTTGTCTATTAATAGCGATATATAGCTTCAAAACGTGAGTAACCGGCATACTAGCTTAACCATTGTAGCCTTTTACTTAAACAGGCTTCTCTAGTCAGGTAGCATTTATATTTAAGAACTTAGCAACATTATTTATATAAGCAGTGTTTATAAAGGCAAAGCCATTTACTCCAGTGTTAATAAGGGCAGTTGTATTAACTCCATATCTATTTTAAGATACTGTATATGGAACTATAAAGTGTTTTCCACCTATTAGCTAACTTAGATTAATCTCTTTAAGATTAATAGGATACCCTAGGGGGGAGTCTTTCCCTAGGGTTCTTCTTTTTTTAACTTGTTAGATATTTCTTCTTCCTCTATCTCCTTAATATTACCCATATCCTTTAACTCTAGGCAGGACGTGGCAAAGTAACTATTCTTTCCGCAATTAAAGCACGTGACCGTGGTAGGGTTAATTAGGGTATTACAATAAGCATTGGTTAAAGGTATAGTACGTAGCGGGTTAGGCAAGGTTTATAGGTAGGCAGTTATAACCGCTTTTAGTATAAGGGCGGTCATAGTTTATCTTCCAACGCCAGCTCCCGTTGGTATAGCGGATAGGTTACAGTCACTATAGGGCCACTTTAGTTAATTAGAACGAGCATTAATTCGTTTTAGTTCTAAATCCAGCAACAAACATTAGGCTACGAGTCTTTAGTAGGTTAATAGGTCATCTAAGGCTACCACAATCTTCTCTTATAGTTGGACCGTTAGCTTATCGTATAGGTCCAAACAATAGTTCTTAGGGGGAACCTAGCCTTTGCCTACTAGGTGTAAGAATTAAGTCTAGAACTCGGTAAAGAATTAGTTTAATTTTATTATTAGGCGATTATAGTTATAATAGGCATCCTATACTTTATTTAGATTAACATAGATAGTAGCCAGATGCTATATTATCTCGTTAACAGATATAAACTAAACAGGTAACTCGTCCTCAAACTTGGCCTAAAGGTGTTGCTGGGCGTCCCCAATGGTTCAACTAAAGAGGTAGAGCATTTTAGCTTCTTTAGAGGGGAAATAGTTGTGGTTAATATAAAGCTTTCCTCGCACCTAAATTCTCCAGTTCTTAAAGGTCGGGTCTATGCCGTCCGATAATAGTGGGGGGTTAGGGAGCTTAACGGACTTTAATTACTTTATTATTATATCCATACTCTCTAGTGTATTATATTCGGTTAAGCGAATGGGTTAACTAAGGCTTTATAAAGGGGAGGCTGGGCTATTTTATAAGGTAGTAAGGCTTTCTAGAATCTCCTTTAGAGTCTCTTATATACTTTGGGCTTAAAGACGATCAACCTTCTAATTAGCAGCAAGGGCACAAATCTGCTTGTGTACACCTATAATGTTGTTATTGTCTTTAATTTCTGATCCTAACTGGATCTCATATTCCTCTCGGGTAGAGGTAGGTCTTTTAGATAAGCTCGCTTTAGGTGCCATCATTAGCTTCCTAAAGTTTGTTGGAATTGTATAATTCGGTTTTAATTCCAGGGTTCTTTTGGGGGTATAGGTTAAGTACAGTCTGGCCTATAAAGTGGGATATTATTAGGGCCTTCTTAGGCGTGGTAGTGTAAGTTTTTTGATGTCTGAGTATAACGCGTCAACGCGTCGTTGCAGACGAAGGTCTTCTTTTAGGGTGGGATATTATTAAGGCCTTCCTAGGCAGTGTATAGAGAGCTTAGTATAATGTAACGGGCTTATACAAATGCTTCTAAACCGAAGCTTGTAGATTGCTACCATACAAAAATACTAAGCTAAGGAGAAGAAGAAGAAGAATCGTTTAGGGGCAGTAGGTAGGCATGTCGCGAGGGCCGCCAAGGCGCTAGTGGTAAGCGGGCCAATAGCGATTTTGCATGCCGGGCATGGAAAATCCTGATTGGTTGAATATGGCCGGTGACGCGCTCCAGCACCGTCACATGGGCTTAAGTAAAGTAGGCCTACTTCGCCGACTATTATAGAACGCCACCACCGGAGATGCGTGTTGGCGACTGGGTATGGCTAGATGCACGTAATATCTCTATATAGAGGCCTATAAAGTTACTTAATTATAAGAATCTCGGCCCCTATTAGATTAAACAAGTTATTAATAGGGGAGCTATATATAAGCTAAAGCTCCTGCCTACCCTAGCCACCTGTGGGATATAGCCTGTATTTCACCTATAGCTACTACACCTTTACTAGCCTAACCCCTTACCGGGACAGATATAGCCTAAACTCCCACTAGTACTAATCCGAGACGAGAACGAAGACAAGAGCTATAAGGAGTGGACTATTAAACAAATCATTAACTCTAAATACTTTAGCAAAGGCAGAGGACGGTGGCTCTACTATAGAGCTATCTACACAGGATTTGATATAGATTAGCCAGAATAGCAACTATAGGAAGACTTTAAAAATACAAAGGACCTAATTAGCAACTTTTACTACATAAACCCACAGAAACTGGGCCTAAGTAGAGATTTTATACCTAATCCTCTATAGGAACCCTTATAGAGTTTAACTGTTATACACTGCCATATAAGGGCAAATTGCTGTTAGATTGCCGCAGATTGCCATTATATAACTGGAAAATCGTTAAGGTGTCTAGGAATTTCAACCAGCGGTTAAAGTTCTCTAATTAGTTGAATTCTTGGGTGCTAAGCCTTATTATATAATATCGCCGCGACTGTAAAGATATTAGTTTAGCTTACCGCCTTCTACTAAGCCAATAGCGATTTTCTATCCCGGGGATGGAAAATCCTGATTGGTCTATTTAATGATTAGAGCTGGCAGAACTCCATACTACTAACCCCTTTAGCATTATCTCTTTCTCTTCTCTATGCCTTAAGCGTTCCTTCTATATATATATAGTAACCACAGCGTCGCCGGAGCTCCGCCTCTATAAGAAGGGGGGGTAGTGTTACGGAACGCCGCCGTAGGAGCCTCCACAGGAGACTCCCTAGCGGAACCCCGTGTCCTCGCGTACGCTTCGCGTACAGCTTACGTCAGCTATGCGTAGTATATCACCTTCCTACGCCTTCGATCCTTACGATCGATCGCGCAACGTCTTGTAGACTCCTCGAATACATACGTTCTGTAGCTACTGCCTCCGCCCCGTGATAACTATTTATTAAAAAGCTGGGAGGAGGCTTAAGATTCTATATTAATTATTAAGCTCTAAACGCAATTATAATTTAAAACCAATATTTAATTCCTTTAATTTAAGAGACGCTTAACTATTTAGTAAAGGTATAGTACTTTATAAAGCTTAATATAGTTACCGCCTTTAATAAAATCTGTATATATAAAGGAGATAAGAAGCATATAGCTTTTTATATATAATGGGGGCTCTTTAAATACCTAGTAATGCTATTTAGCGTAAAAAACGGTCCTAGTACGTTTTAGCAATATATTAATAATACGCTTTATAAATTCCTTAATGTATTTATTACCGCGTATATTAATAATATCTTAATTTACTTATCCTTACTTTCTAAATATTGGAAATATATTAAAATAGTCCTGAAACACTTATAAGACGTGGGCTTATAATGCGATATTAAGAAATACAAGTTCCACGCGTCTAAGGTTATATACTTAGGCTTAATTATATCCTATAACGGAATTAAAATAGACCCTAACAAAGTTGCTATAATTATAAACTAGGAATGCCCTAGCAATATATAAGATATTTAAGGATTTCTAGGATTCGCAAATTTCTATTAATAATTTATTAACTACTTCTTAGAAATTACTTAGCTATTAGTAAATCTAATAAGAAAGAATATAAAATTTAAATGGACCACTAAATATAAACGAGCTTTTAATAATTTAAAACATCGCTTTATAACTACTTTAATTCTTACCTACTTTAACCCTAACCTTAAATATATTATTAAAACAGACTTATTACATTATATGCTAGGGGGAGTATTATTGCAATACAATAAGAACGGCGAGCTACGTCCAGTAGCCTTTCTCTCCTAGAAACTCCCCCCTACTAAATTAAACTATAAGATATATAATAAGGAATTACTTACAATTGTTAAATGCTTTAAATAATAACGTCCTAAGCTTAAAGGATTGTTATTCCTAATACGCGTGTTAACGGAATATAAGAACCTATAGTACTTTATAACTATAAAACAATTAATATAGTGCTAAATTTGTTAGACCAAATATCTCTTATAATTTAACTTTAAGATTATATACTAACTGGGCAAACTTAATTAGAAGCCTAATATATTAATATAATAATTATAGAACCTACCTATAAACGCTTTAAATAAACAAATTATTTATAAATTTTATTGCCCCCTAAACGTTTTAAAAAACTATATCCTATATTTCTAGATATAGAACTTAATAGAAATGAATTAGAAGTTAATAAATGGGAAATGGAAATTAATAAGCTAATGGAATATAAATATAAGAATAATGTATAGATAATTAATATAATAAAAGCAACTTAAATAGGAAAACGACAGTATAAGGATATTACACTTGCCAAATACGAAATTTAAAATAATTAATTATACTATTAATAGAAGATAGTAGTCCCAAATTCCAAACCTTTATAATTTAAGATACTTAAATTTGTATATAACTCCCCTATAATAGGACATCCTAGCTATATAAAGACTTATAAAATTGTTTAATAAGCATATTACTAGCCTATAATGCATAACTATATATAAAAATACGTTTAAGTATATAAGATATACGTATATGGAAAGACCTCTTATATAAAAAAGCAAGGAGTACTTTAACCACTACTAATCCCAATATAAAGATAGCGCGATATCTTAATTAACTTTATAGTTAACTTGCCTAATAGTAACAGGTTTATAAATATTATAGTAGTAGTTAACTATCTTATAAAAATGCGATATATAATTCCTATAGATTTAATTAATGCGATATTAGTAGCCGAATGTTTTATTAAGCATGTAACGAAAGCCTTATGGGAAATGCCACGGTAGACTCATTAATAGGCTAGGTGTGTAGATATACGAACGAAGTTAACAACGTAACAATACAAATAATAACTGGTGGAGTGGTTGCCCAACAGATTAACTCCAATTATATTCTAAGATTCACTATAAAGAAAGAACTATCTTAGTAGGGACTGTGGTCCTTTAAATACACATCCTAACTCCTAAAAAAGTCCTTGCTCTTTCCGCTCTATCTACTATATTTACTTTACCCCAGATCTTATAGATTATATAGATTATATAGATTATATAGATTACATTATATAACCTTAGTTACTATTCCTTGTCACATAGTTCTACCAAATTTATTCTAGATTGTGCCCTTATTAACTAACTAGCTTCTTCTAACTCTTCTCCAAGTAGTTATAATATTATACTTAAAGCGTCTATAACACCATCTCCCTCCTCTTTATCTTCGTCCTTAAAGATTCCTAACATCTCTAAGTTATCTACTAGAGGTGTAATGTCTGTCTAATTAACTTAGTTAATATTATTACTTATTATACCTAAAGCTCCTTCTTCTTCTTCTACAGTTCGTTAGTCTTATACCGTTACTATAATACTATCTCTTAGTAAAGTAATGCCATCTCTATATTCTTGTTATATGAAAGAGGGGTTAGTTTATACTATGTTAGTAAGTCCTTTGTCTTAGCAACCCTCTTCCTACTTAAAGTATACTAAAGCAAATATTTAATCGTTCTATAACGTTCGCTCTATTTCTAATACTAAATATACGCGTTCTACTATTCTTAACAGTCTTTAAGTACCCTTATTAATTATTACTAGGGTCCTAGGTTTAATCTACTACTATAAAACTTAATAATGAGCTCTTAGTAGCGTTGGCTAAACTTTACCATTTCTATAATACTAAGTAAGAGGCTACCACTGCTCAGTAATGTGCTCTTAACTCTTAACTAGCTACGTCCACTCAGTTAATCTATCTTAAGAAGGTGCGTAAGAAGGTTTACTTTAAGGAGTGGAAACTTATAGAACAAGGTCTTTAGGAACTTAGTAATAAAAGAACGGATTCTCTTCTAATAGAGAGGGAAATAGCTCTAAATACGTTAGCAGGTGCTCCTCTTAGGTCCCCCTTAGGTAACTTATTCTTTAGTAATCCTTCTTTATTAATACTGCCTAACCCTTTCTCTTTTAATACTCCTATACCTTTCTTATAGCGTTCTTTAAATTATCTAGTAGCTTCTAGGTAGTCTCATTATAGCCTATCCACTTTACTCTATACCACATTTTATTATTAATATCCTTATAACTAATAATTCTTAAAACTTCCTATTTGTCTTCTTCTTGTCCTCTATACATATCTGCTTCGTAGACTAGTAGCTTAATATTCCTATATGCTGGCTCTAGCATTACAATATGCTATATAGGGTAGATATTTATTTTCTTTAGTAAGTTAAGTCTATATATAACTTCTAAGATCTTTGCTTTAACTATAAATGGTCCTAGTCTAACATAGTCCAACTTCTTACTTAGTTATTAACTTTTAAAATTTTTGTATAGTAGCCACACTTTATTCCCCTCCTTAAGATCTAGTCCCTTAGATCTCCTAGCATTATAGTACTTTTTCATCCTTATCTATACTAGTTTAGCTATCTCTTTAAGGTAATTATAAAGATTTATTAACGTCTCTATTCTTTCTTTAGCTGTGCTACTTATCTTTTTTACTTAATGTAGCAATAACAATGTTTTTAGTTTATATCCGTAATTCGCCTTAAAAGGTAATATATCTATCCCTTCCTATAGTATTGCATTATACGCAAACTATATAACTGGTAATAACAATACCTAATTATTCTGTACATAATTAACATAATGCCTTAGATACTATTCCAACATTTGGTTTAGTCTCTCCGTTTAACCATCTATTTATAGGTGATATGCTATTAATATCACTGCTTAAACCCCTTATTCTGCTAAAAACACTTCCTAGAATGCTGCTATAAATCTTAGATCTCTATCTAATATAACTTTATTTGGTACTCTATACCTTATAAACACTTTCTTAATATAGATTCTAGCCATATCTTCTGCGGATATTTCTTCTGTACATGCTATAAAGTAGTCCTATTTAGTTAACTTATCTACTATTACTAAAATTATATTATAATCTTGTCTGGTAATAGGATCTTTTAACTTTAGTAACTTTATAATAAAGTCCTATAATATAACCTCCTATAGTCTTTCTGGTATTTTAATAAGTTATAACTCTCTATATAGTTTATGCCTTATTAGTTTATTTCTCTAACAATTTAGACATTCCTTTATAACTTATCTCGCTAGTCCCTATATTCCTTAAATAATATACTCCTCTTAAAGTCTTAACACTAAGCCTATAGCTCCACTGTGTCCTTAAGTTATTCCCTTATAGAATTCTTTAACAAACTCTTTTGCAATTATCCTAGGTATATATATAGCCTCTTAGTGCTCGTATTGCTCTAAGTCTAGATCCTCACTCTATGCCTCTTAGATTTTCTGCATCCAATTACTCTCTAATAACTCGTAGATCTAACTAGTTTCTCTTATTACTGCTATCTTAGGATAGTTGTACCTAATTAATCCGTCTTTATCTTTGCATAATATTACGCCTAATAGTTTCTTATTATTTTATAGTTTTGCCTTCCTACTAAGTGCATCTACTCTTGCGTTTTTAGTACCCTTAGTATACTAATTTTTAAAGTAATATTCTATAAGCATTTCCGCCCATCTAACTTATCTGTAATTAAGTTCCTTTATTATTAGGAACCCCATTAAGTTCTTATAGTCCATCTTAACTATAAATGGATTCTCTATGCCTTGCAAAAATGCTCTCTACTTTTTAAGTGCTGCAACTATACCTAACAACTCCTTGTTATAGATGTTATAGTTTAGTTCTAGTAGTATCATCTTCCAACTATAGTACGCTACTAGATACTATGCGTCCTAATACTTCTATAGCAAATATGCTCCTAGTATAAAGTCTAATATATCTATTTCTATAACTGTTTCTAGCTTCGGCTAATAGATTTTAAGGATTAGTTCTTAGGTAAATAACTCCTTAAGTTCTATAAACAGCTTCCTCTACTTAGTACCCTACGTCTATAATTCCTCCTTTTTTATAAGTCTTGTAAATAGCTTAATACTTTTTAACTACTGTGCTATAAACCTCCTATAGTAGTTGCAAAACCCTAAAAATAATCTTAACTATATAACGTTCTTTAGTTCTTACCAACTTACTATAGCTTTAACTTTCTTTAGATCTATGCTAATCTTGCGTAGTTTAATAATAAATTTAATAAAATTAGTCTTCCTGGTAAAGAACTCGCATTTCTTAATTACTACTAGCATCTTTTCTTCCTATAGTCTCTTTAAGACCCACTTAATATATTCTCCATATTCTCCCTTACTTTCTAAGTAGATAATAATATTATTAAGGTATACCATAATAAACTCGTTAAGGTATTCTCCTAATATACTATTAATTCATTTTTAAAACATTGCTAATGCATTTATAAGCCCAAACTGCATAACTAACAGTTTATATAGTCCTTCCTTTAACCTAAAGGCTACTTTCTATTTATCTCCTTCCTTAATCCTAATCTAATAGTACGCCCACCTTAGATCTATCTTTATAAAGACCTTCGCGTTACCTATCCTATCCTAGATTTCGCTAATTAAGGGTAAAGAATACCTATCCTTTCTTATAATGCTGTTTAACTGTCTATAGTTAATATATATCCTAAGTTTTCCGTTTTTCTTTAGGATAAATAATACTAGATAGCCTGCTAATAACTATAACGGCCTAATATATCCCTTTTATAAGTTCTCCTAGACAAACTCCTTAAGCGCTACTAACTCAGTTTTAGTAAGCTTATAGATTAGAAAGAACTTTAGACTTATTCCTAGTTCCAACTCTATCTTATAGTCCCATACTATATACTCTAACAGCTTTTCACTTTCTAGTAACTACAACCTTTTGCCATACTTGTAGTATCTTTTTAGTACGTAACTTAAGCCTTACTTAGTCTCCTTATATATCACTCCAACTTAGTACTATACCATCTTGGTTTACTATCGCATCTTATATTATTATATATCCTTAATATTAACCTAATCTATAACCCAATTAATCCTTAGATTATATTCCTATAACTAAGGCATTCCTAGTATCGCCTTATCCTTTCCCAATAGTAGGATATTAAAAGACATTTTGACTTATTTCCCTTTAATAGTTAACTAAATAGGTCCTGTTTTAAGATTAATAATGCCTCCTCTATAGGCTATTAGATCTCCTAAAATTGTTATTAATAGGTATAGGTATTTTTTCTGTCTATATAGTAATCCTATCCTTTTTACTACTACTAGTAATATATAGTTTCTTATTGCCCTACTATCTACTAGTGCTTTAAACTTCTAACCTTGCCAACTAACTCTTAAATTTAGGTGTTATTCTATAATTCCTTTAAGGGTCTAAGGCTCTACCACTAGCTCCCTCTGGTCCTATAGGCCTCCGCTTTTCCTAACTGTTAACTATTATTCTTTAACTGTACCTAGTCCTCTTTAGGCTAATACTTAGTTCTTTTCTTTTTCTCTATATACTATAGACAAGTATTCTCTAGGCACTCCCACTACTATTGTCCCTCTAGGCATTCTTCTATAAGGAATCCTCCTGGTTAAAGTGTTAAGTCTCCTATTTTTTAAACTTCTACTAGGTGCTAACCATGCATATACTTTATATCCCTATATTACTTTTCATCTATTATCTAATACACTCTTATTAGATACTTTTAATACTTATCTTTAGGTGTCCTATGCATGTTATATATATTATCCATATACGCGATCTATACCAATATATAATACGCTAGGTGCTTTAGGTCTACTCTTAGTTTATCTTTATCCTTAAGTTTAAACCTCTCCCGCGTTAACCTAAATATTACTATATTATTTGCTAGTACTAATACTTATATTATCTCTCTCTAGTTTACAGCTTGTTCCTCTAGGTTCTTTAATATTATAACTAATGCCCCTTTTATATAGCTTATCTGCTTCTCAGACATAGTGTAACGGGACTCCTGTTACAAGCGCTACGCCGTACGCGTAGCTGGTTCCTTTTCTTGTTCGATGACGTCGGTAGATAGTTTATCCACCCCAACGCCCTTATATAGATTTAGCCGCAGCTGCGTTTCTGTTAAGTTCTCTAGCAATCCTCTTAAGTCTTTACAACAGCCGTATATAGCTATTAATTCTATAAATCTGATGCTTGTTTATCTAGCGTTCGCATATAATACATCGTTATTATAACATTAGGATTGCTCGCCCCGTCTAGCCAGACGTTGACAATAGCGTAGAGCTATTGCGGACTTTCTACGCAGAGTCTTTAATGTATCTAGTCCAGATTTTTTCTTCCTTCTTTCTAGATAGCTACTATGTCTGACCTAGCTCTTTTCCTGCTAGTACAGCAGCTATAGCAGGAACTCTAGAACTAGCGTACTAAGATCTAGTTACTTCGATTAGACCTTAATGCCTTACGCGTTAATGTCTACTAGCTCTAGCTCTAGCTCTAGCTTCACCTCTAGACCCGCCCTACGCCTGCCCTAACTATTTGTCCGCGTCTCCCTAATCTACTACGCTTTAATAGTAAGCCTCTTACGTTACATACATGGCTCCCGTTAATTAGGGCAAAGCTCCGATCCAACTAGCTTAATAGTGCTGACGTGTTCAACTATATATAGGATCGCCTTAAGCAGTCCTAGTAGGCTTCTGTCCTATACCTCCGCTAGTTAGCCGAAGATACCCAGTCCTAGGACCCTAAGGATATCTTCTCTTTCTTTTAGCGCCTCTACTATAACCTAAGAGAACAACAGGAGGCTATCCAGCGCTTTTCGTCTATACGCTAGAGAGAAGAGGAGTCGCTTATTACGTACCTTGCTCGCTTTAAGCGATTTGTATATAAGGCCAATACTTCCTCTTAGCCAGACGTATTACGCGTTATGGCGCTCCACTGTGGCTTTTGTCCTGCCCTCCGCCAGTCTCTTAAGGAGTTAAGCGATACCCTGTTTAGCCTATTGTATAGTGAGTACGTTAAGCTCGTCTAGCGCCTTAATTGCCACTCCTATCGCCTAATTTAGAACCCGCCAGTCTAGAAACCAGCCTAGAAACCCATCGCCGCCTATAAGCCTATAGACGTTAACCTCTAGCTCTAGACCGCTAGTCTTGCCCCTGCTTCCCAGTCTAGAAATAAGTTAAGGGCCCCGCCTAGTTTCTGCTCCCGTCTACCATCTGCTGCCTTATTGCGATCGCGATTGTCCTCTACTAAGTCTACTAAGCGTCGCGTATATTGCATAAAGAACGGATTCTGTCTCTATTATGGTGTACGCGATTACTGGATTACCTAGTGTCTATACTCCTATAATAACTTCTAACCCTACCATATTAGACCTGTCACCCCCTAGAAGGGGGGTACTATAATAGGCCTCCCGTTACAAGCGCTATGCCGTATGCGTAGCTGGTTCCTTTTCTTGTTTGATAACGTTGGTAGATAGTTTATCCGCCCTAACGCCCTTATATAGATTTAGCCGCAGCTGCGTTCCTATTAAGTTCTCTAGCAATCCTCTTAAGTCTCTACGACAGCTGTATATAGCTATTAATTCTACGAATCTGATGCTTGTTTATCTAGCGTTTACATATGATACATCGTTATCGTGACACATAGCTTAGTCTAGTATAACTTTTTTATCTAGCTATATACAGAAATCTTCCTACTTATTATTCCCTCTTTGCTTATACCACTTACAATACAGCTTAGTAAGTGTATACAATCTGTCCATAAGGAAGTATCTCTTTATTACTGCGTTGTTACAACCTTTAGTATGTTATTCTGCGAATCTGGTTAGAATTCCTAGATCCTCTTTTTATTCCAGTTTGTCTAGCCACTTAGCTCTTAGCGTTCCTACCCTTAGCCTGTTTATAACTTTCTATACTAGTACTCTGTCTTTTATACGTCCTAGTATAGCTAATCTCTAGTCTAGCTTTTATTCTTACTATGTAATAATTTATTATCTAAACTTATCTATACTTTTTTATTTTCTGCGTCTTATAGTTAGATCCTTAAAGTTGTCTTACTTCTTAATTGCTATATTAATTCTTTAACTTCTAGGCTAAACACTATGTTTACCTACCACAGACCTTATTTATTCTTTAAAATCTTGGCTCCCTAGGAATCTACATCCCATACTTATTCTTTTGTCTTTAAATTAAGCTGCTGCCCTATCCCATCGGTTTTTGTCCGTTATAGGTTCTTAGGTATATCTTATCTTGTTTTAAAAATCTTAATCGTTTTATATCTCGTCTTAAGAATCTTAAGCCTTTAACCTTTTACCTTTATTAAGTAGTAAGCTAGCACTAGCAGTTATCTGCTTGCTTAATCGTCTTTAGATATTACTCCTTCCATCTTATAAAGCAATAGATTCCGTATTTAGCGGCGTTATAATACCCACTACTAAACCTCGTTCTATAGTGGTCTCAGTCTCTACTTCTGTTGCGTTTTTAAGGTTTAGGTACTCCTAGTTAGTCCCTATTACTTCCTTATCGCTACTAATTAATAAGTACTCTAACTCCATTGTTATTGTTACTAATCTTTATCTGCATGTTGCTGTAACATCCTAATCCAGCTTATAAAGTCAATTTTATTCTTTATCTAACTCTTTAGTTCCCTTAAGTCCTCTTAACTCTGGCTCTTATAGCCAATAGCTTACGCCATACTTAGCGTTCTTATAAATTTAGCATGCGTTATTATAACAAAACGCGAAGTGTTTTACTAAACACTCTTTGGTCCTATATAACATCCCAGTATCTGCATTATTATACTCTAATAACCTAGTGCCCTTTACCGCGTGGTTACTCTAACTACCTCTATAGTCTCTGGCAAAATAACCCTATTTTCCGCAATTTATGCAAGCTCCTTTTTTAAACCATTTTTCTTATTATAGAGTCCGTCTAAACATCTTCTGTTAATAAAATCCCTAGTTTAGCCTCTACTCCTTAGTCCTATAATTACTTAATCCCTAACCTCTAGGTTTTTATAGTTTCTTACTCCATCTTCTAGATTCTTTGGTGCTGCTTAAGTCTATTGGCTCTAGCCCACCGTTCCATGGTTTTTAACTTTATATTTATTAATACATGCTCTACACCTTATATAACTATAGAACTCTATCTTGCCCTTTCTTAGCTTATTCCCTTTAATAGATCCTATTATTAATCTTTATTAATTAATCTATTAAGTCTCTTAGACTTTCCACGTCTTCCATTAGGATAATCGCGTCCTGGACTTTAGCCTTAAGTCCCTATTTATACTATGCCATTAGTGCCTTGTTATTTTACTTAACTTGCGTTATAAGTATCTAAAACTGCATTATATACTCAATTGCTAAACTATATTATACTAGGTTCTATAGTTTTCTTTCTACTATAGTTGTTGCCTCTAGGTCTCCAAATATCTATATTAGCCTCTCTACAAACCCGCTCTAACTGGTAAATATAAACCGTACTTCTTGGTTAGTAGTTGTTATTCCACTTATCTGGATTTCGGTAAGGTAAGGTTTAAACTACTTAAGTGCTCTTCCTGTTAAGAACAATCCTGTGTATACTACTTAGTCCACTAGCATAGCCAGCTTTACCCCTTCCTACATAACCTTAAAGTGCATTTGCGTAAGAAATCCTTTAAGTTTTAACCTCTCCCCTAAGAATTGTTTAATTAAGGGTAACTTGGCCTTAGCTGCTCTAATTCTATTAATTCTTTCTTTAAGTATTTAATTATTGTTTGTTAATTAATTAACCATTTCTTATAACTAACCCACTGTGACTAGCTGCGAATCCGTGTCCCCTATACTAGTGTCTCCTCCAGACCCTAAGGTTGTAGCTACTATAGATGCGGTTGTGACTGGTGCTTTTAGTAGCATATTATTTAAATTATTAATACCGTAACTAGGTAGTAAATATGTAACAAAAGCCTTATGGGAAATGCCACAGTAGACTCGTTAATAGGCTAGGTGTGTAGATATACAAATAAAGTCAATAACATAACAATATAAACAACAACTGGTGGAGTGGTTGCCTAATAGATTAACTCTAATTGTATTCTAAAATTTATATAAAGAAAGAACTATCTAGGTAGGGACTGTGGTTCTTTAAATACACATCCTAACTCCTAAGAAAGTCCTTGCTCTATCCGCTCTGTCTACTCTATTTACTCTATCCTAGATCTCACAGATTACACAGATCACATAGATCACATTACGTGACCTCGGTTACCATTCCTCGTTATATAGTTCTACCGGATCCATCCTGGACAGTACCCTTATTAACTAACTAGCTTCTTCCAACTCTTCTCCAAGTAGTCGTAACATTGTACTTAAAGCGTCCGTAACAAAGCATGTCTTTAAGCTATATAGACTTCCTAATATAATAATATCTAACTATAGAAGCCAGTTTATTTTAGACTTTTAGCAAGCTCTATATAAACAATTAAGTATTTAAATATAACTCTTAACTACATTTTATCTAGAAATAAATAGCTAAACTAAAATTGCAAACGCGATTATAGAACAATACTTATAAATATACTACTCCTACCTATAAGACGACTAGAAAAAATGGCTACCTTTAGCTAAGTTTACTGCGAATAATACAATAAATATATTAATAGGCGTAACACTGTTCTATGTAACCTATAGATAAAACCCTTAACTTAAATTTAAGCTATAACCTAATATTAACATAATAGGACCCACGATTAAATAGATCTAGTTAATTAACATATATAACTTCGCTAATTAAATAAAGCAGTTAACGGAACTATTACAAAGTAAGTTAATATACGCTTAAATGTTATAGGAATGGCATGTAAATAAAAAATAAGCTCCTATATAGGACTTTAAGGAAGGTAATATAGCTTACCTAAATACACGAAACCTAAAGACTTAACAGCCTTTAAAGAAACTTAATTAGAAGTTCACGGGCCCGTACTAAATTAAGAAGAAACTGAGCCTATATACCTATAAGCTTAAACTGCTAACTAAAATAAAAATATACCTAACGTTTTATATAAGCTTGCTATAACCTTTAAGAGACAATTCTATAACTTGTAAAGTACTACCGCTACCTTCTATAATTATTAACAATAGTAACGGTTCTTACTTTATTAACTTAATTAATAATATATAATAGAAAACACGATCTAAATAATTTAAACTTTTTATTAAGTGGAAAGGATATAAAATATAAACCTAGGAAACCTATAAACAGATTAAGGCTAACGCGCCTTCCCTAGTAAAAGAATTCTATAAAGACTATCCTTTGTAGCCTACTTTAGCTAAATAGATATAATATAAAAGTAAATAACTGCCACCTAATATAAATGTAACGGAACCTTGTAGTAAGAATTACGGTAGGTCCTATTATTGGGCCAATTATATAGATATAAACAGGTCAACAATGTAATAACAACTAGTAGAGTGGTTGCCCAATAGATTAACTCCAATTGTATTCTAAGATTTACTACAAAGAGAGAACTATCTAGGTAGGGACTATAGTCCTTTAAATATACAATCGTACGCCTAAGAAATCCCTTTGCTCTATAAGGTACGTGTGCTCTATCTACTCTGTTATAGATTATATAGATTACACAGATTATATAGATTATATTACATAACTTTGGCTACTATTCCTTATTATATAGTTCTACCGGATCCATCCTAGACTATGCCTATATTAACTAACTAGCTTCCGCCAACTCCTCTCTAAGTAGTTATAATATTGTACTTAAGCTATCTATAATACTATCTCCCTCCTCTTTATCTTCGTCCTTAAAGATTCCTAACATCTCCAAGTTGTCCATTAGAGGTGTAATATCCGTTTAATTAACTTGGCTGATATCCTTATTTATTATACCTAAAGCATCTTCTTTTTCTTCTATAGCCTATTAGTCTCGCACTATTGCTATAATACTATCTCTGGGTAAAATAATGCTGTCTCCATATTCTTATTATGCGAAAGAGGGGTTAGTCTATATTGCGCTAGTAAGTCCTTTGTCTTAACAACCTTCCTTTTACTTAGAGTGCACCAAAGCAAACGTTTAATTATCTTGTAATATTCGCTCTGTCTTTAACACTAAGTATACGCGTCCTATAACTTTTAACAGTCTTTAAGTTCCTTAAGTAACCTATTATAGGGTCTTATATTTAATCTACCACTAAGAAGCTTAATAGTAAGCTAGCCTCCGCGCTGCTTAAGGTTTAACGTGTCTTAGAAGAGTCCGTATATATTCTTAAAGCTTAGCGTCTGGCTTACGCTTATCTTTAACGCCTTAAATGTGTTCGCAAGAAGGTTTGTTTTAAGGAGTGGAAACTTGTTTAATAGGGTCTGTTTAAGCTAGGTGACAAAAGAACGGACCTTCCTCCTATAAGGGAAACAACTCTAAGTAGCTTGGTAATTGCTCCTCTTAGGTCCCCCTTAGGTAACTTATTCTTTAGCGATCCTTTTTATCGATACTACCTAACCTGCTTTCTTTTAATACTCCTATACCTTTCCTATAGCGTTCCCTAGGTTGCTTAGTGGCTCCTAAGTAGTCTTACTATAGCCTATCTACTTTACTTCGTACTATATTTCGTTATCTATGTCCTCGTGACTAATAATCTTCAAAACTTGCCACTTATTTTCTTCTTACCCTCTATATATATCTGCCTTGTAGACTAGTGGCTTAACGTTCCTATATACTGGCTCTAGTATTACGACATGCTATATAGGATAAATTTTTATTTTGGCTAGTAGGTTTAACTTAAACATAACTAATAAAATTCTTTACGTGATTTCAAAAGGTCCTAGTCTAATATAGTCCAACTTCTTGCTTAATCGTCAACTCTTGAAATTTTTGTATAGTAGCCACACTTTATCTCCCTCCTTAAGATCTGGTCCCTTAGATCTCTTAGTATTATAGTGCCTTTTTATTTGCTCTTATACTAATTTAGCTGTTTCTTTAAGGTCTATATAAAGATTTATTAAAGTCTCTATTCTTTACTTAGCTGTGCTACTTATTTTCTTTGCTTAATATAGTAATAATAACGATCTTAGCTTGTACCTGTAATTCGCCTTAAATAGTAATATCCCCGTTTCTTCTTGTGGTATTATATTATACGCAAACTATATAACTAGTAGTAACGATACCTAATTATTCTGTGCATAATTAATATAATGCCTTAGGTACTGTTCTAGTGTCTAGTTTAATCTTTCTATTTACCCGTCCGTCTACGGATAATATGCTGTTAAGGTTACTGTGTAAACCCCCTATTCTGCCAAGAATACCTTCTAGAATGCTATTATAAATCTTGGATCTCTGTCTAATATAATCTTATTTAGTACTTTATATCTTATAAATACTTCCTTAATATAGACTCTAGTGATATCCTCTACTAACAATTCTTCTATATATGCTATAAAGTATCCCTACTTTATAAGCTTGTCCACTATTACTAAGATTACATTATAATCTTGTCCTATAATAGGATCTTTTAACTTTAGCAACTTAATAATAAAGTCCCGCAATATAACTTCCTACGGTCTCTTTAGTATTTTAATAGGTTATAGCCCTCTATACGGCTTATGCCTTATTAGTTTATTTCTTTAGTAATCTAGATATTCTTTTATAACTTGTCTTGCTAGTCCCCAAATTCCTTAAACAATATACTCTTTTTAAAGTCTTAATACTAAGCCTATATCTCTGTTATGTCCTTAAGTTAGTCCCTTGTAGAATGACTTAATAAACTCTTTTATAATAGACCTTGGAATATAGGTTGCTTCTCTATTCTTATACTATTCCGTGTCTAGATTCTCTACCTGTGCTTCTTAGATCTTCTATATCTAATTACTTTCTGGTAATTTATAGATCTGACTTTCTCTAGTTACTATAACTTTAGGATAATTGTACCTAATTAACCCGTCTTAATTCTTTTATAATAAAGCCCCTAATGGCTTTTTGTTACTTTATAGTTTAGCTTTCCTACTTAGAGCATCTGCTTATGTATTATCTGTACCCTTAGTATACTAAATCTTAAAATAGTATTCTGTAAGCATTTCCGCCTATCTAACCTGTCTTTGGTTGAGTTCCTTTGTTGTTAGGAATCCTATAAGGTTATTATAGTCTATCTTAACTATAAATGGTTTTTTGTACCTTATAAGAATGCTCTCTATTCCTTTAACGCTGTAACTATACCTAATAACTCCTTATTATAGATGTTATAGTTTAGTTTTAGTGGTGTTATCTTTTAACTATAGTATGTAACTGGATACTATACGTCCTAATACTTCTATAGTAAATATACTCCTAGTGTAAAGTCTAATGCATCTATCTTAACAACCATCTCTAACTTTAGTTAGTAAATTTTAAGGATTAGTTCCTGGGTAAACAACTCCTTAAGTTCCTTAAACAGCTTTCTTTATTTACTACCCTAAACCTATAGTTCCTCTTTCTTTATTAACCGCGTAAATAGCTTAATACTTTTTAACCACTATGCTATAAACCTCCTATAGTAGTTGCAAAACCCTAGGAATAACCTTAACTGTATAATATTCTCTAGTTCTTACTAACTTACTATAGCTTTAACCTTCTTTAGGTCTATGCTGATTCTTCCTAGTTTAATAATAAATCCTATAAAATTAGTCTTTCTTATAAAGAACTTGTATTTCTTAATAGCTACTAGTATCTGTTCTTCTTATAGTCTCTTTAAGACCTACTTGATATATTCCTTATATTTTTTCTTACTTTCTAAGTAGACGATAATATTGTCGAGGTATGCTATAATAAACTTATTAAGGTGTTCTCCTAATATACTATTAATTTGCTTTTAGAATATTGCTAATACGTTTATAAGCCTAAACTGTATAACTAATAGCTTATATAGTCCTTCTTTTAACCTAAAGGCTGCCTTCTATTTATTGCCTTCCTTAATCTAGATCTAATAGTACGCCTACCTTAGATCTATCTTTATAAAGATCTTTACATTGCCTATTCTATTTTAAATTTTGCTAATTAAGGGTAAAGGATACCTATCCTTTCTGGTAACGCTATTTAACTATCTATAGTTAATATACATCCTAAGTTTTCCGTTTTTCTTTAGGATAAATAGTACTAGATATCCTGCTAATAACTACAATAGTTTAATATATCCCTTTTATAAGTTCTCCTGGATAAACTCCTTAAGTGCTACTAACTCTGTTTTAGTAAGCTTATAGATTGGAAAGAACTTTAGACTTATTCTTGGTTCTAACTCTATCTTATAGTCCTATACTATATACTCTAATAGTTTTTTACTTTCTAGTGACCATAACTTTTTACTATACTTGTAGTATCTCTTTGGTATATAACTTAAGCCTTATTTAGTCTTTTTGTATATTGCTCCAACTTGGTACTATACCAACTTGGTTTATTATTATATCTTACGTTATTAAGTATTTTTAATATTAACCTAACCTGTAACCTAATTAATCTTTAGATTGTATTTCTGTAACTAAGGCATTTCTAGTATCGCCTTGTCTTTTTTTAATAGTAAGATATTAAAAGACATTTTAACTAGTCTCACTTTAATAGTTAACTAAATAGGTCCTATTTTAAGATTAATAATATCTCCTCTATAGGCTATCTAATCTCCTAAAATTGTTGTAAGTAGATATAAGTATTTCTTTTGTCTATATAGTAACCCCATTCTTTCTACGGCTATTAGTAATATATGGTTTCTTATTACTCTACTATCTACTAATGCTTTAAACTGCTAATCTTACCACTTAATTTTTAAATTTAGGTATTGCCCTTAAATTCCTTTAAGGGTTTAAGGCTCTACTACTAGTTCCCTCTGGTCCTATAGGCCTCCCCTTTTCCTAACTATTAGCTACTAGATCCTGTTTATACTTAGTCTACTTTTAGCTAATACTTAGTTTATTTCTTTTCCTCTACATGCTATAGATAATTATTCTCTAGGCAGTCCCACCACTATTATCCATCTAGGCATTTTTCTATAAGGAATCTTTTAGGTTAAAGTATTAGGTCCCCTTAACTTTGTACTTCTACTAGGTACTATTTATATATATACTTAACGTCTTTAAACTGCTTTTCCTCTGGTGCCTAATATATCCTTACTAGGTATTTCCGGTTCTTGTTTTTTGGTGCCCTATGCATATTATACATATTATCCATATAAGCTATCTATAACAGTATATAATACGCTAAGTGACTTAGGTTAACTCTTAGCTTATCTTTATCTTTAAGTTTAAACTAATACCTAGTTAACCTAACTACTGGTATTTCCACTATGGGTACTAAGATTTGTTATTTTTCTAGTCCCTAGATCCTTCTTCTAGGTTCCTTAATATTATAATTAATACTCCTTTAATATGACTTATGCGTTTTTCTATAATAGGTTAGTCTTGGATAACTTTTTTATTTAGCTATATATAAAAGTCTTCCTATTTATTATTATATTATTGCCTATACCACTTTCCGTATAACTGGTTTAGTGTATATAGTCTATCTATAAGAAAGTACCTTATTATCACTAAGTCGTGATATCCTTTAGTGTGTTTTTCTTTAAACCTAACTAGAATATCTAGGTCCTCTTCTTATTCCAGTTCGTCCAACTACTTTACTCTAGGCGTCCCTATACTAGGCCTATTAGTGACTCTTTATATAGGTGCTCTATCCTTTATATAACCTAATATAGCTGACCTCTTATCTAGCTTTTGCTCTTGCTATATAATAATTCTTTATCTAAACTTATCCATAGTTTCCTATTTTCTGTATCTTGTAGCTAGATCCTTAAAGTTGTCTTACTTCTTAATCTTAGTATTAACTTTTTAATCTTTAGGCTAAACACTATGTTTACCTGGAATTGCTATGGTCCTTATTTGTTTTTTAAAATCTTAGCTTTTTAGTGACGTTCTTACTTATTCCCTAAACTCGTGGTTCTTAAACTTGCGTCCTATACTCATTTATTTATTACTAAACTAAGTTACTGCTCTTTCCTATCAGTTTTTGTCTGTTATGGGCTCTTAAGCTGTCCTTATTGCGTCTAGCGAGTCTAGAGCTTTCCTTATCTCTTCTAGAGAATCTTAGACCTGTGGCCTTTTACCTTTTATAAGTAGTAAGCTAACACTAGCAGTCGTCTACTTGCTTAATTATCTCTAAATATTGCTCCTTCCGTTTTATAAAGCAATAGATACCGTATCTAACGGTGTTATAATACCCGTTACTAATCCGCGTTCTATAGTGGTTTTAGTCTCTGCTTCTGTTGCGTTACTAAGGTATAAGTGCTCCTAGTTAGCCTCCTTCTCTTCCTTATCGCTATTAATTAATAAGTACTCTAACTCTATTATCACTGTTACTAATCTTTATCTATATATTGCTTTAACATCTTAATCTAGCTTATAGAGTTAATCTTATTCTTTATCTAACTCTCTAGTTCCTTTAAGTCCTCTTAACTCTAGCTCTTATGGCTAATAGCTTACGCCATACTTAGCGTCCTTATAAATTTAGCATACGTGGTTATAATAAAACGCGAAGTGTTTAATCAAACACTCCTTAGTCCCGCGCAATATCCCTATGCCTATATTATTATACTCTAACGACCTAGTGCCCTTTACTACGTGGTTACTCTAACCACCTCTATAGTCTCTAGTAAAATGACCTTATTTTCCATAATTTATATAAGCTCTATCTTTAAACCATCTTTCTTATTATAGAGTCCGCCTAAATATCTTCTGCTACTAAGATCCCTAGTTTGGCCTCTACTCCCTAGTCCTATAATTACTTAATCCTTAACCTCTGGGTTTCTATAGTTTCTTTATCCATCTCTTAGATTCTTTAGTACTGCTTAGGTCTATAGCTCTACGCCATTCTATAGTTTTTGGCTCTATATTTGCTAATACGTGCTCTATACCTTATATAACTATAGAACTCTATCTTGCCCTTTCTTAGCTTATTCCCTTTAATAGATCCTATTATTAATCTTTATTAACTAATCTATTAAGTCTTATAGACTTTCCGCATCTTCCATTAGGATAATTACGTCCTGGACTTTAGCCTTAAGTCCCTATTTATACTATACTATAAGCGCCTTGTTATTCTACTTAACCTATATAGCTAGCATCTAAAACTATGTTGTATACTCTATTACTAAGGTTTATTATACTATAGTTATTGCCTCTAGGTCTCTAAATATCTACGTTAACCGTTCTACAAACCTATTCTAACTGGCAAATATATACCGTACATCTTGGTTAGTGGTTGTTATACTATTTACCTATATTTCGGTAAGATAAGGTTTAAACTATTTAAGTGCTTATCCTATTAGGAACAACCCTACATACGCCACTTGGTCCAACAATATTGCCAACTTTACTCCCTCCTGTATAACCTTAAAATGTATCTGCATAAGGAACCCCTTAAGCTTTAACTTCTCTTCTAAGAACCGTTTAATTAAAGGTAACTTAACCTTTACTACTCCAATTCTATTAATGCGTTCTTTAAGTATCCTATTATTATCCTATAAGTGATTAACCATTTCCTATAACTAACCTCTTGTAACCATTTATAAGTCCATATCTGTTATACTAGTGTCTCCGCCTAAGGTAGTAGCTGCCGCCAATAGCGTTGTAACTGGTGCTTTAGGTAGCATATTGTTTAACTTTGTTTAATACCGTAACCTTAGTAGTAAATGTGTAACGGAACCTTATAATAAGAACTATAGTAGGTTCTATTATTGGGCTAGGTATATAGATATAAACAGGTTAATAACATAATAACAACTAGTGGAGTAGTTGCCTAACAGATTAACTCCAATTGTATTCTAAGATTCACTATAAAGAGAGAACTGTCTAGGTAGGGACTGTGGTCCTTTAAATATATAATCGTACGCCTAAGAAATCCCTTCGCTCCGTAAGGTACGTGTGCTCTATCTACTCCGTCACGGATCACATAGATCACACAGATTATATAGATCACATTACGTGACCTCGGCTACTATTCCTTGTCACATGGTTCTACCGGATCCATCCTAAACCGTGCCTATATTAACCAACTAGCTTCCGCCGACTCCTCTCCAAGTAGTCGTAATATTGTACTTAAGCTATCCTAACAATAAAGACACAAAACATAATAGCAGGAAACTTGAAATTAAAAAGAACTTAAAATATGTTATAATGCTTATAACGCAATAAGTTATAAATTCTTAACTAAATTAAATTGTTTTAGACCTTTGGCTAAAAGAGGGGGTACTATAATAGGACTAGCCTAGTTATAGTAGAAACGTCTTAGTAAAATACTTAACAGATAACTATATAAAACTGTTTATAACTGTCTGCAACTGTCTGCAACTGTCTATAACTATCTATAATTGTCTACTGTAATCTACCGTTTTCTACCAAATTCCGCTAACTTAATTAAATTCCACTAAATTCCACTAATATAATAGAATTTAGTTAAAACCTGTTAAAATCTGCGTAGGCTTATACCCACGTGTCTACTGCTAAGACCCTAAATATTTAGTTACAAGTTTTCTATATTCCTTTCTCTTCTTTATATAATGTCTTATACTCTGCAAGAACTATATACCTATAGATTTAGATAGAATTTATATTGTTCCTTCAAATCTTCCCCAAAAGCCTCTTCGCGCCCTTATAGTCTAAAGAGAGTAAATGGCACTTTTTTAAAGTATCCTAGCCTATTAAGGAAAAGGATATCCTTTTTTAAGATACCGTACCAGTCTACCTTATTAATAATGCGAAATCTTAGCTTAGCGTTAAGGCGGTAGACTTAGTTCTTATTCTCTAAACATTTAATATAGAAGGATATCTACCGCAACTTCTTAATATTAGGTTCCTGTTCGTCTTTTAAATCGCGGCGGTCACTAATAATTATAAAATTAACAGTATCTCCTAGCTCGTAAATATAGTCATTTTTTAACTTAATAAATTGGTTATTTCGGGAAAATAAAAAGTAAGGATTATCTCGCCCCTTTAGCATAAATATTTTAAGGAAGTAGTTAATAAAGTTGCTTTTAAATGTTTTATTATAAGATCCCTTACTAGTATTAAGGGATTTTTAGATAGCTGCTGAGGTTTTCCTTAAGAGCTTAATAATATGGACGTCCTAGAGATAGTATAATAGGTTTTTAGTTAATGGAAATATCTATATATATAAAGGGAATTAACACTTCTTTTCGTTAGTATATATTACTTTTTTAATATATATAGTAATATATATTTACTATTAGACTATATAAAGAAATTAATACATTTAATTAGGGGCTGATAACTTAGAGTCCCTAAGGCAGAAAGGGCAATATCTGTATATTATAAGGGCATAGCGGAATATTAATAGTTTATATTATAATGGAATAGTTTTTAGCTGGTCTAGGTAACTCTAGCAGTAAGCGGTCTATACGTCTTTAATTATAATCTACTTATTATATTAAAAACAAAATTACTTAAAACTAAAGAGACACTCAAAACTTCTTTTAGTACACTAATAGATATAGAACTATCTCTTATTAGCTTTTAGGCTAGAGAGAAAAAAGGCTTTTATTAGATTTTATTTAATATAAGTAGCCTTACCTTATAGAGACTACTTATCTATATATTAGCATACGGCATTCTTAAACCTAACACTGACTATTATCTAGCCGTATATTTAGATAGTACGCGTTTTAATAGTCTTTACGGTATAAACTAATTAAATTCTTAATAATCTCTATACCCTTATAACTCTAAAGAGGAGTAGGTATAAATAGCGGATTTGCTAAAAAGTTACGCTTAGGTATAAGATGGCGTCTACGAGCAAAAAGCGTACGGTAATGGTCCTTAAGGTCGGTTAGATACTGCAAGTTGGCTACATGGCCTTACGCTTCTTAGAGTCTTTTAAGTTTAGAGACAGTAAGCTGAGATCTCTTTTCGTAGAGTTCTTAACAGCGTGCTTATAGATCTTATTTCTCGTCTTCTACATTCTTCTATTAAATATCCTTTATTGGCCGTCGAAAACGGACTCTGCACCTGTACGTGGTGACGGCTACGAACCTAGGTCTTTGAAGTTCAGACTCAGAGCCAACGCAGAGACGTCGCACAGCGTGCGATACGACTTCGTGGTGGTGGTTGCGAGCGTTGTAGGCGGTGGTGAAAAGTTTTTATATGGGATGGTGAGATCTCGAAAACCACCACTAATGGTACCCCTTTACGATAGCAGCTACTTCTACACTGCTCTATTAGGGCACCTGTATAATCCAATATGGATGCGCAGTATTCGATAACATCCCCTGACCCCTAATTGAAAGCATTAACGACCTCACATTGACAAACGGCGACTGCGAACGAACAAGCAAATATACGGCCCCTCCTAACCCCCAGGGCGATCGCCCGCGGAGCATACGGTCACTCGCCGTCAACTACTAAATACCTAGTAGCCTGGATTGCGACCCACGGTTCTCCTTGTCTCCTTTTAAGAAGTGGTAACCCTTGGAAAGGGCCTAGCTAGGGCCTAGGCATAAAAGATACCTAAAACACAATACAATATATCCCGCTGTTAGTATTATGGTAGTTAAGACGGATGAATTCCCCTTACGCCTTTAATGGCTCTAGGGGGGGGGAGGCATGGCGTATATGGTAATAGTCTACAGGAGATAGCATATAGGGAATAGTTAAGATATAGAATATAAAGCATATAGCATATATAGCAAGGCCTAGCTAGGACGTAGTGAACCCTAGCTTTGGATAAGCTAGAGAAGGAAGCAGTGGTTCCCATAGAGTTCAAACATTTAAGGAGGATAGGACGTAGCTGTAGGCCCGCAGGGCCGCTGCTATGGACGAACATAGCAAATCAGGGGTTTTTCATCCTACTAAGGTGGCTCATAGGGTTTTTCCGTCCCCTACACAGCAGGGTTTTCTTCCTGTCAATTTACAAGTTTTCCCCCCTGCGACGGCAAGTGTCTGCGTGGGCCTAGATAGGATCCGTATTAGACGTTAATCAAAGATCATACTACTAAATATCCTTTATTAAAGAGTTAATTCTATTATTAATTGCAATAAAATCTGCGCGCCGTTTAAGATTATCCTACTCCTTTGCTAGTAGAGACTGCTATAGCTGCGGGTTATAGCACTTTAACATTAAGCGGAAGACTTTTAGATAATCTTTCTACAGCTCCGTACTAAGAAAACTTCCTTAACTGTCCACTATACTTATAGGTGCCGTATAGTATAAACGGAAGGCATAAGGATTTCTATAACCCATAAATACTATTCACTTATTAACAGAGTATCTATTATCTTTATAATCTATTAACAAATTACGGCTGAACTAGGAGGAAATCCTAATTAAAGGTATATTACTGTCCGCTTTAATAAGTACTTCTCTTCGTCTATTATAAACTCTAACTCTATCCTTAAATTTAACCCGTTTAGACTAGTTACCTAATGATTTATTAAGCAAGTCTACTAACCCTATTTTCCCAATAGGCTTTACGCTATTTATTCTTTATAAGAAGGGCTTACTTAATATATTACGTTTCTACCTAAGTGGTGCGTACTCTATATTAGGTACTAGACGAACTTTAAGGATCTCTTCTATAGTACTATAGCCTTTAAAGGCATTAGATGCTAAAGCTGTAGCTAGGATAGAGAAAATCGGGTTTTTAATCGGCACGGATTAGCCCTTATAGAGGGCATATTAAGGCCTACCGGAAAGAGAGAGTTTAGTCCTAATTTATTATAGTAATTTATAAGGGAATAAAGTTAAACCTTCTCCTAATAGAGAGATCCTTTATAGCCTTTATATATTCTCTATAATAGCCTACCAGTATATATAGCACCTTATTAACGTTAAGGGATCTGTAAGTATTAATACTTATATTACTACTAACGACCCTATTACTGCCCCGCGGAATACTCCTCTAGGCAACAGCTACCCATATATTCTACCAACACGCCATAGGTTAGAGGTGGCTCTTTAATGCTAAAGTAGTATACTAACCCTATAATAAAGTCCTTTTCTAAAACCTTACTATATAGTAGATTTATATACTTCTCTTAGCCTTATCGGTATATAGGTAAATATATACATTAATATAGTATTATTTACTCTAGTCCCGTCATAGCTATATTTATGCCAGTCGCTTAACTATAAGAATTTAAATATTATCCTCTAGTTGGTTACAGTCAAGAAGCCTTATACCTAGTAGTATTTAGTAACTTTCTTCTTCTTTACAAGTTCTCTAAATATATACTAAATTTATTTTAATAATAAAATTTTTTATATATAAGGTAGTAGAAGAAGGATATAATAGAGAATATAACAAATATTCTTAACCATAGCCTCTATTTAGTAAGGAATCTTATTACAAGTCTCACGCACCTATATTAAAAAAACCGCCGCTAGTACTGGTAAATAGTCTTATCGCTTGCCTTTCCTCTATCTCCGTGCCTACGTAAAACTTCGTATAAAAGCTCTATAAAGTATTTGGCGGTCTATATCCCACAAAGATTTGTGACGGCTCAAACTAAATGCTTTACAGCTTAAATAAATACCTCTAAACCGAAGCTTGGACGAATGCAATATAAAACTTAGACGAATGCTATATTACGAAGATATCAAGGCGAGGAGAAGAAGAAGAGGTATATACAGGAGGGAGAGACGTGCTGTAAACGTGTTGGGGCGCCAAGCTTTAACCAAACCCCTAAACTAGTAACGGTAAGGTCTAAAAGGAACCAGCGCCGTCACAGGATTAGCCTCTAAGTATGTCTTTTAGTATCTGCCTATTTAAGTTTAGTATTGCGGTACTACCTTAAAGGAGCGTTACCTATAAAGAAACGCACTTAATCTAAATTTTCTATATATCCTTATAAAGTTTACTTGTCTATGGATTAAGGGGCCTGTTACGGAGTAGGCACGAACTGGGATACAATGTACTAAACGAGGTAGTAATTGAGAAGGCTACATACACGTAACTATGCGTGGTTGATACAAAGACATTGGATGAAGAAGAAGAGTCTTCGTGTGCCAGGTACAAGGTATAAATAGGGGTTATAGGGGAACGTGCGTAGGTGTCTCGGGACGAACGTGAGCACGGGTCAAGAACGTCAAAGACGCGCAGAGGCGTGAGAACGAGTGAGTCCCGTGACAGGGCCAGTAGACGACCGAGTCGTTAATATATGTTATGTTGTCATTGGACCCGTTTTCGCGAGTATTCTGGACTTTCTTGCTGGCAGAGATCCTTTTCCTACAAGTTTTAATCCCTTTACCCTTAACCAAGGGAGTCACTAGCGCTATGGAGATGTAATAGGCACAGGGGAATATAAGGGCAACGTTAAAGATTCGGGGTCAAAAAATATAGTAGAAATAGACAATATAAGGGCAAAAGGATAGAGAATAAAAAGGGGATGAGACAAGCGACGCTAGGGAGGCTAAAGTAGTTATAGTAAAGGGGGGGCCTATTTCTACATAAGGGGCCTACTTCCTGCTTCCCTCCTCCTGGTCACGGTCTCCGGCTACTAGTATGCTGACTTTAAAACAAGAGGCCCGATTCCTCGCCAAAAGTTGTCGCTGGTTAAGAAACTACAAATTTCGGCCGGCGTAGACTTAGAGGTTTTTAAATAGGTAAGCAAAGTAAGTGGGTGGGTGGGCCGCGAGTAAGCTAGGGGTAAGCAGTAGGTAAGTAAAGCAGCAACGGATCCTAAAATTCAACTAACTAAAAAGAAAAGTAATAAGGTTAAGATCTAGGCAATATAATATAAGCCAGTTAAATATTACTTAAATATTTACCTTAGTAAAAGCTCTTTCCATTTCTAGAGGTAAGTAGGGCCGCTTTAATAAAGGATGCCAGGTAAGATAAGGGGTAAGTAGGGTAAGCGGGGGGTAAGTAGGGAGAGCGATTAGGGTGGGCCGGATTATGGAGCATTACTAGTTATAGAGTACTTTTTAGCTGTACAGCTATCTGGTTATAGTTGCATTTCTAACAAAAAAGTTCTAGGGTCCCCTTATATATTTGCTAGTAAACCTAGTTTCCCTTTATATGCCAAATGGAGGAGACTTAATTATAACTTAAATATACATTACTGTTGCTTTATATTGTGTAGCTAAGTAAAGTCGTTAGCGAAACCAGCTTCCGCCTTAGGGCACTTTTGGCCCATTATGGTTACCCGAATTAGCCTTAACTATTGACATCGTGTCCTTTTTAAGAGCTTTAAATACGTCTAAGAATAGGATTAAACTCGTGACTTTTCGTCTTTAGCGGCATAGAGCTGAACCTTACTGCCTCGCAGCACGATATAATTCGCTCCGCTCCTAGAATATAATCTTATTCCTCTCTTCCTGGCGTTAGAATTAATAATAGTCACTTACCATGTAGTAAAGCGATAGTGTCTATAATCCCGCCCACTTAAAACCCTAGCAATATTAGACAGAAGAGTACCGTTGGCGCTTATGCTTGCTAATTACAAAAATATTAAGATAACTGATTCCTTGGCTTCCTCTGCTATAAAACGTATTAATATTGTTTGACTTTAATAGATTTGTGAGTTTGTTTCCTCGTTAGCATAATATTATATATGCTATGTTCTATTACAATCTCATAGACTATAAATTACTAACGCTGGGAATAAACGTTTACTTTAAGAATTATACCGCCTACTCCCTAGAGTCTGCCACCTATAAACAGCTTAGATACCTGCGTTTTCCATTATATAACAACATATTAGACCACTAACTAGGCTGGCGGAAAATATATAAGATACTCTATAAGGAAGAAGCTATAGAGCTTGATTACCCCTAAAGGTATCTACAATATAGCCCATGTGTAGTCACGTGACCGTCGCTAAGCTTAAAGAAACTGCCTAGCTACCCCCTTACTAACACAATATAATATACTGGTAGTGTTTATAGAACTAGATTATAAGACTAATAAGCAGAGTAGATACTTAAAAGATTAGTGTGGCAGCTATATATTATACTTAATACAAATAAACGGTTTAAAAGAATGGACTTCTATATATTATAAAGGGATTATAATGGATAATATACGGATCGTTGGGTACCCCCTAATGAAAACTCGACCTAAGTTTACGATTAATAAGCCGATTGAATTTAGAGCCTTATTATATAGAGTTTAATTAATATTTTTTAGGGGGAGACCCCCTGGAGCCCCCCTATATAGAGCTTTTACTTAATTTAGAAGTGGTAGTAAGGTTAAGGCGCCTTAGTTACTATTTGTAACGGGACTCCCGTTATAAGCGCTACGCCGTATGCGTAGCTGGTTCCTTTTCTTGTTCGATGACGTTGGTAGATAGTTTATCCGCCCTAACGCCCTTATATAGATTTAGCCGCAGCTACGTTCCTGTTAAGTTCTCTAGCAATCCTCTTAAGTCTCTATAACAGTCGTATATAGCTATCAATTTTATGAATCTGATGCTTGTTTATCTAGCGTTCGCATGTAATATATTGTTATTGTAATATTAGAATTGCTCGCCCCGTCTAGCTAGATGTTAATAATAGCGCAGAGCTATTACGGACTTTCTACGCAGAGTCTTTAACGTATCTAGTCCAGATTTTTTCTTCCTTCTTTCTAGATAGCTACTATGTCTAACCTAGCTCTTTTCCTGCTAGTATAGCAGCTATAGCAGGAACTCTAAAACCAGTGTACTAAGATCTAGTTGCTCTAATTAGACCTTAATGCCTTACGCGTTAACGTCTACTAGCTCCAGCTCTAGCTCTAGCTTCACCTCCAGACCTGCCCTACGCCTGCCCTAATTACTTGTCCGCGTCTCCCTAATCTACTACGCTTTGATAGTAAGCCTCTTATATTATATACGTGGCTCCCGTTAATTAGGGCAAAGCTCCGATCTAACTAGCTTAATAGTGCTAACGCGTTTAACTATATATAGGATCGCCTTAAGTAGTCCTAGTAGGCTTCTGTCCTATACCTCCGCTAGTTAGCCGAAGATACCCAGTCCTAGGACCCTAAGGATATCTTCTCTTTCTTTTAGCGCCTCTGCTATAACCTAAGAGAATAATAGGAGGCTATCTAGCGCTTTTCGTCTGTACGCTAAAGAGAAGAGGAGTTGCTTATTGCGTACCTTGCTCGCTTTAAGCGATTTATATATAAGGCTAATGCTTCCTCTTGGCCAGATATATTACGCGTTATAGCGCTCTACTATGGCTTCTGTCCTGCCCTCTGCTAGTCTCTTAAGGAGTTAAGCGATACCCTATTTAGCCTATTATATAGTGAGTACGTTAAGCTCGTCTAGCGCCTTAATTACTACTTCTGTCGCCTAATCTAGAACCTACTAGTCTAGAAACTAGCCTAGAAACCCATTGCCGCCTATAAGCCTATGGATGTTAACCTTTAGCTCTAGACTGCTAGTCTTGCCCCTGCTTTCTAGTCTAGAAATAAGTTAAGGGCCCCGCCTAGTTTCTGCTCCCGTTTACTATCCGCTGCCTTATTGCGATTGCTATCGTCCTCTGCTGAGTCTACTGAGCGTTACGTATATTATATAAAAAACGGATTCTGTCTCTATTATAGTATACGCGATTACTAGATTACCCAGTGTCTATACTTCTATAATAACTTCTAACTCTACCCTGTTAGACCTGTCACCCCCTAGAAGGGGGGTACTGTAATAGGACTCCTATTATAAGCGCTACGCTATATGCGTAGCTGGTTTCTTTTCTTGTTTAATAACGTTGGCAGATAGTTTATCCGCCCTGACGCCCTTATATAGATTTAGCCGCAGCTGCATTCCTATTAAGTTCTCTAGCAATCCTTTTAAGTCTCTATAACAGCTGTATATAGCTATTAATTCTATGAATCTGATGCTTGTTTATCTAGCGTTTGTATATAATATATTGTTATCATAACACTATTAGGTAATATTATCTTATTAAGAGGATTTACTGCAGTAACTAAGGCACCCTACTTAAGAGGATCTACTATAGTGACCAAGGCGCCCTACTTAAGTTGGGCTTAATTTAGAAGTAATATATATATATTCTTAGGGTGGTTATGTAATCTCTTATATAAGCAAAATTTCCGCCTATAAAAAAAATTGAAAAATTCTAAAAATTGATTAACATTATAAATAGTAGCAATATTAATCTGGTAATACTACCAATTCTCCCTATTCCCCCCCCCCCTTAGGCGAGTTATAGATTCGCTATAGGGTATCTAATTTCGCCTAATTGCTACTAACTATACATAGTAATATAGCGAACGGCTATGGCCACGCGCAAGGACCTTTTTGGTTGCCCTAGAGATTTGCCTTAGTTGGCCAGGAGAACCAAATTAAAGACATACACTTCCTCTTCTCCCTTAACTATACCTCCCTTGTGGCCGCTAAAACGCGAATATAACGCTGTCTCTTTAATTGCCAATAAAATTTGGTAATATCGTAACGGGTGGAAACCTTATAATATTTTACAAAGATTACAATACTATGGAGAAAGGCCAGTTGCAAGTCCGCTAGAAGTAAAATTCTTGCAGCCAAGTATACAGCTTCACTACAATTACTATGTACAGCTGGTGGCGATTTGGCAAGCCCGCGTACTAAGGTAAATCTGTAATTTGCTAAAGGGGGGGAAAGCTGGTTGTGTAATATACTATATTATATATATATTTAATAGCTCTAGAGGCGGTAAGAAGGTAGAATGGATAAAGGGGTTAAAATTTAGAAAATTGGATTTCGTGGTTAACGTGCTCTATAAGCAAGTCGCGAATATAAGCGAGTCGCGAACCCTAAAATTTTAAATTTAGTACATATATCTAATCTCGCTTGGTTGCCACCAACTATATATAGTAACTATAGCGAACTGTTATGGCTACACGCAAGGACCTTTTTAGTTGCCCTGGAGAATTGCCTTAGTTGGCCAAGAGAATTAAATTAAAGATATATACTTCCTCTGCTCCCCCTAACTATGCCTCTATTATGGCCGCCAAAACGCGCGAATATAACGCTGCCTCTGCAGACAGGTCGGTGAAATTTGGTAATATTGTACGGGTGGAAACCTTACGATATTTAACAAAGATCACGACACTACGGAGGAAGGCTGATTGTGAAGGTTCGCTATAATTGCTAGCGAGATTAGATACGCGTACCGAATTTGGGGTTTCGCAGCGCTTATTAAGGGGGGGGTGAAGCTGATTGTGCACAAGACTGTACCTTTATAGCCATCTGTTATAATAACGCGTTAGAATACTATTTATATAATAGCTATCCTAGCTTAAGTAGTATCTATAGTATCCTTTTTATATATATATAAGTTATGCCTAGTCTCTCTACAGTGTATATAGCGTGTTATAGCCTGCCGGCTCCTACCTAAGCGCGCTATATCTTGACGCCTTTCGCTCTTTATCTACTGCTTAGCGTCCTTTTAAGCAATAATCTCCTCTTTCTTTATCTTTATTAAAGTACCTCGCTTCTAAATCCGCTTCTTTTTACGCTATTTACGCTTTGTTGCAGCCTTATTTGCCTTTTTAAGGCCTATAACCTAACCCTTAAGCAATATAACCGAATATAGTATTTATTAGATAATCTATATTCTCTAAAGGCATAGGTTATATGCATAAGTTACGTGCACGGAGCACATGCACTATAAAGTCTCTTTATAGCTTAAAGCCCTAAAGGCTTAAGATATAAACGTTAATTAAGACAAGACCAAGATTATTAATTAATTAACCTATTTTATTAATAAACTGCTCTATATACACTTTCTAATAGTTATAAGCCTGGTCCACTGACTTAAGAAGCTATTTAGCTATTACTTAATTATTTAAAGAAATTCTATCCTATTGTTAGACTTTAACACCTTATTATTAAACTGACACCTTATTATTAAAGGACGCTGACTCTAATAGAAATCCTACCTTAAGTATTATAGGACGATTCTAACACGAGATTCCACAAGATTCTATAAAATTCTACCTTAATCGTTATAGGACGATTTTAATAATAAGGACAATCCTAATAATAAATTCCATTTTAATTCCTATCTGCCTATTAGTTAAATAACTCCACTAATGTTAAGTTTGTTAACTATAATTATCCTTAATAAGCTAGAAGACTGGGAATAATGGCTATAGTAACTCCAAGCCCTTATAGATTAGTAAATTTAGGCCTATGTTAACCTAGATAATATAGTACCCTAATAAGGTCTACTATAAAAACTAGCCTATCTAGAAGTTATAGATTTTAATAAGAATGCAACCTTATATATATAGCTTTTAACGAATTAACAAAAAGTATATAAGAATAGTAGATAATACTATAACTAGGATATAAAGTATTTCCTAAGATAGGAAGATTATCTTTAATAGATCCGCACCTAGATTACATCTATAGTATTAATTTAAAAGAAGCTACTGCTTAACCCTTCCCTTATAGTTAAAGAATGGCTATTTTAGTTAAAGGAGAATATAGAACCTACCTTATTGTTTATTAAAAAGAAGGTATAATACTAGTATATAGAAGCCCTTAAGGGGTTTAAATACTTACTAAAATTAAACTAATAGCTATATTAATAGGAACACGCAATATTACTAGGAGAGAAGTATAAGATCCCTTAAATATCCGATAGAATCTAGCTTTAAAAATTAGTAGAAGTTATTTAACCTTTTAGCGACGCCTACTATATAAAGTATACTACCAAGTTAAATAACCCTTAAAAGTTAAGATCTTCTAAATACTATAGAGTAGTAAAGGAGCTATAAGAAGGACTTAGAACACTCTTAAAAAAAGCTAATACTATATTGGTAAAATATGGTACCCTTTTAATGGCCTTAATGGTTGGTGGTTAACGTAATTGGCGCGCAGTTAAGGTCATTTAGCAACTTAACCGACTAGCCTATGTCGTGTTTTTTTAACACGCAGCCTGTGCGCAGCCTATGCGCAACCTACGTGTAACTTACTAGTAATCTGCGCATTTAGTAACTATAATTATATTTACCTCTTTTATACTAATAACATATTTTAAATAAATAAAAGCTACTTTAAAGCTATTTATAAGGCTAGCAAAATAAATAATATTATTTTAGATAATTTAATATAATATAGCGATGGTTCTCTTCTACCTATCTACCTATTAACTTACCTACCTGCCTATATCGCCTACCTGTCTATATTGCCTACCTATCTATATCTACCTACCCGTTAGCATCTGCCTACCTATTTGTATTTACTTGCCTGTCTATATCTGCTTACCTATCTGTATTACCTACCTATCTATATCGCCTACCTGTTTGTATCTGCCTACCTGTTTATATCTACCTACCTATTAGTATCTACCTACCTATCTGTATCTGCTTGCCTGTCTATATTTGCTTACCTATCTATATCTGCCTACCTATTAGCATCTCCCTATTTGTGCCTACCTATCTATGCTACCTTGATTTAATTAATTAATTAAATCGTTTATAGTACTCGCTGGCTAGTCGTTATTGTCTAGCTTTAGCGACGGTTGTCTAGTTTTAGCGACGGTTGTCTAGCTTTAGCGACAGTTGTCTAGTTCTAGCAACGGTTATCTAGTTCTAGTAATGGTTGTCTAGTTTTGGCAACGGTTGTCTGGTTCTAGCGACGGTCGTCTAGTTCTGGCGACGGTTGTCTAGCTTTGGCGACGGTCGTCTAGCTCTGGCGACAGTTGTCTGGTTCTAGCAATAGTCGTCTAGCTTTAGCGACAGTCGTCTGGTTCTGGCGACAGTTGTTTAGTTCTGGCGATGGTTATCTAGCTCTAGCAATGGTTGTCTAGTTTTAGCGACAGTTGTCTAACTCTAGAGACGGTTGTCTGGTTTTAGCGACGGCTGTTTAGCTCTAGCGACGGTCGTCTAGTTTTAGTAATAGTTGTTTAGTTCTAGCGATAGTTGTCTAGCTCTAGCAATAGTTGTCTGGCTCTAGCGATGGTTGTCTAGTTCTAGTAACGGTCGTCTAGTTCTAGCGACGGTTGTTTAGTTCTAGTAATAGTTATCTAGTTCTAGCAATGGTTCTCTACTAGCTGCCGTTCTAGTGCCTCCCTAGGTAGGGAGGATGTAAGGAAGGAAAGAAGGGTAAAAAAATAAGGTGGCTATATAGGCAGAGACATATATAGACGCTATTAGGAATATAGCGGGGACCTAATACAGAGCTTCGTGTAGAGCCTCTATATGCAGAGCTTTGCGCAGAGCCTTATGCAGAGTCTCTATACATAGAGCTTCGTATAGAGCTTTGTGTAGAGCTTTGTGTAGAGCTTCTATATGCAGAGCTTCGCGCAGAGCCTTATGTAGAGCTTTGTGCAGAGCTTTGTGCAGAGCTTTGTGTAGAGCTTCGTGTAGAGCCTCCATACGCAGAGCCTTATGTAGAGCCTCGTGCAGAGCCTCTGTACGTAGAGCTTTATGTAGAGCTTCGTGTAGAGCTTTGTATAGAGCGTTGTATAGAGCCTCTATGCGCAGAGCTTCGTGCAGAGCCTCTATACACAGAGCTTTATGTAGAGCTTCGTGTAGAGCTTCGTGTAGAGCTTTATGTAGAGCCCGTGCAGAGCCTTATGCAGAGCCTCTAAGTAATAAAACTATATAAGATTGTATATGATTATATTAGATAATATATAATAGTTAAATATATAGCATATAACTTTACCTTAATTGCATGTTAAGAAATATATAGTTACCTTTTAAAGTTGCTAAGTAGGTTAACTGCGTGTTAAGGAATATATAGTTAGCTTTTAAAGTTGTTAAGTAGGTTAACTGCGTATTATTTAACTTTTAAAGTTGCTAAGTAGGTTAATTGCGTGTTAAGAAATATATAGTTAGCTTTTAAAGTTATTAAGTTAGTTAATTGTATATTAAGTTAGTTAAATTGCGTATTAAGTTAGTTAATTGCATATTAAGTTAGTTAAATTGCGTGTTAAGTTAGTTAATTGTATATTAAGTTGGTTAAATTACGTGTTAAGTTAGTTAATTATACGTTAAGTTGGTTAAATTACGTGTTAAGTTAGTTAATTGTATATTAAGTTAGTTAAATTACGTGTTAAGTTAGTTAATTGCATGTTAAGTTAGTTAAATTGCGTGTTAAGTTGGTTAATTGTATATTAAGTTAGTTAAATTGCGTGTTAAGTTAGTTAATTGCGTGTTAAGTTAGTTAAATTATATATTAATTACGTGAAACGCGAAAATCAAAGTCTACTTAAATCTTATCCTGCGAATATTTTCCCGATATACTATAAAAGGGAGTACCTTTAATATAGACTTTATAAAGTAAGCTATTAAGGATTACTCTAATACTACTAAAGGTTTATAGAGAGGAAGGACCTTAGTATATAATAGACGCTTAAAGAGAGCCGGGATACTAGTGGATAAGGAGATGTCCTATAAGAAGCTAATACCTAAGTACTTAGTGTATGGAATATAAGGACACTCTCTATATAACTATTAGTGTTTATTTAAAGATAAGAGACCTATAGGAGTTATAATTAGAGATACTCGCATTAAAAGGGCACTAAAGAAGGTAGAAAAGAATAAGGATCTTACTAACCAAGTTATAAAGATTAGACTTAAAGAATAAGAAGATAAGGTTTAATAACGATAGGATAAAAGTTAGGAAGTTAAGATTAAGGGAGAAGCTAATGCAGTATTCCTAGAATTGTATTATACCGGTTAACTCTATCTACTAAAGCTATTAACTATTCTTAACTTAGGAACCACTCTCTATATCTTTAATAACCTCTCTTGTTTCTATAACTTTAGGAAAGCCCTAAGATATAAATATGTTATCGCCGACAGCTTAGAAGTGCCTATACTAGGCTATAGCGATCTTACTGTCTAAGTTATAAAACTAGACAAGAGTAAGGGAGTCCTATATTTTAAAGACGTTGCCTTTTATATAGACTTTAATACAAATCTAGTGTTGTTCCGTCTATTATAAAAATAAGGGTATTACTAGGATAATAAAGGAGATAACAATCTTCTAGTTTAGAAGGATAATATAATCCTATATTAAATAGAAGAACGTTACAGATAATAAACTATTAAGTACGTCCAATTAAGAAGCCTAAAATTAGCTTTTAATTTAAGCTAACTGCTATACCGTTAACAGAAGCGCAGAATATTGTTAAGAAACGTTTATCTAGATGTGAAAGATAATGTATAACTATAGTATCTGCGTCTAGGTTATCCAGGACCTATAAGCCTTTATTATTTAGGTATTAACGCTCTAGGAGTTAAGCTTTAAGGCCCTAAGATAATGGAATATTAATACTATAGTCTTACTAAAATTAAGCGTTAGGTTTTACGAAGGTTCTTAAAACGGAATATTAATAAACCCTATCTTAACCTCTATATTAACTAGACTAACCTTAAGAAGGCGTATGCCGGATTTATATAAGTTATACTTATCTATAATACCTTTTTAGGAAGATCCTTCCCGTATTTTATAATAACGTATAGTAAAAAAAGGAGATATTATAAGTACTTAAAGACTTTATTTAATGGATTTGTCTAAGGTATAACCTTAAAGTTAATACTATTAGATTAGACAACAAGCTAGGGAGAAGGAGAACCCTTAAATAGCTATAGACCTCAGGGATTATATTTAAGCTTTTGGCGCTATATACCTAAGTATAAAACAGTACTGCCAAACGCTTAGGGGGTATAATTATTAAAAGAGCATATATAATAAAAATTGCTGCTAATTTACTATATAATCTATAGGACGAGATAGTTAACTATATAGTCTACCTTTAAGATTAAACGCCACGGGAAAGTAATGGATGGAAATTGCCATATAAGAGGTTCTATACCTTCTTAGCTAATAGGAGATTAAGAAAACCGCAACTAGCGCACCTAAAAGCCTATAGCTGTAGGGCGTATGCGATAATATTAGACACCTAGCTAAAGAAGAAAAGGCTAAGCAAGCTAGATCTATAAGCCTATATCGGCTACCTTATAGGCTATAACTCTACCAATATCTATAGGATCTGGATCCTATATAAGGGTATTATTATCTCTACTAGGGATATTATCTTTAATAAAAAGATGTTCTTTAATGGCAAGTAAACGGATAACTTAAAAGATCTATACGCTAAATTAGATACGCTAATTAAGAAGATTTAACCCCCTAATACCCTAACTAAGAATAAGGTTCTTCTAGAAGATAATAAAGAAGTATTTAAACCATTAATATAAGAGGAAGATGATGACGTTAATAATAAGCTAGTTTAAGCCTTTAATAAGTTAGTATATCTTAACCTTGTAAGAGCTCTTAAAGATGCATATTATACGCTACCTCTAATAAAAGAAGATAAAGAATTTCTATATACCTTTTATGTTAATTACCCTATACTTTTAGTTTAAGATACTAATTAAGACATTACTTATTAAGCAGGAGATGCGTTTAACACTTAGGGGGTATTTAATAGCTTAGTTAAAAACTTATTTAAGGAAGCCGGCGATTATAGGTTTAAAGACTTTATTACTAAAAGGATTACTTTAGCATATTACGGCGCCTTCTTAGCAGGAAGGAAGTTTAACCTTAATAGTTAACTTAATAATAGTAAGCTGAAATTAGGCAGAATATATAATATTAGATTATATAGAAAGAACTTACCTCCTCTACCTTAGTTAATTAAGGACCTTAATATATATCCTCTTTAAGATTAGTTCCAAGAGGCTGAATAAGCCTACCTCTAATCCCATTATTAAATAAGATTATCTTAAGAAATAGATAAGAAGTATGTAAAGGGACAATAGATCCTTAGCTTAATATTAGTGTTTGTCTATAAGACGGATAAATATAGATTCCTATAGAAATATAAGGCATGCTTAGTAGTATATAGAAATTAATAGGCCCTAGGAGACCTATCTATAAGAGCTACTATATTAGCAAGTACAACCTTCTGGACCCTAATGGCGATTACTATAAAATTTGACCTAGAGATAATATAAATAGATGCAGTTAACGCGTTTGTCTATTGCGATCTTAACGAAGTTGTTTATATAAAGCTACCGCTAGGGTTTAATAAAGGAAAGACAGATAAAGTACTACGCTTAAGAAAAGCCCTTTATGGACTATAATAATCCCCTCCATTATAGCAAAAGAATCTTATAAGCTTATTAAATAAATTAGGTTTTAAAGAGGTTCCCTAGGAGCTATATATTATACTAAAAGGAGGAATAGTCGTCTTCTTCTATATTAATAATATTATCTTCTGCTACCAAAAGATAGATAAGAAGAAAGCTTAAGAAGTAATTAAGGAGCTGAGTAAGGAATACTAGATAAGCACCCTTAGCGAGCTAAAATGGTTTCTAGAAATCTATATACTATATAATTATAGCTAGAGGCTCCTATAGCTATTCCAGGAAGCCTATATTAAGAAGATAGCTAATTAGTATAAGATAGATCTTAAAGGGCGTCTTTTAGATACTCTTATGGCAAAATTAGAACTCCTCCTTACTAGTTACCAATTAATCCGTTTAACGTGTCTGTCCCCTAATATAGACTTATTAGTCCGTCCTATATCCCTACTAGCTTCTACAATGCTATATTAGAGAAAATTAGGTTTAGTACTCTATATAGCCACTATAACGCGTCCAGATATTACTTTTACTGTATTATAGCTAGTAAGGCTTAATTAGAACCTAAGCTAAAAGCATTATTAAGCGGTAGAGAGAGTAATTTAGTACCTATATAGTATAAAAAGCAGAGAAATCTACTATAGAGGAGATAAGGAAGAAATAAACAGTAGAGGAAAAGATAAAGGAATATGTAATAAAGGACAAGACAATAAAAGAGACAGTAGAAGTAAAGCGCAATTATTTATCTATACTAGTAATACATTATTTACAGATAACTCCATTAATAGAAAGAGCTTATAAGGATATATTATAAAGCTATTTAGGGGACTAATTGCCTAGAGAGTAAATAAGCAGGGTATGGTTATAACGTTAAGTATAAGATCTAAGTTATTAGCCCTATTACAGATAGTAAAGGAAGCTATCTTTATTAGTAGGCTATTTAAAGTAATAACGTTAAGGCTAAACAAGCCCTTAATTATTAAATATAATAATACCTAGACACTCTAATTAATTATAGAAGATATGGTAAAGCTAATTATAAAGCTCTAATACGTTAATATCTATTAACACTTGCTATATTAGGAATACGTAATAAAATAAGTACTATTTTAATGGATAGTAATAAAGGATATAATTGCTAATAGACTTATAAAGGCCCTACCTAAGCAGAGGTTTTAAAGCTTTGTTAATATAATTGGAATAGTAGATATTAAGGAGCGGTTAAATAAGGAGAAGTAACTGGAGGACCTAAGGGACAATATTAAAGCAAGACGGAAAGATTTAGATGAGATTACGGTTTAATTAACTTATTAACAGATATAAGAAGGTAGTTAGCTTTAACCTTAAAGAGCTTAAAGCTAAGGGGGTGTGTTAGATAATCTGTATTCTTTAAAGGCATCGGTTATATATACAAGTTACGTATACGGAGCACGTGCACTATAAAGTCTCTTTATAGCTTAAAGCCCTAAGGGCTTAAGATATAAACGTTAATTAAGATAAGACTAAGATTATTAATCAATTAACCCATTTTATCAATGAACTGCTCTATATGCACTTTCTAACAGTATTACTTTAGCACCCTTTTTAAGCTAATTAATTGCCGTAATTATAGAAGTAGGTAAGAAGCTCTTATACCTTTAAATCCGATTGTGAACAATAGTAGACCTCTAGTATATTAAAACAACTCAGCCACTTAATCCTATACCACTATTATTACTAACACTTAATATCGCTAACACTCTTATCTTTACTTAATTTAAGCTAGTAGAATGTTGCACCAGCTAGATTCTGCGCTCTATTACATAGCGTAGTAAGGTATAGTATAGAAGATATCTCCTTATATCCTAAATATCCTTTTTTCTCCTAGCTATTTATAGGTTGTATTTCTATTTTGTAATACTTAATCCTTAAAAAGCAAAATAGTTATATAACTATGGAGTAGACCTTTAGAAACCCAACAAGTTAAAAATATACGAAATTTGTATAGTAGGAGTAACTATTTCTTGGCTCTAATAGATACCGCAAGGGATTGCTTTCCCGTCCTCTTTTTCATGCGTTAAAGCACCAAGTTTGAGGATCTTAGCGATTTTAACCATTATATTTCTTTTAAAAGCTCATTTTGGTTAGGGAGGCCTTTGTTTACTCCTTGGCGACGCTTGGCACAAGTGTACGGGCCATATAGAGACTAAAAAACCGACCTTATAATCCTCTAGCTTAGTTCCCAGTCCGGTATAGCCATAGCTTGCCGCATCCGGTCCAAGTTATAGCTTTATTAAGCCATGAGGCTAGGCCGGCTAGTTGAAGACTATCTTTTAGACTTAGATTAGTATATATAACAATAGCTCTGGAAGAGTCCTCTATATAGATTTCCTGCTTATATAAGCAGACTTCCTTTATTCTGATTTTGGTCAGTCTCTATAGTAGATACTTTAGTTTCCGTACAATATAGGCCTATATTATAGCCTATATTCCTTATAGTTAGATTTTATAGATTTATTTATTCTTTCGAATATTATTTAGTTTATTAGGTTATAAGCACTCGTTGCTACTAAGCTGCGATAGTTTAGCTATTTAATAGTTTAGAATATTAATACCTTACTATAGGTTGCATTAAGGGTTACTCTACCCGTGCTAGGTTATATCTTACTGTTCTATATTTAACGCCTTACTATAGGCCGTATTAAAGGTTACTATACCTATGTACAAAGTCATTTCTTATTATTAAATTTACGCGTTAAATTTGTGTTTTTTTTTACGCATTAAATTTGTTTATTTATACGTTGCCATAGGTAAAGATTATCTAGGCATTTAACGCTTTAAGAACAACGGTTTAAATTGGCCAAAAAAACTACTTTATAAAGGACTGCCCTATAGCAGCAAAGATAAATAAGGTCCTGTTAGTTTAGGAGGATAATATAGAGCTGGAAAAAGAGGAACCCTAAAGGAAGACTCCTCTTTAGGGTTAAAAGGGATTAATATGTTATATATTAATCTAGGTCGGCTAGTTAGTAAAAGAAGCTGTACTATCCCTTATACTCTATTCCGTAATAGATATTAAGTTTTAACCTCTACTTTAGCTAACTCTAGAGTAAATACCTTTACCTTAATAGATATATAGTATGCTATAAAGCTAGCTAACTTTTTAAATGCACTCTTTAAAGAACTGCCTAAACCAATTCCTATTTGTGGGTATAATGGACGGATAGGACCTTCTATTATAACTATCTTGCGGATTTATCTCCATGTAGACGGATAAAGGTAGTATAATATCCCCTTTCTTATTATAGACCTAGGAAGCTATAATATAATCTTAAAAAGAAAATAGCTAGCCTATTTAGGCTTATAGCTTAATGTATAGAGTAGATAACTTATCTGGCCTAAAACCCTATCCTTAACCCCTTCCTTTATAAAAGAAATCAGCATTATAATGGAAAACCTTATGCGGCCATAAATAGACTCCATTTATTAGGTTAATGCTATACATAGGGACCAGGTATTTAAGAAAGATATATAGCTTAATCCGCAACGGATCTGTATACTATAACGCCCCCAGACTACTAATGTTGTGCTACCAGTACTAGGGACCTAGGAAACTTATAATAAGCTAGTTAGACCAGGCCCTATATAGCTATAAAGAATAGCAAGGAATATTAGACACTATACTAAATAAATAGACTAGAAAGATAGCTTACGGAAGATAGAATAGGAGCTAAGGAAGACTGTAAACCCTATGCCACAAAATATGGTCCAATATAAGCCCGTAAAGAATCCTACGGACCTCCCACTAATTAATATCTATTATATTGGCGCTATAGGATTCTACTAGAACTTGGTTAAACCTAATATTATTACCTTTATAACTAGCTTATATAAAATTAATTAAATAATTAAGAAAAAGGAAAGTGAGCTTAGTAGATAGGAAAGCGAGCTTATAGATAAGGAGATGGTAGAATAGAAACTACCCCACCAACACTAAAAATTCAAGGACGTATTCTCTAAGGTAGCGTCTAATACGCTACCACCTTACCAACAATATAACCACAAGATTAAGATTAAGCCAGATAAGGAAAACACGCTTAGCTATAGCCCCCTCTATTAGTAGTCCACTGCCAAGTTATAGGCTATAAAGCAATACCTTATTAATAACCTAAATAAGGGCTTTATTAAGCCTAGTTAAGCCCCTTTTAACTCGCCTATTCTCTTTACTAAAAAACTAAATAGAGGACTTTATTTCTGTATAGACTACTGTAAACTTAATAATATAACCCGCAAGGACCGCTACCTACTGCCCTTACTTAATAAGACTCTAACCCGGATAAATAGAGCTAAGATCTTTACTAAGCTCAATATCCGTTAGGCCTTTTACCAGATTAGAATGGACCCTAAGTTAGAAGATCTTACTATATTTCGGACCCATTATGGAATATATAAATGCAAGGTACTTCCCTTTGGACTAACTAACGGACTGGCTATATACCAGTAATGTATAAACGATATACTTTTTAACTACCTTAACGACTTCTATACGGCCTACCTAGATAACATTATAATCTACTCTAAGAATAAGTTAGAACACGGGGAGCACGTCTATAAAGTCCTATAATAGCTTTACAAAGCTGGCCTCTAGGCCGATATTAGGAAATTAAAATTTAGTATTAAGTGTATAAAGTACCTAGGGTTTATTATTAGTATGGATAGAATTAAGATAGACCTTAAAAAGACAGCCGTAATTAACTAATAGATACCCCTAAGGACTGTAAAGGGGGTGTAGTTATTCCTTAAGTTCTGTAACTTTTACTACTACTTTATTAAGAACTATAGCAGGATTGCCTAACCCCTAGGCCTACTTACCCATAAGGACCGGCCCTTTTACTTTAATACCGTATATAGGCAGGCCTTTAACGAGCTTAAAAAACAACTAGTCTCTACTCCCTTACTCGCCTACTTTAACCTAGAACGGCCCTTAATGCTAGAAACCAATGCCTTAGATAGTGTTATAGCTGGCGTTTACTCCTAAAAGCAAGCGGACGGAGAATGGCACCCTATTACTTACTATTTAAAGACTATAGTAGATGCTAAGCTAAACTACTATATCCATAATAAAGAAATGCTAGCTATTATCTTTAGCTTTTAGCACTAGCGTGTATAGCTAGAAGGGACCCCTAAGCCTATTTAGGTAGTCTCTAATTATAAGGCCTTAGAATATTTTATAATAATAAAGGCCCTTACGGCCCGGTAGGCATACTAGGCGGATATCCTATCCCAATTTAACTTTCTAATTATATACCGGCCAGGCGCTATAAATTGTATGGATGCCTTTATAAGGCGCGGACAGGACCTAGATAACTAGATAGCCGCAAAGATCTTATTATAGACTTAGACACTACTACGACTAGAGCACCTTAACCCTTAAATATGGGCAGAACTAAATATAAACTCTTTAGACACTAAAATATGTCCTATAAACTCTATAGAACTTAACCTTATTAATAAACTGCTGTAGGCAAACTATACGGCCTCTTCTCTATAGGGGTACTATAAAAAGGCAAAGAACGTTACCAGCCCATAGTCCCTTAAAAATGGATTACTTAAGCATTAGGAACGGCTAGTAGTAGTAGAGAAATAAAACTTATAAACCCAGCTTATTACTAAAGCATATGCCTAGGTCTCTACGGCCTACCCTAAAAAAAATAAGACCCGTAAGATTATTAGCAACTGTTATTACTGGCCTAGAATAGTTATAGATATTAATCGCTATGTACAAAACTATAACAACTGCCATAGGTCTATAATTCTATAAGATAAGACCCTAGGACTGTTAAAACCACTCCTAATACCAAAGCGCCCCTAGTAGCATATCTCTATAGATTTCTATAAGCTACCTATAGACCGTAACAGATACGACATAGCTATAGTTATAGTTAACCGCTTTAGCAAGCGCCCGTTCTTAATCCCTTATTATAAGAATATTAATGCGAAAGAGGCGGCCTAACTATATATCCACTACGTTTACTAAATCTATGGGCTACTAGATACTATTATATCTAACTATAGCCTATAGTTTATATCCGCTTTCTAGAATAAGTTTACCTAAATTCTAGGCATTAGGCTAAAGCTTTCTACGGCATACCACCCCCAGATAGACAGCTAGACGGAAATTATAAACTAGTATTTAGACTAAAGACTCCAACCCTTTATTAACTGCTTTTAGGATAATTAGGCCAAACTACTACCGCTAATAAACTACGCCTAGGCTACCCTACCCTATAACTCTATAGGATTTGCACCTATCTAGCTAGAAATAGGGTACTTACCCTATATAAGCTTTAACTAGAAAAGAGCGGAGGGCCTACAAACTATATGCAAGAAACTATCTTATAAGGAAGCCTAGCATTACACTAAACACTTAAAAGAAGCCTAGAAAGTAGCCTATATAAACCTAAAAAAGGCCTAGAAATTAATAGAATAGCAAGCAAATAAGTATAGGCGTAAGCCTAACTTTACTGTAGGTAATAAGGTTTAGGTTATAACAAAAAACTAAAAGACAGAATGGCCAAGCTATAAGCCAGACTATTAGATAGTAGGACCATATAAGGTTCTTAAGAAGAGAGGCAACTTATATAAAGTAAAGCTTTTAGACTTAATTAAAGTCCACCCTAAATTCTTGCTAAATAAGCTATGGAAAGCTATAAACGACCTATTACCTAGATAAAAGAATAAACCACCCCTACTAATTTAAGTTAATGGCGACAATAAATAGGAAATTGAAGAAATACTAGCCTATAAACTTATAAAGGGAATACTAAAGTACCGCGTAAGTTAGAAAGGATATAATCTAGACCCTACTTAGTACCCTATATAGAATTTTATAGGTAGTCCCTATAAGTTATAAGAGTTCTATAGCTGTTACCCTAACAAACCTAAACCGCCAAAGTACTTGGATGAATGGATAGAATGCTAGCATAGTAAGGATAATAGGTTGCCTATAGAGCATAAGGATAAGAATGCCCCGTGGGTAATACGGACATACAAAGCCTAAGGGCAGGCTTTTTTAAAGGGGGGGGTAATGTTACGGCACTGGCAAATTACCGTCAGATTGCCGTAAGTTGCCGTTACGTAACCAGAAGATTGTATATAACTTTGAGCGGTGTTTCTGTTCTTCTTGTTTCCTTTCTTTAGCTTTGGATCCTCGTTTATAGACAATCCAATCGTATAGGCTTGCGCGTCCCTCTTGCTATACTCGTGCCTTGATTGACCAAGTCGCTAATACTCTAGTCCTATAGGCCTCTGCTTTTTCTAATTATTAACTATTAGATCTTAACTATACTTAGTCTTCCTTAGGCTAATACTTAGTTCGCTTTTTATCCTTAATATATTATAAATAAGTATTTTTTAGGCACTCCCACCACTATTATCCTTTTAGGTATTTTTCTATAAGGAATCTTCCTAGCTAAAGCGTTAAGTCCCTTAGCTCTTAAACTTCTACTAGGTGCCAACTATATATATACTTAGCGTTTTTATACCGCCTTTTATCTATTATCTAATACATTCTTATTAGATACTTATGATATTTATCCTTAGGTATCCTATGCATATTATATATATTATCTATAACGTATTCCACCACCGAGCCGGCAACCCTACCGAGCCGGCAAGTCTATTTCCTCACCAAAAATTGTAAAAATTATAATATAATATCTTAACAACCACTTAATAATAAATTCTAATAATTTAGATTTAGACTTTTATATACACTCTACAGCTTCTATTAAAGTTGCATAGTAAATAGTTAAGTAGTTTTTAAGATATAGTAATTTGGCTATATTTTGGCCCCCAAATTTTAATACCTTAAAAACTACTAACCTATTTACTATGTAACTTTAATAGAAGCTATAGAGTGTATATAAAAGTCTAAATATAAATTATTAGAATTTATTATTAAGTGGTTGTTAAGATATTATATTATAATTTTTACGATTTTTAGTGGGGAAATGGACTTGCCAGCTTAGTGGGGTTGCCGGCTTGGTAGTAGAATACGTTATATATAATTCACACTAATATATAATACGCTGGGTGTTTAAGGTTAACTCTTAGTTTATTTTTATCTTTAAGTTTAAACCTCTTTTATATTAATCTAAATAATACTATATTATTTGCTAGTACTAATATCTATATTATCTCTCTTTAGTATACAGCCTATTTCTCTAAATTCTTTAATATTATAATTAAGGCTTTTTAATATAACTTATCTGTTTCTCTAATATAGCTTAATTTGGTATGGCTTTTTTATTTAACTATATATAGAAATCTTCCTACTTATTACTTCCGCGCTGTTAGTACCATTTTTAATATAGCTTTATAAGTATATACAATCTATCTATAAGGAAGTATCTCTTTATTACTATATCGTTGCAACCTTTTATATATTATTCTATAAACCTAGTTAGAATTCCTAAATCCTCTTTTTGTTTTAAGTCGTCTAGCTACTTAGCTCTTAGTGTACCTGCCTTTAACCTATTAGTGACTTTTTATATAGGTACTCTATTCCTTATATATCCTAGTATAGCTAATCTCTAATCTAGCTTTTATTCTTGCTATATAAGAATTTTTTATCTAAACTTCTTTATGCTTTCCGTTTTGTTATGTCTTATAAATAGGTTTTTAATATTGTTAAACTTCTTAACCTTTATATTAACTTTTTAACCTTTAGGCTAAATACTATATTCCCCTAAAACTGTTATAGGCCTTATTTATTCTTTAAATTCTTAGCTCCCTAGGAATTATCATCCTATAATTATTTGCTTATTCTTAAATTAAGCTACTGCCCTTTCCTATTAGTTTTCGTCCATTATAGGTTTTTAGGTGTATTTTATTTTATCTTAAGAATCTTAAGTGTCTTTTATCTCTTCCTAAGAATTTTAAGCCTATGGCCTTTTGCCTTTATTAAGTGGTAAGCTGGCACTAGTAGTTATCTACTTGCTTAATTATTTTTAGATATTGCTCCTTCTGTCTTATAAAGTAATAGATGCTATATCTAATGGTGTTATAATGCCTATTACTAAACCGCGTTCTATAGTAGTCTTAGTCTCTGCTTCTATTACGTTATTAAGGTTTAAGCGCCTCTAGTTGGCCTCTTTTCTTCCTTATTGCTACTAATTAATAAGTACTTTAACTCTATTATTATTATTGCTAATCTTTACCCATATATTACTATAATATCTTAATCTAGCTTATAGGGTTAATCTTATTCTTTATCTAACTCTTTAATTTTTTTAAGTTCCTATAACTCTAGCCCCTATAGCTAATAGCTTACGCCGTACTTAGTGTCCTTATAAATTTAGTATATATTATTATAATAAAATGTAAAGTGTTTAATTAAATACTCCTTGGTCCTGCGTAATACACTTATATCCGTATTATTATACTCTAATAACCTTATGCCCTTTACTACATGGCTGCTCTAACTACCTCTATAGTCTCTAGCGAAATAACTCTGTTTTCTGCAATTTATATAAGCTCTGTTTTTAAACTATTCTTCTTATTATAAAGTCCACCTAAACGTCTTCTACTACTAAGATCCCCAGTTTAGCCTCTGCTTCTTAGTTCTATAATTACTTAATCCTTAACCTCTAGGTTTCTATAGTCTCTTATTCCACTTCTTAGATTCTTTAATACCGCTTAGGTCTATTAGCTCTAGTCTACCATTCTATAGTTTATAACTCTATGTCTATTATTATATGTCTTATGCCTTATATAACTATAGAACTCTATCTTGCCCTTTCTTGGCTTATTCCCTTTAATAGATCCTATTATTAATCTTTATTAACTAATTAATTAACTTCCTTAGAGTTTCCGCATCTTCTATTAGAATAATTATATCCTGGACTTTAGCCTTAAGTCCCTATTTATACTATGCTATAAGCGCCTTATTATTCCACTTAACCTACATTATAAGTATTTAAAACTGTATTATATACTTAATTGCTAAAGTGCGTTATACTAAATTCTAAAGCCCTTTTTCCGCTATAGTTATTGCCTCTAGATCCCTAAATATCTATATTAACCTTTCTAAGAACTCATTCCAGTTAGTAAATATATACTATACTTCTTAATTAGTAGTTATTATTCCATTTGTTTAGATCTTGGTAAGGTAAAATTTAAGCTATTTAAGTGCTCTTCCTATTAGAAATAATCCTATATACGCCACTTAGTCTATAGGTATTACTAGCTTTACTCCCTCTTATATAACCTTAAAGTATATTTGCGTAAGAAACCCTTTAAGCTTTAACTTCTTGTAACGGGACTACCCCAGTTATAGTAGGAATATCTTAGTGAAACACTCGATAGATAACTATCTGCAACTGTCTACGATTGTCCGCTATATTCTATTGAATTCCACCATATTCCGCTAACTTAATTAAATTCTACTAAGTTCCGTTAACTTAATTAAATTCCACCAAATTCCACTAATGTAATGGAATTTGGTCAAACCCTGTTAAAACCCGCGTATGTATATACGCACGCATCAATTACTAAGACCCCTAAGTATTTAATTATATGATTCTCTTATTATCCTTTTCTCTTCTTTACGCAACGTTTTGTACTTAGTAAGAACTATATACCCTTAGATTAGATAGAATTTATATTATTCCTTTAAATCTTCCCTAAAGTCTCTTTACGCCCTTATATTACATTGCGTTAAAATAACTATTATTAAAATAGTAAACGAACCTAAATCCCCTTTAATAATTACGAGTATTATAACCCTAGTTAGGGAACAGTTAACCATAATACAATAGTCCTTTATAGACGCCTTAGCTTAGTAGCAGGCTGCACTAGAAACCAAGTATTAGTAATTAATGGAAGCACTCCATAAAGAACTCCGCAATATTAAGGCACTTACGTTATAGACCCTAACAACAACACCTATAAATAAGATTAAAATAATGGAACCTAAACCCGGCCTATTAAATGCGAACACTAAACTAGTAATAGTAGCTTAACCTATACCTATAGCGAACCTAATACCTACTATAAAATCCAAAAAACTCCCTAATCCTCTAATATTTAATAGAAACTAAAATAACCTATATCCCTTTATAACTAAGCTCCATCTTAAACTCTTAACAAACCATAATTAATACCCTACTAAGGCTAGCAAGGTTAGCTATGGAATGTCTTATTTAAGTAAGGACGCTATATAAACCATAGATCCATTCTTCTATAATAGCACTTTCGTTAATTTTAAAATCTTTATCTCTCTACTAGAATAAATATATAATAATGCCAGCCGTGAATATATAGCTATTACTAAACTTAAAAACCTATAATAACGGAATTAAGACTTTACTAACTTCTTTTTAGAATTTTTAGGTCTTATTAGCGAGCTAGATTAGAATAAAGCCGCTAAAGTTGCTGCTCTTTAACGAGCTATTTTAGATAAGATTAGAGCCTAGTTAGTAGGTAGAGAACTGCTAAAAAACCTATCCGAATTTGCTATAATATATTAACAAATTAATAAGGACCTTTAATATAACAAACAAACTTATTCTTTAAAGTTAACTATACCTTGCGTTTAAAACCCTATAAAACTAGTATATACCCTAAAGCGCGATCTGTCTCTAAAACCTAAAAGCCCTATATACAACCCTATGGACCTTAATGCCGCTTAATCCTATATACCCCTGGGAACCAATAAACGAAGAACTTAAGCCATAAATAGAGAATGCTTTAGATGCGGTAAAAAAGGACATATTTAAAAGCATTGCCAAACTTACCCCTTTAAAAAAGTCCGCCGTAGTTCCTCCCGTTCTTTAAGTCGTACTTATTCCTTAAATTATACCCACTCCATAAATTATATTTGGTCGCCGCGAAGTATCTCACCTTTGGTTAACTTAGAAAACAAATTATCCTAAGGCTAAGTTACGCCTTAGGATAAAAAGTAGAAGAGTATAAGTGTCTAGGCTCTTCTAGCGCTAATATACAGCATAACCCCTTTAAAGTACTTGGCGAAATTTGAACACTTAGAAAATAGAAGAAGGTATAAATCCTAATAAATAGCGGAGCCACTAGTATAGGCTTTATTAATATAAACTACGCAAAAACTTAACACCTAAATTTAAAAAGACTTAATAAGCCCTAAGGCCTATAAGGCTTTAATAGCAAACCCTTAATATATAGCAAAATAACGCACTACGCCTTAGTAAAAATACGAATAGGCAAATACCTTAAATATATCTCCCTGTTTATAACACTCTTAAAGTAATATAAAGTTATACTTAGATATAGATAGCTAAAATAACATAACCCTTTAATCAGCTGGGTTAAAGAAATACTAAAGTTCTATATAACTTACTGCTAAAGCTATTACTTAAAAAACTATTTGCCCTATAAATATATACATAACTACTCAAATTTAATATAATATAAATTACCCTTACTACAAACCTTAAACCAATATAATAAATCTATAACTGCCAATTATAGTAAAGAATGTAAAGATATTACGTTAAACCCTCTTAAAATTTGTATAATATAGGCCGCGCCTTTTATCTTATTAGCAAAAAGATAAAATTATAAAATCTTTACTATAACTATAGAAGATATTAAGAAAGTACTAAAACTAAAATAATATTCTAATCCGTAACCTCTTGTGCCTAAAGAGTACTATAACCTAATTAATAAGTTTAAAAAATAATTTGTAGACTAACTAGCCCTGTACCAAGAGAAACACGATTTTAAGATAAAACTTAAGCCTAGCATAACACCAAAGTTCGGTCCGCTATATGGTATATTATAAGAAGAACTGCTTATAATATAATAATACCTTAATGAGCATCTAAAAAAAGGATTTATTCGCCCTGGTTAATCTCCATTTGCCTTACCTATACTATTTATTAAAAAGCCAAGAGGAGGCTTAAGATTCTATATTAATTATTAAGCTCTAAATATAATTATAATTTAAAACCGATATCCAATTCCTTTAATTTAAGAGATGCTTAACTGTTTAGTAAAGGTATGGTACTTTATAAAGCTTAATATAGTTACTGCCTTTAATAAAATCCGTATATAAGGAGATAAGAAGTATATGGCTTTTTGTATATAATAGGGACTCTTTAAATACCTAGTAATACCATTTGGCGTAAAGAACAGTCTCAGTACGTTTTAGTAATACGTTAATAATATACTTTGTAAATTTCTTAATATATTTATTACCGTGTATATTAATAATATCTTAATCTACTCGTTATTGCTTTTAGAATATTAAAAATACGTTAAAATAGTCCTTAAACGCCTATAAGATATGGGCTTATAATGTAATATTAAGAAATACAAGTTCTATATGTCTAAGATTAATAATAATTATTTATTGCTTAACGTCCGATTCGGATCCCTATTGGGCCTACGCGGACTACTCCTTATTTACATATAGGGAGAAAACTCTATTTAAGAAAATAAGAAAACCCCGTAATCCATCTCCCCACCTTTTGGGACTTGTATATAGGGCGCCTATAAGTTACCTATGGTGCTCTATTACCTTACTTTATAACCTCCTTGGGAACCACTGCTGCTGTAATAAGCCTACGGACGCGCTAGTATCGCAAACTTAACTCTACTACTGTAGAGTTATTAAGGGGCGCCTAGTACTCGCCCCTTTGCCTTTTATTACTATTTCCTTTATAACCCGGAACTGGTCTAGTACAT
>Ga0307507_10001249_pt1 | contig 56889 bp, 30 predicted proteins | sample 7_EM_MG_FD_207223 | JGI IMG/M metagenome (GOLD analysis project Ga0307507, IMG submission 207223) | Populus trichocarpa ectomycorrhiza microbial communities from riparian zone in the Pacific Northwest, United States - 7_EM | ecosystem: Host-associated > Plants > Roots > Unclassified | place... | reverse complement strand
GGAACCACTGCTGCCGTAACAAGCCTATGGACGCGCTAGTATCGCAAACTTTGCTCTACTACTATAGAGTTATTAGGGGGCGCCTATTGCTCGCCCCTTTGCCTTCTATTACCATTTCCTTTATAACCTGAAACTGGTCTAGCACATTTTAGCTAATAAGCCACTAGGTAACCACCTTAAGACCTTTTTATATTAAGAGTAGTGTATTATAGTTCTCTATGCCAGCTACTAAGAGTATAGCTTCTCGGTTAGTGCGTAAGGGGCATAATAGTATTACATATTTTAGTGTCTGTTTTAGCCAGCTATATTTATATCTTAGGCTGCCTACAGAACACCTACCTAGTAGAGCTAATCTTTTAGTCCTATTATCCCTGTTCTTAAGAGTGTTGCTATTATATTTTCTGCCTTTGTTAGGCCTTTTTAGAGCTCTTAAGTATTTACCCCCTATAGCGTTAACTATACCACGGCTTGGGTTTCTCTTGCCTAAGTTAGCCTCTATACCTTTAACTCCTATATGCCTCTCCAGCGTTAGTCTAACTAGTATTATATTACGGAAGATAGTTTCCTGGCGTTCTTTTATACTCTACTTTAGCTCCTTTCTCTTTCTTACTATTATCTTTACTGGCCTCTTACGCGTTTTTCTTTCTCCTCTATATAGGCCTAGGCCCTAATATAGCACCATTCTTCTTCTACTTTTTTTTACCTGTTTCTCTAATATCTCTTCCCTACTTTAGGGTTGTTGGTTTGTTCTCCTATAAGGCGCCTTAAAGTCCCTCTATAGTTTATTTAGGCGTGTCTTAATATACTTTATAACATTAGAGTTGCGTTTATTTTGCGCCCTTTACATTACAGCGGCTTTAATATATAGTTATAGGGGGGGAATATTGGCTTCCTTCTTAAGTAGTACTATAGCCGTTCGCTTATACCCACCTGTTATACTCTAGAGGCAGGCTATTTAGACCTTTTAGAGTAATTTAAGGAGTAATTTAGGGGGGCCCTTCTTAGTTTCTCTAATGGCCTAAATACTGGATCTATATGTTATAGTTAGCCGGACAACTGCTGTGTATAGTAGGCGTAACCTCTGGAAGCATAGACCCTATATAGAATTAACAATCCTAGATAATATAATATACTATACTTAGCCCTTATAGGCCGCTTATACCATATATACGCTCTACCGGAGCTTACTGTCTACCCATACTTCTAATACCCTTAGGCCCTAAACTGGTTAACCCCTAAAGCCTTAGATATAGATTATATGCTAAAGATCTATAAATTGGTTGCGTTTTCTTATAAAATGGATTAGCTAGTATTTCTCTAGTAAGAATTGGACTCTATATCGTCTTGCCTATTTTATATAGGTATTATAAGCTTTCTCTAGTGTTCTGCAGTTCTCTACGGCTATTAGCCCGTATATAATTAGGTTTGTGTTGTTAATAAAGCCTATTTTCTAGGTCGCCCCTTCCTTAAAGGTGTTAAGTAAGTTGCTTATAAAGAAAAGAAAGAGTATAGGCAAAAGAGGTAATCCTTATAGTATACCTATTATAACTATAATAGGGGGGCTCTAGTATCTGCTAAAGACTAGTAATATTTCTTTCTGGCCTATAAACCCTTAAATAAATTATATAATCTATTTTGGGAAGCCCTTTACCCTAAGGATATATAGGAGGCGCTTATAGGGTATATTATTATAGGCGCCACTAATGTCTAGGCTAAGTATTAATACTATAAAGTCCTTGCGTATAGCCTATACAGTTTTAATAGTAGCAGCGAGTAGTGTAAGTGCTAATAGTGTTAAGTGATTCTTTCTTGCCCCTATTTAGCTTTGTAGTAGTAGGGCGTGTTTCTCTACCATATCTATTATATGGTCCGCTATAACCTTTTTTAAGATCTTGCTTAGGGTGTTTTCTAAGGCAATAGGGTGGTAGCTTTCTAGGATTAAGTAGTCTGCTTTACCTTCTTTTTATAAGATAACCGTTGTTATAGATCTTCTAAGTTATAGGTACTCTGGCTACATCTACAAGCTAAGGTGCTATAAGTGGACTATAGGTCTTTAAGGCTTTGTTTAGGATCCTATCTGGTCCTAATACTATATTATTTAAGAGGCGACTAATAGTTCTAGCCATTTCTTTAGTTGTTATATCGCTGTTAACCCTTAGGCGAGTTACTGGTATTTTGCTAGTAATATTACTAAGGTCTACTAGAGCTAGTTAAGGGAAAAATCTTTTTATAAGGATCTTTGCCTTCTTATTATTGTTGCTTATAGCCTGTAGTTCGCCTGCTCTTTATAGGGGTAGTAGGTATAGGTCTTCTGCTAGGCGTCCCGCCTTTTTCTTTACCTATCTTGCTATAGTCTAAAGGCCCTTGTTGTAGGGGATACTTAGGTTAGTAGTGTATTTATTTATAAACCGTCTCTAGTTATTTCTTGCTTCTTTTTTTAGGGTATTCTTTAGCTGGTTTCTTGTGTCTTTGTATTATCTCTTATCTTTAGGGTTATAGCTACTTATATATTTCCTTCTTACTTATTATTGGCTAGCTATAAGAACCGCGTATTATGCGGACTATACGTATTACGCATAGGGGCCCGGTTTTAAGACTAGGCAATGCTCTTCTAGCCTATTTTTAATTGCTGCCTGGATTCTTTCTAGTCTTTAGTTAATTTCCTTAGGGGTAGCTAATAAGCCTCGCTTATTTAGTATTAGGTGGATTTCTTCTAGGTCTTAAAGTTGTTATTTAACTATATTAAGGAAACTGTCTGTCTTAAGCTTTCTTATTGCGTATCTTTTACTATTTGGTTGCGCCTTAATATCCAAATCTAGCTATATCTAGATGGGGATATAGTCTAAGGTAAGTACCCATTCTTCTTTAGGGATGCACCTTTTAAGTCTCTGGTATAGGCCATTATCTATAAATATAAGGTTAATTGTACTTCTGGCGGTGCCTTATTACTATATAATTGCTCCTAGGGGAGTAGCTAGCTTAAGGCCCTAAATATCTATAGCTCTTAGTAGGCACTCTACCTATTGTTTAGTAGCAACATAGATACCCCCCTACTATAGGTAGTAGAGGTTTATATCTTCTAGTAGAATAGACTCTATACCTTTAGTTTCTAGTAAGCTTATTACCAATATAATATTCTCTATTTATGGGACCCCTTCGACCCTAGGGTTATATACATTAATAATTTATACCGGTCCCCTATATGTCTAGATTATTATAACTATAATATCTAGGTTAACTGCTTGCTATAACTATAAGGATAGTCTAACAGCCTTACTAATTATAAAGCACACACGTATAGCTGCTTTTAGTTTGTATAGGAGCTAGAATCCTTAGGGGCAGTATATTAATTATATGTAGGTATTATAATACGGCTCTTATATAGCAAGGATATAGTGTTTCTCTAGGTCTAGACTATCTAGTAGGGGCCTTATAAGGCGGTGGTTTGTATTGCCGCAGTTATACTATATAATGGATAGGTGGCGGACCCCTAGCAAGAGTTATTTAACTCTCCTTTATTCTTTACTTCCTCTATTTTTACTTTCTCTAGGATTTTTAGAACTTCTATCTTTTATATCTACACCCTAGTTGCTACTTATTTTATATAGGGCTTTCTATTCCTATGTCTTGTGTTCCTACTAGCGCTTTTATATCCAAATCTATTGTCGTCTCTAGTTCTTCCCCTGGTCTTACTAGTTGGCTTTATGCCCTTTATAGGTTGGCTGTAAATGTTAGATTTGCTATATTTAGTCTAATTCTTAATTATCCTAGTCTTAAGCTTACTATAGCTGTCTATAGGGGTCTTCCTATAGGGCGTCCTCTCCCTTATGTCCCCTATAACCCTTATGTCCCTGTTTGGTCTAGTAATATCGCGCAGCGTTACTTCTGGCCTATTAAGGCTTGGGATAGCTGGCCCAGCCCCCTAGTATTAAAGGTAGGGAATACTAGGAAGGCACCTATATCCCCCTAGCTTATTGCCTGTTATTTCTATTTATATAACCTAGCGTATAGTTATTCCTATAGCTGTTAAGCCCTTACCTTCCGTCTCCTGTATTTAATACAGTCTACTCTCTCCCACGCCTTATATATGCTTTGGTAACAGTTTGCGCATTTTATTTAGTCTTAATTTAAGTAGTGTCTTATATTATAGGGGCCTGCATAGTGGCTGCAGTACACCTATACTATGTATATGGATTGGGTGTGTCCCTATTATATATAGCAATAGCATCGTTCTAGGTGTAGTTTGTAGTTATAAAGCCTTATGTTATATATAAGGCCATTTATAATTATTTCTTTTTAGATAAGGAGTTTTTACATTCCTAGTATATATATACTAACGATAAGGGAGCTATACGTTTAACCAGCGTCTCCCTAGCAAGTCTTTGGCGACTTTTATATCCTCTTATTGTTCTTATTATATACTTAAATTACATGTTCCTGTTAAAGCTATTAGATTTAGGTAATCTCAAGTCCTAGTATAAGGCGTTCTATATATTTTACTATCTCCTATATAGTTGCTGTGTTATTTGCCTAGCGTCCCTTTTCTACCCTAAGGCTTATGGGAACCGCTAGGACTTTAACTAGGTAGTCTTTACGGAGTACTTTTATGCTAATATATTCTCCTAGCCTGTCCCCTGCCCTTATAGCTTATTCCTTTACCTGTTAGTCCTTTAGGGTAACTCTAATATCTCCGCTCCTTAGGTGTTAGACTGTAATAGCGTTATAGACTTCCTTATAAATCTTTATAAGGACTTCTATTTCTAATTATCCCCTAAGCCCCTCTGCTTTTTCTATATTTAGTTATATTATAATTATATGCCCAGTTATTATCTTAAAGGGGTTAGGTTCCCTATACTATAGAAGCGTAGCTATAGCGGCCCAAGTATGGTTTGCCAGTAAGAAGGGGTTTTGTTTATTTTTAATTTTACTTAGCCGTTAGAGGATTTAATTAAGGGATTGCTAGAGGGGCGCCTAAGGGACACTAGACTGGTGGAGCTATTCTACTAGCTATATTAGTTTGTTATAGCTAACGGTTACTCCCCTATAATTGTAGATACTAGACACGTCCAATAGGCTTTGTATTTTATTAGATGCCTTCTTAATAGAGGTATTTCCGCTTTATAGTATAGTATTCGCCCGTTCTTATTATGGAGGGCTATTGCTGGGCGTGGTTCTAGCGGTCGCGCGCAAGTATAAACCACCGTCGTTTAACGTGTGCCTCCCCTATAATGCAGGCATCTTAGGGGGATTCTCTAGGTGTTTTTCGGGGTTCTTTTTGGTTGGTTTTGGTCTTTTTAGGCTAGGTGCAGCAAGAGCTCCTTAATACTATACAATTGGGTTCCCTTCCTCGCTATTACAAAATTGCGCTACTAGGTAAAAATTAGATATAATCTTTTCTAAAACGCCAGGAAGAGCTTTGGACTTGCTATATACAATTAATTCAATAGGCGCCCCCTAATAACTCTATAGTAGTAGAGCAAAGTTTGCGATACTAGCGCGTCTGTAGGCTTGTTACGGCAGCAGTGGTTCCTAAGGAGGTTAAAAAGTAAGGTAGTAGAGCACTATAGGTGACTTATAGGCGCCTTGTAGGCGAGTCCTAAAAGGCGGGGAGACGGATTACGGGGTTTTCTCAAAAGAGTTTTCTCCCCACATATATATAAGGAGTAGTCCGCGTGGGCCCAATAGGGATCCGAATCGGACGTTAAGCAATGAATAATAATAATATATAATTAATTAGCCTAAAACGCGCTATCGCCAGTAATAATCCTACTCTAGTTAAGAGGTTCTTTGCCAACTACTCTAGGGCTAAAGCCTAGTATAATATTAATAACGCTAACATATGGAATATAGATGAAACTGGCTATGCTATAGGCTTCGCTTACAGCGCTAAAGTAGTCATATTAAGAGGCAATATTATTAATTTTAAGACAATTAACGGCTCTAGGGAGTAGGTCTCGCAGATTGATTTAATTAGTATATATAAGCAGATAATTCCACCGTTTATTATCTTTAAAGGACGCTAATATATAGAGTTGCTATGGCAGGAAGCTAAGAAGGCTATAGGGGAGTGTACAATTACAATAAGTGAAAATGGATGGTCAAATTAAGAGCTTAGCGTGTAATGGCTAGAGCACTTTAAGCGCTATACCCAACAAACTAAGGCATAGAAGAGGGCAGCTAAAGACAGAACTAACAGTAAATACAATGGCTATTAACTCCTAATTATGGACGGCCATAGTAGTTATATTAATATTAAGTTTGTTAAGTTCTACTGGTTAAAGAAGATTATACCAATCTACCTCCCTCCGCATTTAACCCACCTCCTATAGCCATTAGATTTAGTTATATTTTCAGTTTTTAAGCGCCTATATTTATCTAAAGTTAATTGTTAGTATTACTTCCGGTAATACGTAATACTATTGCAATAGTATGGGTGGTAACTGATTTTAATTAATGCTTATTAATTCTCCTATTCTATAGGTGGAATTTGGTGGATTTCCTAAGCTCGCTTAGCTTATATAATCGCGTGCAACTGCATTGCGAAACCTTATTCAGACACTAGGGGCATTTAGTTTTATAACGGTGCTTAAGCGCGCCGCCTGCCAAATTCTGCTAGATTCCATCAAGTTCTGCTAAATTCTGCTATATTCCACTAAATTCTGCCAAATGGCTAAAGTAACCAATCACGATTTTCCATACCCGGTATGGAAAATCGCCATTGGCTCGCTTAGTACTAGCGCCTTAGCTACTAGCTTAACATCTTTATACTCTCTATTTCTGTTTTTCTATCTTCTCCTCTCTCTACCCACTCGGTGACCTGTAGCTTGATTATATTCATATCAATTAGGTCCTTTAACGCTTAGCAAGGTTTTAATTTTATTATAGCGTTTGCAGGGTTACTGCCTCTATCAATCCATTTAATCTCTACTATTTCTCTTCTCTTGTACAATTGTTATAAACATATTAGGTTAACCATAAGTCGTTTCTCTTATATTATCCCAAGTTTAACTAGGTAGTTATATAGAGATTTTAAATTAGTATAAAGGGTAAGCGGTAGTTATTTAAGTTATAGGATCTTCTTAATAGTTGCTTTAATTGCAGCTCCGGTGTTAAATCCATGGGCCATACCATATAGTTTAGATGCTAAGACGCTTTGTGTAACTCGCTTACATTTAATAGATAACTAATAGAGAATATTAGCCCTATTGTCCTTATTCACAAGTGTAATAACAAAGCCAATCTAAAAAGAGAGGTTATAGTTATTAGCAAAGGACGAGTCCGTAAATATTATTAGTTTAAAAGTGCTTATATTAAGTTATACAAAGCAAAGTCCTTAGGAGGGATTATTAATTTACCATTATAGCCGCTTATTAAGCTGCTTCGCATATTCTTTCTTTAGGTTAATGACTTATGCTATAAAGGAGAGGTTAAAGGCAGCTTCTAGTTAACAGACTATAGCAATATAGGCTCCTCTTACTCTCTAGGCAACGTACTAGTTCTTTAGTATAACTACCTTACGGACTTCCCCTCTGGAGCTGGTTAGGTCTATAGCCTTTATAGTGACCAACTTTAGGTTCTAGCATTAATGTTCCTAGGTAAGGGCTATTAAGTCCTTTTCTTGCCTAATATAGCCTCCGTTAAACTTAATTAGGGTATTTAGCGTAAGCTTCTCTCTCTCCTTTACTAGAAACTTTGCTTCCTAAAGCCTAGCTTCTTTAGCCTCCGTAAAGGTTTTATCAGCAAGAAATAGTATATTATTAGTTTATAGTCCTATAATTCCAAAGCCGTTGCTATTTATATATAACAAGCAGGGGTTATATATTAACTAGTTCATTCATAGCTTATTAAGGTAGTAGTGGTAGTATATATTAAACCAATAGTTGCCGGCTTCTGGGACACCATAGAGTGGTTTAATAACTCTTAGAATTAATCCATTCTTTAGTTTAAGTTCTGGTGGTAGGCATATAAAGAAGTCTCTATTTAGGTGGGTACTAGACTATATGTAAGCTTATAAAATGTCACATAGGTATAAAAAGGCTGGTCTTCTTTTATTTCCTTATAGGGTTGCTATAAGTGCTAGGATAATTCTCTAGCTAACACGTTAAATGGTTGGTAATTGTATTAAGACCAGATCTTTACCATAGTTATTATAGGCTTATATAACTAGTCTAGACTTCTTGAAGGCCTTATCTATTCTAGCGTTCTTAATCTTGTTAATAAACCAGGAGTTAAAGATTCTGACTCCCTTTAGGACGTCTACTATATTAATAAACTTAAAGACGCCTTTCTTAAGTAAACCGTTTATCTCCTTACGTTAAGACTCTATAAATAACAGTAAGGTGCACTTAAGGGTTATAGTATTAGGTTTCGTTGGGCTGTTATTAATAAATATTAATACATCCGCAATATTTTGCTGGGACTTTATCGGCGATCATTATATCCGTTTTGATCTTTAGAGGAGTATAGTAGTTGTTAGTTCCTTAGTTAATTCCTTAGTTAATTCCTTAGTTAATTCCTTAGTTAGTTCCTTAATTAATTCCTTAGTTAGTTCTTTAAATAGCTCCTCCTTTAGTTCCTCATTAGGTTCTTCTAGTTTGGGTTATAGGTATAGCTTTACTATTATAGTCCTAAAGTTAGTAGGTCTACTAGGGAGTTATACCTTATATATTTCTCTGTTAATTCCAAGCAACTTAAATAGGCTAGTCCATCTGCCGCTTTGTCTAGTATTGCCTTTACGCCATATAAGCACGTCTAAGTTAAGGGGGAGGTTGTGGATTATAGTAATAGATGGACCATTTTATTAGTTTAGTGTATTATTAACTTACTTCTTTACCCTAATTCTTACAATCTCCTCCATTACCTTCTTTATAGCTGCCGCTCGCTGTGTAATAGAGGGTGCTGGTAGGTTAAGTTTGCTTATATAAGGGTAGGCACCAAAGATAAAAAGTGTTAGGACTAAGCTATCTAAGCTAGCTGTGTTATTAGCGGCCTTTACCGCCATTTATAAGGCTAGTTCTTTGGTTATTCCTAAGTCCTATAGCTCCTTTGTAATTATCTAGTATACTTAGCATAGTATTAAATAAGCTCTTTCTACCATTCTAATAGACTAGTGAGCTTCCACTAGGACGCTCTTAGTTAATATGGCTATTGCCATAGCATGCTATTAAAACTCCTTGCTTGCGAAGTTCTTCCCAGTATTATAGGTAATGTAGTTAGGTAGTCCAATATAGGTATTAATCCAATATAGTTATAGAATATCCCAGGTATATTTTATAGAGATATTACATAGCTATCTTGCAGCTTAAAATCTAGTAGCTTCATTAATTATATAGAGAATAGGACTCCCGTTAATATACATAATATTAACAAAAATAAAATGGTTAAAATCGGAATCTTAGTCTTCTTATAGTGTGAATTTAAACCGTCTGGGAGACTTGCCGTATTTCTAGTAGTAAGAACAGTACTTAGTGAGGTAGTTAATGGCCTACTTATTAATATTATTATAGCTAGAGCGTTTTAGTACCTTATATAGCTTATCTACCAATAGATGTTCAAAGCAACGGTAGAGTTGGCGGAGTTTAGTAGTAGTTAAGTAGTAAGGGTTTTAATCAAACAAGTAGGTTATAAATAACTGCAGTAACTCTTCCTATAATAGGAAGGGGTAACCAAATCGGCAAACCACTGGCACCGATTTTATTGGGGTGACTAGGACGTTCTTAAGGTTATTATAATAGACCTTTAGTATGTCCATATCTGCGAGGTATAGTAGAAAGGGTATATCGGCCTTTATAATATAAAACTCAACGTTGCCAACTGGTGTATTGACTATAACGGAGCTAATAGAAGAGGTAGAACTAATACTAAACTAGACGTTAATAGCGCCAGCCTTTAAGGTATTAATAACGGTATTATAGGTCTTTCTATATATAAGGTATTGTCCATAACCTACTATTAATCTCTTTAAAGCTCCAGGTTTAATCATTACTCCATAGAACTTGTTGGATGTATACCAGCTAGTAGCAACATAGGCAAATAGGTCTGGGTTATTATAGTAAGCAATTAAATTAGTGCCGGTAATTATATAGGTAAAGGATCGGTTTGCTAAGTTAGTCACAGTATTAATAGCTCCTTTATACTGTATCGTTCCAAAAGAGGTAAGGAACAGTTCAGTCTGTTCTTAGGTTAGAGATACTATCAGTAACTTAATATTAATTATAAGAGCTTCTATTGCCTTATTAATAGATTCTAAGTTAAGTTTATTACCATTATTATCTATTCCTTCATACTTAGTAATGTACTATTAGGCATGTCTATTAAAGCGGCGGTTAAATCTATCCTTAAACTTCTTCTTTAATTTATTACGTTCTTCTCTAAAGTATTTGGATAACTAATAACCTTCTTTATTATAGACAAAGCAGCGCTTCTTTAGTAATGCATATCAGCTAGATAAGGATGATTGTGTTCTATAAGGTAATTAAGGGTATTGTCTATGGTAGCGGCAGTTAGTAAAGAAGGCTTAAGGGTTCTCACTATTTAACTTTTTAAATATTGTAATAGAGGATTATAAGTTATTAATTAGGCTAGTTAAGCTATTAGAAGGTTTAAAGCAGGCATATTAATACACTGGTAACTCCTAGCAGGCGTTAATAAGCTTATTGTAAAGGAACTTGTCTATATATAAATCTGGGTTAAAACCATACTAGAGGTATCTTAGTTCTTTAATAAGTAACTATAGGTAGTCTAAGGTTAATTTTCTAGTATTCTCGCTCTTACCTATTATAGACTTTAGAGTTGTTGAATTCTATTATTCTAATATACCGCGTCTGTATTTAGGTCCCTTAAAGTAATTATATATGGCGTCGCAGATTTGGTTAAACGAAAGGGTTAGGGTAACGTTTTTAAGGTTAGTATAGTAGTGGTTAAGTGCTAGACTGTGTAGCATTATAGGGTAGGCTTTAACCTTAGCTTCTTAGGGAACATCGGCTCTGCTATAGAGGTTGTAAAAGATGGTAAGTTTAAAGTTAAAGTTGTTATCTTCTCCGCTATACTTATTGTCTTCCGTGTATATCTTCGTGAGGTTTGTTAACTCCTTGCTAAAACCCTAGTTTTAACTCTATCCCCTAGGTGGTTCTAGTTGTAGGGTTAAGTTAATATAATTAGGTTCCTGTTATAGGGGTGGTATAGGGGTAGGTTAGGGTGTAGTAGGTAGTATTATAAGTAGGGTAGGGTTTATAGCTAGTAAGATTAAGATTGGGGTTTCAATAGTACTAGTGCTAGCGAAGTTATTCTTAAGGAGGTAGTTAATTTGTCCTAAGGTAAACTTTCCTCTAGTTACTATATGCTCCTTAATCTCAGGCTTGGTCTATTCTATAGGGTCTTCTTCTCGCAAGGTGTTAAATAGTAATTTAGGGACTATAGCATTCCTATACTTCCTTATCCATACGCCATTAGTCCGTAGAAATGTTCGGAGCTTTTAAATACCAATTTAGTTGCAATCCTTAAAGATTTATATTATAAAGTTTTAGAAATCTTTCTTATAGACCTCCCATAGTTTATTGTCCTTAAGGTCGTACGCTTTGTATTCTAGGATCTTAAACTTCACAAATTTATTAATATCCTTTGTAGTGGTTTCGTTGGACTATAAGTTAATACCTTTAGGCCATTTCTCCTGTCCTACGTTAACTTGTGCCCTAATGTCTAACATGTTAATTCTTGTCTCGTAACTCCTATTAAGTTTAATTTTAGGTTCTAAATAAAAAAACGCGTAATAGACGCGAACCAAGGGCCTATTAAAAGGGTTGGTTCCTTAAGTACCTAACGCATTTAAAATGCGTAATAGACGCGAACTAAGGGCCTATTAGATAGGGGTTAACTTTTTAAGTATATATTAACTAATACTCCTTAACGTAATCTAGGTAGTATAAAATGCGTAATAGACGCGAACTAAGGGCCTATTAAAAGGGGTTGGTTCCTTAAATACCTAAGGGCTGTATATAAAAAATTAAGGGCCTATTAGATAGGGGTTAACTTTTCAAATACACGTTAACTAATGCTTCTTAGCAGGCGAGATTAGTAGAGGCCTTTAGCAGGGACTAATCGAGCTCGTCTCTCTTTATAGATAATACGTCTCCTGATCTGTAATTACTGATTAGTGTTGGTATCACTTCCGGTAATACGTAATGCTATTGCAATAGTATAGATGGTAACTGATTTTGATTGATGCTTATTAATTCTCCTATTCTATAGGTGGAATTTGGTGGATTTCCTGAGCTCGCTTAGCTTACGTGATTGCGTGCAACTGCATTGCGAAACCTTGTTCAGACATTAATAAATTTACGGCTTGCGGTATTACTGGTATTAATAGAGGCTACTTTCTACGTATACTTGGTGAAATTCGGCTGCAAGTATATACTTTAGAGTTAATTAGGAGCGCATTTAAGGCTATAGGCCTCCTTCTATTTAACCCAAATTGAGCCCTTACGCGCTACTCCAAACGGCCTATATCTATTAAGCTATCTACACCTTCACCTTACTATATAGAGGCGATGATCCTCTCCTCCCCTATGCATCCTTCCCTGCTAGATAATAAGCACGCTTAAGCTTAGTATATATATATAATCCTTTATCCAGAAACTACGCTAGAGGTAATAGAGGCAGTTGTCTTAAAGTTAATGCAATACCTATAGTCTTTAGAGGAAGGCCTTAAGCTTATACAAGTTAAAAATAACGATCTTCGGCAACATACTAAGGAGAGAAAGGCTAAGAAGAAGCGTAAACGGAACGTGCTCTCTACTAAATTAGTTCTTACTTTAGAAGCAATAAAGGAGCTTGCCGCTGCCAAAGAGGCCGCTTAGAAGGCTAAAGAGCAGGGCTAGCTTACTAGGAAACAGCTTAGGAAAGATTGTTAGGTGGTAGTAGAGCTTGCTAAGGAGCAAGTTAAGGCTAGAAAGGTAGTCTAGAAAAGGGTTGCTAATATAAAGGAGCTGGCTAAGGTTCACCGTAGAGAGGTAAGGGAGGCAGGAAAGGTGGCTAAGAAGGCGTAGAAGGACTCCGTTACCGCCGCCAATATAGCTTGTAGAAAGCATACTAAAGAAGCTTAATTAGCAGCTAATATAGTAGCCAATTATGCAATATTGAAATAATTAACTGCAGATAAGCTCTAGAAGCGGGCGGAAGAGTTATCTGCTGCTGCCGCTACGGCTGCGGCTCTTATTAAGCAACTTTAGGAGGCCGCTAAGAAGGTAGTAGAAGAAGCTGCTCTACCAGAGGGCCTATAGGAAGGGCAGGAGGATGATAATATAAGCAATTTAAGCAACAAAGAGTCCTTAGATAAGGAAGCTGAGTTAATTAGCAATATTTGGGAGCCAACTCGGTGGTTAATTAAACCCTAAAACATTAAAAATCAACTTTATATAGACTCTATTATATATATTTATGGCTTTAAGACTTTTTACCAATGATGCGATGACTTATAATGGCTTTTACTAGTTATTTACCACCAAATCAGCATTTTGGCGAATTTTGATTTTCAAATCGGTTATAACTAGGGTAGCGGTCAAAACCCCGTTAACTACGTTACCCGCTCTAGTAGGGACGGCGGCCGACCCGCTCCGGCCACACCTTGTGTTACCTCAGCAAGCTCGGACCATAGAATCAATTAGCGGACATACGTATATCCGCAAGCGGATTTCGCTAACCTTTTTTGTCAAACAGTTGATTCTATGGTATGCTTCGTCCTCCGCCATTTGAATCGGTTTGCGGATTGTCGAAAAGAGTCGTCCCTCATCTTTCTGTTTCCAGTGTCATATGAGTTGGGGGTTGGGAACCCTAGCTCCATCCGTACAGTCGGTAACGAGCAGATGAGCGACTGGCAAAAGAGTGATTGGTCATGTCGAATGCATTTTCGGAATAGGCAGGTCAATTTGCCAAAATTGTATAGTGCAAATTCAACCGGACGATAGGTAGTTCCAGAATCAAGCCAACATATTCCTCCGCACGCCAGTTTTACATACCACGTGTCTGTAATACAGGTCAGCCGTTCCTGTCATCACCAGCGTGTAAAGCATTGCCATAGGCCGCTATAGACGTTCTGCATAGCTTTCTAGATATACGGCCTCGTTTTGCCAAAGTGTTTATGTTTCTTTAACGTAGTGGGTACCAGGTAAAACTTGCGCTCCTCGCCGCTCGCCCGCAAGCGCTGTGCCCCATGGACTAAATCTGGTCACCTGTTTTGATTTGCTGTAGTTTGCATATCGGTCGGATCGCTGAAGGCCACACCCGCTAGTAATGCCGGGAAGAAGATCTGGTAATACCAACAATCCGCCTTTAGAAACCAAGCCATGTCCCTGCCATCAGTTCTTGTAGCCTTTAGGATCATGATGAACTACCGCAGCATCCGTACCGGATTCGTTTTTATACCTAGTCTAAAGACAAGGCTCTCCACGTCTAGAGTAGAATTCACGAGTTATGACAGAGTGTAGGAGGTATGGAGGTTATAAAGCTGTCGAGTAGTTTCGAGTAAATATAGTACGGAACTTGGAAGGAGAAGGACCGTTTTCGTGAGTTCGTTTTGTATTCGTCGCCGGGGAAGGTGGAATCCGCAACGAGGTTTTTATAGTTTCGCTCCTAGTCTTGTGAGCAGAGAAGGAAATTAGAAGTTGTGATATAAGACAAGGTAGGTAGCAAAGTACAGTACAGTTTGAATATTCTTCCGTGTTTGGATGGAGCGCGGTGCGACGGTAAATACCAGGCCAATTGATGATTTTCCGGAACAGAGATGCAGAGATGTTTTGCCGGGAGCTCTCGCCCTACTGAAATATGTCTTCTGTCAAGACTGGCCTGTAGCTAGTCGTTTGAGAGAGTTAATAGATGTGATTGCTCTTGATAATGCTGAGCTAAAGAAGCACACAGGTTGAGCCAATGGCGGTGGCAAAATTTCCAGCATGACGGTGAAGGGTAATGACACACTAATATAGCCATGATGAGTGAAGGATTCGCGGATGGAGACGTGACGGCGATTTGACTTGCTAATGAGCGCCAAGCAAAGGCTACCTCAAATTCGCAAGGCACGGCTAAGGCTATCAGAATCCTCTACAATCTTATTGGCCACGTGATTCTGCCGTATATGCAGCTCTAGGATGGATAGTAAAGTCTGCACTAAACTGATCCTATACCAAGGCATTGTTGCCTAGCACACAAAGCACACTGCCACTGAGCTCCGTCGTTCCATGCCCCTGCTGTGAAGATTTCTAGTTCCAGGCATATCTTTCCCAAAACACCTCCTTAAATCTTCTGTCTTTTTCCGTCCCTCTCATCTTTCTATTAATTCTCATCTGAATTTCCAAATAAATAACATTTCAACCATGAAGCCAGTCAAAGAAAACCCCGGGCAGTCCTCTCACCACCCGCGCAACGTTCCAGAAATGGTTAAGCACGAGCTGCGCGACAAGTACTACAAGCAGCAGAACCGCAAAGTCAAAGCCTCATCAACTCTCGATCCCTCCGTCGGCCTCTACCTCGATGAATTCGTCGCTTCCTCCGAGTACCTGAAATCCTCTACCCGCATCCTCGCCCTCTTTAGCGCCGGCCCGTCCGCAAACTGAATCCATCCACGGCTTGCTCTTCGACGTGCGATGCTCCGACCCAACCTGCGACTATCGAGAAATCAACTTCACCGACCCCATCGTGCCCGCGCTCCAATTGCCCGACGACGTCCAGGGTCCAATCGACTTCATGCTCGTAATCGGGACCCAGGCCAGCGTCTACCCGGCAGCCGGGTATATCCACGTTGCGCGGCTGTGGACATGGAGCGGCACGAGGACGACATCGGGCGGGAGCGGGAAAGGGTACCTGAACTGCTGAAGGCGGTAATTGGGAAGACTCCCGAGGCGAAGCAGGGGAATTGACGGGATCTATTGACGGGATCTAATAACGGGATCTGTTCTGCATTCTTTGATCTGTGGGGAGGGGGGCCGTTCACGCAGAGACAAGAAAAAAAAGTTAGCAGCACGCAGGCAAGGAGGGCAGGCATCAAGCATCCTCCACCACTCATAGCCCCACTAAGCTCGTCTCAGCCCAAAAAGTAAAAGCACGCTACTGCATCGCAAACATCGCAAGCAACAAAACCTAACTCTATAAAAACCTCACCGTGTGGCATGACCAACCCCTTCCTGCTTCCTCCCCGATTTCGCAGTTGGTTTCTGAAGCGCGCGCGCCTCCTCTCTGCACGTCCTAACCGCTCGTACCCACTCACACCCCAGCCCCGCACCACTGCAATCATGCAGCGACACGTGCAACCCGCCCCCGTGCAACAGCAAAACTCGCAATCTGAACCTGCACCTGCACCTGTCTTAAAATCAACAAAAACTCCTCCTCCACCCATGGCTGAAGTCCCAGATACCTACCGCGGCCGGCTCTCCCAGTTTCGGATCCTTGAAGAATCCAGACACGCCTTGATAGAAGTGCGGTCCCCCCGCCGTCATGAACAGCTTCTTTTTTTTTGCTTTGCACTCGCCCTGCTCTGCCTCACTAACACTAACACGTTTACCCTGCTAGGAACTCCTCGATAAACTAGAAAATGCAGAAGCGAAGCTCCAGCAGACAGAACTCGATCTCCAGAGCGAGCAGAATGTCCGGAGACGGTTGCAGTCCGAGATGGTAGAGTCCAAGGACCGGGAAACCGCTCTAGCAGAGAAAGCTGTAAAAAATCCACCGCCGTCAGGCTGATCCAAGCCTAAAAGAAAACTTCACTCATGTCTAGCAGGGCCGACGACCGTACGCCGTGGTGCTGATCGACGCCGACAACGATGGCTTCATTGTACGCCCTTCCCCGGCCTGAAATACGCCCACTAGAACCCAACTAACCCGTGTCACGCAAAACAGTTTTTGGACAGGTTCATAACGAAAGGCACCAAGGGTGGCGAGGCTGCCGCCGACGAGTTCCTGGCCCGCTCCCGCGAGTATCTTCGCAACGTCCACGACGATGCCGAGAAGCTCGACCTGATCGTCCGCATCTACGCCAACCTGGAAGGCATGGCGAATCTCCTCGTCCGCGAGGGGAAGGTCAGGAATCTAGGACAGCTACGAGCTTTCTCAACAGGCTTCAGCAGCCGCGTGCCCTTCTTCGACTTCGTAGACGTCGGAGTCGGAAAGGACGGCGGTGCTGCACGCAAAATCCGCGGTAAGGGAATACGACACCCCATATCACTTTCGGCCCTAAACTGTACTTGGTACACGGCGCTAACCCCAACCAGAGAACCTCCACTTCCACGCCCAGTCCTACCAGTGCGCCCACATTCTCCTCGGTGCCTCCCCCGACACCGCCTCCGTCTCGCTCCTCGAGCAACTCCCCGGCGACCGCCTCACCCTCATCGACTCGATCCCGCTCTCCCAAAACGTCAAAGCTCTCGGCCTGAAGGCCATGAGATTCTCGACTTTGTTCCCTCCGCCTCCGAAAGCCATCCCTACATCACGCACCGGCCGGCCTCAGCTCCAGCTAACCTCTTCTCGCGACGATCCCAACACGACCTGGCTCGTCATCCGGCCCGAACGCAGCAAGTCCCAGGGCGCTGGTGAAACTGATAGCGCGCTAAGCATCTCCATCGGACCCGACAACACCGTCAGCTTTCCCAACCAACGCGAGGAGAGGAGGCGGCGGCTCATGAACTGAACTATCGGAGAAAAACGAGAGTAACCCACTAAAAGACGAGGGATACTGTGTGTCGAGGTTTCTAGGCTTCTAGGCCTCGAAGGAAATTGATATGATTCATGCATTGTTTTGGCGCTTCGACACCTTCGGATTGGAAAAAAGATGATAAATGGAGGTTTGGAGCATGCCCGGATTTGCAGTATTTTGATTGACCGGCGTAGCGATAATTAGACGCGTGTGCTTTTTACGTACTTAGTAATTCCTGCCTTTGTTCAAACTCCGAATTGGTTTTATGCTTGCATGATTTCACACTAGTATTACTCACGGTTAGTTTCAGCAATGTTTTGGAAGAACTCCGATAACATAGTTAGCTTGAAGATGTTACAATTTTCATCTCAACGGCTTGAATATCCGAAACAACTCTAACCCACCAAAACCAATTAGGATGACAGCAGACTATCTTGCAAATCGAATGACTTAGCTAGCTCAAAAACAACCTCACATTTCCCGCCTTTCGGAATCAATGCGAAATGATCCGTTATCAACATATCATCATGCGTGCGCTGACTAGCAACTCTGATCGTAAATCTTTCAATCAACCTGGTAATCACAATCTTCATCTCCATCATAGCCATATTTTGACCAAGACAGATCCGTGGGCCTCTTCCCCACACCAACAACGCGTTTTTCATCTCGACAGTTCCACCCAGAGTTGAGATCCAGCGTTCAGGGTCCCAGGTGTCGGCATTTGGGAAGATGGTAGGGTCTCTTTGCGTTGTGAATGCTTGCATGGAAAGAGGCGTCTGCAGAGAGAATTAATTCAAAACAGTAACGAAGGCAAGAGATAGAGGTGATCTCTTTGTGGGGAGTGGGGCTTATAATATCTTACATTTCCGGGAATGAATAGGTTCCCAACCTTTGTCCCTTGCGGAGGTGTAATCCGGGGTAAGCCGCAAGGGACAGCTGGGTACAACCTCAGAGTTTCCATGATCACTGCATGCAGAACTAGTAGGTGTTGCACCGATTGAAAACTCCAACTTTTTTCTCGTCCATCAGAGCCTCGCAATTCGTTACGCAGCCGCTGCTGCCACTTCGGGTTGCAGCATAGCTGATACAATGCGTAAGTTATCGTATTGCCTGTAGTATCAGTAGCTGCAAAGACATCATTGCTGACTTCAATGCTGATTTCTTCATCCGTAAGAGGTGATATAGACTGTGCAGCATCACCGGCAATGAGCTTTGTTAAAAGGTCGTAGCGACCAGATTTGCGTCCATAGAGGGCAATATAGGAGCGTAAGGCATTATCTCCATACTGATATATGTAAAATAATTAGAACAGCCGAGATCACGCGTCAAAGAACCTCACATACCTCGTATAAGTAGTCACCGGCTTTCCAGAATTCTTGAAACTTATGAAGCGGTATCTTGCTGAGAATAAAACACAACCACGGAGCAAGATCCCGTAGTGCGAAAACAAGATGTGCGTTGTCGAGATGGTGAGTATACGCTGGCGGTTTTTCTCCCTTCAACGAGTCAAATGACTTCCCGAGTAAAATTTCACCTAAAACTAATCATCAGCCTCGACAAAAATATCTCAGTATGCTTCCTCCCCTTTATCCCCTGACCTATAAATAGTGCTCCACCTGATTACTTACCAGCAACATCCAAAGCTGTCATCCTCATCCAGTGCAATGCATCAAATGCTTTACCCGCCTTTCTCTCAACCACATCCATTAGAATTCCCACTTGCTCCTGGATGAGCGGCTCGAGCTGCAACAATATATTCTGTGCAAAGATAGGACTGACACGCCGATGGCGCGCGCGATGTTGCTCCGGATCTCGCATCTGAAACAATCCCAGCTTCCCAATCGTGCTGTAAATAGGTGCTTTAATACAGGTCGTTGAGCCACCGTAAATATCTTTAATACAGGCGACGTCGGCCAAGGATATTTCATTAGGAGCGACTTGGACAACCGGACTGAATTGTTTGTGCAAGGAGTGAACCTTTTCGGCACGGTGGCCGGCAAGATCATGCATTAGGAGCCATTTGCTGGTCAATTTGGCGGGAATAGGACCGGGGAGATGGAGATGCCGGATTGGGGAGAAGAGGAAGTTACTAATGCCCTGAAATTATGTTAACGTAGTACAAGGAGCACAATCCTAGCTTCGTTATATTTTCTGCTCCTCTTACCTTCCAGGTGATATACAAAAGTGCAGCTGCTATTCCATAGACCAAATACTCGTCGATTTTATTGAATATCATGGTAGGCGATTATGATTGGACAATCCTGGTCGTGCCCTATATAGTTGTCGCACGTTCCTGCTACCATACCGTTCGTGTTTGACGAAGTTTGTGCGACGTTCAAGTGAGTGGAGATGCGAGAGTATGACGAGGGGAAGGTTAAGTGGGGTAGATAGGCACAAATGGCTAGCATGGTCCATCGCCCTGCATGAGGTTTGCCGCAAGGAATTACAGATAAGGTAAGGGTAACTAAGGCCATGGCATGAATTTCCAGGAGGTTGGACGCGAGATTCCAAATTTGTATCGTCTATCTGGGTCTCCCAGAGTCTTCCAGGATCTTCCGGGGTCTCTGCTTGTTTCGCCTCTATTCAGGGTGAGACACGGCAACGAGCCAAGAGTCTGACAAATTAGGCTTTCGGCCACCTTATTCCGGTGATTGCATTTTCTCTGCGGATACCAAACTTCTTTCGCTTTGATCTTTCTTAAGTCTCCACACCTGGAATTATTGTATGCCTTTGGAGGTTATCGAAAATGAGTTCCAATCGTGCTCTAAGTTCAAAAAACTGGCGTGTAAAACAAGAATCAAAACCTTCGTCTAAAAATGACGTACCCATAGCGTATCAGTCTCAGTCCAGGGACTTGACCAAAAGCGCAAACCATAGGCCACACTTCAAGCAAGAAGCAGCGTTAGAGCAAGAGAGGGCAAATGGACGCAGAATCTATGTTGGCAATATGCCATACATGGCGAAGAAGTCCGATGTAGAAGCGCTATTCACAGAAGCAGGTTACACCATGTAAGTTAGGCGTCATGCTAGGACAGTATTAACGTCCATGATTTTTGGAACCCCTGAAATTTTTCACGTTTTCTCGCATAATATTTTCTATTTTAATCCTAACTCCAACTTTACAGAGATCTCATCGACATTTCAATTGATTCTTTCACCGGTCGAAATCCTTCATATTGTTTCGTTGAACTTCAAAATGAAGAGCTAGCCAACCAAGCCATGCTAGAACTGACAAACAAAGACCTGCTCGGCCGGCCAGTCAAGCTCAAACCTTGTGTTCAGAAACGAGAAAATTGGAAAAAAGATCAGCCAGTTACCTTCTATCGTTGGGCTAAACAAACACCAGAGGGGGTTTACCCAGAACAACCTTTCGAAGGAAATGGAGCACCCGACATCAGCCCGGTAATAGAAAGTCGTCGACTCTATGTTGGTGGACTTCCCAAGCCGCAAAACCAGTATGCGAGCGACACTAAGATCCGCGAATTGTTTAGGGGCTTCAAAATGTAAGTTTGCATTTTCTCCAAGTTTACCTTATCCTTAAGGCCTAAAACTAGCCCCCATTATTTACGTCCGGCTCTAAAATCATCCACCTCTCCTGGAAAAAGACCCAAGTAAATATGGTAACAACTGACATCGTTTTTCACACGTAGCGAAGCTATCAGCAAAGTCATATCTCCGCCTAAGTCAGTCCAATTGAAACCCGGTAATCACTTCTACGCATTTGTAGACCTCCCAAGTTCGGAAGAAGCAGATGCAGCCATAAAGGCTTTAAATGGAAAACTAGCGTTCGGCGGTAGACTGAGAGTTCATAATTCACGCTCTGTTCCCCGGAAAATTGGTGAAAGGGTAGAGTGGCAGGAAGAGGCTCGTTTAAAAGAAGAAACCGGACTTCGTGATTAGCAGCACCTTGGACTATGGCTTGGCTCAAGATGTAGCTAGTCACATATCCGTGCGGCAAAGCCTAACTTGTATGCTTTCTGGAAAAAGCAACTGCATTATTAAATTGAACTGGAACTTATGGTTTGGCTAAGGCGGGCCTTAGATGAATTCAACAGTGCAAGAGATAATATATTCTTGGTGTTTCAAAATTACCTTACGGCACTTTACAAAGGTCTTGTAATTGCCCAAGTACTCTTACTTTATAGCCGTGCAGTCTTGACACAATGTTTGTGCAAAGATCTCTACTCCGTACTCCTGCAGACGTCTCTCTCCACAATCTTCCTCCGAAATGCCCCTCTAGAATCCACGCACGAGAATATTCCTTAAAAACGTGAACGGAACTGTACTATCGGCCCGTCCTTCTTACTTGCAAACCTATCTTCCAACTGATACTCCTGGCTCCTCTGTCTCCCAAGCTCCAAATCCATAGACCCCTCACCGGCCTTGGTCCCCGGCGCAAGTCGTAAATCGAACAGATACAGCACTCTAGCAATCGTCACGGTCAACTCCACATATGCCAGACCTTTCCCAATGCAGCCTCTAGGGCCAACGCTGAAAGGGCAGAAGGCTGAATGCGCGAGAGCTAGGTGGTCGGACACCGGATTCTGCGAAGTCTGGGCGAGCCACCGTTCGGGAACGTAATCGAATGGGCGAGGATAGTATTCCGGGTTGTGATGGATTGCATAATGCGGCACTTCGACTGCCACTCCTTTCGGAAGATGATGGCCATCGATATCAATACCACCCTTTAGAACCTCTCGAGGCAGGGCGCCGGGAACAGGTGGGCTAAGCCGCATGCACTCGTCGATACAGGCTCTTAGGTACGAGCACGCGGTCAGAGAAGGCCCCGAAACGATTTCCTCAACATCCGAGAACGCTTCCCTAATCTCCTTCACAAGCTTCTGCAAAGCTCCCGCATTGTGAGCGAGGTAGAAGAATGTGCCGGCCATTGCTGTAGACGTGGTATCGGATCCCGCAATAATAAGCAAGTTGCTCTCGCCCCAGAGCTCATTATTGCTGAAGCCCTTCCCAGTCTCCGGATCCCGAGCATTCAGCAGATAGTAGAAGAAGTCTTTCCTATCCACATCAAGACCTAGCTTAGTCCTCTCCGCCGCCTGGCTTTTGCTATACTGCATGTATTTCTCCCGGCTCGCCGCGATCTTCCGGAACAGGATCTTGTCCAGATGCCACCGATGGATGGTAAGATGCGTCCCGCACTGCCTTAATTAGCACAACCCCAGCTACATAGCCAGCCCAAACTCACAATAAGGTGTCGGTGCGCCGCATTGCCGACCAGGTCCACCGCAAACCGATTCGTCGGGCCCTCCAACATGCCAAAAGCCTTCCCAAACACCAAGTCACCCATAATGTCAAACACCAGCCAATTACACCAATTCGCCATATTCCACGGCGCGCTCCACCCTTTCGAGTCCTCCTTTTCCTGCCCACTGCCACCCCGCTGGCTAATCATCTGGCACGCGGTCCGGACATTTGCGAGGATGTACTTCTCGAGCGACTTGATGGCAGCGTCAGAAAAAGCGTGAGAAAGCACGCGGCGTTTCCGCGCATGGCTGAGCTTGTCGATGGAGCTGTGGACATTATATGTATTCTTGTTTGCCGGGAAGGCCGAGTAGAAGTCTGCCTTCTTGACGTTCGACTTGTACCCATAGATGGATTTCAGCGCTGTGTTGCTGTTTATCGAGATGTTGTTTGGGCCTATGCGGACGAATTTCCCTGTGGGAGTTTAGCTGAGGCGGAGAGAGAGTTCGTCCAGGACGGTTTCTGACCATATTTTTCATGGCACCGCCAGTATTCAAGGTGACGATCACCTTTCCAGGCATGATAGGCTAGGTAGCAGTCTGTGATTCTTGCGAGGAATGGGCCGGGATATTTGGCGAGTGGGTGGAGGGTTAATCTGTATAGGATAATGGCGAAAACCTGGCAGGTAGGTGATTAGGTGCATAGGACGGGGAAATTGGGCGATGAGGGGCCGAAGGAATGCACTTACATATATGGCAAAGCTCGCTGAAATAACGGATAAAAGAACCAAGGGGGACGTGAGAAGAGTATGAGCAAGACTCAATAAAAATTGCATTTTTACTGGAATCTTAGATGGAACAGCAAATGCCAAAAACCCTCACGCTCTGAAGCTCAGAGCAAGCCAGAGACAAAGGAGCGAATCCCCCAGATATAAGGGCTCTAGACCCCGCACGCAGCGTAAAAAATAAGTGACCTAAGGAAATTCAATTCTCATCCGCGCCTTCCTATTGTTCCATTGAACGCCCTCAGCCCATTTTAAGAGGTCGGCACAACGTCATGATGCTGTGATGTGATAAGGCCGGTTGGGGACGCGCTGTCCAGGCTGGCGTCGGTTAGGTGCGGCTATCAAAGCTCATCACGAAAGCTTTGGAACTATAAGCACTGTCATGGGATCGCCTCAGCTGTGAGATGCGAAACGCGAATGGTATCCGAAATGTGAATCTATCCCAATGACAGACCTGCGAAGGCGATAAGGGCGGTGTATATATGCTTAGTTGTTCACGGCTTACGCTGCGGAGGGATGTACATTTTCCGTCGATTTCCGTGAATATCATCAATGTCTTGACGAAATTCCTTTTTCATGATTGAGGATAGTAGAGTATTCGTTACACTCCAAATCGGTCAACAAGAGTGTTAAAGCCAACCTAGACATCCCCAGGGCTTTTCATCCTTCGACCTCCAGTAAATTAAATAACCGTGTCCATTTCAGCCGTCAAACGCCATCATAATTCCATTCCCAATCCCAATCTAACACATCCAATCATGCACCTCTTCGCATACTCATTTTTCATATTCTCCTCATACTCCCCATCATTATCCGTTACATCCTTAATCCTCTCTCGTTCCTCCATCCTCAATTCTCGCGTTACCAGACGCAGGTAGGTGCACCGTCTCGTTCGTAGGGGCCTGGCCTGGCTGCTGTGATGTGCGGTGGATAGTGGTACCAGAGGGGTTCGAGTGCGTTGACTGAGTGTAGGACGTCGTGCGGCCGTCTACGCTCGAGAAGGAGCTCCTGTATGAAATTGATTGGAAGCTGTATTGCGAGGACATATTGGAGATTTTTTGGTGTTGTGGTGTTTTGGTGTGCTGGTTTTAGCTTTGAATGCTTGTAGCTTTGAGAGGTTTTATGCTTGACATGCTGGAGTGTTGGGTTGAAGTGGCAAGATTGATGTTAGTGTGACGTCATTCAGCGAAATAGGGAAATGCGCCGTATTGTTGCGATTTAGTAGGTAGATCAAGCGTCTTTTTGACGGTGAAATGTCTGGCTGATTGGACAAGGCCTCGTAGCTGCCTAAAGAGAGACCTCCAAGAATGAGGAGATGCATTCGCATCTTAAGTACCATATCACGAATCAGCTGGTGCTGGGACGCTGCTAGGTGGGGTGTCATGAATTAAATGGAATGCTGTTCCCGTCTTGCAGTTACAGAGAAGCTGATGGGTGTTGCAGATGGCGATAGAAAGCAAAGGAAAGCGATGGGCCTGCTGCGGCTCGGAAATCCTCGGATGAACATTCCAGATCAACAAGGACACTCGCTCCTCAACGATACAGTCGCTCTTCGCCCCTCCACAAGGGGTAACCTGAGCGGGCTGCCGCCCTCCCTGCTAGCGCTGGCGTGGGTTTAGGCCAAACAAAGTACAGCTCTTCGTATTACAGTAAAACCTCGTTATACCGTTCAGCTCGGTAGTAGGGGGTTTGAACGTTATGCCGTATGGAAACGTTATATTAGGAGCCTTTCGCACGAAAATATAACTCAATATTGACGCTATTTTGGCGTGCATCGCCACAATCTAGGCCCAATTAGGGGGTCAGGTCCGAGGATCGTCAACCGTAATATTAACGAGTTCAATATTGACTTTGACGGCCGCTTGTAGTTAGATCTTGATGACTAAGGCTCTTAATTTAACGTCGCCGACTTTAAAGCTTTTGAAGCTCTTAAAGCTCCTATACCCCAACGATCACCACCTACTCGCATACACGCCTTGCCTTTATCCAAAGCCTCGCACAATCGCGCCTACCAAGTGCTTACTCTCAAATTACATCTGCGACGCCTTTGAAGCCTAGATCACAATTACGCCGCACCAAAATCCTATCACACCCCTAGGGTGTGCGAAATCGGAGGTCGATGATAAGGAGCAAAAGGAGGTAGTGGGCGCTGCAATGCATCTGCCTTAGTACACCCTCTCAAGGCTCCGTCTATCATAAGGATATTTGTTGGCTATACTATTAATGGCCTTAGTGATGTGATAGAGGCTTCGCGGAAGTCGGAATGCTTCGTAATTAGAGGTTAATAATAAGGAGCAAAAGGAGGTGGTAGGCGCTACAATATATTTGCCTTAGTACACCCTCTTAAGGCTCTGTCTATCGTGAAGATATTCGTTGGCTATACTGTTAACGGCTTTAGTAATGTGATAGAGGCTTTACGGAAGTTAAAATACTTCGTACTCAGTAATTATAAAAAGGTAGAGCTAAAGGCCAGGTAGTCGCGATCGCATTAAGTAGTAATTTAGGAGGAGGTGGTCGCGCATATATAAGTTAAATACACCTTATATTTTATTCCTTATCAATATACCTTCTTCTTAGATTCCTTACGAGCCTCTTATATACCCTAATTGGCAGCTTCCTACTTAGTTATTTACTTTAATTAATACAATCCTTATATATAACAAAGATCCTAAAGCTCCTTAGTCACCTATAGAAGTCGCAACTTCTCCAGCACCAATTGACGAGCTAACGCCTGTGCCTACGCCTGTGCCTTCGCCCCTACCTATATAATATCCACCTGGCTTCTTTATCAATCTTATAAGGGAGGACTCTTTAGTAAGCGACGCCGGCGATCACTATCAGGTTAATTAAGCACTAGCTTAAATAGGGAGCCTATTTAGAGGTGGCGGCGTTAAGCATATTAATCTAAGTACTAAGAAAGAGATCGCGATTTACCTAGGCAATTACTCTCTACTAAGATCTTACTTACTTAGCCCTCCCTCTACTAAACTAGTGTATATTAACCTTACAATTAACAATTTGGAAGCCTTAACTTATTTTTAATTACTCTTCTTCCGGGCTAGCTAATAGGTGTTTAATTAGATCTTAGGGTAAACCAACTACAATATCATCCTCCTTATTAGTAGGATCCTATAAGCCAACTTCCTTACCCAGTTCCCTTCTTTCCCCTTTATACTTCGTAGAAGTAGTAGTAAGCCAGAGAGTACGCCTCCTCAAAGTTATCTAAGTTCGGAAGACAACTCCAAGTCAGTATATACTAAATAAGAGAGTTCTAAGCCTAAGGAGGAGCAGGACGATTACGAGAAGAATCCTAACTATACATTTACCGGAACTATTAATCTTTTCTTTAAGCTACTAGTAACCTAATCCTCCCCTAGGTCACCTCTACGGCTTATTTCTTTTAAAGACACCCTTTATAATATACCTGTAAGCTATATAACCTCTACCAAAGCTCCTACTACACCTATAGTAGGCTTTAGTATACCTAAAATTAAGCAATGTCTCTTACAGGAGCTTTCTTTACCACATCCTAAGAGAGCAAATTAGTTAATATTATAAGCGACACTATAGTAGACCCAACCACTATTAATATAGATGCATATGCCCGCCGAAATTAACAATCTATAATGCTCTTATAGTCGCAATTAAGGGCTTTAACAATGGCGCCTCCTTCTCTACCACCAGAAGCAGCATTGTAAAATGCTCAAAGCTCTTAAGTAAGCTTTACCCTAGAGGCAGGAGCTCAAGCTTCTGCCGCCCCTAGGGGTAAGCCTTTAAGTAATTATAAGAAGCTTATTCTTGCCTAAATCTGTATCAATTTAGGGGAGCAATATAGTGAAGGCCAGACAAAGTTCTTTACCACGGTAATAGGCCAGTTGAGTGCTTAGATAGGTTATAGTTACTCCTCCCAATCTGCCACCTCAAATATAAAGACTATGGAGGCTACTTAACGCGCCTAGCTTTATAAAGTAGGATTAGGGACCGAAATACAAAGTAATAATTAGGCGATTGCGATAGATTAGTAGATTAAAATTGTTAATTAACACAAGGAGAGAGCTGCTTAATATCAAGCTACTACAAATATAATAAGGAAAAAGCACTCCCTATCTACCACCTAACATAATCTACTCCGCTAGAGCTTTAGTAAAAAGCAAGTAGCAGATATAGGCCTTATTAAAAGCCTTCCTAAGTTACAAGAGTAGCCGGTAGACTCTCTTTATTTAGCTAGTAAGCCACTACCTACATATAAGAAGCCTCAGCGCTAGAGGCGTAGTAGGTTTGAAAAGGCAGAGACCCTTACAAGTATTAAAGCTAGTAAGGCATTCGCAACCTATATAGCCTCCCTTTTGGAGCCTAGCAGCAGCTATAGTAGTAGAGGCCTGGAAGGCTTAGAGCCTTTACAGAAAAGGCTTAAAATACTAGAGGATTGTTAGGATCGCCTACTTGGTACAGTAGAGGAGTTGCTTAAGTAAGAAAGGCTCCTACCTCTCCTATACGCCCAACTCTACCGCTAATACAGGATCTGCCTCTACGGAGTATTAAACGGAGTCCTTCCGCTGCCTCTTTTACTACTGCAACTTTAGGGCTTCAAGAGTATTGGTAATAAACTCTATAAGTTGGATTTAAGCTATATACAACCGTAGCGTTAGTAACTTTTTAGGAAGTGTTATAGTAGAGGTATTTTACTAGATTGCTACCAGGGGACTTACTTTTTAATTCTTTCTTCTTTCTAATATTGTAAACTTTAATTCTAGTGGTTTTCTTATACAAAAGATAGTTGCTTATATATTTAAATTAAATTAAGAGAGAAGAGCTTAAGTAACTACAGTTGTATATAATTAGAGTTAACTTTTACCTATTATAAAAATCCAATTAAAGCTAAATATTAACCAAAAGTAATTCATAATTTATGCCACCTTTAGAATATATATATTAGGTATATATTAAGTAGCTCTAACACTTAGAATAGGAAAAAATAAAGGTAGTAGAAAAAAAGTAGAAGATTTCCTATTTCTTATTAGGCAGCCAAAGGTACTCCTAGATCGTTAATAGAGCAATCTAATACCAGCTATTCACTACTATACGTTTCCTTATACATGTATAGCAATTGGTAAGTAGAATTGCAACCTCAAATATAGCCGCAACGGGCTAGAGGCCTTGCTTAAGGCCAACTATATAAGCGTTTAAAGACCAGAGATTTTGCAATAGCCCAAAGAGGTGCTCTACCAACATTTATATACAAGAGAGCTCCTTATTCATATACTGCTTATCAGTAGTAATTAAGGACTTGCCTAGATAAGAGCCGAAGATATATACAAGTAATTTATAGGCTTAATCGCCATATAAAAAGTAAGGATAGCGATCCTTAAAGATCTAGATTATATACGCGTTAGTTTTAATTAAATACGCAGCATTATGCATATGGCTATTTTATTAATTTTACACCAAAAATTAACTACTTATGTATATACGCAATACCGCGCATTATATGCAATCTTTCCATATAATTTCTGGGCAGAACTTACCTTATTAAGTCTTGTTTTAAGGCTAGAGTTGGTAACCATATAGAAGTCATTAACCTTGCCCTTATACGGCCTTTGTAAGGCTACGCATATACCATCTACAGCTATAATAGCTTAGTACTTAAAGCCGTGCTAGTGCTTATGGCCAGAGTAAAACGCTTACTAATTATAATCGGGCCTACAGAAGCCTCTAAAAGTCCCATCTATAAAGCCCCAAATCGCCTCCTCTCCTGCAGTGTAGGGCGCAAGCGCTTAAGTATATTATTAAATGCGATTATATGTAAGCATAGGGTGCCACTATAGATGCTTTTAGAAGCGCTCTACCAGGAAAGCAATTACGTTATTAAATATAAGAGAGAGCTAAGTAGAAGATCGCCTAAAAAACAGCTCCATATCAGCAAGTCGCGTAGGAAAGGTAAGGCGGTAGAGGACTACGCAGAGAGCAGTTACAGGATAAGGGCAATGGCGCTTACAGTAGACACATAAGTAGAGGTCAAAAAGGTCTATAAGAAGCTTAATTTTAGCGTTTAAGAATCTATATATAAAGTAAGTAGGTAGTAAGTAGTAGGTAGGCGGCGTGGTGTTAATATTTACCTAAATTTTAACACAACGCAACCATCATCCATTTTATCTAAATTAAATTCGAATGCTTTATAAGGCAAACTTCTTATATAAGGACGGCGGAAAATAGCAGAATATTATTATCTACGTCGCCCCCGTTAAAGCGCATAATATTGGCCATATAGAAGGACTATTTGGTGGTTGATTATATACATATTAATTGGTGGGGAAGGGTGTTTTAATGATCTTGATATTAGTGGTAGATTCAAAAATCACCTGTTTGCCTTGTTTGATTGCTTACTAAGCCTCCTTTTTGGTTGATGTGGCTCGTCAATCTCTAGCGTCAATTTAGTGCGGAAGGCCCCTATTGCGAGCTCACTTATTAATCGCTGCAAGAGGCTAAATCAACTCTTCTCTCTATCCATAACTACTTAAAGAAGCTCGTGATAGTCGTCTGCTTTACTCGCGCAACTCAACGGCCTCAAATTAATCTCTCTGCCTTTATAAGAGCTGTAATTAGAGTCTCATTACCCTCCTCTTGCTACCCCTTATAGAGCTCAAGGCGCTCTAGTGCATCTAAAGCCTCATCAAGCTTAATAACTTGTGGCTCAACCTTATCATCGCTTTCCTTGTTATCCGGCGCATTATATAAGGGCGTTAAAATTAATCAGTAAAAAAGCGAGCAGCGTCTCTCTGAGGTTTTCCAGGGTTCTTACGGCAGTATACCCGGATCTGCTGCCTCTCACGCTCTAAAATACTATGGTGGCGAAGGCACTCAAGGTCCTTAGACTTCGCCATTATATAGGGTAAGAGGGGTGTTAACTTGATGAATATTAATAGCAGCGGTGCTGGTTTGTAGGCTAAGAGTAAGGGGTTAATACAGAGCGCTAAATTTGCGCCCAGTAGAGATGGAATTTAAACTACCCCTACAATAATCCATGGATATACATTTACTAATTGGTTAAACTATAGATTAATAAAGCAGATGTATACAGTTAACCTCCATTAAGAATTAAGCAATTCCGTTAAAGAATGGTTGTTCCTAATCCTCTGGGGCAATTAACCTTCCATTGGGCGCCCAAATCAGCTCTAAAAATAGGGTTTCCAATACCATAATTGCTCGCGCTATACCGTTCTTGTATGAGAGAGCTTTGAACGTAACGGCGTATCAAATTTAAACGTAAAGCCTTACACGCCTCATAGTAAAATCAACTGTTCCTGGCTATTGACCGGTATACCGTAGATGAACGGTGTACCAAGATAACGTTAAAACGCGGCTTTACTGTATAAATGCATATAGAAGCCACCAGAATAGAAAAATAATATAAAACAACAGGGGGAACAATACTAGCCTATTCTTATCCCTTAACCCGCCACGTTGCGTCCATCTGTTATCGATAAGGATTTAGCCAATTAGATCAATAGGATCAAATTGCCGTGCTCAAGAATACCCGGTGTTCCGCACGGACCATCTACCAGATGGACGCTGGCGGGTTAAGGGATAGAGGACAATGCCTCAATTCACTCAGTAAAAGCAACCCGCCTATCCTTGGAACAGAATGGCATGCTTATAATAAAATAGCCGGCGAATTCCCCTAATTTAAGTCCAATTTAGAATATCTGGAGGCTGTTAAAAGGGAGAATACAACAGAGGTTTCCTACAACAAAGGAGGAAGTTAGGAGGTACGCAGAGGAGGAATGGGAGAAGCTCGAGCCCGATGAATTTAAGAAGTATACTAGCAATATAAGGGAGCGCTGCCTCGCTGTAATTACTGCAGATGGGGTCCAACAAAGTATTAATACTGAATAAGCAATCGTTTCAATGTGGCGATGTGGCAATATAAGCACTAGTAGGAAGCACTAGCAGGGAGGGCGGCTGCCCGCTCAGGTTACCCCCTTGTTCGCTTAAGGTCAAGATGAGCAGCGTAAGGATGTCTGACCTCCTCATGGTACTCCGCCAATGACTATGTCTAATCCTAACGACTACACCGTTGGCTGGATATGCGCCATAAAGACCGAGTACGTTGCTGCGCGAGCTTTTCTCGACGAAAAGCACAACCCTGCAGAATATGTGTCCTCCAACAACAACAATGTTTATACACTGGGCAAAGCTGGCAAACATAATGTTGTCATCGCAGTCTTGCCTGACGGGGAGTACGGCATAGCCGCTGCAGCAAGCGTCGCAAGAGACATGCTGAACAGCTTTCCCAACGTCAGATTTGGTCTGATGGTCGGAATTGGCGGCGGTGCACCAAATCAAAAGCATGATATCCGTCTTGGCGATATCGTTGTTAGCGCTCCTCGCGATGGCAAGGGTGGTGTGCTTCAGTACGACTTTGGTAAAACGATTCAAGACCAGAAATTCAGAACAACAGGGTTCTTGAACCAGCCTCCCATGCTCCTGCGGACAGCTGTGACTGACCTTGCGGCCCAATATGAGGAAGAAGGTCATCAGCTTGAAGATGCCATCAACACCATTCTTGAGAAAATGCCTAGACTACGGAAGAAGTACAAGCGACCGGACCGAATCAGCGACAGGCTATATCAAAGCGGAGTTATCCATGCTCTAGACGATGAATCAGCCTGTGCGGCAGTCTGTGGTGATAATCCATCAAACCTAATATTGCGACCCGAACGGACCGAAGACGAGGATAATCCGGCAATTTATTACGGCCTAATTGCTTCGGCAAACCAACTGATGAAGGACTCTTTAATCCGGGATAAGCTTGCAACAGAAAAGGACGTCTTGTGTTTTGAAATGGAAGCGGCAGGGTTGATGAACCACTTTCCATGTCTTGTTATTCGGGGTATATGCGATTACTCAGACAGCCATAAGAATAAGGAATGGCAAGGGTATGCAGCGATGGCGGCGGCTGCATACGCAAAAGACCTTCTCTGTCGAATCCCACCTAACAGGGTGGGAGCTGAGAAGAAGATTGTCGACATTGTCTTTGGTTAGTCTAAGGGGGTCTACAAATCATCCTGTTAACAGATACTAATTGTTTGTAATCATGGCAGGCGTCCAAGAAGGAGTTAATAAACTTCTCTGTAGCCAAGAAAATCGCGAACATGACACCATTCTTGAGTGGCTCACCCCAATCGACTATGCCCCTCAGCAGAACCACTTCATTAACAGGCGACAGGAAGGAACAGGACAATGGCTGCTGGATTCAAGCGAGTTTCAGGAGTGGCTCAGGCAAGAAAAGTGGACGTTATTCTGCCCTGGCATACCTGGAGCGGGAAAGACCATAATCACGTCTATTATTGTCGAATATTTCCAGACAAAATTTATAAATGATACCGGTATCGGCATCGCGTATATATATTGCAGCTACCAACCGCAGCAAGAGCAAAAACCTGAGGATCTACTCTCGAGCCTCCTAAAGCAGTTGACACAGAAAAGACCAGTAATGCCTCCAGACGTCAAACATTTGTACGAGCATCATAGGACTAACGGAACCCGACCTTTATTTGATGAAATCGTAAAAGTATTACACTCCACCATCAAATTGTTCTCCCGAGTGTTCATCGTCATCGACGCTTTAGATGAATACCACGCTTCAAATAATAAAGGACTAAAGAGGCTGCTATCAGGAGTCTTTAGTCTTCAGCATCAAAGTCGGCTAAATCTTCTTGTAACGTCACGTTTTGTAGCGGAGATCACTTCACAGTTTGAAGGATGCGTATTGAAAGAGATCCAGGCTCAGGAGGATGATGTTCTACGTTATGTCAACGGGCGGATACCTGAGCTTCTACGATCACAGGTTTCGAAACACCCAGATATCCATGATACAATTAGAAGAGGCATAGTGAAAGCTGCCGATGGGATGTATGTCCACTCTTTCTGCAAGCGTATTTGCTAAACTAGATTAACTTGCATTTCAGGTTCCTCCTTGCCCGGCTGCATATGGATTCCCTTACGAGCCAGCCCACGCTAGGGGATATTATACAGGCTTTGAGGAATTTGCCTCAGGGAGTAGAGGGATTGGATGAGACTTACAAGAAAGCGATGGAAAGAATTCAATATCAGGCAGAAGGTTATCGGAAGCTTGCGCAACAAATTCTGTCTTGGGTCACCCATGCTAAAAGATCGCTCTCCACGGCGGAAATACAGCACGCTCTTGCTGTTAGGGCTGGCATGGCGAAGCTGGATGAAGATTTCCTTCCTGAAATAGAAATCCTTGGTTCGGTATGCGCCGGTTTAATCGTGGTGGACAAAAACAGCGACATCCTTCGGTTAGTCCATTACACGACGCAGGAATACTTCGAGCGGACGTCTTCATTTCCAAATGCCGACAGAGAGATCACGGCCACTTGCATTACTTACCTACTATTTGATACTTTCGCTACCGGATTCTGTCCAACGGATGAAGAGTTTGAGGCGCGGCTACAGCTGAATCCGCTTTATGACTATGCGGCGCAAAATTGGGGACACCACGCTCGAGCAGATTCGAGAGAGGCAGAACAGTTAATTCTAAGCTTTCTTAATAACGAGGCTAAGGTTTCCAGCTCAAGTCAGGCAATGATAGTAGATGAAGGCTACTACCATTTCTTCGACTATAGTCAGGACGTGCCAAAGCAGATGACAAGCGTACACCTTGCGGCATATTTTGGTCTGGACGCGATGGTGACCTTACTTAGGAATGGGCATGATCCAGACCTTAAGGATTCTTATAAACGGACGCCGCTGTCGTGGGCGGCAGAGAACGGGCACGTGACAGTGGTGTGGCTGCTGCTCGCGAACCACCGGGTCGACCCTGATTCCAAGTCAAAATCCGGACGGACGCCGCTGTCGTGGGCGGCAGAGAACGGGCATGTGACAGTGGTGCTGCTGTTGCTCGCGAACGACCGAGTCGACCCAGACTCTAAATCTAACGTGGGAGTGACGCCGCTGTCGTGGGCGGCATGGAAAGATCATGGAATGGTGGTGTGGCTGCTGCTCGGAGACGACCGTGTCGACCCGGACTCCAAGTCAGAATCTGGACGAACGCCGCTGTCGTTGGCGGCAGAGAACGGGCACGTGACAGTGGTGCTGCTGTTGCTCGCGAACGACCGAGTCGACCCAGACTCTAAATCTAACGTGGGACGGACGCCGCTGTCGTGGGCGGCAGAGAAGGGGCAAGAGGTGGTGGTGCGGCTCCTGCTCGCAAATGACCGAGTCGACCCGGACTCCAAGTCAAAATCCGGACAGACGCCGTTGTGGTGGGCGGCATGGAAGGGACACGAGGCGGTAGTGCGGCTGCTGCTCGCGAACGACCGAGTCGCCGTAAACTATAAGGACTCGGAGTACGAACGGACGCTGCTGTCGTGGGCGGCAGAGAAGGGGCGCGAGGCGGTGGTGCGGCTGCTGCTCGCGAAGGATGGTGTTGACCCGGACTCCAAAGATAATAATGGACGGACGCCACTATCGTGGACGGCAGAAAACGGGCGCGAATCTGTAACTAGGCTGCTGCTCGTGACGGAAGGAGTCGACCCGGACTCCAAGTCAAAATCCGGACGGACGCCGCTGTCGTATGCGGCAGGGAACGGGCACGAGGCGATCGTCAAGCTGCTGCTCACCAAGGACGGAGTCGACGTGAACTCCAAGGATTCTAAATACGGACAGACGCCGCCGTTGTGGGCAGCCAAGAACGGGCACGAGACGGTGATCAAGCTGTTGCTTGCGAAGGACCGAGTTGACCCAGACTCTAAGGATAATGATGGACAGACGCCACTATCCTGGGCGGCAAAGAAAGGGCACGAGGCGGTAGTGCAGCAGCTGCTCGCGAAGGATGGTGTTGACCCAGACACTAAGGATGAAAATGGCCGGACGTCGCTTTCGTGGGCGGCCCAGAACGGACATAAGGCAGTTGTGAAGCTACTGCTCGCAAATGACAGTGTTGATGTGAACTCTAAGGATAAGTGGAATTATACGCCGCTATTAAGAGCGGCTAAGAACGGGCACGAGGCAGTCGTAAAGCTACTGCTTGCCACTAATAGTGTATGCCCAGACGCTAAGGATAAAAATGGCCGGACACCGCTTTTATGTGCGGCCCAGAACGGACACGAGGTAGTTGTGAAGCTACTGCTCGCGAAAGATGGCGTTAATATAAACTCTAAGGATAAGTGGAATTGCACGCCGCTATTAAGAGCGGCTGAGAACGGGAATGAGGCAGTCGTAAAGCTACTGCTCGCGAAAGACGGCGTTGATGCGAACTCCAAGGACAAGTATAATTGCACGCCGCTATTAAGAGCGGCTAAGAACGGGCATGAGGCAGTTGTGAAGCTACCGCTTGCCACTGACAGTATATGCCCAGACACTAAGGATGAAAATGGCCAGACACCGCTTTCGTGGGCGGCCCAGAACGGACATAAGGCAGTTGTAAAGCTGCTGCTCGCGAAAGACAGCGTTGATATGAACTCTAAGGACAAATGGAATTATACGCCGCTATTAAGAGCGGCTGAGAACGGGCACGAGGCAGTCGTGGGGCTACTGCTCGTGAAAGACGGCGTTGATGTAAACTCTAAGGACAAGTGGAATTATACGCCGCTATTAAGAGCGGCTGAGAACGGGCACGAGGCAGTCGTGAAGCTACTGCTCGCGAAAGACGGCGTTGATGTGAACTCTAAGGACAAGTGGAATTACACGCCGCTATTAAGAGTGGCTGAGAACGGGCACGAGGCAGTCGTGAGGCTACTGCTTGCCACTGATAGTATATGCCCAGACACTAAGGATGAAAATGGCCGGACACCGCTTTCGTGGGCGGCCCAGAACGGACATAAGGCAGTTGTAAAGCTACTGCTCGCGAAAGACAGCGTTGATGTAAACTCTAAGGATGAAAATGGCTGGACACCACTTTTGTGGGCGACCCAGAACGGACATGAGGTAGTTGTGAAGCTACTACTCGCGAAAGATGGCGTTAATATAAACTCTGAGGATAAGTGGAATTGTACGCCGCTATCGTGGGCCGCCGAGAATGGGCATAAGGCCGTCGTGAAGCTGCTGCTCGAGAAGGGCGCTGCCCTGGAGTCTACGGACTCCGACGGCCGGACGCCGTTGTCGAAGGCGGCAGAGAAGGGGCACGAGGCGGTGGTGACGCTGCTTCTTGACAAGGGAGCCGATACCGAGTCAAAGGATTTGCATGGTCGAACACCGGTATCATGGACTGCCATGGGCGGGCACGAGGCCGTTGTCAGGCTACTTCTCGACAAGGGAGCCGACATTGAGTTGAAGGATGAGCAGGGTCGGACGTCACTAAGCTATGCCGCCGAGAGGCATGAGGCAGTCGTGAAACTGCTAAAACCAAAGATATAGTAGCCTTCCATTCATCTCGTCATTGCTCCTTATCTCTTTAATTTCCATTATGGCGTGCCACGAGAAGGGTCCGGGAGGACGTGCTAATTTTCACCTGTGTAAGATATTCAACCATCTTCCAGCCCTTTGATATAGTCGCGTCCCATAAGTTCCGTTGCACAGAGCACAGCTGAAAATGAATGTGCAGCCGGAAGTTGTAACTATTCCCATCCCGGTTCCCCCGCTTCGTGCTACCGTATTACTTCGTCCCATCTGCCCGCCAATTGGCGCATAGTCCCTGCCGCCGCAGATGCATTCAATTTTATTTGCCACAAACGCAACAGTACTATATTTGACATTACAAGCCCACCGAAGCTGACCACAATCAACACTTCGACCAATATATTCCAAGGCGGAGCGCGCAGCGCGATGCCAGCCACTCGTAAATATAGTTTGCCATTTCTGCAATTACGTAGTGGCGTCCACGTGCTGTCACCTGTTGCTCTGGCTCTCGTTCGCCTGCTACTCGGGCCCCGTCGGGTTCTTCGAATGCTGCGCAGCCCCCACCTAGTGGGGGCCTACACCCTCAACACAAAAACACCCTCAATATAAAATTAATCCTATATATACAATCCTACACGTATTTTTACAGCCACAACCTTCCTGCGCACCCAAAATGACGAAACGGAAGGTTAATGCATATACCATTGAAGCTCAGAGGATTGTAGAAATTGTGAAGGAGCTTAAGGCCCTGCCGCACAAGCCCAATTTGAAGCAAGTTTCAGACGATCGGAAATGCGACTACGATAAGCTCTGGAGGGCCTATTAAGGCTATAACAGTAAGTCTACGCGTCGTGCACCTAATAGGCGCTTAGATAATGCAGAGGAGCTTGCCTTAAAGCAATTTCTTAACCATGTGGATAGTATTGGATTTGGAATTTAAAAGGAGATGGTGCGCGATACAGCCAATTCAATTTTGGCCCAAAATTACACTACCCTACACAATAACAACGAACTTCCTCCATAGGTTGGAATATACTGGCCATAATATTATCTGGATAAGTCCTTATACAAGCGTACGAAGGCTAAGCCTATGGAGACTGCCTGGAAAAAGTCACAGAAGCCTACCTATATTAAAGGATAGTTTAATAACTTCTTAGTCTATTGCTAAGAACATGGAATTGTACCAGCTGATTTCTGGAACTTTAATAAGTGCAGTATACGTCTTGGTATTGCAAAGAATCAATTAGTTTGGACAAAGAAAGGATAAGAGGTATTTATTCCTTATTTAAATAGTTAAGAGCTTGTGACTCTAGTGGAAACTATACACTTAATTAGTGATTATATTACTCCAATAATAATTATTTCTGGCCAGAATTTAATGGAGGAATGGTTTATGGACTTGCTAGCTGGCTACAGTAATAATAAATTGGCCCTTAATTATATATACCATTTCTATTACTAAACCAAGGGCTTAATCTAAGGCAGAAATCGGCTCCTCTTAATAGACGGTTACGGCTCTTATAATACGTATAAAGTTATAACATACGCTTAAGGCCATGGAATACACCTATATGGGTTACCCCCTTATACAACGCATTTTCTGCAGCTATTGGATGTGGGTTATTTTTAGCTACTTAAATATCATCATAGCCAGGCTCTTAATACGGCAGCTCGGTATACTGGAAGGGAATTTACAAGAACTAAGTTCCTAGCAGCTATAGGCTAGATCCGTTATAAGACCTTTACCTAGCGTACTATTGTAGGCGCCTAGCAGAAGACTAGAATAGTGTAATAGTGTCAACCTGAATCGGATTTCTTTGCCACCTTGACTCGGTCACCGACCACTTGACTCGGTTTCCGACCCCTTGACTCGGTCTCCGACTCAGTCACTCTTCTTATGTATATATAGAGGCCCTAGAGCCACTTTCAATAGACGGACTTCTCATTCTGAACCTGTGCACGGACTTCCGGTTGACATAACGTCTCCCCCAAATCAGGGCCTCCTAGGGAGGTATATATAAGACGTCAATTATTCGAACAAATAGCAAGCAAATAAGGAACGATTTGGTTAAAACGATCGATTAAATCAAAATCAAAAAGAATTAATTTGGACCACTTAAAGAACCTACGTATCTTGACTTCTAAGCAACCTTCTACTATTGGTTCGCTTAAGTGCACATAATTAAAGTCAAATCTAACTTTCGGATAACTGTCTACCCCACCTAGAGGACTCTATTATCGTTCTTATCAAAATACTCGAATATCCATCATATAGACGTCAGATATACGCAATAGAAGAGGCAGCAAATATTACTAACACAATAGCTCCGTTAGCTATCCCATTCAAGCCGTCCTATACAGCGTTAAAGAACCTACGTTAGAAGATCCACAAACACACTACTACCTTAGTCAACCTTACCTTACCCATTCGACCACAAGACCTCTCCACAGACTCAAACCCTTACCTAGATGGCGCCATAGGCATGCTAAGCGACTCGACAGCTTTCCTATACAATAACGACGCTCCTTGGGCCATAAGAGTAGCGGAGGTCAAAAGAGGTATAGATCAAGTCAATGCCAAGGTTGACGAGGTCAAGACACAGGTTGACGAGGTCAAGATACAGGTTAACGAGGTCAAGACACAGGTTGCTAAAATCAAGACTAAGGTCAACGACGTCAAGTTGCAAGTAATGTCGTTGGAAATGCAAATAAAGGACGTTAGGACAAGCCTTAGTAACCAGACGGAAAGCCTTTGTAACCATACAGCAATTCAACTAAACTCCATACGAAAATGGCTTGATGACTCAATTGAACCTATCTCAGCCCCTATTAAGGATAGACACCACTAGAACTATATCGCGGCTAAAGGCTTTCCTAGCAGAGTTAAAGACTTCTAGAAGCTTGTTTTAGACCCTACTACCCTAACGGACCTTACAAGACATTACTCAGTACGAGACTGGGAACGATGGAAGAGAGCTAGCTCAAGGGATACCAACGTCAGCTACTATACGGAGCTAGAGAATGCAGTTACTACGCAACCCCTTATATGTCTTAGGGCCCTAGCCATAAGGTGGGGCCTATAGTACAGCCTCTTAGAATACCCGGGACAACAGAAAGGCCTAGGAAGACAACAGAAACACAAGGCAGAGACAGATAATGGGTCAAAACAAGTCCGGGCAAGAGAAGACTAGGAAAGCAATTCTACATCACAGGCAGAATTAACCTCGTCACAAGATGTCAACGACTAGGAATCTCAGCAGAGCCAGGTAATATCAGTCCAGATACAGGTACCTAGTAATCAAGAAAGAAGAGAACTTATAGAACGATTAATAGCAGCTACTAAAAAAGAGGATCTAGGAGGTAGCCCTAAGTCTATATATTAGGAGCCTAGTGATTCTCCTAAGCTTCAATGGAGGGTTAGGTCTACTCCTTCGACTAAACGACAGAGAAATCGGATACGTCACAATAGACGATTAATTACTACCTCTGAGACTCATAAACTACGTCAAAGACATGGCTCTAGGGACCGCACCCCTAGGGAAGAGCTTCGTCAACTAGTCTCTAGCCCAGAACCTACTCAACCATTCTCTAGTAAAGAGCTTAAACAATTGGCCCCTAGTCTAGATCCTACTTAACCATTCTCTACACTATAACCTAACCTAACTGACAAGACGTCACGCCGATACGCCTACAACACCAATCCTAACGCTAGTACCGTACTGCTACCTAAACAATCGACAACTTGCTGCTCTACCTGCAGCTAAATAACCCTAGCTGCTTTACCCGCAGCCGACCGACTTCTACTACTCTGCCTATAGCTACCCGATTAACCCTTACTGCTCCGCCTGCAGCGACAATTTAGAACAGATCTATAATGTGGCTTTCTTGACGGGGAGGACAACTACAAAGCCTAAGGGCAGGCTTTTGCGGAGGGGGGGGTAATGTTACGGCACTATTACAGACCCTCGTCAGGGGCTCGCCTGGAGACTTGGCGCCATATATATAGACGTATCCTTTCCTCAACCTTCTTTAACTCCTTAGCTTGATATTCTCGTTAATAGACTACCAATTGTACAGGCTTACGCGTCCCTCTTGCTGTGCTCGTGCCTCGATTGACTAAGTCGCTAACAAAACCCCTCTTTAGCTATCCCCCCTGTTCGATTACCACTATTAGCTTATTTCTAGATTTCGGGACTACTGTATAAATGCCTTATATAGGAAGAATATTGCTTTAAGTTTTAAAGACATAGAGTGAAAGGCAACCTATATACCGAATTTATCCGGACAAAATGGAGGAGGTATATAAAACGCCAAGCGTCTTAGTAAGCGTAAAATATTTACTATACTTACATAATGTCGTATTAATAGTCACGAGACTTGTAAAACAGTATGTTAAATACTATACCTAATTGGGAGAGCGTGGCGTTATTCTAGAAATTTCTATGCACAGCCATATAGCTGCCGTCGCTGCCCCTCGCGCAACGGCTTGCTGGGCAAAGTTGCCACTCAATCCTCCACCATCCACCATAGTAACGTCTATCCTGCCGTGCCGAAAAAACCGGTGTGCCGAAAAATATTTATAGTTTAGGGGTCTTAAATCTCCACCACATAAATATATAAAGCTATAATATGTTTGCTATTATTCTTTAGCTATATTTCTACAAGGGCTTAACTCGTAGTTAGAAAAATACTACAGTTTGGCCATATTGTCGATTGTCCCGTAGAGAGCGTTAAAAGCTGCTCTAGCTATTACCCCCCTGCTCTATTATGCCTATCGGCCTATAGATTTCTTGAACGCCTTAGGACAGTATTGCAGGTTAAGGGAGCTGTTAAAGACTGTGGTAAGAATTGGAACAAGTGATTCTTGTGCAGCCTTATTTTGGGGAAATCTGTATAATACAATGGTATCTATGAAAATGACTGAGTTGTATGGTTAACCCTATAGTTAATTAATCTAAGATGTTGCTAGGAGGAGCAAGAGCCGACTAAGCAGCGTTGATGGGAGTGAATATCCCATGGGATCGTATAGACGAGCAGCGCTTGCTGGCATGGAAGAAAGAGGGCAAGCCTTGGGAGTGGATCTTCCGCAAGTTCCCAGGCAGGACTCCGCAGGCAGTACGCCAGCGCTTAAGCATGGTGAAGCGTAGAGGTAGGTAGGCTTCCTCCCACAGGTGGACAGAGAGCAGCTTAAGCTCTGTGTGCCTACTTGCCCCTGGGCATCTGCTGGGACGAATATCTAATGAGGACCTTGTCCTTCTGTAGGCCAGTCCCAACGGGGAGCACATACGGTCGAGGAAAGCGGCGCTCAAAGCAGGTAAGTAGGATGGTGAGACACTATTAAAGAAATGAAGAGGTTGAAATCGGCAGGAGACGTGAGGCGCAACGTCTACTGCAAACAATTGATGTACTTTATATATTCATTGATGTCCTGGAATCATTTTCTTATACAGTTTCCCGATCCCTTGCAGCGATCAAAATAAACGCCTCGCCCATGCAATTGCCTGTTCCTCTTTCCGGAGACGATCTATCGCTGTGCTGAATGCATCTATCATCTTATCGTATATCATCCTAATACTGCGGTTTGCCCCTCCGGGTTTGGCGTCCCTCCGTTTTGGGTATGGTGCGTGCACGGGCCTACCGCCGCTTTTAAGTTATAAAGGCTTTTGGGAACAAGCTTCGGAAGGAACTCTGCCACTTCCATTCGCTGCGTGGCTTACCAATGCCGCGTACGTCTGTGCAGCGAACTTGTGTATGGCGGTGATAGACATTGACAAAGATGCACAAGAGCGAAGCGAATTAGTCGGACCGGAACGGGGAACACCGACGATTAATTTCCGCCGCTTTCTTGGGGGAACTTCTCCAGTAGACAGACACTGGCCCGCAGACGCCCGACATGGTAGACGAGTAATTGGTCTGCCGGCCACTTGCGCTACTGCACGAGACTATGCGAAGAGGCTTATGCCAAGTGAGATGTCATTATCTTACGAGCTACATAATCAGAGGTTTGCGACGACAATGGATTTTTGGTCCCGCCTGTATAAGGGAAGGCGCGCCTCTTCCCCCACTAAAATTCAACGAGACGATATCATAAAGGATCTCAACGCTATAGGCTACACTGGGCTTTTGACTAAATGAAAACAGTAGTGCTCCGCGAGTTCACTGGGAAGGCTCCTGTCGCCAGTATTCAATACCACGCTATATATGCACTTTGTGTGCAAATACTAATAGAGATGGCTATTTTTAAGTTCAAAGAAGACAGTAGAGATATTATAACAGCAAGTACGGAGGCAGGCTATATTTTTGTCGAGACTCTTCTGGTTACAATTGTAGAGCACTAGAGAGATACACTGAAGTCCAAAATCCTTCCTCGTCTTCTCTCCACCTAGCTCGTCGGGCTATTTTGAAATTGTGCTCTGGGAAACAGATGGCTGATTTCGTATAGAAATTTTAATGGTTTTAATATTACATTAGTATAGATATATTCTTAGAATGAGATAAGACTATAAAATTCCAAAGAATATGTGCACTCTTAGGCATCTTGGCACACCAGCACGTTTAGCTTTAATTGTCACTCGCCTTAGGGCAATCAGATATGCCTGCTCCTTTTGGGTAGCCCATCTCACAATATCTTGGCGACAATTCCATTGATGGCCCAAGCTATTAAGAGTATTTCTCAGATCAAGGCCGCATTCACAAATTTCTTCTTCAGCACCTCCTTCACTGGTTCGAAGCCCTCAGCCTCATCGGCGAGATCGATAAAGGAATTATGGTATTATACAGCTTGGAAGGAAAACTAACCAGGTCGCCGTTAGGACATAACCTCCACCAGAATAAAATCACCATGACACTAGATAGCAGCCCCGCCAAATACAGAGGAAAGTTTAAAGTATTAGCCCTTTAACATGGGGCTGCTGTGCACGCGCAGTTAATGCCGCCTGGAGCGAAGCACTGCGGGCAACAGCAACAACCCGCTCCGCACTGGGTACCCGTCTCACCTGCACAACATTGCGTACTGCCTGGATTACATATTCCGTTGTTCGCCGAATTGCAGTTTGCACACCGCTGAGTGATCGGGTCACAGATTGCGAGCCTCACTTCTGCGCATGCAGCAACGACGGCCACAGCTGAGAAGCCGCCCGCCGCCCTTCCACAGAAGGCGGCGCAACCTGCTGCTGCTAACGGACCGGCGGGAGCGCACGCTGATGCGCATGCAGAGGCAGCCAACCCTTGCACAGCAGCATTGGCGATTGCAGCCAGGGTCCCACACACTGCTGTTGTTATTATGGTCGCTTGTGTACCACATACTGTTTGTTGGTCTCTGCAATCCGGGCATGTCTGGAAGCACACTCCGGTCTGGCTACAGGTGCTTGACTGCTTTCGTGTCAACTGAAGACCCGACGATTTCATCGGGCCTAGCAATGGTGCACCCGCGACACTCCTGGAATACTCGATGCCTTCCAGCATGCTCCGTGTCAGGTCGTAATCCTCTCCGACACCGAATGTCCGTTTACCGTTGTGTCCCATACAGGTCGCGTTATTCGGTTCGTTGATGATTATCTGATAATCTGGTCTACTAGTTGCAAAGTCCGAAGCGCATGTTTGGTATGCACTTAACAACCCCTTTGTTATGTCGGTCAACTGGCCTATAAATTGCGAATTTGCCAATAGTTCCACACAGAAGTTATGCTCTGTAGGATCAGTGTATGTTTGGCATGGGTTTGGACCCAGTGCCGCCAAGAAGTCGCTTGAGTTCGTAATTCCCAGTATTGCGCTCTGTATGCGATAATCCACTAACTGCGGACTTGCGATTGAGTTGCTTGCCAATATGCCTTTCATCACATCGGAACACGATGCTGTGTAGGTCGAGCAGTTGCCGGGGAGGGGGGCGCTGGCGCAGGCGCCGGATTGGCAGGTGGTGCCGAGTGCGCACTACAGTAGGGGGTGGTGTTAGTGGGATTCGTTGAATGGAGCGCTAGTCAGATCTGAGAACTTACAGCGTTGCCACATGCACCGCAGTTTCTCGGGTCTGCCTGGAGATTGAAACATGAGGTCCCGCATGTTGTGTTGCCAACAGGGCAGACTGATGTTGTTGCCGTCACGGTTACGGTGGTTGTCGTTACAGGGGTCGAGGCGGTAGTTGTCCTAGCTGTGATGCCCCAGCAGGAGCAGGCGCTGCTGTAGCGGGCCGTGCCGGAGCAGGCGCTGGCGTATGTAGGGACATGGACACTGCTCGGCGTCACAGTAACTTGTCTCTGCTCCAAGACAGCAGCCTGGCGCTTCATCATTCCAACTAGGGTGGTGGTGGTGGTAACGGTCGCAGTTGCAGTAATCGTTCTGAATTGAGAGTGTTAGACATATTGAGCAACAAGTGCATAGGGCTCTGAGATGAGGTGGACGGAGGACTTACGAGGTTGCCGGCGTGACCGTGACAAGCATGAAGCTGGAGCAATCCCTCATGCGGGAAGTCCCATCAGGCATTTTCCCGGGTCGAGTACCTGTCACGGCTCTGGCACAGTCATTGGCATTACACGCCGAGAGGGCGCCTTGGGCCAGCGCCAAAGCCAAAATAAAGGACAAAAGCTTCATTGCCAAGCCGGTGAAAGTTGATGTGCACAAATGAATTTGATGAAGCCTTCACAGGCGCGTAGGCAAGGTAGTAGGATAGAGAAAGCAAAGCGGTAGGATAAAATCTGCCACCTAGGAAAATTCGAGATCTTTATACTTTACCATCCAGAACGCTTGGACTCCAAGCAGGCACCCTCTGGCAACAAAAAATCGCTGGACGGCAATAGCCGAAAGCTGAAGAAAGGAAACGGGACTATGACCTTCGCCGTGAACAAATCAACAACAGCTCTGCAAGCCCTCCACATCGGGCCTGCCTCTTTTCCTGCCAAGAGTTGTCGTTGTTGCTGGAGGAGTTGAGTTAACTACTTTTTAGGTAGCCAGGTCAGCCACATTCAATAAGCCACATTCAATAAGCCACATTCAATAAAAGTGTGCAGCTAATGTACTATGGTATCAGGGATAAATATTATTAGCTCGGCGCTAGACCAGGGGGTATACACTAGCCCTTTCAAGCATTAACAATATACTCCTCTACACGCGTTTTACACACGTATACACTCTCTCACACGCATACCCGTATACAGGATGCCTTCTACACCTCCTTATCGTCAAAAGATCCAAGCTCTTTTAACGACAAGGAGGTGTAGAAGGCATCCGTATACGGGTATACGTATAGAAGAGTGTATACGCGTATAGAGGAGTGTATTGTTAATGCTTAAAAGGGCTAGTGTATACCCCCTAGTCTAGCGCCGAGCTAACAATATTTATCCCTGATACCATAGTATGTACTGTACTTAGAGCACATGCCACTTACAGCCCTAATTAGTAGCTTTAACTCACGCTTTCAAAAACCCTATAACCATAGACCAATAGAGACAGTTTGAACGCGATAAAAAGGAATCAGCAATACAGGGTCCAGAATCCAGAGCTGTCACTATACAGTGAAACCTTCTCACTTGCACAACGGTAATAGATCTGTCCTCAAGCTCGCCGTACATAATAACTCATACCTCCTCTCGTCAATCCACGGTGCTGCTCGTCCCAGCGAGAACTATCGCGATTGGGGCGACAATCTGCGATAAAATTATTAATAGCGCCTCTTCTGCCGGCTCGTGTTAGGGTTTGGTGGAAAGCATAGCATTCTTTTTCACATACACAAATGTGCTTCCAAGCAAGACCGCTAGCGAGCTAAGAAGCGAACCTCGTGCATCAAGACTTTTCGCGAGCTTAGATGCAGCTTGTAAAAGCATAAACTGCCAGCACACTGGAATGCGGCGCTATAGACGCTTAAGGGCCACACCGGCTGGGTCACGTCCATGGCCTTCTCCCCTAACGGCAAGCTATTACCAATCCTACGAGTATCTGATCATTGGGTAGTAGAAGGCAATATAAATATTCTTTAGCTGCCTCCCAATTATCGGGAAACTTGTTTAGTTACACAGAACCAAACTCTTGTTTTAAGGCATTCATCTAGGGGAATTTCATTCTTTTACTTTGAAAAAGGAGCCAAACTTATCATATAGAATTAAGAGAAATATCTTTTATTTCTTAGAGGGTCCTAGGGAACCATCTACTTATATACTATTTTAGAATCACCACTTGCCTTTTAGCATTTTCTAGAAAGCATGATAACTATTATTTTTAATAGATTTGCCACAAATCCATTAGTCCTCTCTATATAGACAATATAGGTATCTCGATTACTGATCCTAGACGGCTAGCCGCTACTTAGTAAGGCTTAAGGATTAGGAACTCTAGCGGATACAAGACAATAGGGTCAATGCTGGTTAAATATAACTTTTGAAGTTATTACTAAGCGGAATATAGCGCACCGGGCACCACAGCATCTAGCCACAATTGGCCTTAAGCCTAAGGCTTTATAATTAGGATTACGGCGTAAATATTACGGGGTTATTTTATTATCACTCGCTCCGAGGTACAGATCCGCCTAGCAGTTATATATAAATTTGCGCGCTGCTCCAGCCATAGAGGTAATTACGATTTCCTATATAGGTATAAGGCCTTAGAGCTTAGATAGGACCTTTCTAGAAGCATTAGGAGTAATTAAAACTCAATAATAGAGCTATAGTAATTAACCCTTGTTTTACTATAAAGATAGACATTCCGTAAATCAGGCATAAGGGCGACGATACAAATATAATTTTCTTATATTAGCGGTTTGGAGTGTTTAGGAGTAGCTACGGAATATAATTAGTAAATTTAATTATAGGTAATAATGTGGCGTATAAAGTTCGAATTACTTAAGGTCAAAGTACCTATTATTTTTCTCAGCATGGTGGGTTTCTCGCTACAAAGGGACGGACATTAGCAATATTTTTAATAAGACGTCCATTAATTCTCCTGTAAAGATAGGTTAGGCTCTAGGCATATTAAGAAAAAGGGGCCCGCTTACGGGCCTAGACGGGCACGCTTCTAAATTTAGGGGTTCCTTAAAACGGTCCTAAATACTCTATACAGCTTCCTCCTATATAACGTGCCTTCTATCTCGCTCTAATAAATATATATACTAAGTAAGGTCTTTAATATGTCTACAGAACCTCTATTAACGGCATTTAGCAACCTAGATAAAGAGGGTTAGAGATCCCTTCTTAGTAGTATAAGTATACCCTCCCTCCATGCCTTCTATAAGTATTTGGCAGACGGGCCTACTAGTGCATATACACTATCACTTACGCTAAAAAAGGTCCTTAAAGCCGTCCTTAAGAGTATAGACGTTGCAGATTGTCTAAGAATTGTCTAACTAGTAGCAATAAAGAAGCAAGCATCTGCTCTCTCCTTAATAGAAGAATCTAAACGGATAGAAGTACTCAGCATTATGGACGACGCTAGCCGTAAAGTAGCGATTAAAAAGCTTCGGTTACGTAAAAGAAGGCGCATAGAGAAATGGGGCTCTCGCTGTTCCACAGCACCTATAATTAGAAAGCATAGTACTAATCTTATAGAAGTAATTATACATAACTATAAATAAGTTAGACTGATAATTAAGGAAAAAGGCGGCTTAAGTCAAGGACCAAAAGGTACGGTTAGAAGGCGGCTTGGAGTATTAGATTCTCCGGTGGCCGAGGATTATAAAAATCATATAATAAGCGCGTAGATTTCTCAGGAGTTTCTAACCAAGGAAACGGCCCTTAGATCTCTTTAATTACATATTGCTAGCAAAGCTTTAGATTAGCTGCCAAGACTACTAAGCTCGCTTACTTCGCAGCTAATAAACTTTATTCGATTGACTTTAACCTATAATAGTTAAAACGCGAAGTGATTTGTATCAAAACTTATTATAAAGTATTAAAAGAATATACTAAGTCTACGCCTCTTAAAGCCTCCCTAGTAACCCTTCTCTTATTTTATCCTACCTAAATCAGGGGCTAGATCTATACGGCCTTTCTTTAAACTCTTAACTGTTTTGTACCTCTAGTCATATATCTACTAACCTTTATTGAGTTATTTATAGAGACTATGCTAGGCCTATTGGATCCCATAGCCGAACCCATCTAGTTATTTTACTTGGATTTATTAGAGAGCTGCCTTAAGTTCTAAGCATGTCTAGTCTGCTATAGAGCCTTTTCTAAGATGCAAGTCTTAAAAGCCTCTACAATATCTATCCTTAAGTGTTTAGGATCTAATACGTCGTGCTAACTACTAACTAAAAGACTGTTTATCCGAAGCGCTGAGTTTCTTATAACTATTGGGCCGTAGCTAGACCCATCTTTTTATTGGGGGGTAGGCTGCTTACCAAAGTCCAAGATTAGCCTGTTAGTAACAATATTACCTAGGGTTTTAGTACGTACCGCCTTAATATATTTAAACTTTAAGTAGCTAAACTCCTCCTACTATAATATTAGCTATATTTTTAATTATTTAGCTAAACCCTAACTTATTTATACGAGTTTCCTAACTTAAGTTGATTCTAATATGCCATTAATAACATCTCTATTTACTATTAAATTATAGTGATAGATCTTTTCCTCTTGCCTATTTATCTCGAGCAATGTGAAATGGCTACCTTTGCAGTTTAATGGGCAAAAGTACACTAGATAAGATTTCTCTCTATACTCTTCCTGGGCTTCTCTGCGGAACGCTTTAACTTTCTTTCTCCAACCCGCTAGAGGCCTGGCAACGCGTTTTATTTTACCGTTCCTGCCAAATTTCTTGAATTGGTTTAGTGGGACACTATAACCGTATCTTATAAAAGACGGTTTGTTGGACATTATTATACCAGCTATTAAAAGCCATTTGTTAAACTATTTACCTTAGTAAAGCCTATTAAATATATTATATGGTAGCTCTATTCCGTCCTCTATAGCGATATTATTGTCTTCTTCGAGCTTCTGCTTGCCTAGAACTTTAGTGCTGACATTCTCTATTAGGCGGTCAATAGCAGTATTTAAGGATCCCTTTAGTATTGCCTCCTATGCCAGAAATATCTGCGTTAGTCCATAAGCTTCTCTCCTTAGATAAGTAACTTACCGCCTCTAGCGTAAAAGTAGCTATTAATTCCCTGCACTCTTCTTCTAATATAAGACTCTCTACCATTAGCAAAGTAAATAGTAAGTAAAGGTTAGGCTTTTCTTCGTTTATTAACAGCTCTAACTATTAACTTAGAATTTAGAGTAGTTATATACGCTTTAAGTCTACCTAAATGTCTTTAATTAGGATACTAAGTTACTTTATATCTTTCTTGGTATACTCCCTACTTGAAATTAATTTCTTAGCAGCTAATAGGTATTTAGGGGGCAGGCCGCTTACTAGATGTTTGGGCTAAAGAGTATCCCTAGGCCAAGTTCTTTTATAAGCTTTGTGCTTAGCTTATACCCTCTACTAAGCTGCGTATTAATCCACTTTCTTTATAATTGTCTGTTTCTTTTTATAATACTAATATCTATTAAGTTGTTAGATCTGCTATAGTCTTCTCCTATAGTTAGTCTCCTAATACCTCTAACCCACTTTCTAGGTTGCTTAGTTCTTGTCTACTAACCTTGTATTCTATCTAGTATATAAATTAATGCGCCCCTATGGTCTACTAGCTTATTCCTCTTAGTGTAGATTGTAACTTACGCTAGTTTAACCTGCCTATTGTACTACTCCCAAGCTCCTATATACTCCAGCATATTAAATATTATAACTCTTTAGGTCTTAGACAATCCCGCTTCTAGTATATATATCTATATAGAGCCATCTAACTACTTGCCTGAATTTGGTAGGCTTAAAAGCTCCTTACCATCTGCCTATAATATTTGTAGGATCCTTAAGTGAACCGCCTTTAGAACCCCTTGCTAATACTAGCTAAATCTGTGGATAATCCAAACTGCCTTAAGGACTATGTCCCTTACTATAGTAACCTCTATAGAAGGCGAGCCCACAGTAGGGCTAGGTAACGAGGAAATACTCTTAACTAATATTAGTATCTTCTCTCTGTGGATCTCTTCCGTCTAAGGTAAGGTAAATACATTTCTTTCTATCTATTGCGCCGGTGTAGCTGGGGCTACTGTGCTTAGCGACGGTGCTTAAGGTAGGGTAGTATACCTCCCTAATTCCATAGGCTTTGGTTATCGATTTTAATCTCTATTTAACGCTAAGGTGGTTTTGGATTCCAGGATTCCATTCTTTATAGATACACCGCTAATCCATTGGCGACCTATTGCCAATTCTACTCTTGCGAAATCCTCTTTAGTAGCATTAACACCGTCGCCTAATTTGAGGTGGTATACTTCGACCTTACTATTATATATACCTTTATCCGGTTCCGGTAATGTAGTATTATCTTTCCTAATCTTACTATATCTATTACTATCTTTAAGAACTCCGCGTTTATCCTAATAGACTGGCATGTCCCTAAATACCAAAGTAGCCAATTAAGCCAAGCGATTAATGCCAAGGCTACTTCTACTTTGCTATAGATCGAGCTTGCCCAGAGAGTTGTCTTTCTTCACCTTAGCCTTAGCGGATTTTAGAGACTGATAGAAATAATCCTTATATCTTACGGACTTTGCAGCTTTATCCTCTACGTCCTCCTAGAGCTGCTATGGCCCTCCAGTCACATCCTGTATGCCGCTATTTGTATCGCTATACTCTAGGATCATATTGGCTAGAGATTAAGTAGCCTTAGGGGCTTTCTTATATAGACTGCGCACGAGCTAAGGGAACTGGGCCGATTAGTAATAAGATCCTCTAAACGGGATGCGCTCTTAATAAATGGCCCTTTTACATACCTTAGGCTAAACCTGCATTCCGACTATTACGTCTTAGGTGACCTTAGTAACGAATTTATTAAAGAGTATTAGCAGCACTTTGCTTCTACTAATTAACGCTCTTGTACCCTGATTAATAATTAGCTTATTATTTATACAGCAACCGTCTCTTAGTAGTCTACTCCTACCTCCTAGCTTAGAGTCTCTTTTTAGACATCTATTAGCTCTATACTCGCGGATGCGCCTAAGTTATCAAATTCCATTACGGCTCGAATTTCCAGGTTATCCTAGTGTGGTGCTTAAAAACGCATTAAGGGCTAATTAATTATTGCAAAACTATAATTGTCGGGAATGAGGCAAGTGGTCGTTACGTATTGTCACGTGCCGCCGCGGCACTAGCGTGGGGAGGAGCCTTATGCTCCTCGCCCTCCCTCATTCTAATAAATAAGCTTTATTAACCAACATCACTATAACCTACTCGAGTAGTCGTTATTGGTGAGTTACCCTATGTGACCAATACTGATTAGTGGTTGAATATACAGTCAACTATAGACCAGCTAGGTTTTCGAACAGAAGAGACAGTCTTGTATAGGGGTGCTATATGTGCTCATATGGAATAGATCCTGGCGATACTATGCTACCTTAGACTTGCGGAAAACTAGTAATAGAAGTGTTACTAAGTACTAGGAGATACTAAGTTGCGTCCATTATGCAGAACAACCACGTTTACGAAGATTTGGTTAAGTACTTTAGGTTAGAAGTATTACTAAACCTAGGGTCCTAAGTCAACGTCTGAAACGCGTTAAAACAACCATCTTAATACCTTCGGTGTACCTTCGTAGATTATAGGATTATGATCACTACCTAACTACACGTTAAACAACCTTTATTTCCCTTAATTTTTATCAAAACGCGTCAAACAATCTTTAATAACAGCTATTATAGCGTTAACCTACCCAAAGAAGTATAAGGACGACATTAACCCAGAGATATAGAAAACCGCCATAATTAATCCTAAAGATGTTAATTAATAAGACTTGAACGGATTCTTATTACACTGTATAGCACACTACAAAGACAGCGAATATAACGACACCATGCTATAGTACTATATAAAGGAGGACTTTGTTAGATGGATAAAGGAAATATAGGCTCCTGCAAACAAGGATATTGTATAGGACTTCCGTAACTTCCTATGGGAGAATAGAGTGTTCGTACCTATAGATGGGGGTGCTATTAGAGATAACATTTAGGAGCAAGTTATTAACGCAAAAGAAGAGCACGAATGGACTCTATAAGAGATTAAGCACTAACTACGCACTATAAGGAAGCTCAATTCACAATAAAACCTAAGTAATATACTATTAGAGACGCTTCTACCTTTGTCTTTAACTCCCCTATATTAACCAATTTAACCCGCAACTTTGACTACTGCCCTTTAGTAAGTATAAGATCCCCCTGCTTTGCGATCTAATAGCCTTTAGACCCTATTGACTAGACCTACGTCCCTACTGTAGCCTATAATGCAACTCCTACCTCCTCTATCTTAATCTCAAATTGGAGGCAGTTTAAAATTGCTTACAGAGCTTGCGAAGCTCTATTCGGATTAGGAGAAGAAGTTTAGTAGGGAATTATATAATGTTCTTAATTTAAAACTACGTATCTTCTATAACTGTTGCTAGAAGGTAGGAATAGAGTCTAATAAATACCACAACGCCTATTCCGTTATGCTTAAGGGCCGAGCTAGTACCTTCTATTATAATTATTTAGTAGGAAAAGGATATGATTTTAACCGCATAATATATAAGTTAAGATGCCACTTCGAAACAGAAGAAAATAAGCAGCAGTATATATTAGAATGGAGAAAGACTATCTTCTTAAGGATTATTGCTACAAACCTAGGTGTCCCTCGGCTTAATTATCTTTAAAAGCTCTTTAATTAACTTTAGATGATTTAGCGTGGTTTATCTAAATTATATTAAGAGGATTTCAGCCTATGTGATTAAGTTATTAGCGTATGCTAAGGCGTTAAAGAATACAACCTTGCTCTCTTTAATCCTGTAAATACTTATGAAGGAGTATGTGCTTAATTAAGATCTTCTATTAGTACCGCTCTACGCTCTTAAGAAGTACAGCAATTTAATGCCCAACTCTAACCTACTTCGATCGACCCGCCTGACCAATATAATCACAACTAGACTGATTAAACATATAGTGGCCGTGGTAGGCAATACGGCAGAGGGTATAATTAACGACTATAAGGTAAAGGTGGAGGTCCTTGTAGAGGTTCATTCTAAAGTAATCGCTAGAAGAAGTGCTATGTTTGTAAGAAACCGAATTACTGGTTAACTAGGCATTCTCTTAATAAACAAAAGGAGGCATATAATAAGTTTCGCCAGAGTGTAAGAAACGTTGGAAATTATAAGGTTACTATAACTTACTTCTAAAGCTTCCTGGTTCAATATAAAGGCGTAGAAGATCTTAAGGGTAAGGTTAATAAGGCCAAACAGCTCCTTATAGATATAGAAATTGAGGACTACTCTCCTAACCAATACTTTACTGAGTATGGTAAAGTAAATGGTATATAAACCATCGCTGTTTTAAATAACTAATCTACGCTCCACTCTATCACGAAGTTAGATATCTTTAATAAGCTAAAGGAGAGTTCTACGTTCTCCTTTAATAACAGATACTTGGCGAATGTCTTCTATGGTATTATACTAGACATTAGAGCCACAGGAGTATCTATAGTAGGAGAACCTTAAGTTCGAGCCCTTTAGCAGCTTAATAGCTCTGTCTAGATTAACTATTTAACGGCAGGCCAATATACAATTCGTTTTAGTAAGGGTACTACAATCTCTTTTAGCACAATTAGGGTCTAAACCCCCTTAGGGTATATCACTTTCCACGTTATCCCCACAAATACCCCATTCCTATTTTGCATTAGAGATATAGACAAATTAAGCGTTAAGCTTAATAATCTTAAGAATATACTTATTTAGGGAGATAATCAGGTGCCTATTATACGCAAATAGGGTTACTCTTAGTTGCTCCTTTATTAACCAGAAAAGAGTGTTGCTTAGAGCTATTTAACTAAGTTAGAGTTACGTTAACTACACTATTATTTTAGCCACCTATCCGTTTACTAATTGCTTAGGGTTCTTTAGCAAGTAGGCCATAAAGTCAAGGTTAAGGCAATTAAGCATCTTATAAAGTACTACTATTACTGCTAAATAAACCAGAAGTCCCCTGGCCGATTCAAGTTCACCCTTAAAGATAACTACGACTTCAACTTCTATATTATCGTTAACGTTATATATCTTAGCAGCAAACTAGTACTCTAAGTTATTAACTTCTTAACCTCCTTCTAAGCCGCACGCTTCTTAAAGGATATATTAGCTAGAAATGCATAGGATACCCTTTAATTATACTAAATTAATATCTACCTAGGACCCCCTAATCAAATCGTCTATAATGTAGGAAAGAACTTTTTATCTACAGAGTTTCAACAACAGACAAAGGCAATGGTAATTAAGGTTAAGGAAGTCCCTATTAAGGCATATAATAGCATTAGAAAAGTAGAACGATATTACATACTATTACACCGCGTATATAAGATTATCTCTTTGGAACTAGAGGACGCTAGCAAAGAACTTACCTTATAAATGGCTATTAAAGCTGTTAACGATTCCGCTGGCCCGGATGGACTCGTACCCACGCTGCTAGTCTTTAGCGCCTACCCTTAAATAACTAACGATTCTCCACTATCTCCCTCTATTATGCAACGAGCTAAGGCTATTTATAAGGCAATAAAGGAGGTCCAACGTCTCTACGCCACACGTCAGGTTAACGACGTACTAGAAATAAGAAATGGCCTAAACACCTTAACTACACTTAATCTGCCACTCCAGTCTAAAGTACGCGTATGGCGTAAAAAGGGAGGGTAGTTAGGCCTATATTAACTTATTGTAATTAATAGTTAAACTTGCACTATTTAGATACCTTACAGACCCACTTAATTCCGTTTAACTGTTATTAAACCTTATTACAAAGATAACAGTTCTAAACCTTTATAGGATGCCATAGAAGATGCTCTAAAGGAGAGCTATAATTAATAAGCTTTAGAAGGCGACCACAATTCTAATACAATTATAGTAGATACGCCGCAACTATAACATAGTAGAGGTCGCCTAAAAGAATTACAAAATTACTAACATCTTGTTAATTTTAAAGAGCAATTTATTACCGCTATTAAGAATAGAGTTGAGCTATTAATGGCCTTTATAACAGCTAAGGAGAAGGCTGACTTTGAACTCGCAAAATAGCTTTAAAAGGAAGGTTGTATTATAACCCTAGGAGCTCCTTTCCAAGCATCTAATAAGCAGGAGATTGATAGCCTTATTACAAGAGGAGTTTTTAAATTTAAGAAGTATAACCCTACTAAGTTTAATAAAGTTCGCATCTTTAAGTTAAGAATGGTTAATAAGATTAAAGGTAAAGCTATTAATGCCCTATTTAAGAAATCAAGGCTTGTTATCTAAGGTTACAACAATAATAGCAAGAAGGTAATTCTTACGCAATCTCCTATAATTTAATAAGCTAGTTAGCGAGTTATTATTACGCTAGCTCCCTCCTTAATAAAGAATAGAATAGCAGTCTATCTATAAGATATTACTCAGGCCTATATCTAATTAGAGACACACCTTTAGCGCTTAATATTAGCATACCTTCTAGAGCAAATTCGCCACTAATATCCCAAAGATACGATTATGGTTGTGCTTAAGCCATTATATAGAATTGCAGAGGCAGGAACTTATTAGTAGGCTACCTATAGTAAGCACCATAAAGAGAAACTTTTAATAACTACTTCTATATTTAATCCATACTTTCTTATTACAACTATGGAAACCCTATTCGGAATCGTCGGTATATAAACTAATAATATAATTATCTTAGGAGACGACCAATTTTCAGCTCTTAAAGAAGATAAGCTAGTAAAGGCAAATCTTATAGCAAAGCTAAAGGAAAAGCTTAATTTAATAACACCATTACTTTTTAATAGATGCATCCTCTCCCTAAACAAGGATTCTATTGCTTTG
>Ga0307507_10001248_pt1 | contig 56903 bp, 45 predicted proteins | sample 7_EM_MG_FD_207223 | JGI IMG/M metagenome (GOLD analysis project Ga0307507, IMG submission 207223) | Populus trichocarpa ectomycorrhiza microbial communities from riparian zone in the Pacific Northwest, United States - 7_EM | ecosystem: Host-associated > Plants > Roots > Unclassified | place... | reverse complement strand
TGGTTCCCAAGGAGGTCAAAAAGTAAGGTAGTAGAGCACCACTGGTGACTCGCAGGCGACTTGCAAGCGAGCCCCAAAAGGCGGGGAGACGGATCACGGGGTTTTCTCAAATAGAGTTTTCTCCCCACATATATATAAGGAGTAGTCCGCCTGGGCCCAACAGGGATCCGAATCGGACGTTAAGCAATGAATAATATATATTAGATCCCGCAAGAGACATCTAAGTTCGCGAGTACTCTCTCTGTCTTTTTAGCCGTATAGCGACGTAGAGCGGGACACGTTACAATTTCCTATATAATTATTTCTATAAACCCTATAATTAATTACTAGTATAAAAATATATATCTATACGCTATATATTTATATAAAGCTCTATATAAAGTCCTATATAAGGCTCTGCACAAAGCTCTATACAAGGCTCTGCACGAGGCTCTGCTCGAAGCTCTGCACGAGGCTTTACTCGAAGCTCTGCACGAGGCTCTGCTCGAAGCTCTGCACGAGGCTCTGCTCGAAGCTCTGCACGAGGCTCTGCTCGAAGCTCTGCACGAGGCTCTGCTCGAAGCTCTGCACGAGGCTCTGCTCGAAGCTCTGCTCGAGGCTCTGCTCGAAGCTCTGCTCGAGGCTCTGCACGAAGCTTTGCTCGAAGCTCTGCACGAAGTTCTGCTTGAGGCTCTGCACGAAGCTCTGCTCGAGGCTCTACACAAAGCTCTGCTCGAAGCTCTGCACGAAGCTCTGCACGAAGCTCTGCTTGAGGCTCTGCACGAAGCTCAAAGCTCTACGTAAAGCTTACCCCCTTCTGCAAGGCAAATATATACCTACTAGTAGTCCTTAAGTATTATTTAAAGCTGGCTCGTCGGTTTGGGTACTCTAGCTGCGGTAGGAAGAGGGCGGCGGTGGTCGTGGGAGAGGTGCGGCTGCTACGACTTGGGGGCGTCGGGCGCGACGACGAGACAACGAATTGGAATCGGGCAAATCTGGCAACGTAGTCTTCTTCGCCAGGTTTGATTTGGTAATTCTGGCCATTAGGAATAGCTTAGGGAGCTATAGAAGTTGAGATAATTTGGCTTAAAGTAGGTGTATATAGGCCCAATTACCCCGCGCGGGACTAATAAAAATCCGAACCGTGTACCAGACCTTCTAACGAAGGTCTTGCTAAAAGCGGTTAGCGTCTTGGCAAGGTAAGCCTTGGCAAGAAGGTCTGGGAACGAGACAACCGTGGACATACTATTGGTGTGTTTTGGGGTGGCTCGAGCGGTGAGTGATTCGATCGGGTGGCTAAAAGGCCCCCGCATTCCAACCACCGCCAACCTCAAATCTGGGGAAGCGGTTAGCATCAGGTGAGGTTACCACGAAGCGGCTCTTTTGAGGCTTCCGAGGTTTCTGGAAGCTAGACCCCTTATAAAGTGTGCCAATCAAAAGAACATAAAGAAGGCTCCTTTATGCTCTTTCTCTTCAAAAGAGTATTAGCTATCATTAGCGATGGGAGTACGTGGCAAACCGGCCTTATCTGTCCCCAGAAAATGAGAAAATGGGCTGGGGTCGATGCGGCACAAGTCAGATGAACACTGCCATGTGCTGCTCACGCGGCAGCTGTTGAGCTTGACAGGCAAGGCCCCTGGTGAAGCGGTGTGGGACATCGGCGTGAGCGGATGGCGCGTTTGGGCGGGAATGAACTCGCGTGGTTGTCTCAGACCAGTACAAAGAGGATTTGGACGATGTAGACGATCGTGTGTGCTTTCAGTCTTTGTTGCAGCAGTTGCATGTCCCATTATTCGAATAATAAGACAAGGGAGAAAGTGCGGCGCAGATCACATGCATGCACAACGTCATAAAGGCCCGAGCGCGCCTTGAGCCTCGCCTTGTTGACAGGTGGGTTCAATTAGACCCTGTCAGGTACCTAAACCACCACATGTCTTGTATATATCTTGGCTATGGCTAGCTCCAGACCGCCCACTCCCTCTGTCACCTGTTTCCTCCCCTCCGATCCGCTGTTAGCGATCCTCGCGACCCTATTCCAGGGCGCATACCCTCAGTCAGTTGATCTCACTAGAACCTTGAACAGTCATCCTCACCCCAACTCCCCGTCTTCACCCTCACTCCCCGTCTTCACCCTCATTTCCCGTCTTCACCCTCCCCAAATACCCCGTCTCTGCCCCTGTCCAACACCCCCAGACAAGACTCCAATCCATCTGAAACATTGCCATGTTCTCGAAATGGCGGAATCAGAAGTCTGTCGAGAAGAACGGCAGTTCGATGACCAACTCTGACGATGAAGAGAAAGCAGCTTTGAAGCCAGCAAAGTGGAGTCTGGGAGTGTTGAACGATACTGAGACTGATGAGGTTCCCGGTATGTTTATGCTTGATTCGGAGATGCACTCGAGCTGGAAGCCTTCATTCTATACATACAATCTTTAGTAACGCGGAAATGAAGCTCATGGTTAATATCCATAGAGCACACGCTAACCTTCAATTTTTCTAGGCTCTATTTTGCTTCTATCCAATGTCCACAAGCACAATGAACCTCTCGGTCTCCAGCACGCCAGAGCGCGCACTTCCGCTTCTTCCTTACCCTCTCCGTATCCTCCCTCGCTCAGAAGCGTATCTAGACATTCCATAAAATCCGTGGTTCCTGAGAAGAAGCGGACAAAGGATGGCAAAATCATCCTTGAACCACAGCCTGATGACTCTATGAATGACCCTCTAAATTGGCCTACATTGCGACGAGATGCAGCTCTCCTCTCTCTTGGCTTCTACTGTATGGTAGGAGGAGGCATGACTCCGGTTCTGGCAGCTGGATTCAATAACGTTGCTTCAACATATAATGTATCCGTTCCCCGCGTCGCCCTCACCACTGGGTTATATATGATGGGACTCGGGCTTGGAAGCGTCATTGCTTCTCCGACCGCTATATTATTTGGCAAGAGACCAGTCTATCTGGTAGCGATTATTATATTCCTGCTCACGTCTATTTGGTGTGCTTTATCACCGAACTACCCTTCCTTGGTCATTGCCAGAATTGTTCAAGGGATAGCTGTTAGTCCCGTAGAATGTCTTCCCTCTGCCACCGTAGCAGAAATTTTCTTTCTTCACGAGCGAGCATATCGCCTTGGCATCTACACACTGCTTTTGCTAGGTGGTAAGAATCTCATTCCGCTCGTGAGTGCAGCCATTATTCAGTCATTAAGCTGGAGATGGGTTTTTTGGTAAGTAAATACGCGCAATACCTTAAACTTTCAATTTCTAAAACTTTTGCAGGATCGTCGCTATGGTTGTCGGATTTTGTTTCTGTCTGCTATTCCTGTTCGTGCCAGAGACTTTTTGGGATCGAGCCCCTCGTCCACGCAAGCAGCACCACAATAGGAGCCTGAGTCCCGTAAGACATCGTCCATTCAGATTACCATCATTCGGCCATTTCCATCACCAGCAAACCGCTACTCCTGGAGATAGTACAATCAATACCCATGACCCTACAGCTGCCATCCCATCCCCGATTGAAAGCATCGCTCAAAGGCGCGCTAATAAGAACGCTCACGTAGGATTTGCCCCAGAAGGCACTTCAAATGAGAAAGAAGATACGCAAGGTTCTTCTCCGTCTACCGAACCCGCCGCAGCCCATAATTCTCAGAGTAGAGATGGCGGCAGTGGAGAGCCAGGCTTGAATGCGATTTCGGCACGCAAATCTCCCAATCCCCATCATTCAGAAGCATGGAAAGTTGGACCACATGGCGGCGCACCGAATACTCCTGACCTGCATAATCTGAACTCGCCCTACTATTCCGATAAGGTAGAAGAGCAAGACTACTTTAGTCTCAGCGCTGCCAAACCCACTGAAGATCCTCAAGAGCACGCTGCGGCAGAAGTTCAACCCCGGTCCGCTCTAAAATCACCAAAAGACGAGCATCCTACTCGAAAGCACGTTGCTCTTTCACCCGGCTTCCCGCAGCTCGGACCTGAGCTTTCTATTATGTCCGAAGACCAACGTTCGTTTGTCTACACCGAGTACTACCGTTCTTTGCCGCCAAAGTCATTCGTCAGTACTCTAAAGCCATGGAACGGCCGCCTGACCAAAGAGAAGTGGCTCCGCGTCATGATTCGGCCCTTCATCCTATTCGCATACCCCTCTGTCTTGTGGAGCACGCTGGTCTACTCACTCTCGATTGGCTGGCTGATCGTGCTGTCCGAATCCGTCGCGGCCGTGTACCGCAACAAGGAGAGCTACAACTTCACCGCTCTACAAACCGGCCTCGTCTACCTGTCCCCCTTCATTGGCGGCGTTTTTGGCACGGCCGTCGCGGGCAAGGTCTCGGATCTTATCGTGCGCTACATGAGCCGCAAGAATGACGGCATCTACGAGCCCGAGTTCCGCCTCGTCATGGCGATCCCCGTGGCCGTGTGCACGACGATCGGGCTCATGGGGTTCGGGTGGAGCGCGCAGGAGCGGGATCGCTGGATCGTGCCGACGGTGTTCTTCGGCGTGATTAGCTTTGGCTGCAGTTTGGGGAGTACGACGGCGATTACGTTTTGCGTGGATAGCTATCGGCAGTATGCGGGCGAGGCGCTTGTGACTCTGAATTTTAGCAAGAGTAAGTCCCCTATTGTCCCTTATTGCTGGGAAAAGAAGAAGTTCACCACGAAACATGATTGGGGAAAGAAGGGTGTCTTTGAATAACAAAACCATGCTAATTATCTGAACAGACATCTTCCACGGCCTCGTCTTCTCGCTCTTCTTCACGAATTGGCTCGAGTCCGACGGGCCTAGGAAGGTCTTCCTTGCCGTCGGAGGCATCCAGATGGCGTGTCTCTTGTTCACTATCCCGATGTATATTTACGGCAAGCGGGCGAGGATGTGGACGGTCAGGAAGAACTTGATGGAGCGGTTTTAACTCCTTCAGAGTACATATTTCAATGCCCTATGATATATGAGTTCACAGGCTTCCTTTGTTCATGAGATGAGTGGCATTTTACCCCAAGAAGGATAGAGGAGGGTAGAGGTATTCTGCGAAGCATGGCATAGCATAACGAGGGGATCTTCCAGCTCAAAACGGAGGGATATTTGCTGGACGAGTGTGGCATCGGACCGGGTTTTCTCCGTATTATCCTTTCTATTACCCCTGGGCATGGATTGCATTGCGAAGGCTGGCACTGTGCATTGTACACTATGTTTCATGATATGACAGCATGAACTGGCGTTTATTATTTCGGTCTATTTGCAGCTGGTTCCCTCGTTTTTTCCTGATTGTTCGTTCAGCAGCGGTTGTTTGTCAGCTTGGGATCGGTGGAGACCGAGTTGACTCGGCGGCGAGGTTCTTCCGGCTTATGATGTCTATGATAGCGAGATGCGGCTGAAGTAGATGTTTTCTACATGAGATGGCTTGACGACGATGAAGTGGCTGCTTAGCGGAAGTTTTGGTGAGATGTTTTGAAACTCGGCTTCACTTCCGGCATGTTTACGAGCCGACATGATTCGGATGCCTGGCGGACTCGCCGGTAAACGTAGAGTAAACAGCCCTGTACCCAGTTAATAAGGTGATGTGATACGTTGACCCACGGGGGTGGGAGCGTCACAAGTGCCCGGCAGTGCAAGGCAGATTTTTTAACTTAAAGAAATGAGGATCTACAGCCTTGTAGTGACAATGTGGGCATGAAGTATGACCCATGGTCAGTCAAGCAACACGAACGCAATAATTTTCCAACGCAAACACAGCCGGCCATAGAAGCTAACGGTTTCGTAATAATCTTGGCAATTTCCTCTTGAAATGGTCTGAATGCAAGGTGTGAAAAGTGCGCAAGCTAAGCTTCCATAAGACTAACTGCAAAGCTTACAGCCCTCTGTCGTTGAGCTTATTGGGTGGGTCTAGCTCCTTAGCGTAAGGAGAGTCCGAAAGCAAGCTTTTCTGGCTGCTTGGAGCTACAGGAATACAAGGGGGTACCACCGGGGCAGACGCCCTCCCTGCTAGTATGTTTTCAAAATAAGCGAACCCTTGCAAAATGGTTGGGCTGTATTATTCTGCTAGCATACTAGCGGGGAGGCGTCTGCCCGAACCCGCTACCCCCTTGTATCTCTCTATTACGATACGGTTTTTGCAGCCGAGCGGATCGTCATAATGGGGGAATCGTTACAAAAAAAAATTACGTGTAGGGCGAATAAGCAGGGAAAAAGAGGTCTTAGTACCCAGAAGGGCTCTCCCATACAAATTCTCCACTGGTTATACCGATATTGTCAACATCCAGATTATCGTAATATTACACCAAAAAAGCCTTGATAAAGGGGTGTCGATCGTAATATAGAGAATATCGTTATATACCCCATATCGTAACAAGCAGATTTTACTGTAAATTCCCTCTCGTTAGCCTTTGCCTGCCGGTACAGTCGATTGTGATGACGGCTAAGATTGGGATGTGCAGATGTTGAGGTGGGCGCTACGGGCTATCGTCTTCCAAGCTGTGCATAGACAGCGTGATGAGTTACTGCTCCGTGCAGGAATTTCTAATATGCAGGGCGAGTGGACGGCAGTGTTAGGGCTTACGGAGGGTAGCTTATCCGAAATCCACCATCTTTCCTGCTGGGAGGCAAAAACAACGTATAATGCGAAGAGCGCCTTGGGCTTATCTCCTCCCATTTTTAGATGGGTTCCGGAAAGCGCGGAAGAGGTCTCAGGAGACTGGGAGGTTTCCGCGAGGCGGAGTGGAAGAAATACAAGGATACAGGGCCGGTCTCGTGAGGGAAAGCGATGTTTTCACGTCATGAAGTGTGAGAGTATACGAGCAAAGCGATGGGCGCGTGGATCTGCAGTTGCGTGGTTACTTAATATTTCTGCCTTACAGCCCTTCCGCAGGGCGGAGCTCTGCCTCGGTGCATGGACACGCAGATAGAAGTAGAAGGTGGGAGAGAGGGGTGGGAGAGAAAAAAGGCTGATATACGGAGTGGTACGATAGTATGGGAATTGCGGGCCCATCCGAAACCACGACTGGCCATGGATTATTCTCAATTCTCGCGCTTTGATACCGGCATAGGTTGACGGCTGATGCGACTATCTCTAAATGAGTAAAGTCCTGAAACAACTCAAGCAGTCGACCCAAGCAGCTCAGACAAGATCTAGAGGCGCTCAGCCTCGTTCCCCTATTGTGTGCCCTCTGTCTTGTTCTGGAACGAAGCCCCTCGGCCGGTGTGCACAGAGCTCATCACCCCATCTGATTTGCACAGGGTGATGCTGACAGCTGCAGTCAGACATCCTTGATAAATGGCGCATGCAAGGAACAATATTTCGCTAGCAACTAAAATGTTAATGGGATTAATTGAATATTCTATGAATTACCAGAAAGGGTCATGTAGTTATAAAAAAAATCTTCTAAGTTAGTAAATGATAAATCTTTACGCTGTGCAAAAACTGTTGTTAAGAGACAGCGCAGGCTTGCGAAGAAAAGGGCCGAACCCCGACCGTAAAACCCGATTCCTGCGATTTGAGTTCCGGCGTAGTGGTTGGAATGGGGAGGGGCTGAGGAGCGTGAGGAGCTACGCACAGGCCTGGCAGGAGATTGGATCGGACTGCGCTATCCTGGAACAAGCCGTGGGACGCTTGCTGGCGTGCCAGCTAAGGGTGCTCAGAGGCTTGGTCGTGTGCGGGCTGGACTGTGCTGATGTTTTTGACTTTTGCTGGCTTTTGCTGACTTTTTGCTGGCTTCTGTTTGGTTCCTCCGGCACGTGCAATGGTGACAGACCGTGCCATTGTCGAGCGATATGAATGGGCGCAGCTGAGGCTTCAACGTCGCTCGGCCTCTGCTGCTTTCGGCGCCGTTCATACATAATGACCACTTGCGGCCCCGTACATGTCACCAAAGTGACATTCGATCCCAGCCTAGTTCGCGAACTGCAAACCTATTCTCTTGGCAAACGGCAAACCGTTGTCCAGCCTGAATAGAACTTCACTTCGCTTCATTTCCCTGCCTAGGATTCGAGTGGCGCAGTTGCCTTTCTATTCTCTATATATTATTGTCTGCCGGTACTGCTTCCGGACCCGTCTTGCTTCCGGGGCCCGTCTTTGACCCACATATGAGCGTCTTTCCTGCGGTGCCACTTTATCATATAGATTGATGTGATTTCCATTATCTCTCGTCAATCAAATCTGTCCATCAAAAGCTCCAAGTAGTCAAGCTTTTTGTACGCGTACACCTCTGGCCCTTCCTGTTCATTCTTTTCTCTTCAGCACTATATCCGACGAGACTCGCTTCTAATGTACTACCTAGAATACTTCACCATACTTCACCACGGCGACGATGATCACCCTCACTTACTGGGTAGCCTATCTCACCCTTGGATCAATCTCCTCCATCCCCGCAACCGCCGCACCCGCACGAACAAACTGCCGCTGCGTGTCCATCGACGAGTCAATCCCATGGATATTATCATCCGCTCTTCTGGACGCCTCGAAACGCAACGACCGCTGCTCACGGCTCGGTCCCGAGCTGGAGCGCTGGCGGCTAGTTGACCCCGTGGGGTACGTGAACTATTTCGCTGATCTAGTCGAGAAAGACGCCTTGGCGACGTCACTGTATGATGAGCTGAAGCCGCTGCCCACGGGAGTGCTGATGGAGCTGGCTACGCGGACTATCGTCAACCCACACGACCCGCCTCGCAGCGCAACCACGGGAGGGCCACGCGACAGGATCATCTGTCGCGAGGTGAAGGAGAAGGAGGCTACGGACCCGGCTTCTAGCCGCTCTAGCCTGTTCTATATGGGCCTTATCATCGTGGCTATCGTCCTTGCTTGTATCGCGGAGTGCATCAATGTGTTCATCAGCTGGTAAGACCAACCGCTCATTTAGTACACAGCATGGCGTAGATACTGATAAAGTTCTAGGATAAATCTTATCTACGAGCGCAGGAAACCCGTACGGCTACCTGGCGGAGAGAAGGATTTACGCGCCTGGTCAGAACCCGACGGGGCTTCTACCGAGGACCTCGACGCTGGCAATATAGAAGACGAGAAAAGAGCACTGTTATAACGAAATTTCTACGAGCTGTACAATCCTCACACGCATACTTACATTTTTCCTGCATTTAGCGGTTTCCTTTTGTACTATGTAGATACCTGACTGCGACCCCCGTATAATGGTGGGGATGGTGGAGACTAGGCGCACAAACACACACACACAGCCTCGGCGTTTTGCATAGTGGTAACATCGAGATTGTATAGAAGCCAAAAGACTTGGCAATATTTGGGCGGGGCTTTGGTTTCTGACGACATTTCGGGCGTTTATTTGGCTATGGCGGTGGATGCATAAACGGAAGGTCTGGCCTGATCGTTTTTAAGACGCGAGGAAACTACTGCAATTAGTAATGCTGTTGGCACTTGTGGCGCGGCATGAACCGTGAAAGTTTTCCCGAAAAGTCGAACCAATTTCACAATCCGGAGAATGTTTTAAAGGAAAAAAAGGAAAAAGTCCTTGTGAAGCAAGCTTACACTTCAGTAACGGCAGGCAATGCGTGAGAGGTGGTTCGTTTCATACTAACAGGCTTCTGACGACCTTCCAAAGTAAACATTCAGCTAAGCCTAATAGTTCCACCAAGGGCGCGACTGTGACACCAAACATTAGGTAGACATTGCAACGGTACATCCATCCTACACCGCCTAGTATCTATCAGCGATGGGGCTTCCATATGTTTAACATGCGCCTAGACGCTTTGTTTTGAACACCTAGCACTTCACCGGTCGTGTTTACACAACCCTCATTCTCAAGACTATAAACTGTTGCAACATATTGGTGGTGTCTCATATTATTTCTACACTGGCAGATATATACAATGACGTTCAAATTCCTGATCATCAACATTCCTCCAGAGCATTGTTTGGATTTATCTAGGAATGCGTCATGGAAAACATCCTACAGCTCTCCTTCCGCAATTCGATAATCTGAGTGAGTTTCCATACCTTCCCCTCCTAGCTACACTACTTATAAACATCCAGCAGGATGTATATCTCTGCTTCATTTATCCAATTTTCCATTTACGCCTTCTTCTTAGTCATTGGAACGTCCGCTGACAAAGTCCATAAAAGTCGTTTTAGGCATGAAGAAGGGAAGCGCCAAATCAAGCCCATTGCGGTTCAAGCAAAACCCACGATTTCTAATTCCTTCTATACCATCATCACTCCATCCCCAGGCGCAGCGCCGGTCAAAGTTACTAAGCAGAGCCAAGTAGTGGCAACCTTCGTGCCCCTAATGACAATGTGTGTCGGACCTCCAGTAGCATTCGTGCCAATTACAACCGTGGGGCCTCCCTATCTCAATTATTCAATGAGTGTCGCAGGAAACGGATCATGTTCGACCTATTATATCCGAACGGTGACGACGGTTTGCGCGACTACTCTCATAGGCTTAGCTACTCGAATTAGGGTCTCGCAATGCAGTCAGGAAGTCACCTTCTCAAGCGATTTCGGTTATAGCTTAGAAACACCGTCGCCTGCTATGGACAGCAGCGCTCTGATTACCCCCGCACCGACAATTAAAACGATGATCACATACTACATGGCTCCGTGGCAGGCTCTTACCGGCGGCGGAACACCATCTAACGTCGATGGCAAGATTTGTACAGTGCAGTCAGGTAGCCGGTTAGACTGCGCATATTATCATGAAGTGTGGTATATCCAGATTATTACGGTCACCAGCACCACTACGAGCCATGTAAATCTTACAACCACGGTGTCCGGACCGGGCACACTCATAGTCGAGACCATTCATATGGATATCACGACGACAATGTCTTCAATAAGCTTATCAACATCGATGCTGCTGGAAACCGAGATCGAGGTAGAAACCACGAGCAAGAGTACAAGGCCGTCTTTAATTGAATTCACACAACCAACAGTTTATATGACTAGGACAGTGGAATATGCTTCAAACACGTAGGTGTATGGCATTAAACAGCTATTGAGCATCGCTTATCGAGACTATAGAAACCCTGTGACAAATACTCTTTATGCAATCGTACCGCCAACGGCACGTGTAGGAACAGCGACTGTGACGTGACCTCGTTTGCCATCAACATCCATTCAGTGAGTTTGCTATTGTGAACCTACCGTCGATTCCAAGCCCCAAGCTTACGGACATAAGGAGACATGGATTGGGACGTTCGGTGAATTTTGCGTCGCTGCAAGCATTTGAATATCTTTCCATTTCAGGTATTGGTAATTGGAATTTTGATCATTTCTATTCATGTAACTACCATATCATCGAGAATAGCCTTTAATGCCGTTATTTCTATACATGTGTTTACACCGATACAATGGACCGATAGTATGCGTCCACCTTCACTTATTTCTGCAGACAGGTCAGCAGCCGTCATGATGGCCATATGGCCACAACCTCAATCATAATAATAGGCAGATACATACCTAACTCAGGCAATCTCTTCTTTCTTCTACTTCTACTACAAATTCCATCCTCATTATTATCCTTTTGTTAAATTGTAGCTCACTCACGCCTATACTTAGCTTCTATCCATCATCCCAGTTGATATTTCAGGTTCCTGGCAATGAAATATCTAATCTTTCATCTTCCCCTATTCCTTTGCGCATCCGTTAGGGCAGATACCCGCGGGCGCCCCGCTGGGGCATTCCCACTAACAACTCCAGTTTATCCTCGCTAGCCCCCACAAGCCGCAAAGGCTTCTTATATAGCGGCACGGACCTTCCAACCGTAACTGCTACAGTGTACAGTACAGCTACCCAATACGTAGGGGCCTGGCTGCTCCCGGCCTCTATTGTAAAAGATAAAGATCTCACAGCAGGTGAGCCTGCACGCCGGCAGTGATAAAGACAGTATATGAGACCACGCAAGTCTCAACGGGGACCTGGTATATTACTACAATAGGTGAATCCAGCGGCTCGACCTCGATGACGGAAATGCCCCTAAGTGAGGTAGCGACGACCGGTGTGAGTCACAATGTCATGGATGTTGGCAACTCTTCCACATCTTCTTCGCCTTCAATTATCGTACAATGTCCGGAATGTCCAACTTGTCCAGCACGACGGCCGCCATATTTCCGATGACAGGAATCACTGCGGAGATCACTGGCATCTACCGGCCGATTGCGGAGGTGTCACGTTCACCGAGCAAGCTGTTGCCATCGAATTTATACTCGTGGCCGAATACGACGGATTCACTACCTACCCTCTCTTCTCCGGTACAAGCTTCCTCTAGCTTTGTGACGGGAAATACTGATCTGACGTTCCTTGTCGGGTCATCACGGGATATTCGACGTCGGATTCCCTGCTATCAGAATAGGCTGTCAACATAAATATGTCCTCATATTTTTCTCTGATTCATCTCTCATGATGAATTCTCTTGAGAGCTAAAAGCATCACAATCCCAATATAATGGCTGAAACCGAAGTGCTTATAGTGAGTGCTGGTCCTACGGGCCTCATGCTCGCCCTGGAACTCGCCTCCCAGTCCATCCCTTTCCGTATCAACGAAGCCAGTCTAGTTCGCTTAGATAAATCTCGAGCCTTGGTTCTTCATCCCCGCACTCTCGAACTTCTCGCCCGCCATGACATCGTCCAAAACTTCCTCTCCCGCGGTACCTTCAACGATTCAATCCGCATCTTCGCCAACCAGAAATTCGTCTTCGAGATCGATTTGAAGAAAACGCCGTTCAGGGATACCATGTTTCCTAATCCGTTGATAATTAGCTAGGCAGAAACGGAACCTGTTCTCTGTGAGGCGTTGGAGAAGTATGGCGTTGTTGTAGAAAAGGGGGTGAAGGCGGAAAGGGTGGAGCAAAATGAGGATGGTGTGACTGCTTGGTTGAAAAGCTTAGATAATGGAGGGAAAGAGCGGGAGGTGAGGTGTAAGTATATCGTCGAGTGTGACAGTGCGCACAGCATTGTGCGGAAATCCGCCGGGATGAAATACGAAGGTGGCGTGTACCCACAAGATTTCATCCTCGCAGACGTGCACGTGAAATGGTCACAAAAAGACTATCTCTTCATATTTCTCGGGGATGGATTCATAGGGGTCTTTCTTATGAAATATACACCTTTTTGATTCATTGTTTCGAGACCGCAGGAGAGGGATAATGATGTTGAGTCCACAACGAAGCATTTCGAGAATATGATTAGGAAATTGGTTCCTGGGGAGGCGGAGATCTTTGGTCCGGCTTGGATTACGAGGTCATCATGTCTGTAGGAGTTAGCCAGAATCGTCGCATTAAAGTCCATTTATTTCGAACCCAATTCATTTCAGGTGCACCCTCAGTGAAGATTCGCCTCACTGCGAACATTCACCCTATAGAAGTGTTGTCGACCCGAATCAGGTTCTTACTGCCCCGACTCAGCTACCTACCCATTGACTCAGTCATTGAGTCAGTCATTGACTCGGTCACCTACCCCGTCTTGACTCGGACACCTACTCCTTGTTTCCATTGCCACCCCCTACCCTCCTTCTCTTTCCTTTCCTACACCTTTTCTTATGTATATATAGAGGTCTTAGAACCACATTTCAATAGACAGAGTCCTCATTCATTTCCGATGATCGGTGCACGGATATCCGATCGGCAAGTATTCACCCTACAGTAGGCATCCACCCTACAGTAAGCACCTACTCTATAGTGACTATTTACTAAATAGTAAATAAATACTATAGAGTAACTATATACCATACTGTAGCTACTTCCTAAATAGTAAATATTTAATATACATTATAATACGCTAAGAACGAATAAAGGCGCTAGTATATGTATCTTAGTAAAGGTTCTAAAAGTAGGAAAGGGCTAAAGAATAAGATAACCTAGTCCGGGTAGTAGAGCTAGAATAAGATAGAACTAAATGAAAACTAGAACTCTTAGAGCTTAGGGCTAAGACATAAGCTTTCAGACTCTCGGGGAGAGTTATGCCCGCCTGTGCGCGTAGTGCACGTACCAACGGTCACCCGGGAGTCTGATTTATGAGATAAAACCAACGCTTGGTTCCACAAACACTCAAATTACGAGTTACGTGTTTTCTTAGGTTCGTTTCTTAAAAAAAAAAAGAAAAAGTGTGGTGTGAATACGCATCGAATTCCTTTACAATATGAACTATAAAGTCTAAGTGCAGCAAAAGAATATCACGTGAGTTCATTGTACCATCCCTCATCTCACAACAGAGAGGTGCGTTCTTCAAAGGATGATATGAAGTATGAGTAACTGTCTTTTATCATTCAAAAGAATTGATATTTAAAATTTGTTATGGCTTGAAACTTCTTGATACTCTGAGATGCCTCCGCCGCAAGCCTGCATACAAATGCTGACACGTCACAGCGTCGCTCCTGTAACAACCCAAAATCAACTACATCTCAAGAATTCACAATCGCGTCCACCAACACAATGGAGGCAATCATTGCGGTTGTCCTGGCTTGCTCTATCGTCTTTTGGAATTTGCTGGGATATCTAGAACGAAAGCAGTACTGGACCCTCCGCTTCCAACTGTCTCTGTGGACGCCTTACCTGATCCTCCTCCCAACCTCGGCGCTCTGTCTGCTTCTACTGTCTGCAGGATTGAAAGTTGAATCCGAGGACTTTGGTGGAGATATCGAATCATATCTTTTGTTCAGGGGAACCAGAACCTTCATCGTGGACTCACTCCGGAACGCATCACGCCTTGTGATAGGACTTTGTATCATCGCATTCCTGATCTTTCTTTTCCGAGTCACACTTCCACTCATGGAAAGTGGGCGATATCTGCGCCTGCGATGGAAAGCTTGGACTGGACCCAGCAGAACAGGGATTGGACCGTCGTTCTCGAAACTCATTGGAGATGAAGACGACTGGATTGATTTGAATTGCGCTATTGGGCTCCACCCAATCGAAAAATTCATGCGGGTTGTTCCGTCGCTTCCAGGATCTTTGAGCGGTATCGTGGCTGACCCTACGGACCTGTTAAGGGCGTCTGTGGCTGCCGTCAAGGACGGGAGCCTCCTGACGCCAAGATCTAAATTTAAAGCTGGCGTCTACCAGCCCTTGTCTGATGATGAATCAATCTCCCTGCTTTGGGGGGAGCATCTTGGCTTCCAAAGGCGATGCAGCCGTGGAATCATTTCCGTTCCAGGAAGCCTACTGGAATACCGACCAACTTTTGATTCCGGCCGAGACGGGAGGGCAATCTGCCTTGCCTATGGTATTCTAGCTCGAAATAAAGGCCTGGAGCCCTGGAATCTAGTCTGCAATTTGAACCTAAAGAGCTCTTTCAGAGACTTCGAGGAAAATAGTGTTCAGTGGCCCCGTCCCGCAAAAACCTTACGAGGTGTCTATCGTGCAGAGTTTGAACGTACCTTCTCTCTATTAGGGAACGCCTATGTCACGGCGGCCACAGAGCTGGCACTTCTTCTGGCCGACACAAGTGATGACTTGGTGGAAGACTGGCTAGATGGCATGATGGAGCACCAAGACTTGAGCCTCAATCATCACATTGCTGCCTTGGGAGCTTCAGGGGAAGATCTCGCCCGGCTATACAAGGGTCAGTATGCAGTCATGCTTGTCAGCCTCAGTACACACAAAAGAGGCATTCGCCTTCGGCCAGAACTCCTGGTTTATGATGCGCTCTGTCAATTGGAAGATGTTAAGAATAGATCCCGATGGGTTTCAGCCACAGCTATAGTTGACCGAAGAGGGCAGGAGCTGGCTCAGTTGGGGAAAACTGGGCAGAGATTGATTTCAGCAATCATTTGAGCACGTGGGGAACCTAACAGCTCGTGTCTAATGTTTTGCAGGGTTTGAAATGTTTCAGATCTCCGCGCCCAGCACTCTATGTGGTAGTTTGGCGCATCGTCTACGCGGAATGGCTTTTCCTTTTGTTGATCTAAGTAGATCAAAAGATAAAGAACGAGGACTCTGTTTATTTGAAATGGCTCCAAGGAACCCTATATATACATGAGGAAGATGTAGGTAACAGGAAGGGGGGGAGTAGGCAACAGGAAGGGGGGGAATAGGCAACAGGAAGGGGGAGTGGGCAACTGGGACAGCGCGGTAGGCAACAGGGTGGTAAGGCAACTTGATTTTGGTCGACACGTTTCCTTGGTGTAACACGCCATCTTCGGATTTGAGAGAGTCATCTCCTCCTATGATTAAGCTAACTTCGTCTTGTTTGGCTATAAGTCTCGGTTCACCCCGATTCTGAGACGACGATATTCTAGAAACAACTTATCCTTAAACCTAGACAACACCGGGTTTTACATTTCAAACCGAAAAAGATGCTGCGATTCCAGTTCTTCCGCTTTGCCGTCACAGTATTGCTACTTCTACTCTCAGCGAAGGCCGCCCCTGTAGGAAATGTCCTAATTCATGTCAACAGCAAAGTTAGCGGAGGGTTTTCTTGGGGCTCTATTGCGCTGGCTGTTCTTACGGCGTTCCTTCAAGGCCTCGTCACTGCCCTGGCATCTATGGCTGAGTCTTCAAATCATTGGACCTTCCGCTTCCGTCTCGCCCTTGTCGAGCACTGGTGGTGGACATTTGTCTCCGTCCTCCTTGTAATATCACTGGTTACGAACGTTCTATCCTTTGCATTTGGCAACAATTCCGAGCCACTCTCGGTCCTGGTCCTTGCCTCTGCCACATTTCTCGCGACTGTCCGATACACGGTCCCAGCATGGCAATTTCGCCATTTTAATTCGAACCGTTGGCTTGCTTGGACGAACAGCAGTCGAACTGGTATAAAAGAAGAAAAGACAATCTTCTGCGGGGATGAAGCCATGTGGCGTCAGCTCATCAGAGAAAATGCCACAGCTTTGGCAACCGAAATCAATAAGACGCCTTCCGACCTATATGGGTGGCGTCTATGGCCCGCTCTGGGTATGTCTCAAGATCCAACGGACATCTTGAACGTTGCGAACTCCGAAGTTTCGAAGGTAAAGGCTTCAGATGAGTGGATATACGAGGACGGCAATCCTGATGCATCAAGAAAGTCCCTCCTCTGGGGAGAAGGTCAAGGCTTTCGACGCAGGGTTTCGCGGGCTGTCTCTGCCGTCCCACGAGGACTACTTGATTCGAACCCCTTTACAATAGATGGTTATGGCGCGATAGGCCTGACACTGGCGTTGGGAATTCTTGGGCGGAACAAAGGACTGGTTCCGGGAAAACTTGAGTTTCAAATGGCTCGAGAGCTTTCCACTCTGATGGAGGATACTTCAACTTGGCGTCCCCGCCCAGCAAAGGTCAATCGAAGCTATTTTCGAAAGCCTTTGCAAGAGCAATACGGCGGAATATCGTCTGCCTTTGTAGATGCGGCTCTAGAATTATCCCTCTTAATGATGGATATGCCACATTGGGCAATTGCAGAATGGCTCATTGGGGGCTTCGAGCACCAATCAATGGAAACCAACCGCTTTCTTCGACGTCTCCCCATCCCAGACAATGATGAGAAACAAGCAATGTTGAAGGCCCACTATGAGTCAAGTTACGTCTCAATGATCATTTCTCTCAACAGTATGAATCCAAGAATGAAAACGCCACCGCCGAAACAGAGAAACTTGCTCAGCCGTCCTGATATCATGTGCATTGGACTTTTGTTGAAAGCTAGGGGGTGTCCTGAGCCATCATGGTGGAATAGAGATAATGTCTCCAAACGGCGGACTAATCAGGTTGGGTTTCTATCACAAGACTCAGAGTGGAAGGAGCCCATGGCGAAACTTCTTGGGCTCACAGAGTGGCCTGTTGGCTTTGAGAATCAACGATCCGTCTGGTGAGATAGCGAGTCTTAGAGAATACAGACTACTTAGTATACTCTTCTTTTCCAATACAGATTCCACAGCGTTGATGGCTCTAATCTCAACCAAACACTTTGACTACTTATTTCCTCAATTCAGCAAATACTGAATGAGTTTGGAATCGCTCTCATTTCCAATTACAAATTCGTACTCCCTACTTCCTACCGCCAACACCACTCAAATCTCATTCCATTCCATTCACTCATTCCGATCTCTCATCACCTTCCCCGAAAAAAAAAATACGGGAGCCTACAGAAGCCCTCGCACAAGAGAGTTCCAACCCATCAATCAAAAGCCATCATCTAAATCATGGCAGCAAATGGCTTATGACGCCCAATGAATTTCCTCGACCGACCTCGGATCGAGACTCGTGATGCGACGGCTGCATATATTACTGTTACAGCAACTGCACCAATTATATTCAGTCGTGACAGTGACCATGACTGCGGAAAGTGGAAACTCCCAGCTGGCTGCGCCAGCGCATGGGGAACATACGATCTTGAGTGTGGCAGAGGAAGCTCCTTCAACGCCTTGGTCGGTGATGACAATGTCGTTTTTGGGCTCTATTCCGACCGAAATTTTGGGTTCGGCCAGTGGTCCAGCTTCAATAGTGTCTGCAACTAGTGGAAATGCAATTTGGAGTACTATGTCTCCCTACAACTCGGCTTATATGTCGACATCTTCAAAGAAACCTGTTGTTACGACTCTCATATCCTAAACGGATACTTCTCTCAGATCCTGTCCTACCTCTCGCTACCTCTCTCTGAGTCCGTCGTGGCCGAGTGGTCCAGCCCTGCAGCAACCATGTCTCGCGTCTCTTCAACAAGCACCGTTCCCTCCGACTTCTCCGGCTCCAGTCACACGCTCAGCCCTTCGCAGGCCGCAAGTACAAAATCCAACATCCGATTTGAGACGTCCATGCTCTCTTCCGTTGGTGCGGGAAACGGGATACACACGCGCACGCCCTCAATGACACGCATCATCCAACGCGCCGAGATCCGCCAAGTCTCCCTGTCCGCCGCAGCAGAGGCGCAGACGCAGCCGACATTGCCTGCCCAGAAGCGCAACGAGACGCTCTCCCGGGGCCCGTTCCCGGCCACGCCTTCCCCTACAGGCCTGCCGACCAGATCGCCCTTTTCCTCTCCAACCGTCTCCTCTAGCACCCTCTCGCACGCCAGCTCGCAGGAATCGTCGTTGGAGCCCCTGCATGATAGCTGGGATGCGTCCTGTGTGATCAAGTCGACGGTGACGGCTGCGGCGGGGCGTCGGACGACCTCACCGCTGTGATAACGGTCGCGATGGGGTGATGGACTGATGCGGCGAGCGGCGAGGCGGCGTCTGCGGTATCTGAGCTTACATCGCCTGCGTTTACGCCGCTTACGACATCGATGTCGTCGGCGACGTCTACGGTCATGAGCGGTAGGGTTGTGACTGTGACTGACTGTGACTGACTGTGACTGAGAGTGGGAGCGGGAGTGGATTGCAACATACTAGCACCGCTCCTGCTGCGTCAGCTAGCAGCAGTGTGTCGCCCGTGGTGCGACATAGTGATATCACGATAATGGGCTGGGGCTTGGTGACTCCGATGGGTGTGGTGGGGGTTAGGGATCTGTTGGCTAAGTGAGGTTGGGTGAGATATGCTGCTAACAATTAAGGGGTCGGCGTTTGAGTCTATGACTGGAGGAAAGGATAAGGGTTTATTAGAAGAGCGATCTGAGTCGTGGAGGGAGAAGGCTCTTATTATGTTGTGATTAGATTCATATCCGCCCGTGGAGGTCAGGATTTTTTTTTACCTTTTTGGTTTCAGGTCTCCCTATGGCAAGGACTATAGGCTCAAATACGTGTAGTTTAAGAACATACAAATATTCATGGACGGTGCTGGTGAAGGTGTCATAATGCCATAAGGAATATCTTGAAGTTGGATAAGAAGCGTGAGAGGAATCATTTAAGTGACAGGGAGTAATTCCTGAGGCTTTATCTAAAGCCTTTAATCCTAATAGTAGAGATCTAACATACCATGTCTGAGCGGCGCCTCTACCAATTCTATCCTTCCATCCTTTATTCATAATAGTATTTTACATCATAATACAACTCTAAGCTCAAGCGAGAAGGATATCAAACCCATCCTTCTCAATCCTAATCTCCTCGCTCTCAAACGCGTACTTCCTGCGCATCAGCTCAAACACAATCAAGCCTGCACTCGTACTCGGCACCTGACGCACCGTATTCATGACAAATCCACGATACAGATAACCCCGCCACCCCCCAGCCCGCCGCGCCAACCGCTCGCATTGATGGAACGTCTCTTCGTACGCATGGTAGTACCGGCGCATGACCCCCGCCGGCGTCGTCTCCGCCCGTGCGGCGTAGTCTAGCGTCTCCAGCCGCCGATAGTGCACAGCCTGCAACTCAGCAAGCGGGTGCTGGACGACCTGCTGCGCAACAGAGGCCGCGATGCCGGCTAGCAGCAGGAAGGCAGGCTCGAGGGCATAGTGGGGTTTTATGAGCGGGCGGCCGTGGTCGTGCGGCAGGGTCGGGGAGTAGGTGCCGTAGAAGCGCGTCACGAAGGCGTAGTAGGTGTGCGACTTGGTGGCCTCGAATACAGAGAAGAAAATGGCGGAGCCGAGCGAGTCTTTCAGCGATGACAGCGTCCACCCGCCGAAGATGCCGCGCAGCCCGATCAAGCGTAGTTTGTGCGATCCGTAGTGCCACATGTGCTTGTACTTGCCTTCGAGCATATCGCTAGTGCGGAAGCGCACTTGGAGCGCGTCGAGCGGGGCGGCGATGAGGGACTGGATTGTGCCGGCGGCGAGGCCGGCGAGAAAGGTTGAGCTGATGGGAGGAGGTGGGTATATACGTTTTGTGGAGCGGGAGGAGGGCGTATGGAAGACGCCGAGGGTTTGGAGGTAGGCGGTATAGAGGACTCCGCCAATACTGAGATATGTCAGTGGTTTTCCAGGGAGCTTTCTACATAGGCGGCCTACAGAGTGTTCGCCAGTAGCGGCGGTAGCACTTGGTTAGGAATAAACCCCCAGCCGTGAGTCTTGACTGCATGAGCTAGAAGTGCAGGAGTAGTCACTCTCCATGACCAGCCTAGATTTGCTTGAACCCGTGGATTTATGGCTCGTGCATATCCCATATAGTCAATCCGGCTTCTGAAGAACGCTTTCACCGGAGCTCTGAAGTAGAATGCGACCATCCGAGCACTCACGGCACGCATACCAGCAGCGGAAGCTCCCGTCGCCGCATTGTTCTGCGGTTTCTTCACTGCGTCGGCTTCATTCCGGCGACTAGCTTGAGAGTGGTCCTCGGAAGAACGACCACCGGGGAGGGTGGTCATCGTACACCATGCAAAACGAGCTTAAGAAGGTAAGGCGACATCTGGGAAAGCTAGAGAAGATGCTGGCCCAATATGGAGGGCATCCTAAGCAAAGCGGCGTACAGGTAAGAAAGAGGGCGGGTGAAGAAAACCTCGGTTAGGCTTTTGGTGTTGAGCGAAGCTGCCTTATGTAGCTAAAGTTAAGGTCCCGCGCCAAGGCTGCGTTTCGCCGCGCCAAAAATCGCGTCGTCCAAGATCCATCAATGACCTGCTGCCTCCCATCAACTTTTCTTAATTCTCCGCGCTCAACTGCTCTCCTCCATCTCCCCAGCCTGCCCCCGCCATATTTTTGAAGGCTTTCGCGCGCTCCCGCCTTCATCATGGCTGACGAAATCGTCATCGACAAGCATAATTTCCACGACCGCCTCAACTCGTTCGTCACGAAGTGGAAGGCAGACAAGCGGTCCGGCGACGCGACATTTGGCGGCATTGGATCAATCGCTGTCGTCGTAGGCAAAGCCAGTGAACCAGGAGTTTATCAGAAGCCTGCTGCGTTCCAAGTAGGCTTTAAAATCGATGCTGGAGCTTTAGAGTTGTGCTGATTATTGGTACTATCTAGTTATGGCTGCTAGGCTACGAGTTCCCCGCGACCCTTTTCATCATCACACAGGACGTTGTCCAGATCGTCACAACCAAGAAGAAGGGTGAGCATCAAACAGAGGTTAGAAGGAGATTAGAGTGCTAATTCGCTGGCTGTGTATAGCTTCATATCTGGAGCCTCTTAAGGGGGGAAAGATTCCGGTTGAAATATTTGTGCGTGGCAAAGATGCTGAGGCAAATGCTAAGCAGTTTCAAACTTGCCTGGAGACGATAAAGACTGCGGGAGTACGTACTTGCCTTGGTTCCAGCTATTTCACCCAACTCTGACAGCTTGAGTAGAAGAAAGTGGGAGTGATCACAAAGGATACAGCAACTGGACCTTTCGCAGAAGAGTGGAAGGCGACTATGGAGGGCGCCTCCAAAGACATCGAGCAGGTGGATTTGGCATTTATTTTGTCAAATGCTGCTTTGGCTGTGAAAGATGAAAAGGAGCTGGTACGTCACACAGATCAGAGGAGCTTGCAAGGCCCGTGGCTAACGTGGTTACTAGCGGATTATTCGTGATGCATCACGAGCGTCAAGCGGTGTGATGGCAAACTACTTCGTCGATGAGATGTCGGAAATCCTCGACTCTGAGAAGAAGATATCCCACAAAGCTCTTTCGAACAAAATCTCCGCCAAAATCGAAGATTCAAAGTTCTTCCAGAAACTCAAGGTTTCAAGTAACTTTGATCCTTTAAACCTAGACTGGGGCCTACCGCCAACCGTACAAAGTGGAGGTCATTATGACTTAAAGTTCAATGCGGAGCCTAACGACAACAATCTACATACGGGAGTTATAATTTCCGCACTTGGCCTACGATATCAGACATACTCATCTATGATCGCCCGAACGTACATGGTCGACCCGAATAAATCGCAAGAGAGCAATTATAAACTTCTCCTATCCATTCACGAATTGGTCTTGAAGAGCATTCGGGATGGTGTTGTGGCGAAGGACGTCTATAACAAGGCTTTGAATCTTCTTAAGTCGAAGAAGCCAGATTTGGAGAAAAACTTCTTGAAGAACGTTGGATATGGAATCGGCATTGAAAACCGAGATGGTACGCTTTTGTTGAGTGGCAAGAATAGCCGCACCTTGAAGGACGGCATGACCTTCTGTGTTACGACGGGCTTCACGGACCTCCAAAACCCCAACCCTCAAGATAAGAAGAGCGTCGTCTATTCGTTGGTTCTGACTGACACAATCCGTGTGACGGCAACCGACACTGCTGTGTTTACCAAAGATGCTCCTTCAGACCTTGAATCAGTTTCCTTCTTTTTCAAGGATGATGAAGAACCAGAGCCAAAGCCGAAGCCTAAGCGCGATTCCCGCATTGGTGCGGTGGCTCAGAAGAATGTCACTAAGACGCGTCTCCGCGCAGAGCGGTCAACGAATCAGGACGCTGAAAAAGAAGCCGCTCGACGAGAGCATCAAAAGGAACTCCACCAAAAGAAGCAACAGCAGGGTCTTGAAGCATACGGAAAGGGAGCCGGAGCCTTGAATGGAACGGAGGAGAAGAAATTTAAACGGTTCGAGTCATACAAACGTGACAACCAATTCCCACATCAGGTGAAGGACCTGGCTATCCATGTTGATAGAAAAGCTCATACAGTCATTCTCCCCATAATGGGCCGTCCGGTCCCATTTCACATCAACACAATCAAGAATGCTTCACATACACCAGAGGGCGAGTTTACATCTCTGCGTATCAATTTCCTATCTCCTGGACAAGGTGTAGGCCGAAAAGATGATCAACCTTTCGAGGATCCTACCGCGCACTTTATCCGGAGTCTGACATTCCGCTCTCGTGATATCGACCGCATTGAGGAGATTACCAAGCAGATTACAGACCTAAAGAAGGATGTGGTGCGACGAGAACAAGAAAAGAAGCAAATGGAGGATGTCGTCGAGCAAGACAAGCTCGTCACCCTCAAGAGTAAGTTACTATGATTATGTTCATTCTTTTCTATCCACTAACATTTGAAAGACCGCAAACCGTACATTCTCGACATGATTTTCATGCGCCCAGCTCTCGATGGCAAACGCGTCCCTGGAAGTGTTGAAGTGCATCAGAATGGTCTGCGCTATACTCACGGTCATGGTGGCCAGCGCATCGACATCCTGTTTGCCAACATTAAGCACCTTTTCTTCCAACCTTGCCAGCATGAACTGATTGTCATCATTCACGTGCATCTAAAGAACCCAATTATGCTCGGCAAGAAGAAGACGCGCGATGTCGAGTTCTTCCGCGAAGCTACTGAGATGCAGTTTGATGAGACGGGCAACCGGAAGCGCCGACACAAGTTCGGTGACGAAGAAGAATTCGAACAGGAACAGGAAGAACGAAGGCGTCGCGCTCAGCTTGACAAGGAGTTCAAGAACTTTGCCGAAAAAATAGCGGATGCGGCGCGTAGTGAGAACGTCGCGGTCGACATCCCCTTCCGCGAGCTTGGCTTTACTGGTGTACCCTCCCGCTCCTCGGTTCTTATTCAGCCCACCACGGATTGCTTGGTCCAGCTTACTGAGCCGCCTTTCCTGGTCCTTACTCTCAACGAGATTGAAGTTGTGCATCTCGAGCGTGTGCAATTCGGCCTTCGAAACTTCGATATGGTACTTGTGTTCAAGGACTTCAATCGTCAGCCTGCTCATATAAACACCATACCCGTTGAATCACTTGATGCGGTCAAGGACTGGCTGGACAGCGTTGAAATCCCCTTCTCTGAAGGCCCGCTCAACTTGAACTGGGCCACTATCATGAAGACCGTCACCTCAGATCCTCATCAATTCTTCGTAGACGGCGGATGGTCTTTCCTAGCAGCCGAGTCGGACGACGAAGACGCAGAGGAAAGCGAAGAAGAAAGTGCGTTCGAGATGAGTGAGTCTGAACTCGCCGTTTCCGATGAGAGCTCCGAGGACGACAGCGACTTCGACGAAAACGCATCGGCTGAGGCAAGTGAAGACGGCAGCGACGAAGGCGAGTCTGAGGGCGAGGAGTGGGATGAGTTGGAGAAAAAGGCGAGGCGGAAAGATCGGGAGTCTGGTCTCGATGACGAGGAGGACAAAGGACGGAAGAGGAAGAGGTAGAGTGGAACGCTAATAATGCTTAGCAACTTCCACCTACCATGATCTACCTTGCTTCTCATACTTTGCTAATTTGGCTCTGGGCGGTTGTAAGGGGAACTGCCCGTACTGTGAAGAAGACCTAAAAGTGTTTCCGGAGAATTTTTGAAGTGGAATTAGGGTCTTCTAAATGCTTTGCTGTCAGGGTGCATGAATAGGACGGGGAATGGTAACTCGGATGCTTCTTCATTAATGCGCTTGTATTGCTATCTGTGTTATGCTAGGAACTGAGGGTAAGGCTCTGGCGCGGCGGATTAATGAAAACCGGTCACCCCGTCCTCAGTACTGTTAAATTTAAGCAATTGCCTAGTCTTCAAGTCTCTTTAAGATCGGAGATGTGTTGAGCAAACTCTTTCCACTCTAGTCCTCCCATCGCCGTCAGATCTAGCTGCGTGGACGTTATAATGCTACTCTACAATATTGAGCGAGGCTAGCAGCTTGTGGTTATCGGAGATGCCCGGGTTACCCCTCCTACCGGCGCCTAAACTAACTTTTATATACCCATCTTTAAATCTGTGCTAGATTCGTCTATAAAGATAAGCTACTTAATAGGAAACTATAAGATATTAGCCCAATATTAATTGCGGTCCTTCTAACTCTACTCTAAAGTAACGCGGCGAGCCTTATATAAGTAAGTTATTTCCTTATCTATATACGTTGGCAAAATATTACCGCATTTAGTGGCGCAGCGTTCTCCGCCTTATACACACGGAGGATACTTAAATTAAGGCTAAACCTCTATAGTATCCCAGCCGCATAGTATATAGGTTATAGCTTCTGTAAGGGCGCGGCCTAATACGCCCTAGACCACGGCTTCTCTAATAAGGAGGTCTAACGCCTAGGCCGCTGGACGTTAGATGCCTTCTACCTTTATTACTTAACCTCACAGGCCAACACCTTCTGCCTTTTACGGAGGTTTTAACTAGGCGCCCCACCAGCGTTCTCTTTAACTTAGCCTCGCGTATAAGGCTAACACCTAAAATACATCTCTCTACACATATTTTTCTCCCAATTTAGCTACGGTCACGCTTTACTCTCCCTAAACTATAGGCTTATAAGTTTAGGGCTATTTTTTCCTGCCCTTTTACAGTAAAAAGTACTTATAAAAAGCCGGAAAATAAGCCCCCTACTTATAGGCCCCTAAGCCGCAGCCACCAATTAAAAAATTAACTAAAAATGCACGTGATTAAAGAGATAGATAATAGGGTCTATAGGGAGTCACGTGCCCACGGCCCACGGCTTAAGGTCTCTGTATTAAGAACTTTAAGCAGCAATAATATCATCTAATTAAATTTAAATATGCTAGTTCTCGTCAATTAAGGCTGCTATTAATTCACCCGCCTACCTAAGCGTTCACTTCTTTACCTTATATGTATATATATAGCTCATGCCCTACTTCTTATCCCTTCCCACGCTGTTTTGCGTCCACAGTAATCGATAAGGATCTGGCCAATAGGAGGCTCTCGTTCAACCTGGAGCTTGGCGTTGTGATAAGAACTACGCAACAACTTAAGGTTATTTAAATCAACGATATTATATATATATATATAGCTATTTCCAGCTAGTCCTTGGAGTTAAGCTTTGCGAGATGATCGTTCCACCCTATGCAAGTCAAGTCCCGTAACCCAGAAACCGTGCAAAAGGGAATCCTACAAATTAAACAACCATACCAAGTTCTTGGAGCCCTCTGAGGTCGTTTCCAATCCTTACTATATGGCGATTTCCGTGTAGTGTTAATAGAGAGGTCCGCTAGAGGCTTCCGAACCGTAAAGTTCTTATCTATAACCTTTCTACCGGCTTTAACGCAGGCGGAACAGTTCAACGGCTTCTTCTATAGCTTAACGACCTTATACTCCTTTACAGGCTTCTAAATTATCTCCTCTATCCCCTTCCTTATAGTCTTCTTTCTACGGGCCCTATTAGGGGCTTGTAAAGCTATTAAAAGCGCATTGCGGAGGTCCTTGCGGAACTAAAGATGGGTGTCTTTTTGGGTATCTCGTGCGCCGTTAGAGGGCTTATAAGAGGAGAGTTTATAGCAGTTTCCGACCGTGGTATCAAAGAGGAAGGAGAATAGAGGTTTCCAAGTCTTGCAGTGAATTCTCTGGGTGTTATAATATGATCTCAATTAATCCGCCACGTCAACGCCGCACATATAGCAATTATACTCGTCTATAAAGTCGGGGATATCCAATTCCTTTACTGCCTTATCGCTAAAGGCCTGTCGCTTCTGTTTAGAGTTTGTGGAGGTCTTTACAGGTCGTTTTCGTCGCTTTATAATATGGGATTAACCTAGAGATATATAACGTCAGCAGAGAAAAATACTTGGTGTTAAGACAATAAGAAGAGCTTAGTGTACTATCGTAAATAGTAGACATGAATAAAACAATCAGTGCATCTGCCTAAGCAAACTCTATCACCGTACGACTTTTTGAGAGCTCTCCATAGAGCGTACCCTATGGAATTTGGGCAGTATGGATTGATTTAAGGTCCATAAGGTATGGCGAGAATTGCTTAGCAGACACCTTCGTTTTCCGTAATGTTCTCCCTTGCGTAGAAGTCTCTATAGATGTGACAATATCGCACTCTCCATCTCCCATCTCCTCCCGCTTTGTTCGTGTAGTTCTAACAGTTCCTGCCGCCCCAATGCCAAAGGTACGAAGCCGTTTGAAGAGCTTAATACTGCTGTCGACCCGAATCAGGTTCTTACTGCCCCGACTCAGCTACCTACCCTTTGACTCAGTCATTGACTCAGTCATTGACTCGGTCACCTACCCCGTCTTGACTCGGACACCTACCCTTTGTTTCCATTGCCACCCCCTACCCCCCTTGTCTTTCCTATTTCCTACACCTTTCTTATGTATATAGAGGTCTTAGAACCACATTCAATAGACAGAGTTCTCATTCTTTTCTTATGATCGGTGCACGGACTACCGGTCGACAACTTCAGAAGAGGTTGTCGAGCCAGACGACGTGCTTACCGGGTGGATAGAGGTGCTCGTTATTCGTAAGAGGATTCGTTTGGGTAAGGAAGTTAAGAACAACAGCTTGGGTCTTAGAGAAGCCCTCCTTAAGGTAGGCGGTGTCAAGATCTACCGGGCCTTTGTGTCGACCGAATATCCGTGCACCGATCATAGGAATTGAATGAGGACTCTGTCTATTGAAATGCGGTTCTAAGACCTCTATATATACATGTAGGAAAGGTGTAGGAAAGGGAAGACAAGGGGGGTAAGGGGAGTTAATGAAACTGGGGTAGGTGACCGAGTCGATGACCGAGTCGATGACCGAGTCGATGACCGAGTCGGTGACCGAGTCAATGAGTAAGTAGCTGAGTCGGGGTAAGATAACCTGATTCAGGTCGACACTTTGTTATCACCTTTGGCGTGCTATAACCATTTAAGAACATATCCTTGGTTTGCCAGGACCCAGATCTTAAAGCCTTCAGGCGTAGGTTTTGACGGTATGTTTACAATCTCTGGTGCGCGGCCTATAAATCTCTTAATAGTCTTGTTAACAGTAAGGTAGGCCCCCGGCGAGTAGTACTGATGAGAGAGGATTTGCAGGTGCTCAGAAAGCTTATCTACTCGGTTAAATGTGGTGTGAGAGACGTCGTCATTCTCTGGCCATGGAGTTATGCAGCGTATATAGCGATCTATCTGTTCAAACCGGTTCTTTAAGATGTATCTTAACATCTTATGCTCAGATCTATAGCTCAGCAAAGAGCCCTAATAGTCCTTAATGGCTAGTTCTATAATCAAGCCCATATGAATCACCACTGCAAAGTACGCGTACAGTTCTCTCCTCAATGTTAGTTGCCATAGCCATTCTCTCCCCTTCGGTTTCTGGTCCTCCGGCGTCAGGTATAGCTCTGCATACTCGTTCGTCCACGCTACCATCTTATCTACCATTTAATCAGTAAAGAATAGGTGGAAAAGGGCCATAGGATTATGCTGATTAAGACCGGTAGGCAGATTAGGCTCTCCAGGGTCGTTGTAGTCGTTAATTTGAAGTGGAGAGAAAGCAGGCAGAACCCAGGGCTCAGGCGCTGGCTGCTTAGCTACTCTGGACGGAGGAACGATATATTTCGTATATTGGACCACACCAATATCATTTAAGAATGTTGCAGGCATTGTAGGTACTTAATTTTGCTCTATAATTCGCTGTATTTGTATGTACATCTGATACTCACGTTCCTAGGCTTAGCGCCAAGCTGTGGACGCCAGCGTGCACCTTCGCTAGCTTGCAAGTTCAGGGCTATTTTTTCCTGCCTTTTTACAGTAAAAACTGCTTACAAAAAGCCGGAAAATAAGCCCGCCACTTGCAGGCCCCTGAGCCGCAGCCACCAATTAAAAAATTGACTAAAAATGCACGTGTTTGAAGAGATAGATGGTATATCTGTGTGTGGTCTTGGCACCAAAACCACGCTTTTCCTAACCCCGCAGCAAACTATGGCCATGTCACCACCAAGGACGGAATAGCAGTTGGTTTGACCTGGGTATGTGCTTTAGTATTCTTTAGTACTAACCTAAGCTATCAGAGATACCTCTCCTTACTCGGAAAGTCACCTACCGATATCATGGCAGCGGCACAATCCTCTTCATCACCTGAGAATTCCCAGTATCATCACTTCATTCCACAATTTATCCTGCGAAACTTTGCACATCCTTACCGCTCTCCCACGGGGAAAGGTCGTGCAAAGAGGCTTTCTAATCGTGGTAGTCAAAAGAAGACTGGTCTATATCCTGGAGATTCAGTACTCCACGTCATAGACCTTTCCAATGACAACCCGGAGCTGGCCGAGTCCCCGATCCGCCGAACTTTTGGATTGACGGACATGTATCGAGATTTTGCAAAAGCTTCAGATCAGCATTACCTCGAAAAGCAGCTTAGCAAGCTAGAATCCCAAACGGCCATGATCATTTCTAAGATACTCAAAGCTTTCAACTCCGGCAACCAGGCCGTGTGGATCTCGCGACAAGAAAGAGACGACTTAAGGAAATTTCTTTTCATCATGAAATACCGGGGGAAGGGGTTTCATGAGCGGTTTGTCGGTGATGAAGTGAAAGGTTATGTGGAAGATGATAAAGAGAAGTTCATGAAGTATATGCAGGAGAAAGGCTTCCAAAAACCCCTTGACCTGTGGTTCCATAGTATAAAGGTCATTCTGGAATTGAAGATGGACCACAAAGGGGAGTGGATGAAGAGCCTGATCAACCGACTATACCCTGATGATGCATTATGGTTCATTATGCATACGGAATGGATGTATCTCGCCCTCTGCACACCTTCTGGTACGGGCACAGAGTTTATCCTCACCGAAAACTGCTATAATGTCTGTGAAGGACCGCAGACCGTCCTAGTAGACCCGATAACTGGCGAAAGGAGATACGGGCTGTGGACAAATTATCACGAGTTTAGTCCAGTATCTCCAAAGCTCATGATGGTCCTCCGAAGCTTTGTCCTCCCAAATTCCGAGGAAGACATGAATGAGAGTATCAAAAGATGGAGGGAGACCATGTACAAACTGTGCATAAGTCAACACGCCAACCCTGCCGCCGCAAACTCCATACTCGCCGACCTTCCCGTCAAGAAACCACGGAATTCGTACTCATCCGTAGGCTCTCACAGAATAGAGTTACTGGAAGGCGAAGATGGTTCGCGGCGCTCCTACCATTGGTTTTGTTTCCAATTTTTCAAACTATCTACAGAGCACGTCAACAAGATCAATACGATTATGCTGGAAAACTCACATACTTGTCAAGCCATTGCATTCACCTCTCAGTCTGCTCTCAGAATGACGATCGAATACTACCTGACATTACCAGCAAGCCAAGGTTTCAAACTTGTTGGTGATAAAGCAAATGACCCTAAGTTATCATATTTATCGAAACTCGAGCATATTTTGAAAAAACTAGGTTCTGATAAGTGTCTAGTTTATCAGTCTCATAGTGCAAAGCCGATTGATGACGGAATCTTTGAGATTATGGGCAACAAGCTCATAGAATATCTACCGGAGCAACCGAATGAATTCATGCAGCTATATATGAAGCTAGGTGAGCCCCCTTCGGGTGGCCAGCGGTCGTTTCTGACCGAGTGTCCACAGGCGGAAGCGCGGCAACAATTGTTAAGGACATGGAGCAATCACGTAGAATGGTTAACATGAGGATCAAGATTGATGTGTGGTCTAAAGGTCTCGAAGAAAGCGAGCGAGAGGACATATGTGAAAAATTAAGAGACCTCTTCTGCCAACTCCAAACTCGGCGCCTGTGGTTCTACCTCAAACGGCTCCGACCGATGCTTTTGAGGGAGAGGCCTGAAAGTCTAGCAGATCTGAACGACGACATTCAGGCGGATATGGACGGACCAGAGGATGTCATTGTCAAAGGCAATACCACTCCCGTTCTCCCTTAATTGTAAATCCGCTTATAACTGTTAGCGAGCCATGTTATTCACCCAGAAAAACTAGGTCGCCTCATGTATTTCTCCGTTATGCAACACCTATTTCTACTGAAAAACCCAGGGATCCACCTTTACGCCGACATTGCCATGAACGAAGCTGGCGCAAGACGACTCGGGCAAGTAATCCATTTTGCCTTTGGACCGGCCGGTAAGATATGAGACTTTAGCAAGCTAGGCCAAAATGCTGACCATTCGATTTTCGTTTAGGCAATATTTGTGACTGCGGTAAGATAACTAGCTAGGTGCTTTTGATTCTCGCTGACTAAATAAACCCACAGGTCTTGATAGACTTCAAGATAGGGCGAGATTAGCGACCACTATACTTCAAGTGACTCGGAACTATGAGAAATGGACTAACCCGTCCTGGACAGATAATCAGAACGTAGAGATACTTACAAGATTCTTTGTGCGCGAAGATGTAGACGAACTGTTGGGTGATCGACTATCAAGTGAAACGTTGCAGGAGCTGAAAGAAGTACTGTTCAACATTGTCTATCCGACTTACGCAAGGAGAGAACAGCAAATATAGCTGCAACTAGAGAGAATATCACGGAAGACCTTCGAAAGATACGTAAACAGGCTCAGGCTGTATTATGATATTATGCGTGAGACCCTCTTTCTACTTGCTGGCGTTAGATATTCCAGTCTGCTTACTGAAACGGTGAAGATGTCGAGAGGATTGAGCACTTCCACTTGGTGGAAGACGGAATTAAGATAGCTTTGGTCGATTGGAGGTTCTTAGACGACAAATTCCTGGTGGAATATAAGGCCTTTTGCAACTCATCTTCCTTAGAGCAGATATCTAATTATAATATTTAGCTATCTGTTGAACATTGTTATCCCTTATCCCGTCAATTCGCGTCCAACAGTTATCGATAAGAACCCGCCAATCAATTTGAGCTGAATTCAATGCCCGTACTGAGCAGTGTACGAGATGGATGGATTGGATCTAGATCCAAATCCAGTTAGCCTCAAATCCATCAAATCCATCGGATCTGGATCGAGATCCAAACTTTATCCATATCCAGGCTTCAATTTTGCCGTATATTAAGCCAATTCTGGCGATTTTCGCCACTTATGTAACATAACGGCCTAGTGGTTTTTAGTATAATCTAACTACAGCTGTTTGCTAAGCTCCACCGTAGCTATTCACTAAGTTCTACCGTAACTGTTTACCAAGTTTAACCGTAACTGTCTACTAAGTTCTACTGTAACTGTTTACCAAGTTCCACCGCAACTGTCTACTAAGTCTACTAAGTTCCACTATAACTATCTACCAAGTTCTACCGCAACTGTCTATTAAGTTCCACCGCAACTGTCTACTAAGTTCTACCGTAACTGTCTACTAAGTTCCACTACAACTGTCCACTAAGTTCCACTGTAACTGTCCACTAAGTTCTACCGCAACTGTCCACTAAGTTCCACTGCAACTATCTACCAAGTTCCACCGCAACTGTCTATTAAGTTCTACTGCAATCTGCGGACCCTGACTTTTATTAACCAATTAGGATTTTCCATGCCCAGCATAGAAAATCGCTATTAGCTCGCTTACTACTAGCGCCTTAGTGGCACTTGCGAGGATTACTTAAATTAATAACCTCCGCCTCTTAAACCTAATTAACTTTAGAGGAGTTAACTTTATAGGCTTAAGTAGAGTTATATTAAGTCTTAAATCAATAATCTTATTCTTGTCCTAGGAGTAGAGATATAAAGTTGCCTAGATTGTACTCTGCTTAAGGTGGTTACGGCGTTTTATAATTATCTGGCTAAGACGGCTAAAGATACGTTCTGGCTTATCGCTTATAGCTGGAATTAATAGGAGATCAATGGCTATTTAAGTAAGGTATAGGTACTGTTCGTAACTAATAGTTCTCCACCACTTAATTAGGGTCTCGCAATCTTTAACTTGGTTTTATATATAATAGCGATCATATTTATCCTGTATAGCAGCAGAATGTTGTTAATAGCCGCTCTTCTAAAGACCTTTCATCCTATAGGCCTCCATGATATTAAGCTTACGCTTAGGCTTCTTCTTCTCTAGGGATAGAGCTTCTAAAATAGGCTGTTGCTTATAGTCTATAAGCTATAGATGTTTAACTGATTTACGGGTAGACATAATCTAAGTCTTTTTATGCTCCCACTAAGCTTCTATATACTACTAATTGTATCTAGGATAAAGGACGACTGCGGCGATATAGGCTACTAACTTATTAATCTTTATATAGTACTGTTGAGCCTTATTAAGTGCGAACTTGATTTATATAGCAAAATGCTATTCTCCTTTAATCGACAAAGGCGGTGCGGATTTAAAGCGTTTATATACAGAGGTAAGTTCTTTAGTAATATATTTAATATCCTACTAAATATTAACTAGCCTATATAACTTGCTATTACCTGGTTAGCCTTATAGGTCCATAGTTGCAACCCAGCATAGTTTAAGTAAATTTTTATACTGTGTTAGAACCTCCTAATTGTCCGCAGTAAGCGTATCTATAAAGATTACATTCTAAGCACTGTCCTAGTCTTCTAGCCAAGTAGATTCTGGCCTCTCTTTTAGTTGTTTTACGCGTTATTACTCTAACTATATAAAGTCTTCAAATGGCGCGCGAAGCTGATTTAGTGTATAGAATTCCTTATAAGTACTATTTTAGTGGGTAGCGTTAGATTGGGAGAGGTCTTGGGTTATTATTATATCCCATTAGTCCTCTAGGAGGATGTTCTAGAGATACGTCTTCTAGCCTAATAATTTATTAATACTATTAATTAACTTATACTTTTAGAACTACTTACTTTTATACCACTAATGTCTTCTCTAAGGGCTTGTATATACCTATATAATTAAGTTATAAGCTTTGCCAACTGGTCCTTACTTCCTCTATGTCCGTAACTGCGCCTTTATGTCCTTAGGTACTATATCCTCCGCTTTAAATAAATCTGGGTTATAACCGTACAAGAGGTAGTAGGCAATGATATTAATAATATAGCCTAAACAATATAGCTGGCGCTTAATTGGATCAAAGTCGAACTCCTTTATAATGGCTATTATCGCCGTATTATTATTAGTTGTATTATCTAGCATAAAATACCTAATCTGCTTATTCTTAATGCTAAAGTCTTTAATTACGGCAATCACGCCTTCTGTAATATTAACGCCAGTATATAAGCTAGTCTGCTCTGGAATAGCAAGAAGAGTTACTTAAGGCTTAAAATCTTTGTTAAGAAAATGGGCAATAATACCATTAAGCGAAAGAAGGTTGCCTAATGTCTATAAGTTAAAAGATAAATAGATCTTACTAACCGCGCGTTATAGCTCTCTCTTTACTGCCGCCTTATGGTAAGTATAGCCCTTGATAATCTAAGATCTAACTAACTATCCACTAGGCATATATTCTGCTGCTTAAGGCGATAAATATTTAATAAACTCGCGAAAGACTGGCCTATTGACTTACCTAAAAGACATATTGTTATAGACGATCTATTAAAGAAGAAGTTGCCTAAACGTCTTCTTATTAAATGCACGTGCTAACTTATTGAGAACCTACTGCTCCTGGGAATTATTTATATTAAGACTTTTAAGTACAGAGATTAACTTTAATATATATAGCACTTTCTTACCCTTTTTGTTAAATGTATAACCATAAACCACTCGAATATGCTTTATAATATTAGAGCTTCCTTTATAGGTGTTCTAGGAGTGGGCCTTAATGCTATGCTTATAATAACACTCCTTGTAAAGCCACCATCGGTTACTGGTCTTATGGTTCTCTATTAGTACGCCTAACCGCTAGATTGGGGAGGAGAGCTTACTATTACCTTTAGAGATTGGGATAATATAGCTAGGTAATCTATTTTAGTTAACCCAAGACCAATTAAACTAACTTTTATCTTTAGGAGGAGCCTTGCTAGCGTATACTTTAGCAGACTAATTAGCACTAAACGTACTAAACGTTAGAGCTGTTATAAGAGTTAAGATCTTAGGTATATCGGGATTAGGCATTGGCGTTATTTAAATTATAGTAGATTAATTGGGCTCGGTTATATTAGAGACTTAATTTTCTGGCCTTACTATTATGTCCGACAAGTTGGGAGACCAGGCGGTACGGCGGTAAGGCTGCCAGGTAGGGCCATCTCGTGGCTAGAGGTGTGGAGGTACATTTAAGGGAGGTAGTGGTAGTGGAGGTAGAGGTAGTAAAGGTGGTTTGGCAACAGCCTTCTTCTTTCTTAGCTTTGGAGGCATAGTTAATGGTAATAATAAGAATAAGAGGTAAGAGACTTTATTATTTTTACTGTTATCTAACTATATAACGCATAAATGCACTAGTTTACCCCTTTTACGCCATCTAATAGTTAGTGCAGTGATTAATGCATTACGGCGTTGCCTCAACAACGCTATAAATGGATAACTATTGGATCTAGATCCATATCCACGCCACCAATGGATTAGGCGTGGATTAGTGGATCGATGGATCCCGATCCAATCTCGATCCATCCATCTCTTACACTGGTACTGAGAAATACGAAGCCTTTAATAGAGGCCAAACACTATAGTATTTTGATATATAAGCTTAATCTTTAAAGTTGGGTCGCTCGATATGGGGTTACTAGCACTTATCCTCTCTAAGTTTAATTCTGGTGTTCGCGCACGGGCCATCTGCTCATTGGACGCTGACGAGATAGGGGATACTATGTCATGAAATCGTTCAGGTATTAGCTCCATCTCACGATAGGAATAAACTTCAAGGCAACAATATTATGTATACTGTAAATATGCGGAAATAATACCTTAGTCTATTTTATCGGCGAAACATTTCATATAGAACCCTGCTGGCGATTAAGGCTGGTCGGGCAAAGTCTGTGCCAAGAGCTGCAGGAAGACCGTGCGCTGAGAAATTCACGAATGCCAGACCTGCGGAGGATAGATTATCCTATCCGGCCGGGCGGATAATAATCCTATCCGAGGATAGCCCGGATATCGGATAATATCCAGATAATATCCAAACAATATACCACCAATAGCCCCACTAATATAACTGTCGGTACATTAATCACGTGACGTGGTCACAAGACCACGAAGCGAGGTTAACTAATCTAACCTTGGAGCAAACCCCTAATTTAAATTAAGAAAAACATTTAACATCCAACTTTAATACCGCATACGTACCACTACAAGTGATATTCATGCCCGTTAATAAAGAATATATACTAACACTAATTAGTAGACGTATAGATTAGGAAGTACGTAATAACCAAGCTTAAGAACCCATATTTATTTATGGCTAATTACAGAAGCTATTGCCCAACTTTAGTTAAAGAAGAAGCTTATATAAACCCTAAAGCTTAAGAACCTGTATCTTTAATATAGCTAATCGCCTAGGGACCTTTAAAGCTTAAGAACCTATATCTTTAATATAGCCGATCGCCTAGAAACTGTAGTTTTGCTAAGACTATAAAACGTACCCCTTACCTACCCCAACCTACTTTAAACCCTAAACCTACTGTACCTACCTTAAATACCTGATCAACCTCTCTAAACCTTAAGAGCGCGAATTCAACCTCTACGCGACGCGACTAGGGAGACACAGACAACACGTCTATAGCTAGCTATAACTATAAACATAGAGGAACTCTTATAGGCCTAAAAGATTGCTAAATAGGGTAATAGAATTAAAATAGCTACTGCTACTAAAGAGGAGCTAGGAGAATATATGGATACGAAACTATACGTCTATATACTTAAGGGATTTTCAAACTTTACTCTATGGTTCCTATTTAAAGAAGAATTTGAAGAATAAACTAAAGAGGACTTTGCAAACCTATATAGGGATACTAGAGCAGAGCTTCGACTTTACCTAATTAAGAGAGGAGTCTATATTGCCCCTTATAGTAACAGATATCCCATATCAGATACACTATACAATACCTTAAGTAAGGAGGAGCAACATAAGTGGACGGACTAAGAGCTGCTTAAGGCCCTTACGCATGTACGACCAATAATATTAGTAGCTCTATAGGACCGACTAAACCCTACCTTAACTGGCTTAGCAAAGGCGTAAGTTATAGCTTATTTAACACTAATGTAAGTCCGCTTAATACCAGTTTAAGTCTATTTAACACCTGCTTAACTTACGGCTCAACCTATCTCTGCACAGAATCAGTAACTATTGCCTATAGCAACTGCCTCTACCCTCCCACTAGCTACAACTATAGCTATAACTATAGCTACAATACCGCCCGGAACGCAGACACCTACCTCTACAATATCTTAAATACCTGTTGCATCTATACCCTAGTAAGCTATACCAATCGCTACCTAATAGCAGTATCACCCTTAAATACCTGTTGCATTTGTACCCCAGTAGCCTGCCTAACAGTAGTATAACTTTTAGTAGCCTGCCCAGCAGCAGCATAACCCTTAGCAACCTGGCACTTACTCAACCTTATATGGCAAAGAAGTCAGTATTGTTGCTAAGATTTACACAAACGACCAAAGATATAGTGGAATTAGTAATAGCTTCAACTTTAAGTTAACTATATTCTATAATATCTGCCATAGAGCTAGCCTGCCCCCTAAAGGCCTTATGGTTGCATTCCCTACTATATTAAAAGGGCTTGTATAGGCGCACTACTACAACTGTAGTCTTTCCACTAAGCTATTTAACGCCGCCTACGCTTATATATGGAACTTCTTTAAAGGGCTAGAGTATTATTATAAAAACCTTATTAAATAGAACGCAATTATACTATAGGACTTTATTAACAATAACCTAGAGAAGTTAGCCTTATAGTATCTATAATTGCTTATTAGTAAGCTTTGTAAGCAATAACACTTAATTAATCCTAAACTCTAAACCCTATAAATCCTTACTAATAAGCTAGTAACCGCTTGCTAGAGAGTACCCGTATGCCAAATTACTATATTAAACCCTTTAGAAGAGCTAGCTACCTTAATTAATAAGCTATAGTCCTTAATTATAGCATAGAAAAAGGAGAACCTACTAACCACTATAGCTTAGGGCTACCTTTAAGACCACCCTTAAGCCTTCTTTACGGACCGTCGATATTACTATAACTAAGGATTTGGCCGCAATAATAATTATAGATATAAGTCCGACCGTAATTATAGCCATAATAAGCTAAAGGCACGCTGCTAGGTCTGCTAAAAGGAGGGTTATTAATTATGGAAGTATATAGACATAGAGCAAGGTAAGGTAAAGGAGACCTTTTAAAGCAAGTTTAACGACTGTATAAAAGGACAATTTGCCAACTGTTTTAAGGAATGATTTAGTTAATATATTACTAAGTATAATAAAGGCAAAGATAATAATTCTAAAATAGACGACGTCTTTAAGAGTCTAGTTTTAGACATTAAATCCTTTAACCTAAAAGACTTAACTAATAAGGAGGGACAAAGCACTACCTACCTTATATCCTCTGGAGAGCTTACATCTAGCAAAGCAACCTCTATAAGCGCTATATTGGCTAACAAAGCCTTTATCCACTCCTTAATACTAAAGGATATAACAAAACCTGCCCTAACTAAGGACCCTTCTATATATACCTCTAACATCGCTTCACGTTATAGTTCCAACGCATTTTAGGGTATTATTATTAATATAGGAGTAAGTATAAAGCCTATAGCCGGTTATAGTCAGTTCCAGGCCCTATAATAATTAAACTTAACTATAGATCTAGAACTGGATACCTCCATAAAGGGATAAGTCACAGTATAGTTCGGCATAGGCTCTACTACCTTTATAGGCACTATAAACGTCTATACTCCAGTAGGTGAAGTATAATTTTATATTATTAAAGCCAATACACCCTTCCTACTCTGCCTAGCAGATATGGACAAGTTATAGGTATATTACGACAATATCTAAGACGTACTAGTCACTCGTACCAAAAAGGTGCCTATGGTATAATAATTTAGCCACGCGTTTCTCTTATGCAACTCCTCTTTGCAAGCTTATCTCTTAGAGTTATTTAAGTCGAACCCTTACTACCTTACGGAAGTAAAACTACAACATCTATACCGTAGATTTGGCCACCTATCTATAGAAAGACTATAGAGAGTACTTAACTAAGTAGGACATAATATTAATAAGAAGACCCTTAAATACCTTACTAAGTATTATTACTTCTGTTAAAAGCATAGTAAGTCCCTAGGTCGCTTCCGCTTTACCTTATAGGACGATATTAAGTTTAACTATTACATTATTATTAATATTATATATATTAGCGGTAACCCTCTCCTATATATAGTTAATAAAGGGACACGCTTTTAAACCGGTAGATAGCTCCAGAACATTAGCGTAAAACACACATAGGAGGTCCTATGGATATATTAGATTAATATATATTTAGGCCCCCCAGATCTTATTATAAGTAATATAGAAAAGAACTTCGTTAGCAAAGAGTTTAAGGAGTATACGAATACAATGGGTATCTATATAAAGGCAGTAATATCAAGACACGCCTAAATAAACTATGGAGGGACCCTAGGGTGCCCTGTAGGAGAAGGAACCAACAACCCCAAAGTAGGGAAGATATATTAGGAAAACAGGTGGAGAAAGCAGAAGAAGAATGGTGTGGCGCTAGGGCCCAGGCCTATATAGAGAAGGAAGGGAGACGCGCAAGAGGCCAGTAAAGACAACAGCAAGGGAGAGAAAGGAGCCAAAGTAGAGCATAAAAGAGTACTGGAAAACTATCTACCGCAATACAATACTGGTTGGACCGACGCTGGAGAGACGAATGGGAGTCAAAGGTATAGAGGCAGACTTAGGCAAGGGGAACCCAAGCTATAGCATAGGTAATGCTATAGGGGGTAAATACCCAAGGGCTCCAAGAGGGCCTAACAAAGGCAGAAAATACAATAGCAACACTCTTAAGGACAGGAATAATAGGACTAAAAGATTGGCTTTACTGGGTAGGTGTTCTAGTAGGTAGCCTAAGGTGCGAATATAGCTGGCTAAGATAGACACCAAAACACGTAATACTATTATACCCCTTACGCACTGGCCAAGAAGTAATGCTCTTAGCAGCTGGCATAGAAAACTATAATATACTACTCTCAACATAGAAAGGCCTTAAGGCGGCTACCTAGTGGCTTATTAGCTAAAATGTGCTAGACCAGTTCTGGGTTACAAAGGAAATAGTAATAGAAGGCAAAGGGGCGAGTAATAGGCGCCCCCTAATAACTCTACAGGAGTAGAGTATAGTGTATAATACTAGCGCGTCCGTAGGTTTGTTACGGCAGCAGTGGTTCCTAAGGTGGTTAAAAAGTAAGGTAGTAGAGCACCACTGGTAACTCATAGGCGACTCGTAAGCGAGCCCTAAAAGGCGGGGAGATGGATTATGGGGTTTTCTTAAATAGAGTTTTCTCCCTATATGTATATAAGGAGTAGTCCGCGTGGGCCCAACAGGGATCCGAATCGGATGTTAAGCAATGAATAATAATATATAAAGGCGGTACTAGTAGAGGCTTATAACTCTATTAGTATAGTAGAACGATACTATAGCCCGTTACAACAAGTTTATTAAATTATAGTTATTAAACTGCCTGGAATTGATAGAGATGTAGCTCTATAAATGGTATTTAAGGCTTTTAACAACACCGCTATCCTAGATGGCTTAGTACCTACCTTACTAGTATTTAGCGCATACTTACGAATAACCAAACTAGATGTACCCTCGCCCATGGTCACACAGCGTGCGAATATAGTAAAGAATGCCATGGCAGAGATCCGTAAGTTACGTGCGGAATGACAGGTCGCTAACGCTTTAAATATGCGGAACAGACCCAAAACGGACGCCGTTTATAACCTGCCCCCAAACTCACTAGTTCTAGTATGGAGAGAAGGTAATACGGGTTATTTAGGTTACTGGGATAGGCCTTTTACCCTACTTATAGTTAAAGGGGAGACATATATAATCAAACTTATAAGCGGACCTACACCTTTTCGTTTTACAGTTGTAAAGCTATACTTATAACTAGAATTAACTAGGGAGCCTACTCCCTATAATACCGCAGAGCACGTAGAACACATACACAAAGAACCCGCGTGAATTAATAAACCTGCGCCTCTGCTTTAGGAAACTGCCCTTTAACTAGTACTAAAGTGAGGTTAAGGTCGCCTATACAAGTACCCCCTGCTTACAGCTATAGCAAATATCACAATCTACTTGTAAGATAACGCTACTTAATTTAACGCCTCCTGTTAAAAGGAACTCACCGGCCTACTTAAGAAAGGAGTATTTAAGATTATAAAGCTTATAAATATACCCTAAGGTGTACGAATCTTTAACTTACGCTTTATAAATAAAATTAAAAACCTAGGTACTAATAAGACCTTTAAAAAGTCTTATCTAGTTATACAGATATATAACAACTAGGAGAAAGAACTTGTGTTAACTTAATTACTAACTATTTAGTAAGTCAGCTAGCGACTTATCCTATGCATAGCTACTATAGGGCTACACAGCCTTTACCTATGGGATATATTATAAGCCTATATATAATCCACTATAAATCTAAATTATGAATTCTATATACGCCTACCGAGCGAACTATAGAGCGAACTTAGAATTGGCAAGGATATGGTCTTAAAGGTGCTTAAGCCTCTATACAGAGTACTAGAAGCTGGTAACCACTAGTTTAAGACCTACTATTTACACCATATATAGCAGCTGCAAATAGACCAGTCCACATACAACCCTTGCTTGCTTTACAGAAATAAACCTTTTAGAATTGTCGGCCTATAGACTAATAATATGCTGTTCCTTACAGATAACATCTTTATAAAGGCTGAATAAAGCGAACTATATAAGGCTAAATTTACAGTTAAGGAACGGGAGCAACTAACCACTAATACACTAATTAAGTTTAACAGAGGACTTATTTAATTAACACAAGACGGGAGTATTACGCTGACATAAAAGCGCCAGTGTAAGAACCTTAGTGTGGTTAATACTACGCCAGCAGACAGCACTAGCTCTAGGGGAGTTACGCATGGCCTGCTTACGCTAAAGGACCAATATATCGCTTAACGCGCCAGGGGAGCCTATATCGCCTTATTTTGTCAGCCAGAGGCTTTATTTAACTTATCCTTTACTGCCCAGGTAATTAATCCCAAGGAGATAGACACAAAGGAGTTAAATAAGCGCCTAAGCTGGCAGATTTAGAATTCATATAGAGGTCTTAAGTTTATTAAATTAGAAGCTAAGACCCTATAGCTCCTAGTCTTTACAGACGCTTCCTTTACTAATAATAAGGACCTCTCTTTGCAAATTAGCTATGTTATTATACTGGCTAACGCAACTAAGAAGGCTAATATCATCCATTAAAGCTTAATTAAGTATAAAAGAGTTACCAGAAGTGTTCTAGCTTCTAAAATCTATAAAATAGCTCACGGCTTTAATATTGCCGCCGCTATTAAGTCTATAGTAGACAAGGTCCTATAAATTAACCTCCTGCTTATACTTTACACCAATTCTAAGTCGCTATATAACTATCTTGTACAACTTAGAACCACACAAGAGAAGCAATTAATAATTAATATAATGTGCCTATAACAAGCTTATAAACGTCGGCAGATTACAGAGGTTAAATGGATTAATAGTAAAGCTAACCCTACAGACGTAATAACTAAGGGGAAGCCTTATATTGCTCTATAGCGACTTATTAACACGAACCAAGTCGATATATAGGCTATAGGTTGGGTTAAACAAACGGATTCAACTTTAGTTTAATAGGGTTAGCAGAATTTAGCAGAAAATCGGCAATATAGCAGAATTCAGCAGAATTTAACAACATGGCGGAATTTAGCAGAATTTAGCAGAATTTCGCAACATGGCAGAATCTAGCAGAAAAATCGGTAAGTTAGCAGAATATGGCATATAACGCGCCCTGGCACTGTCACAGCTATTATATACTATGGACGGAAGAGCTAGTTATTGCATATATGCTATAAATAGTCTAAAAGTAGACTTGACTTTAGAGTGTAGACTGTTAGCGACTTAGTCAATCGAGGCACGAGCATGGTATGAGGGACGCGCAAGCCTGTATAATTGGTAGTCTATAAACGAGGATCCAAAGCTAGAGAAAGGAAGGGAGAAGAATAGCAGCGCCGTGCGAAGTTTTATGCGGTCCTCTAGTTACGTGGACTTACGTGACTTGGTGTCTACCATAACGTCTACCATAATCCACCGTTTTTTACTAGCGCCGTAACATTACCCCCCCCCCCCCTCCGAAAAAGCCTGCCCTTAGGCTTTATATGTCCGTATTATGTCTATGGGGTGTTCTTATCTGTATGCTTAGCAGGTAGCTTATTATCTTTACTATACTAGCACTCTATCTACTTGTCTAGATACTTTGGGGGTCCTGGCTTATTAGGGTATTAGTTATAGAATTCTTTAAGCTTCTAGGGGCAACCTATAAAGTTCTAGGCAGGGTACTAGGTTGGGTCTAGATTGTAACCTTTCTATTAGATACGGTATTTTAGCGTTCCTTGTACTAGTTTATAGGCTAGTATTTCATTAACTTCCTATTCGTCGTCGCTATTAACTTAAATTGGTAGTGGAGGCTTATTCTTTTGTTTAGGTAGTAGGTTATTTATAGCTTTCCATAGCTTATCTAGTAAGAAAATAGGGTGGACTTTAATTAAGTCTAGGAGTTTAACCTTATATAAGTTGCCTTCTTTATTAAGGATCTTATATGGTCCTGCTATTTTATAGTTTAGCTTATAGCTAGGCCGTTCTATCTTCTAGTTCTTTGTTGTAACCCAGACCTTATCGCCTATAGTAAAGTTGGGCTCGCGCCTGTGCTTATTTGCCTACTATTCTATTAATTTTTAGGCCTTTTCTAGGTTCTTGTAGGCTACCGTCTATACTTCTTCTAAGCGTTTAGCATACTGCTGTGCTTCCTTATAAGATAGTTTTTCGCATATAGTCTGTGGTCCTTCCGGTCTCTTCTAGTTAAAGCTTGTATGGGGTAAGTATCCTATTTCTAGCTAAATAGGTGCAAACCCTGTAGAGTTATAGGGTAGGGTTGCCTAGGCGTAGTTTATTATAGGTAGTAGTCTACTCTAGTTGTCCTAAAAGTAGTTAATAAAGGGCCGGAGTCTCTAGTCTAAGTATTAATTTATAATCTCTGTCTAACCATCTATTTAGGGGTAGTATGCCGTAGAGAGCTTTAGCCTAATACCTAGGATCTGGGTGAACTCGTTCTAGAAGGCTAATATAAACTGCAGCCTATAGTTGGATATAATAGTATCTAGTAGTCCGTAAATTCGGTAGACATAGTAGATATATAGTTAGGCCGCCTCTTTAGCATTAATATTCTTATAATAGGGGATTAAGAACGGGCGCTTACTAAAGCGGTTAACTAGAATCATAACCATATTATATCTATTACGGTCTGTAGGTAACTTGTGGAAGTCTATAGAGATATACTGCTAGGGGCGTTCTAGTATTAGGAGTAGCTTTAATAGCCCTAGGGTCTTATCTTGTGGAATTATAAACCTACGGCAGTCATTGTAGTTCTGTATATAGCGGTTAATATCTATAACCATTCCGGGCTAGTAGTAGCGGTTGCTAATAATTCTACGGGTCTTATTTTTTTTAGGGTGGGCCGTAGAGACCTAAGTATATGCTTTAGTAATAAGCTAAGTCTGTAAATTCTATTCCTCTGCCACTACTAGCCGTTCCTAGTGCTTAAGCAGTCCGTTTTTAAGGGACTATAGGCTAGTAGCATCCTTTACCTTTTCACGGCACTCCTGTAGAGAAGGGGCCGTACGGTTTGCCTGCAGTAGTTTATTAATAAGGTTAAGTTCTATGGAGTTAATGGGGCATATCTTAGCGTCTAAAGGGTCTGTATTTAGTTCTGCCTATATCTGGGGGTTAAGGTATTTTAGTTATAGTAGTACCTAGGTCTATAATAAGATCTTTATAGCCGCCTGGTTACCTAGGTCCTGTTTACGCCTTATAAGAGTATCTGCATGGTTTGTAGCGCCTGGTCTATATATAATTAAGAAGTTAAACTAAGATAGGATATCTACCTAGCGTGCCTAGCGGGCCGTAAGGGCCTTAGTTGTTATAAAGTATTCTAAGGCCTTATAATCCGAAACTACCTTAATAGGCTTAGGGGTCCCCTCTAGCTATATACGCTAGTGCTAAAAGCTAGAGATAATAGCCAGCATTTCTTTGTTATGGATATAGTAGTTTAGCTTAGTATCTATTATAGTCTTTAAATAGTATGTAATAGGGTGCTATTCTCCGTCCAGTTGCTTTTAGGAAAAAATACCGGCTATTATATTATCTAAGGCATTAGTTTCTAGTATTAAGGGCCGTTCTAAGTTAAAGTGGGTAAGTAGGGGAGCTAATACCAGCCGCTTTTTAAGCTTATTAAAGGCCTGCATATATATGGCGTTAAAGTAGAATGGCTGGTCTTTCCTAGTAAGGCGGTTAAGAGGCTAGGTAATTCTACTATAGTTCTTAATAAAGTGTTGGTAGAAGTTACAGAAACCTAAAAATAATTATACCCCCTTTATGGTCCGTAGGGGTGTCTACTGGTTAATTACAGCTGTTTTCTCTAGGTTGGCCTTAATTCCGTCTATACTAATAATAAAACCTAGGTACTTTGTACGCTTAATACTAAATTTTGACTTCTTAATATTGGCCTGGAGACTAGCCTTGCGGAGCCGTTATAGGACTTTATAGACGTGCTCCTTGTGTTTTAGCTTGTTTTTAGAGTAAATTATAATGTTATCTAGGTAGGCTGTATAGAAGTCGTTAAGATAGTTAAAGAGTATATTATTTATATACCGCTGGTACGTAGCTAGTCTATTAGTTAGTCTAAAAGGGAGTACCTTATATTTATACGTTCCGTAATGGGTTTAAAATATAGTAAGCTTTTTAGACCTAGGGTCTATTCTAATTTAGTAGAAGGCCTAGTGGATATTAAGCTTTATAAAGACCCTGGCTCTGCTTATTTGGGTAAGAGTCTTATTAAGTAAGGGTAGTAGATAGCGGTCCTTGCGGGTTATATTATTTAGCTTATAGTAGTTAATATAGAAGCGCAGTCCTCTATTTGGCTTTTTGGTAAAGAGAATAGGCGAGTTAAAAGGGGCTTAGCTAGGCTTAATAAAGCCCTTATTAAGGTTGTCGATAAGGTACTGCTTTATGGCCTACAATTTGGCAATAGACTGTGGGTAGAGAGGGCTAAAGCTAAGAGTACTTCCCTTGCTTTAATCGATCTCGATCTTATAGTTATATAGTTAGTAAGGCGGAAGTATATCTAATACTGTCTTGGAGAATACGTCCTTGAATTTCTAGTATTAATTAGGCAGTTTTTGTTCTACTAGTTCCTTATCTATAAGCTTGCTTTCCTGTCCGCTAAGCTCGCCTTCCTTTTTCTTAAGCATTTAATTAATTTTGTATAGGCTAGTTATAAAGGTAATGGTATTAGGCTGAACCAAGTTCTAGTAGAATCCTACAGCGCTAATACAGCAGATATTGACTGGTGGGAGGTCTATAGGTTTCTTTATAGATGCTTATTAGGCCGTATCTTGCGGTATAGGGTGTATAGTCTTCCTTAGCTTATGTTCTATTTTCTATAAGTTATCCTTTCTGTTTATTAGCTTAGTATAGCGTCTAATATTCCTAGTTTTCCTTTAGGGCTATATAGGGCCTAGGTTTTCTATAGGGGGCTTAGTTAAGTTATTATTAACTTCCTAGGTCTCTAGTGCGGATGGCGTAATATATATAGTCTGGGGGCGGCGTAGTATACGGATCTGTTAAGGATTAAGACGTATATCCTTCTTAAAGGCCTAGTTTCTGCGTATAGCATTGGCCTGGTAAATAGTATTAATCTAGGGCCGTATAAGGTTTTCTACTATAATGCTAATTTCTTTTATAAAGGAAGGGGTTAGGGGTAGGGTTTTAGGCTAGATAAGCCGTCTATTCTATATATTAAGCTGTAAGCCTAAATAGGCTAGCTATTTTCTCCTTATAATTATATTGTGGCTCCTGAGGTCCGTAATAAGAAAGGGGATGTTATACTACCTTTATCCGTTAATGCGGAGGTGAATCCGTAAGATAGTTATAATAGGTGGCCCTATTCGTCCATTATACCCATAAATAGGAATTGGTTTGGGCAGTTCTTTAAGGGGTGTATTTAAAAAGTTAGCTAGCTTTACGGCATACTAGGTGTCTATTAAGGTAAAGGTATTTACTCTAGAGTTAGCTAAAGTAGAGGTTAAAACTTAATATCTATTATAGAATAAGGTATAAGGGATAGTGTAGCTTTTTCTACTAACTAGCCGACCTAGATTAATATATAATATATTAATCCCTTTTAACCCTAGAGAGGAGTGTTACAGACAGCTTAAGTACAATATTATAACTACTTGGAGAAGAGTCGGAGGAAGCTAGTTAGTTAATACAGGCACGGTCTAGGATAGATCTAGTGGAACCATGTAACAAGGAATGGTAGCTGAGGTTATATAATGTGATCTATATAATCTATATAATCTGTGTGATCTATATAGAGCATATAGAGCGCACGTACCTTACGGAGCGAAGGGATTTCTTAGGAGTATGGTTGTGTATTTAAAGGACCACAGTCCCTACCCAGATAGTTCTCTCTTTGTAGTAAATCTTAGAATACAATTAGAGTTAATCTATTAGGCAACTACTCCACCAGTTATTATTATGTTGTTAATTTGTTTTTACCTATATACCCAGCCTAATAATAGGACCCACTATAGTTCCTACTATAAGGTTCTGTTACACATTTACTACCAAGGTTATAGTATTAAATAAGATCGAATAATATGCCACCTAAAGCACCAGTTATAATAATGTCAATGGCAGCCATAACCTCAGGACTAGGAGATACTAGTATAGCAGATATAGATTCTCAAGTAGTTACGCGAGGTTAATTATAGGAAATAGTTAATCACTTATAAGATAATAATAGGATACTTAAAGAATGTATTAATAGAATTAGAGCAGTGAAAATTAAACTACCTTTAATCAAACGGTTCTTAGGAGAAAAGTTAAAGCTTAAGGGATTTTTTACGCAGATGCACTTTAAGGTAATGCAGAAAGGAGCAAAGTTAGTAACATTATTAGATTAAGTAGCCTATATAGGATTGTTCCTAACAGGAAGGGCACTTAAGTAGTTTAAACTATACCTTATGGAAATATAGGCCAATGGCATAACAACTACTAACCAGGATGTATGGTATATATTTGCCAGTTAGAACGGGTTCGCAGAATAACTAATATAGATATTTAAAGACCTAGAGGCCATAACCATAGCGGAACAAAAGCTTTAGAACTTAGTACAACGCACTTTAGTAATTAAGTATATAATACAGTTTTAAACACTAGCTATATAGGTTAAGTGGAATAATAGGGCGCTTATAGCATAGTATAAATAAGGACTTAAGGCTAAAGTCTAGGACGTAATCATCCTAATAGAAGATACGGATACTCTAAGAGAGTTAATAGACTAGTTAATAAAGATTAATAATAGGATCTATTAAAGGGAACAAGTTAAGAAAGGGCAAGATAGAGTTCTATAGTTATATAAGGCGCAGAGTACGTAATAACAGATATAGAGTTATAAACTATAGAATAGCGCAGAGCTAATAGACCTAAGCGGTACCAAAGAAACTTAAAGATAGGGAAAGAAACCATAGAAACCTAAAGGTTAAGGATTAAGTAATTAAAGAACCTAGGAGTAGAGGCCAAACTAGGGATTTTAGTAGTAGAAGATGTTTAGGCGGACTCTATAGCAAGAAAAATAGTTTAAAGATGGGGCTTGTATAAATTACGGAAAATAAGGTTATTTCGCTAGAGACTATAGAGGTGGTTAGAGTAACTATACGGTAAAGGGAACTAGGTTAGCAGACGGCACATATATATAAAGGGACAACAGTGCACTATAAGGAATAAAAGAGTGTTTAATTAATAGTTTTGCGTATTATTACAATAACGCATGCCAAATTTATAAGGACGCTAAGTATGGCGTAAGCTATTAACTATAGGAGCTATTATTATCTAAGTTTAGAGGAACCAACGAACTAGCTTATAGATCGGACATTAAAGATAATAAATTTAATATAGGTAAAGCATTTACTAATAATAAGGTAATAAAGGCAGCTTACTAAAAGCATATAAACCTTAGAGAAGTTAAAACAGAAACAGAAACTAAGACCATTATAGAATAGGGTTTAATAACGGATACTATAACACCATTAGATATAATTTCTATCGCTTTATAAGATAATAGGAGTAATGTTTAGAAGAAACTAAGTAAGTAAATAACTACTAGTGCTAGCTCATTACTTAATAAAGGTAAAAGGCCACAGACTTAAGATTCTTAAGAAGAGATAAAAGAAGCTTAAGATTCTTAGGATAAGATAAGACACACCTAAAGACCTATAATGGATAAAAACTAATAGGAAAGGGCAGCTATTTAGTTTACAGACAAATAAATAAGTATAGGATATAAGTTTAAGAACTATAAGTTTAGGGAACAAATAAGAACGTTAGTAATCCTAGGTAAATATAGTATTTAGCCTAAAGATTAAATAGTTAATACTAGGATTAAAAAGTAAGATAACTATAAAGATCTAGCTATAAGATACAGAAAATAAGAAACTATAGATAAATTTAAAATAAGAATTATTATATAGCAAGAGTAAAAGCTAGATAAGAGGTCAGCTATACTAGGTTATATAAGGGACAGAGTACCTATATAAAGAGTTACTAATAGGCTAAGTGTAGGGACACCTAGGGTAAAGTGGTTAAATAAACTAGAACAAGAAGAGGATTTAGATATTCTAACTAGGTTTAAAGAAAGACATACTAAAGGATATTATAATACAGCAATAACAAGGTACTTTCTAATAGATAGACCATACACACTAAACCAGTTGTATGGAAAGTGGTATAGGCAACAATACAATAACAAATAGGTAGATTTCTATATATAGCTAGATAAAAAAGTTATCTAAAACTAACCTATTATAGAGAAACACATAAGTTATATTAAAGGAGCATTAATTATAATATTAAGGAACCTAGAAGAAGGATCTAGGGACTAAAGAAGTAAGTAATAAATCTTAGTACCCGTAGCAGAAATACTAGTGGTTAGGTTAACTAGGTATAGGTTTAAACTTAAAAATAAAGATAAATTAAGAGTTAACCTAAAATATATAGCGTATTATATACTATTATAGATAGCTTATGTGGATAACATGTGTAATATATATAGAGCACTAAAAGACAAGAACCAGAAGTACTTAGTAAGGATATATTAGGCACCTAAGGAAAGACAGTTTAGGAACGTTAAGTATATATATAGATAGCACCTAGTAGAAGTACAAGGTTAAGGAGACTTAACACTTTAACTAGAAAGATTCCTTATAGAAGAATGCCTAGATAGATAATAGTAGTAGGAGTACCTAGAGAACACTTATCTATAGTATATAGAGGAAAAGAAATAAACTAAGTATTAGCTAAGGTTAGACTAAGTATAGATAGGATCTAGCAGCTAATAGTTAGGAAAAGGGGAGGCGTATAGAACTAGAGGGAACTAGTGTTAGAGCCTTAGACCCTTAAAGGAATTTAAGGGCAATACCTAAATTTATAAGTTAAATAGCAAGATCAGCAGTTTAAAGTATTAGTAGATAGTAGAGTAACTAGGAACTATATATTACTAAAGGTAGTAAAAAGAATAGGGTTACTATATAGATAAAATAAACACCCATATCCACTTATAATAATTTTAAAAGATTAGATAGCCTATAGAGAAGGTATTATTAATCTTAAAATAGGACCTATTTAGATAACTATTAAAGGAAGATTAGTGAAAATGTCTTTTAATATCCTACTATTAGGACAGGACAAGGCGATACTAAGAATACCTTAGTTATAAGAATACAATCCAAAGATTAATTGGGTTATAGGTTAGGTTAATATTAAAAATACTTAATGGCATAAAATGCAATAGTAAACCAAGTTAGTATAATACCAAGTTAGAGCAATATATAAAGAAATTAAGTAAGGCTTAAGTTATATACTAAAGAGATACTATAAGTATGGTAAAAAGTTATAGTTACCAGAAAGTGAAAAGCTGTTAGAGTATATAGTATAGGACTATAAAATAGAATTAGAAAAGAGAATAAGTCTAAAGTTTTTTCTAATCTATAAGCTTACTGAAATGGAGTTAGTAGCGCTTAAGGAGTTTATCTAGGAGAACTTATATAAGGGATATATTAAACCGTTATAGTTATTAGTAGGATATCCAGTACTATTCATCCTAAAGAAAAACAGAAAACTTAGGATGTGTATAGACTATAGATAGTTAAACAGCATTACTAGAAAGGATAGGTATTCTTTACCCTTAATTAGCAAAATCTAAGATAGAATAGGCAATGTAAAGATCTTTATAAAGATAGATCTGAGATAGGCGTACCACTAGATTAGGATTAAGGAAGGTAATAAGTAGAAAGCAGCCTTTAGGTTAAAGGAAGGACTATATAAACCATTAGTTATACAATTTAGACTTATAAACGCACTAGTAACGTTCTAGAAGCGAATTAATAGTGTGTTAAGAAAACACCTAGATAAGTTTGTTATAGCATACCTTAATAATATTATTATTTACTTAGAGAGTAAGAAAGAATATAGAGAACACATTAAGTGGGTCTTAAAAAGACTATAGGAAGAATAAATGCTAGTAGCAATTAAGAAATGCGAGTTCTTTATAAGGAAAACCAATTTTATAGGATTTATTATTAAACTAGGAAAGATTAGTATAGACCCAAAGAAAGTTAAAGCTATAGTAAGTTGGCAAGAACTAGAGAATATTACACAGTTAAGATTATTTTTAGGGGTTTGTAACTACTATAGGAGGTTTATAGCACAGTAGTTAAAAAGTATTAAGCTATTTATAAGGCTAACAAAGAAAGAGAAACCGTGGGTTTAGAATAGTAAATAGAAGGAGCTGTTCTAGGAACTTAAAAAGTTATTTACTTAAAAGCTAGTCCTTAAGATCTATTAACTAAAGTTAAAAACAGTTGTTAAGACGGACGTATTAGACTTTACACTAGGAGTATACTTACTATAGAAGCACTAAAATATATAGCATCCAGTAGCATACTATAGTTGGAAAATAACACCACTAGAGTTAAACTATAACATCTATAACAAAGAGTTGTTAGGTATAGTTATAGTACTTAAAAAATAGAGAGCATTCTTATAAGGCATAGAGAAACTATTTATAGTTAAAACGGACTATAAGAACCTTATAGGATTCCTAATAATAAAGGAACTCAACTAAAGATAGGTTAGATGGGCGGAAATGCTTATAAAATACTATTTTAAAATTTAGTATACTAAGGGTATAGATAACGCACAAGCAGACGCTTTAAGTAAAAAGGCTAAACTATAAAGTAATAAAAAGCTATTAGGAGCTTTGTTATAAAGGGATTAAGACGGATTAATTAGGTATAACTATCCAAAGATTATAGCAACCAAAGAAAGTCAGATCTATAAGTTACTAAAGAGTAATTAAATACAGAAGATCTAAAAAGCATAGGTAGAGGATTTAGACTTAAAGTAATATAAAAATAGAGAAGCAACGTATATACCTAAGTCTATCGCAGAAGAATTTGTTAAGGAATTCCATAAGGGAATAATATAAAGACACAATGGAGCTATAGGCTTAGTGTTAAGACTTTAAGAGGAGTATATTATTTAAGAAATCTAGGGACTAGCAAGATAAGTTATAAAAGAATATCTAGATTGCTAAAGGAATAAACTAACAAGGTATAAGCCGTATGGAGGACTATAACCTATTAAAATACTAGGAAGACTATGGGAGGTTATATTATGGGATTTTATTATTAAGTTACTAAAGTCAAAAGATCCTATTATAGGACAAGATTATAACGTGATTTTAGTAATAGTGGACAAGCTAATAAAGTAGGGATACTTTATAGCATACACTAAAAAAATATTGGTAGTGTGACGGCGCTAGGGCGCGTCACCTAGTCAGGGGTTCGCTTAGGGCTTGGCTTGTGTATTTAGATATGGCCTTACTACTTCTCTTGCTCCTCACCTTGATATCTTCGTAATATAGCATTTGTTCGCTTTGTGTTAGAAGCATTTGTTTAAGTCTTTATTAAGACATTTATTTAATGGTTCGAGCCGTTATAGGTAGAGGATATCACTAAAATCTATATAAAGAAAGTGTTTGTAAGACACAGAGCACCAGACAAGATTATATTGGATAGAGATCTAAGATTTATAGCAGCATTTTAGGAAGTGTTTTTGGCAGAATAAGGGGTTTACACAGTAATATCTACAGTATATTATCCGCAGACGGACGGATAAATAGAAAGACTAAACTAGACACTAGAACAGTATCTAAGGCATTATATTAATTACGCACAGAATAATTGGGTATTATTATTACCAGTTATATAGTTTGCATACAATGCAACACTATAAGAAGGAATAGGAACATTACCATTTAAGGCGAATTACGGGTATGAACTAAGAATATTATTATTGCCACGCTAAGCAAAGAAGATGAGTAGCACAGCTAAATAAAGAATAGAGACGTTAATAAATCTTTATGCAGACCTTATAAAAACAGCTAAACTAGTATAAGAACGAATAAAAAGGTACTATAATACTAAGAGATCTAAGGGACCAGATCTTAAGGAGGGAGATAAAGTATAGCTACTACACAAAAATTTCAAGAGTTGATAACTAAGCAAGAAGTTAGACTATATTAGACTAGGACCTTTTAAAATTAAGCAAAGGATTTTATTAGTCACGTATAAGTTAAACCTACTAGCTAAAATAAAGATCTACCCTATATAATATATTACGATACTAGAACTAGCATATAGAGATATTAAGCCACCAGTCTATAAGGCAGATATGTATAGAGGACAAGAGGAAGATAAATAGCAAGTTTTAAAGATTATTAGCCACAAGGACGTAGATAACGAAATATAGTATAAAGTAAAGTAGATAGGCTATAGTAAGACTACCTAGGAACTACTAAGTAACCTAGAAAACGCTATAGGAAAGGTATAGGAGTATTAGAAGAAAGTAGGTTAGGCAACATTAATAAGAAAGGATTGTAAAAAAATAAGTTGCCTAAGGGTGACCTAAGAGGAGCAATTACTAAGCTACTTGGAGTTATTTCCCTTTTAGTTAGAAGAAAGACTAATCTTTTATTACCAAGTTCCTGTAAACCTTGTTAAACAAGTTTCCACTTCTTAGAATGGACCTTTTTACGCACCTTCTTAAGATAAAGAAGACGCGTAGAGGCAGACAAGTACGCCTTATAAGCAGTATAAGTATGTTAAAGCTTAGCAAGGGAGGCTGAGAGCTCGTTATTAAGTTTTATAGTGGTAGATTAAATATAAGACCCTATAACAAGTTACTTAGGGAACTCAAAGACTATTAAGAGTTATAGGACGCGTATACTTAGCGTTAGAGATAGAGCGAACGTCGCAGGACGATTAAATGTTTGCTTTAGTACACTCCGAACAAGAGGATGGTTATTAGGCAGAAGGACTCGCTAGCGTAATATAGACCAACCCCTCTTTTGTATAATGAGAACACAGAGACAGCATTATCTTACCTAGTGATAGTATAGAGGAAACCATACGCGTATGATAAAGGGTTAAAGAAGAAGAAGAAGCTTTAGGTATAATAAATAAGGATATTAACCAAATTAAATAAACAGATATTACACCTCTAGTAGATAACTTGGAGATATTAGGAATCTTTAAGGATAAAGATAAAAAGGAGGGAGATAGTATTACAGACAGCTTAAGTATAATGTTATAACTACTTAGAGAAGAGTTGGAGGAAGCTAGTTAGTTAATATAGGCACGGTCCAGAATGGATCTGGTGGAACCATATAACGAGGAATAGTAGCCGAGGTTATATAATGTAATCTATATAATCTGTATAATCTATATAATCTGTATAATCTATATAATCTGTATAATCTATATAATCTGTATAATCTATATAATCTGTATAGAGTATATAGAGCGCACGTACCTCATGGAGCGAAGGGATTTCTTAGGAGTATAGTTGTGTATTTAAAGGACCACAGTCCCTACCCAGATAGTTCTCTCTTTGTAGTAAATCTTAGAATACAATTAGAGTTAATCTGTTGGGTAATTACTCCACCAGTTGTTATTACGTTGTTGATTTGTTCTTACCTATATACCCAGCCCAATAATAGGACCCACCGTAGTTCCTGCTACAAGGTTCCGTTACAAGGAGTTTTCCTCTAGGGTTTCTCTTTTTCTAACTTTATACTGTTCTCCTAAATTAATAGAACCTTGCCTGTTTTTGCCTTTGTCTAGCAATTCTTTGCAAAGTGGTTTTTCTGGCTATATAAGAAGCAAGCTCCTTAATTACTAAGGGCCTGTTTATAGGGGTTGTTATATATGGGCTAAGTGTGCGCCAGACCTATAGTAGGACTAGCTATATAGCTAGCTGCTAAATTAACGGCGGGCTATATAGCTGGTGCTGTAGGAGTTACAGATTGTGCTAGGGTGTTATAGGCCGTTTGTAAAGTATTTATAGTCTAGTTTAGAGAGTTTCTAGCTTTATACCGCTTAGATCATGCCTTAATTTAATAGAGGCCTTGGTTAATAGCTAGGCAGTAGTTTATAAGTACCTTTAGCATCTATACAGTAGTAAAAACTGGTAGTATGGCGCGCTGTAGGTCTGGGGTAAGCTTGTTAAAGAGGTCTAGTATTAGGTCTTTATAGGGAATTTAGGCTTGGCCAGCTAGGTATAGAAAGCGGGTTTAAAAGGCTAAAAAGGTCTCTATTATCTTTATATTAAGAGCTTTGCAATTAAGGTAGGCGTTTTGTGTCTTAAAGGGGTCCTTGTAAATAGAAGATAGGTAGTTAACTATCTCTTTTTTAGAGAGGAAGGGGTCTGCTAAGTCCTAGGCGTATTGCGGACGTAGATATATTTATACGTCCCCACCAGTACGGCCGAAGACGTAGGCCATTTTAGCTTAGGTAGTAGGGAAGTGGTTTATATTAATTTTAAGCTTATCTTGTAGTTAAAGCTTCTAATTGTTAAATGTAGGGTTAGTTCCGTCTGTAAGCAATAGGGGGTCTGCAACCTTTGCGGACCGCAATGATGCTAATACTGTATATTAGGCTAGGGTCTTAAGGACTATAGTAAGTCTTTAGGTGTTTAATAACTTCTTATTAGGTATAGGGGTGTCTCTAGTTTTAAGCAGCTCTTAAAGCCGTTTAATTTTGGTATTAGCTACTACAAGCTCTTTCTAGGGGGTTAAGACGGCGACTATTTTACTATTAGAGGTATTTACAGGTCTTACAGCAGCTTTGCCGGCTGCTGTATTTCTTGGCATAGTAGTAGGGGTATTAGGTAATTTCTGGTGTTTGTTTATTTTCTAGGGGTTCTAGTCCGTGCGTGTCCTATTCTTAGGTTTCGCGTTCTATTTGTGTTCTTTTAGTTCTTAGGGGTCTGTCCTGTCCTTATAGTCCTAGTGATGTCCTTAGGGTCCTATTCTGTGTCCTTTATAGATATATTTAAGTTCCTT
>Ga0307507_10001247_pt1 | contig 56934 bp, 20 predicted proteins | sample 7_EM_MG_FD_207223 | JGI IMG/M metagenome (GOLD analysis project Ga0307507, IMG submission 207223) | Populus trichocarpa ectomycorrhiza microbial communities from riparian zone in the Pacific Northwest, United States - 7_EM | ecosystem: Host-associated > Plants > Roots > Unclassified | place... | reverse complement strand
GAGGTCTAAGGTATAAGAAATTTCTTATAAGGAAGATTTTTGCAATTATATTCTTGTCTTTTAGCATTAAGAATTAAGGCGTTAATTAGGATTTCCTTAGCTTGGTGTTTTATTTCTATCTAGTTACTTCTATGTCAAGAATATCTCATTATCGTTTGCGTGTATGGACAAGTTTTTGCATATTGGATTGAAGTTAAGAGACTCGCTTACAGTAAGCTTATAAGTTCTCCACCTTTATATACTTAGCAGCAATAAGTCAGCCAGCCTATAACTCGTTTAGTCCTCTATAAAGAAAAGACTTATTATTTAAATAATGTCATAAACACCGGCAGCGCATTATTGCAATTTGCTATATTGGCCAAGCTTCCTCCTATTACCGCGAGAGAGCCCAACTCTTTCGGTACTTGAAAACCCAGCGACACCTCTACAAATCTCTCCACCGGCTACAGTCCTCATCGCCTCTTCTCCACGACCTCTTTTTCACTATATTCATCGCCTGCTTAGCCTTATACAACTGCACTACCAAGGCCAATCATAGGACAACACTTAGAAGCATGTTTGCATATTGCTAAACAAATACCAAGCGCTATAGAATACGTTAGAGAAGGACACACGCCTTAGAGCCTGGGTTATAGACAAGCTTCAATACAATTACAATTCAGTCATGCCCAAGAATTTCCGCTCTTTGGCCTTAGCATCATAAGAATATAAGGAGCAGTATTTATACTCCTACTACCCTCTAAAATTCAGCATATTTTATCTACAAATCCTCTTATAAAGAAAATGGCTTTAGAGCCCTCCTAAGACACTAATATCACTAGCATCCTTTAGGAACCCAGTAACCAAAACATAGTGCCGCCCTCGTTTGAAGTGGTAAAGCAATATAAACTGTAAGGTAAATGGACATTATATCGGCTTACTTTGTCTACCAGTTTTATATGCCGTCAATGCAATAAGTAGAAGATGGCGAAGCTCATAGCTACACGCTATAATTAATAGAACGACCTTTACTGCAATGCTTGTTACGGTTAGCTTCTCTTAAAGAAGCAATAAGGTTTGCAATGCCCTAGAGCTAATAAGATATATTAAAACCTAACCAACTTAGTAGGGAATTGCTATTAATTTAATCTGATTCCAGGGGGTATATTATAGGGGATTTTTGCATCTAGTGTAAATAAATAGAGATAAACGCTTGTCACCTATACAAAATAGACACTAGCGAGGGTCACATTCTAAAGGGAATAAGTAAGACGTTTCCCTTGCAATATATACCAGCAGAGGGGGAGTCTGTATATACTGGATCTAGTTCTAGGAACTAGAACCTATTTTTAGGAAACAGGTCAATTAACCACTGTAAAAAGAGGTTAACTGTATCTATATTTAGCATGTTAGATTTAGCTCATTTTAGAACTAGTAATCGTTTGTTAGCGTTCTTAGGCACCCCTTTAGCCTCGCTGCATAAGAGCTTCGCTGCATTAGAGCTTTACGCGTTACGGAACAGACTAAAACAGATAAGTTTAATTAGTCATAGACCGGAAACGTCGCATTTTAGGTTATTATGGCTTAGTATTTAACTAAGCCCTATAAAGCCTTAGTCTAAGCCACGTCAGGTTAGCTTAACTTTTCCACGCCTGATCTTTAATCCTCGCGTTCGCTTATACCTTGCTTTCTTCCTTATACTTTTCTCCCTAGTCATTTCCTCATTGCAAGGCGCGCCCAACATGTACTTAACCTCGCTATACTTATCTACCATCATACCATCCATTATATACTAGCCTCTTTAATCTCCTCTCCTTATCTGCCTACCTGCCTACCACGTCAGCCCTCCTAATATAGCTCTTAGCGCATTTACTTGCAATAGCAAATCTCTCCTAATTAGAGATAATTAAAACAAAACCTATTAGAGAAGGACTAAATAACTTTTATAATTTATTTAACTTGGCTTATTAGGATCTAGACATCTCTAGCTCTTTGGACTTATTATACTAGATAGGTGATAAAGGTAATTGCTAATATACCTATTATAAGTTTCTATCTAACGCTCACAGAACTAAAGAATATTTTGCTTAATCTAATACTAGCTCTATAGGGCCTTCACGCTTCTTATTCATTGCCATCTAACAGCAGCAACAAAAGCCTTCTTATTGATTTATTGAGACTTAATTTAGCGGTCAGTTCTAACGACTTTGACATTAAGCAGTTCCTGCCCCTTCTAAATGCGATCCTCCGCATTAAACCTAACAAGGTCATTTGGGAAAAGGTATACGCTACTATTACAGAGTCTACCCCCCTAGCCCAACCGCTGCTACTCTATGTTTAAACCCCATATCTATACAATACAAGTAGCTTTACCAACTCGTCTAAATGTAGGGAATACATGGATCATATTCTAAAGGAGGAGCTAGGCCCTCTTTATATGGGGATTCCTGGCTTATATAAAGCATTCTTTAGGGGAGTAGAAGGTCTTAAAGAGGCAAGCACTACTGTTTTCAAGAAATGCAAAAAAGGGGACAATCCACTGTACGCCGAGGGTGGCTGGCGTAACTGGCCTAAAAGCGCAAAGCAAGATAATGTCCTGGTATGGTTTAATAACCTAATTAAATCATTTTTAGGCTTTGTAGAGGAGTATGGGTCCGCCCTAAAGACACAATAAACGCTTGTTGTATACACTGAGCAGCCCTTATAAGGGTCTACAGTAAAGCGAAAGCTAGATATTGGTTTTATAGATAATCCAATAGCCAGTGAAAGCTCTTAATGCTATTAGTCGTATATACTTATACTAGAAGAGCTAAAGAGTAATCTAAACACCGATATAGCCTTATAGGCATGGTTTAATTTAGGAAAATATATAAGAGAGGTCTTTGCCGCTTAGGACACTTATCGCTTTATCCTAGGCTTTACCCTCTATAAATCTATTATGCGGCTATAGGAGTATAACCAGGTAGGAGGCATTACATTATCACCATTTAATATTAATAAAGACGGACTATAATTTACCTTAGCAATATTGGGATTTCTCTAGATAAATAAGGAGTAGCTTAGGTTCAACTCTACCATTCTAACATTAGACGGCAAGCAATATATTAAGGTCGTGTATAATAACCAGACTAAGCATCTTATCCTTAACAAACTTATAAGGTGGGTATACTGTATCGCTGGTTAAGCAACTACTTACTAGAAAGTATACTGTAAGGGGGACACCTTTAGGATACCCCTTGTTATTAAAGACTTGTGGCAGTACCTATAGCGCGAGGAAGAAGGTAAACTACTGCGTAAGGTAATAAAGGAAGGAGTAGTTAATGTAGCTAGGTACTATCACTACAAGACAGTTTATATCGGCGGTAAGAAAGATAATATTTACAATAATATCCGCAAGGGGCTGGATATTGCAAGAGCGACAAACTATATATTAGAAGACTTAAGGATACCTCTAAGACCGGCTAGAGTAAAAATAAGTATAAGAAAAGGCCGAAGTTCTAGTAGAAAGAGGTCGTCCAGCTATACTAACGCCCTATTACCGCCTAGCAAGCGCACGTGTTTAGGCTCTCCGCCTAAAGGTAGAAGGCGCCCTATAACCCTAAATCGAGTACATTGACGCGTTATTACTAGGGACTACAGAAAGCCTCTTTACAAGGCAAGCTCTTGGGCTGCAATGCTTACTACACTAAAGGGTGGCATTAAAGGATATAAGTCTTTATATACGCGGGCCGGCATCATCTAATATAACATTTTAACAGGCAACCTTATAATAAATAAGGAAGACAATAATCCTTCTTAGCCAGCATTCTTAATTAACTTTAATCTTGCAATTAAAGAGTAGTAGGAAGGGCCTTTAGGAGCGTGGGGCAAGACCAGCACAAGAGCGTTTATGGCGATTAGAGTGCTCCTAGGCGAGATACACTCAGCTTGGCATAATTTTAAGTCGTTCTTTTGGGTGCTATTCTAGATATACATTCACTATAATAGACCTAATAAGAAAGGCAACGTTGTTAATAGGTTTAATAAGTGGAATTCTATAGATATAGAAGAGCTAGCTAAGATAAAGAAAGGAGAAGTGGATAATAAAGGGGATTTTCTTAAGACTGTAGGTGATTACTTTTTACTATACTATTAGCCACTAATCCCTTAGGTCAATAGATTGCAGAAGGTGGTATTTTTAGGTAGTAGAAGGCAAAAGGGAAAGGATAAAAAACTTCCTTCTTAAATAAAGGAGGTGCTTTAGGAAGCAAGGAAGGATCTAAAGGTGCTAGCAGAGTAGATAGAATAATATTTCATTATTCTATACTCATCCACCATACAAGTTACAGTTTTATTAAGATTTGGGCGGCTAAGGCTAGGCAGCAGCCTTGGTTAAAACGCATATAAAATAGTATAGGGCGAGTCGCCTAGGCTAAATAAACCTAGGAAAGCGGATAACCTAATCTTCTGCCAGATCATCAGGTCCCTACACCCTACCATCCCATATAGGCTTTATATTTCCATAAAACACGCAATCTACTTCCTAGCCTATAAGAAGCAGCCTTGTGCCGCCTAAATGGAGGCTATAGGAGAATTAATCCCCAACTCTAACCAATCCCCTACTTAAATAAGTCCCCTACTTAAACAAATCCCCTATAGGAGCCAATGCCCACATATTTCGCCGCCCTATGGGAACTAGTCCCCTACTCTAACAAATCCCCTACAGGATCTAGTCCCCTACTCTAACAAATCCCCTACGCTAATAAATCCCCTACGCTAATAAATCCCCTACTCCAATAAATCCCCTACTCTAACAAATCCCTTACTCTAACAAATCCCCTACAGGTGCTAATACCCATATATTCCGCCGCCCTATAGGAATTAATCCCCTACAGCTTGCATTCCTATACAGCTTTTACTCCCCTATAGGAGCCATTAGCCCTATCTGCTACTTCCCTACAGGAACCAATCCCCTACAGCTCCTATTCTTATATCCTAAACTAAAATTATTATCTAGTATATAGTAACCGTATTTTCTACTGCCCTATAAGAACTATACCCTATAGCTCCTACTCCTATATAGCTTTTACTCCCCTACAGAAACTAATAGCGATTTCTTCCACTCCCCTATAGAAACTAATCTCCTACAGCTTTTAGTTCTCTGTGAGAACCAATACCTATATCCTCCGTTGCCTTATAACTTTCGGTTCCCTATAGGAACCAACGCCTACCTCTTTCACTTCCCTACAGGAGCCAATACCCTGCGACCTCCATTCTCCAACTCCTAAATCTACAAGCAATTTGCCTATACTATAGCCTACTATATAGGCCTTGTTATCACAAGAGCAAGTAAGTATATAGGCTCATGCCCCGTATGGGAATGAAAGCCATTTATATACTGGTTACCCGCAATCGCGGTTTTAGGAGGACAGTAGGCACTTTAAGCCATCTAGTTATATTCATTAGAGTACGGGCCCGCAACTAGAAATTCAATTTATAACTACCCAACTATATCTATATCCAAAATCGCAGCCACCTAGAAGTCTTAAAAAGTGGAAAATACTTAGTAGTAAACGCTTAGGTTACTAGCTTGACCTAGACTACCAAGGTCACAGTTAAACTCATCACCTAATTGTAGAACTATGTCTAGAAACCAAATAAACAACGGTTTGTTTTCCGCGTATATTAAGGCAAGGGCAGCTCCTATAGCATTTTTGATCTACAAAATGTAAATAATTTAGCACAAAACTTCTCTGCTAGGGCTTGCATATGCCTACCTATCGGCCGTTAAGCTCCCGTTGCGCTAATTCCTAAAGCTCATTAGAACTAAATCTCGCCCTACTGGTTGTAGCTGCCTTCCCTAGGAAACTAGCCCAAAGGGTTTGTCTCATATTAACACCCAATGGAAGGTATCTTATGGCCACACATATTCTGCTTAGCATTGCGTTATTAAAGTCTTTCACACAATTAGTAGTGAGGATTATAATTCCTTTATAGTATTCAAGTTTCCGCAGAAAAATTGTAATTAGGTTGTTGTCCGTATAACTTAATAATCGTTACTTTATAAATACGTCGGCTTTATCTAATAGAAGTATAGCATCCCAACAGTTGGCCTTCCGGAAAGTGCGAGAAAGCTTAATTTCAACCTACTTTAGGTCAGTGGCTAGATCTCCACTAAATAACTAAAAGAGTTAGGCAAATCATAGCAGTTTAAATAAGCAGGGCGTACCGTGTAAAGCGGCCTTTATAGCTCTTCTAAAAGTCCTTTAGCGGTCAAGGTCTTGCCAACTCCAATAGAACCACTAATGCTCTACATTAGTTTTCTCTAAGGATAAAGCAGAACGGAGCTCGTACTATAGTAGCATAATTAGGCCACGTCCTTTACCTAGCACAAAATCATCAAACTAAGTCTTCTTTATATAAGAAGCTGTAAGAGCCCAAACAAGATCCTTTCGGTCCTCTAGAATGGCAAGGTTCTAAAAGGAGAGAGGGTTCCACTTAATGTCGCTAATATTATTAACAGCAAACTCCACTGTGGGATATTAAATTAGCTTTATAGTCTTCTCAGCTCATAAATCTAAAAACTTACACCAGAACTTATTATTAAGACTAAACCCTAATACAGTCAGACTGCAAATAAGCAAGTTATCATTTTTCAACTCCGCAGGCTCCTTACTATTACTCTTAACTTTGTTAAGTTTCTTCTCCGCCGGGTTGTCAAATAGTTTAGCAAAATCAAATGCATACATGTCGCTATTTGTATGCTTTCGCAGTTCATCAACGCTAGGTTTAGTATAGTTCGGATTATACTCTCAGAAAAGTACTGGGTCGACTATAATCCAACCATTAATAGACAACTTAGTCGGCTTTCCTTTCTCTATATAAAAGGCTCTGCCTTTATACTGTTAGTGGTGCGTCCCTATTAATAAAATATATTTACGACCTCTATTAGCAAGTTCTCGCTTCTCCTCCTCTGCGTTAGGGTGGTATTTAAGGGGAAAGCATCTAAGGCTGTATATTGGCTTTGACCCCTAGAATGTCCAAATACTAGCTACGGTCAAAGCCTCACCAAATATTTTGCCATCAAAATCCAAATACCAGCCTTTAACGCGGAAGTATTCATCTCCTTTATTGTCCTTTTTCACTTCGCCTAAGTTAAATCTTATACATCTGCGTTTATCGGTGCCATAGCATTTCCTATACACCAATTTATTCGGCTTAAAGAGAGTCCAAAGTAGATTAAATGTAATTTCTCCGCTATCTTATAGCGATGCAAGGCGCTGTTTTGTTAAGGCATATATATCCCTAATATAGTTCACTAAGAGGTCAAGGTGGGTGCTGTTCTCTGGGGCTCCTTTATAAGCTTCCAGTTTAGGGAAGAAGTAGTATAACAGATTTCGCTTAACCTAGTCTTAAGTTAGCAATCAATTTAGGGTGTCAAAAAGTCCAATAAATTAGTTTCACACCATAGGTTTGTTTTCCTTAAGGAAAGTTCCCTCTATACCTTATAGAACGGACCTAAGTATATCCTGTAGGCCTTTAGACTTAATATCAATAAAGTGCATTATGCGTTCAGTTTTCTTGTCTATTATTTCACCCTTAGTAACATAAATCCAGTAGCTATCTTTATACTTACTAATACATATACAAACAACAAATATGTATTTATTATATGCATCCACCTCAGAAGGTACTATAAAGGATTTAACTATCTTATACTTTAAGGTTGCATTATCCCAGCTATATACAGTAAATTAGCCAGGGTTATACTTTCAGTTTCGCACAGGATATACATTTTATCAACTATCTTATACTCCACCTTCAAAGCCTGGGTTCTCGCTTCTTTAGGTTAGAAACTATCTGCAGCTTAAGGCTTAGTAGCCTTAGGAGTGTCTATAGCGCCAGGTATTACTTTTACTACCTTTAATATATCCTTAAACAGCTCCGCAAGGTAAATAACAGTAACTAGGTCTAAGGGCGGTATAACTAGGCTAGGAAGAGGCGTTTACGGACTTCCACAGCTTAGAGTAGTATCTGGAGACGTCTTGGGTTACTTAATAACCTTAGGGTAGTTTAACATTTTTACTTTACAAAGCTTTGGTAACAAAATAGTAATCTAAAGTATAAGGTTTAGAGTAAAGAGCTAAACAAATATTAATATTATTTTCAAACAAGATCTGCCCTCTCTTATACCCATTAATACGGTATAAGCTATATTATGGGTGTTTCTATGCCCCTTTTCTGGTAATAGGCTACCTTCCCTAATTAATCCTAGTAGGCTTTAATTAATATATATTAATATTGCCTCTATTATGGTGAAGCTATAGTATATATGCTTGTTAGCTTGCATACAGGATCCCAGCTCTAGCACTAGAGTAAGCTTAAAAAAAAGATATCGCCCAATCTAATTATAGAAGGCATAATTAATGCAAAGCGCCGTTATAAGGAGACGGGTTTAAGTAGTTGCTTTAACTGCTAATGGCCTCTTAACCCGATTTCAGTATCATTCTAGTGGTTTCCAATGGTTTTCCAATGGTTTTCCAATAGTTTTCTAACGGTTTTCCAACGGTTCCTAAATACAAAGGTAAGGCGGAGCATAATAGATAATCGTGCATGTGCATATGCAATGCAATGCAATTACCGCCTCTCTGTACCTCTAGCTGGATCCCTACTGGAAAAGCATTAAACAAGTAGCTAATTTGTCTCCCTAGCACTCCAGTACTTGCTAGCTCAGCTATCCAAACGCCTCTATACCTACAATAGCCCGCTAATAAAATTTTTTGCAGGCAATTAGCGTTCTATTCTCGTTTTCTAGGTTGTTTAAAGCCTCCAATTTTAGACCTACGCATACTTTTGCACGAATCTCTTCGCTTTTCAACATTTTTAGTCTTTTAATTTGTTTGAGTTAAGGTTAAGGATACGGCATACGGTCAATCAAAGACAGTTATATGCTCGGCTCTAAGAACACTCCCCTAGCGTTTCTAACATCTACGAAATCGTGTCCCTAGCAATATATTCCGTGTGTAATATATGGAACAATTGCCAGCCTTTATGTATAAGTTTTTGTAGCTTTGTATATTACAGCTGATCTGGCTTCTAACGCTAAAATAGAGTAAAATCAGCGATAACTGGAAGAAGGAATTTGAGAGACAACATAACATTATTCACTCTCATTTTAAAGACTATGGGTTAATAATAGATGATAAGGAAGATAAGGCTTTCCAAAACCTTATTAATCACTACAACGCTTATAACAATCTGGAGAAAGTTCAATGTTTAAAGGAGATGCTGCTTAACCTCATTGGGATAGAGACCCAATAAGAGATGTTTACTAAGAAAATATTATAGGAAGGATAGGAGACATTAAGACATAGAATTTAGATATACTACAGGCCTTAAGAAGCTCCTAGATGTGACTTAGTAATGGCGCAGCAGTGCTTAATAGATTATCCCCCCCGTTATAGCTGAATGTGCAATATAACTTTTATTCAATTTATTTAAAGGGGCATTGTCGCCAGGTATACCGTGACATTATCACTTTAAATGCTTATTTTCTGTAGCCAAAAAACCCTCCTTTAAAGAGCGACTAAAACCTACCCCTTACTAATATAGGCATTCTATTTTAGTGGGCGGAACGCCTAGGTGCCAAGACTAGCCCCTAACTATTAGTGCTAACAGCGGGCCCTATAACTAATAGAGTAATTGTATAAGGGTAAGAGCATTCGCTTAACTTAGTTAGGTAAAGTGACTCCCAAGTAAGGCGGGCCAAAATCTCAGCTGCGCGGTTAAAGGTGAAGCCAGTTTTGCAAGCAACCGTATCTAGGAAACTATTTCTTAAGGAGAGCAAAGCGGTTAGTCCTCTTTTTTGCTTATATATACGTATTTAAATCGCACTCTCCCTTCCAACAGTGCCTAACTAATAGGTGGAGTCTTACGTGCCTAGAGCGTGGCTTAGTAACCATGCCCAGTTTAGGCAGGCAACCCTCTATATTACATGCGCATAAGCCAATACCCCACTATACCACAATTAGGCGGGCGTAAGGTAATCTTACCAGTTATTAGGCAGCACTGCCATAATTTTTATAGGTTCTCCACTAATACAATATATATATCCCTTTATAGGATAGTACTAAGGGCTAGTAAATCTAGGCGTAGTCGCGAACGCAGCTATACACTATCTGGCGAATTTGGAGCATATTAGGGCCACCAAAGATTTGCAATAAAGTTAGGTAGAAGCCATCCTAGCCGTTAAATAACATAACATTTTATATACTTATATATATAGAGCTCTTAATCTTACGCAAGATCCAAACTCCTTAAATATCCTCATCTCCTATATTTCGGATATTCGGCCACATCTCTAACTCCCGCGCTGTGATATTCCTAGAGGCACTTAATTACTTTCGGCTAACTGGGAAGCGTAGAGCGCATTACCAACTAGGATATAGTGCGTATAATTAAGGTATTAAAGTCTTCGACGGATAGCAAACTTGTAGAAATATGCAAGACTAAGGTAAGTTTCTCTTTGCAGTCTAGCCGGGAATAATCGTGTTATAGACTAATTTTTAAGTAGCTAAATTGCGATAAGTGTTAAATTAAGTCTGGTCCCTCTACCGAAACTATATATTAGACCTCCCCACCCAAAAATACTATGGTCGTCATTATTGATATCTCCAGCGTTGGTGGCTCTCTTAACATCTATTAGACATTGGATAACAAATAGGGAAATGTTTTTATTGGCATAGTTGGGATAGAAAATAGTGAAAATAGTAATAGATTGGTAATATTGCCGTGGGAAGCTAGATAGTACTACTGTTCCCTTAGGGCCATCAAAATTAAATATGCCGTAAAGAAATAGGCTAATTCCACATTTATATATAGATACCTTATATAAGACGGTAACGTTAAGCACTAAAGTAGTTGTATATTGCCTTTGAGATAGCTATTATTATAAATAGGAACGAGTGGTTTTGGTATGGTTCCGTTAACCACACTTTACCCCAGATTTAGTCAGACATAATAATAGCTTAAATGTCTTATAATGTCAGCTGGAAGACCCACCTAGAAAATAAGTCTTAAGGCAAATACTAGTTAGCAGTAAATATTTGCCTAATAAGGAACGTCTTATATACTTATCTGCTCGCCCTAAAGCTATTATTCTTTAAATTCTTCCTTAGATTTAGCGACGCCTAATAGAGGTGTAGAATTGGAGGCCTCTAAATACTTAGTGTGAGGTTGCTTATGTGTATCTGGAGAGCTTGGCTCTGGCACAGCTAACTAATCTGATTTTGTAGGCTATGGCAGTGGAGTATCTGCGGTTTATTGAGACGCCTGCAAGGCAATAGCTATTTGGTTTTCTATAGTACCGTACATACTTAATAGGACTAGTATGGTTAGCTCTTGGGCATTATTGCAGTGGGACTTTTTAACCTTTTACAGTATATTCCTCCGCCAGCGTTTAGAGAATTAGGGATTTTAAGGCTTTTTTATTTTCCTTAATCTCTAAAGGGAGGCGGAGTCTATTATGCTCTCTTATACTTGCGATGGTTAATTGCCCGAGCCTAATAGTACTGATTATGACCATTTAAGGACCATAGTCATTGTTAATTCTCCTTAGGAAATGCTAGTAGCTCTTTTACCTCTCGCCCGTTTTTAAGCTAGGAGGCTCTACTAGCTTTATAAGTATATTAAAGGCTTCTTGGATACATTTATGCTTATAAGGCTTTACGCCTTCCCAGAGATTAATTGTCTTGGCGGTTGTAAGGAGTTTAGTTATAGCGCTATTAATTAGTAATAGTTGGTGCTGATTTTGTTGCGATGCCTAAATTAATGCCATGGTGTTAGGTGTATTAAGAAGGAGGCTGTCCTAAAAAGATTTTAAGTTGGATAGCGGAGGAGGGATTTAAGTAGAGAATTTAAGTGGAAAATAGTTGGAAAATAGTTGGAATTCTCTTAGGCTAAGAGGTACATTTCATTAGTTCTTTAATAGGGCTTATAATAGTCATTCTTCGGCGCACCTGTAACGTGGGATAAGTAAAAGGCAGGATGTAAAGCGATCTATGTGAGCCGCCTAGGAGATAAGCTGGGATGCCAAAGTGTCCTTAATTAGAGCGGTATCGAGACTCTAAAATATAGAAATGTGGCATAACGCAACTGGCTAAGCAAGAATGTGGCTTACATAAGGCGGTAATTAGAGTTTTATCGCCGTATATCGTATAGAGCATATAAAGAATTTAAATCTATTAGACTGGCGATTATAAGATACTCCTACTAAATGCGCTAAGGATAAAAATGCTAAACTAGAAATAGCTAAAAAGAGCACCACTATCTAAGAACAAGGATACCTTAAAGTATTACCGCCGTCCCTTACGCACGGCAGCTCTGCCCTTTACTTTTATAGAGTGCACCTATAGTAATCTAACCTTAGCATGCCAGACGCGTCTTTAGTAAGACTTAAGAGCATCTCTAGAATTCGAAAGCCCGCTCTTATAAACCTAGGTGGGCTTCTAAGCCACCTTATATTTGCGCCCTAACTTAGTTATTCTTTCCCCTAGAATATCGTCGATCTCCCATTCATCATGCAAGTTTATTTCATTAAATTTGTCTTTTTTAGCCCAGGTACGGCGCTTTATAGTAGGCTCTGGGTTTAAAACGTCGCTCTAGTTATTGGCGACGCCATCGCTATTACCATCCCCCTTATTATGAATATAACTGCTAGCCTTGTTATGCGGTAGTTTAATGCCGTGGAGAAGGGTAGGCTTTTAAAGCGAAGGGCTGGCGGGCCATGGAGTGGATACCGCTTGCTAGCCAACTTGTGGGTATTAAGAGTTAAGGTTAAGGATAGGAGGGATAGGGGGGCTAGAAGACAAGTTTTCGCTATAGATAGGTGGCCTTTGTTACTTCTAGGGACGTAGACTATTATTACCCTCGCCGCCCTCGCTATCCCCGCTACTCTCTTTAGTAGGGTTGTTAGAATTATAATTGGTAACATCGTCCCGCTTAAGCTAATTAAGCTTCCGCTTCTTTAGTATAAAGAATAATTCGCCTCCCACATTCCCTTTCTTATAATTACCCTCCTTCCTAATAAGCGGATTGTCTACATATAACGGTTATTAGGTTGTAGTGATGATATTTTAATATCTATAACTTACCAATATTATCCGCATTATCGGCTATTAAGTCTTAGTTAGTTGCTACGTAGGTCTCCAACTTCTATCTAGCCTAGGGGACGGTTACAACATTAATTCCCTTAGCTAGGCTATCCATTTCATCAACATATTCTGTTATGGGTTTAAGATGGTTATACGTAGATGCGCTAAAGAGATTTTCCAGCTCCTCTAAAGAAGGTAGCTCCTTATCCTCATCGTCCTTATCACTACGGTCATTTCCGTTACCTAATAATTGTTAAGCAAGGCCGTTGTATAGGGGGGAAGTATATACCCAACTTATAAGGTACTAGTTAATCGCCAACTTTATTAGCTTTATTACTAGTATTGCTGGCTCTATTATATTTGGGTTCCAAGTCTAGGTCGGCTATATTATCTTCAATAAATATTAGATTCGCTACTGGCCGTTAGACATATTTATAGTTGTTAAAAAAAGAAGGAGGGGATAATTACTAAATTACCTTTATTGCTTCCTCTAGCGTCTTGGCTGTCACTTTCATTTTTATAAATATCTTTATACTTATTAAAAGCCTCAGAATCTGCGGGTGCCTTATTAGGTGGAATGTTTAAAAAAGGTAATATAGAATAACTTGCCTAAACGCAACTAGCCTAAATATTTTATAGGATTATCTATTAGAGGGAAGTGAGGTACTCTCCCCTTTTTCATCCTCCTCTTTTTAGGTGTATTACTCACATTTGCTTTAGAAGCCGTAATCGCATAATACTAAAAAGCCTTCGGTTTTTTAGGGGGTGTAGTGTAGAAATTGATATTTTTAAGTGAAATTCCTGATTAAAAACAAAGGGGTTAAGAAGATGCCACTATTGCTGCCGCTATTGTTGTTAGAATTGTTATTGCCTTGTCTTTCCAATAGCCCTAAAGGACGGGTCATGCTAGGCTTTTAAGTCCACGCCAGTCCCCTCTTTACTACTGGCTTATATCCGCAGCATCTATACCAAAATAACCCTACTAGCTTAGTAGCGAATTAAAACGTGTAATCTACGCTCCGTTGGCAATTACCGTTTATAACGCATAAAGGTTTACATGGGCTTAAACTCTATTATAAGATTAACGCCTATTAGGAAACTGTGATTAAGACCCAACTAACTAAGCTGGTATATTTAGCCTCTAATAGGGGCATTGTACCAAGCCTCCTTATTAAGGAGGTTAGTGGTAAAATACCTCCTCTACCCTTATTCCTTAGAGTTAGGGCTAGCGCTAATATATCTATTTTCCAACCCAATTATACCAGCAAACTAAATCTTTTATGCTAGATTCTTTGCGAGACTATAGTTCCTGGGGTTAAACAGGTGGGGGGCGTGCCGTAATTCTGCTGTAAGCATTAAAAGACACTCTAAGTAATGAGGGTATCCTTAAATCTCTCCCCTAGATCTAAGGAACTTCCTTAGTTATACTCTATAGAGCTTACAGCCGCTACTTAACCTCCTAAATATGCGCAAAAGCCTTGCTTTTACCCTTGCCTATAGCCAGATGTTATAAACAACATAAGGGGGTAGATAGCGCGAGTAGATTAGGTGATCACGCCCGTATCCATCTCCCTGCGCCCTTTTAGCTAATGCAGCCACCGCATAAAGTCCGTTTCCGTTAAGAGATCAAATACACAAATTTTTCTCTAGTATTTGTCAGCCAAGAGCAAGATTATAACACTAGCTCTACTAGAAGCTAGGCTGTGCTACTAGATAGGCCATTCACCCCTAGATTCCGCCTTATAAGTCTCAGGTCTATATAAAGGATATTTCTATATAACCTGTGCCTCCTTAGCTAAATAGGGGGCTGGATTAGACTAAAGCCTAGTAGCTTCTCTAATTGCAATACAATCCTCTAATTATTAGGGAAGAATAAGGTCTAGGCCTAGGTTAAAAAGGCGCTAAAAAGGACAAGGGCTTCCAGCTTCTAGCGGCGCAGCTTTAACTAAGCTAAGTAACTGGCATCAGCCTGTGGTTTCGCTGAGGACCCACTTCAGCGTCCAGCTTCACCTTTATCATGACGCTGCAATGCGACACTGCCTAACGCGTCCCGTAGCTTGCAGCAGCTATAACCTATATAATCTATTACCAGGCGGTTCTCCGCACAGCCTTATAGCTATTTATAGCTGTTCTAACAGGGATTAAGTCGCATATTATAGTCACGCCTAAGACACTACTAGAGGCGGAGGTAAAGAAGAGGATGAATGGAAATGTTATTCCGGTGCACTAATTAGTAGGGGACGTAGGTAGGAGGAGAGGAGAGAGAAAAGAAAGGAGGAATTAGTAGAACCAAAGCATACGTTGATACCAGGAGAGAGTATAAATATGTCCTATGGAAAGGGCCAAAGAGTTACAGCGCTGGGTAATCGTTAGTATGAAATATATAGAGATTGGGGAAGGTGGGTAGAGCACCTACATAGACGCTAAGGGGATGGAAAATGCCTTACGGCTGACAGCTAGAGTCTAAGGTGGCATGGTAGCGGGAAAGAAAAGAGGAGATAGAGCATAAGGGCAAAAGCAGCGAGGGAGAAGGCCTTTTATAGTCAAGGTTGAGGTTGGGTCTTGGCCAAACTAGGGTAAAAAAGCGAGCGCGCCTTGCCTATAAAGGAACCTCCATTTCCTAATACGTGGTCTCCATCTTATCTTTTACTTTTTATATTAAGTCTTTATAGTGTTTTATTAAGTAAAGGTATAGACCTAAAATAATAAAGTATATTCTTAGGAGAAATACTAGTATATATATACTAGTTAAATAATAAATAACGGTTAAGGGATTGTATATATTGTGTTTTAAGCTATAATAGACTAACTACTTATAGTTAAGTTATAGTTATAGTATATTAAGTTGTGTTATATTAGACCTCTAAGCTAACAGTTATATACTATCTAGTACTATCTATAGCAGTTAGCCATTTTACTTTCTTTATATATTAACACTAAGATATAAAGAGAAAGCATTATAGTATATAAGGTTACTAACTAACTAAGTATAGCTATAGTGCTATTAACAATTAACGTCCTTTACTAAATATACTTACAAGACTATAATAATTATTACGTTACTTACCCAAATAAGTAATTATCTATATAATATTTATATCTTTGTCCTTATAAAGCTAAACTAAGCTTTAATTAACGCCGTCTTTTTTTATTAGAGAGTTTAATAATACCTAGAGTCTAAAGGGTATATTATATAGGGATAGCAGTTCTATATAACAAATCTGCACGGCTTTATATATATGTTTAATACCTAGAGTAGACCAACTACTTAAGTCTCTCAGTCCTATAGATATATTTAACTATATTATAAGATTTACTACTATCCCGTACGCTATAAGGAACTCCCTATAGTTATTAGCTAGTCCTATCTATTTAGGTATTACCTCTAATATTATATCCGTCTCTCCTTTATTGCGCTTTATTATAATGGGCTCGTATAAATACTTCTAAACCGAAGCTTGTAGATTGCTACTATATAAGAATACTAAGCTAAGGAGAAGAAGAAGAGGAAAGGAGGCTCTAGGGGGTAATATACATGATATGGGCGAACTCCGGATATTGCGCCAAGCCAGCTGCAGGGGACGGTGCCCCAGCACTATTACATTTATAGATAAACCTAAGCCCCTTAGCCTTTAGCAATATACCTTACCCATTAAGTAGTATATATAGCACTAGCTACTACCAGCTTATTAACAGCGCAGAAAGTATAATATAGTTAGTTAGGTTTCGGATATTAAGAGCGAGGCGAGTATACTATTACCCTTTACTATACTAGAAGGGTTACCAGTTAGAAGTAGTAGAAGTAATAGGTTATAGAAGCTACTATAGCCCTAAGTCCTAATTATTTAGGATGGGTTATAGAGTTCCCTAGGTTTGCATTATTTAGAAACACTATCTTTATATTTTACTATTAAGTATTTAAACATTAAGCCATTAATATTTATATTAGGCCAGTGCTATATATGCTTATATATAGTATCTAGGTATCACCGCCAGCTCTAGGCCGTTTATAGTATTTACTTTACAGCGCTATAATCTTCTGTTTTTATTTTTTATATAAAGTATACTACAACACCTAAGGGGTAAGAGGGACTTATTTATTGGTTAGGATAGCAGTCTTACCTTTTTCTTTAGCTAGATTTAGTTTATTCTTAGGTTATATAGGGTATATATAATTTAGGGGTAATAATATAGTGTATCCTAAGCGGGAGTCTATAGCTTTAAAGTAGGCGGTTAGTAAATATTAAGGCTACCTAAAAGTATCCTTATTATAGCATTCTTCTTCTATTATAAATATAAATCTATCTATATCTTATAGAAATATATCCTTTATTACGTTACGCTATTAATCCTTATTAGTAAGAATAATCCGTATTTTAGCTGCTTTATTATAGGCGCAATAGCAAATTATTTTAGCATTGGGGTTAAAACTAATATCTTACCCTAAGATATCTAACAGATGCCTAAAATAAAGGTTATCCACCCCTATATCCTTAGCGTCCTTATTATATACTATTAGCTTTATATTAGAATAATTATTATTACAGAACCCCACCACAGGGGCCTCCATAGGAGAGCCCCGTGCTCTTATATATACCTCGCGTACAGCTTACGTCAGCTACGCATAGGTATATCACCTCTTCACGCCCTCAACCCTTACGATCAATCGCGCAACGTCTTATAGACTCCTCGAATACATATACTCTATAGCCACTGCCCGCGTCTCATAACATTACGTTGCGCCTTTTTACTACTAACGCTCAGCCCATAACCAATTCTATATCTCTATAACACTATAAGCACTACTAGAAGTAGTATATCTATAAGTTACCTTATTTTATACTTCTAAGGAACCTATAATAGTAAGACAATATTCCTTACTAGCTACTATGTTAAACCTAAAGAATAATCTAATACCTATACTTAACCTATAACACCAATTAATCCCAAAAGAACTTAATTTATTAGCCCTAGCCTTAACCCCTAAAGAAATGGACACTAATAATATCTTATTTTTTATTAACTATATAACTACGGACAAGTAAGCAGAGGGGCTACTACCTATTAAAATAAAAATATAAGACGCTAAAATATTTATAAAAATGGTAGCATAAGAACCTAATAAATACTACCGCCTTCTATAGAACTACTATCTAAAGCTTATATAAGCCAAGATGCGTACTACTTAAGATTATAATATTACCTAAGACCTATAAGCGCGTAAGGCGCTTGCTAATAATACGCGTTAAGAAACCAAAGATAACCTTTATATGTTTAAATACAATATCTAATAGTTAAAGAAGGCTAAGATTATACTTATTACTACAATCACTAAAAAGAAAGGCATAATTAAATACCTATAATCTTAGCTTAATAAGCATATTCGTAATAACGCTAAACACCTCTTTACTGCATATAACGTTACCTAAGTCTCTACGCCCTTAGTAACCTTACCTACTTAATACTTAATAGAGGGTTAGCGCTAAGCAGCTTTACCTAATAGGAACCCTTACCAGAGTAGTAATAATAAAAGCCATAATAATTAAACCTAAGCTGCTATTATAGGGTCTAATATACGCTACTCTAATCCCCTAATCTTTTAGGGAGACTATAAAAAATACAGCTACTAGAAGATATAAATCCGCAAAAAACTAACCTAGAGTGCCTACCTTTTCCCTATAGAAGATACTAAAATTGGCTATATTATTAGGCAAATAAAGGGTACACTATTTAATAGACTCTTTGCCTAATAGGAGACTAATAGCCCCTAGAAGTAGCAGACCTACTAAAAAGTCCTTAACAATTTTAACCTAATGTACTAAGACTATAACCTACTAGCCACCAACTAAGCTAAACTACGTGCCCTAAAGATAAGCCCTACTAAATTATTTAACAAATTCTATATTAAATTCTAGAGATATACCAGAGCCCTTACCTAAGACAATATTAAAGACTAGGAAGATCTCCTTAAAAAAGTTACTTATTACCTTAGTTACGCAGCCGCTAGCTATAACTATAATAATATTTATAATATAGTAGCAGCCCTATAGAAGATTAAACAATAACTAAATTAAATTGCTACTACTAACCCTTATTTAAAGACCTCCCTATAGAAGCCCTCCGGGCTTACTAAACTTATATATACTAAGCCACCAACGCCTACTACCTTAAATACCACTGGAGCTAATATTAACCTCTCTATACTAACCTTTCCGTAAAAACTCCTAAATAGAGAGCGTAAGCTATTCTAAAAACTAGAACGCTATTATAGATACCATTAAGAAGGCTGTTATTACAATAACCCAAACTACTGTGACGGGCTCGTATAAATGCTTCTAAACCGAAGCTTATAGATTGCTACTATATAAGAATACTAAGCTAAGGAGAAGAAGAAGAGGAAAGGAGGCTTTAGGGGGTAATATACACGGTATAGGCGAACTCTGGATATTGCGCTAAGCCAGCTACAGGGGACGGTGCCCTAGCACCGTTATATTACCCCCCCCCTTTTTTAAAAAAGCCTGCCCTTAGGCTTTATCCCCTTATAGAAGAGAAAGAAGAGAAAAAAAAGAAAAAAAATCTAGCATCTGGCGCTCGATCACGATGCTAGTTAATATAGGACTTATAGTAGTCCTGTAGCTCCTGCAGCTATAAGAGGTATATTGCTATACCTAGTTGACGTAGGGTAGGCAGCCGTCCTGCAGCTCCTGTTACTGCGAGAGGTATATCGCTAGGAACCCTCTGTTAGTTGTTCTTCTTCTAGAACTCCGGTACTTCCTAGCTCTCTATCCCCCCTTTTGTTATAGCGCGCCCCAAGCTATAAAAAAAGAAGCCCCCCTACTCCCCCTCTTATAAAAAGGTAGGTAAAAAGGTTTTAATAAGGGTGGGAGGGTTAGGGAGTTATAGCCCGCATATATATCAGCACGAGCTCTTATCCGTTTAGTAGTAGTACAGTACTAGTAATGGGGTTGTTTGGGTGGCAGTATAATACTAGTAATGGGGTTGTATTCCGTGGGCAGATTGGCATAGAATCTTGTTAGCAGGTCGCGTTTAAATTACTATTAGGTTGTATTTAAATCGCATTTAGGTTGCAGGCGTATTGGCGCGAGACTTGTCTATTTAGGCAGCAGTACGGTGCTAGCGGCGGTATTATATTCGCAGGCGTATTGGCGCGAAGTCTTATTAATGGGTTATAGTTCTATAGGCATATTGGCGCGGAGCTTATTAATTTAGGTAGTAGTATGGTGCTAGCGGCGGGTTTGCCTTCTAGAGAGCTACGCTCTATCCGGCCGGGTATACCTAGGGAGTAAAGCTCTACCTAGTTGTGTTTGGGTTGTAGGCTTATCGGCACGATAGTAATTGGGTATCGCAGGCGTATTGGCAATGTCTTGTCGGTTTAGGTAGCAGTATGGTACTAGCGGCGAGGTCGTATTCTAGGGAGCAAAGCTCTACCTTGTATACAGTTGATACTGTAGGCGAAGCAGTAGAAGTCGGTTGACTGCAGGCGGAGTAGTAAGGGTTAGTTAGCTGCTGACAAAGCAGTAAGGGTTAGTTAGCTGTAGGCAGAGCAGCCAGGGTCTATTGTGATAGCAGTACGGTGCAAGTGTTGGGTGATGATAGTGGTCGAACGTAGAGCTCAGTCTATTAGTTAGTCGGTTTGTATTTAAATCGCGTTTAAATCGCATTTAGATCGCAGGTGTAACGGCGTAATTATTATTTAGTTCGTCTAAATTGATTTCGGTATTAAAGCTTATACAGCTTAGTATTAACCTTATTGTTAAAGTGTATAAATACTTAAGGTAAAGCTTGTATAACTTAGTATTAACTATAGTTATTCCTTAGTATGTATAGCTTAGTATTAGTTAAAAAGGATTACCATAGGCGGAGAAGAAGACAATTAAATTAGTAAGGGAGGTAGTTAGTCATCAACAAACTTATATAGTTATTGTTAAAGTTATAATAGCAGGCGTATCGACGCTATTATTTGGTCAGGTTTGCATTTAAATTGCGTTTAGGTCGCGTTTAAATTGCATTTAAATTGCAGGCGTAACGGCGCGATCCGTCTGTCGGTTTCTTAAGGTCTACTATTAATTGGTAGGTAGTTTAAGATGTTAATTAATTAGTTAAAGGTATGCTGTTAATTGTAGCATATTTAACCAGTTATTATATAAGTAGGGTATTAAGGGAGACGCGCTAATAGGTTAATTCTTATTAAGGTATCAACTAGTTAAAATATACTATTAATTATAGTATATTTGATAATTTAACAGGAATCGATTAGGGTATTAGTATATAGTCTATTAATATTCTTATAATTCTTAGAATAGGTTATTATAAAATAGTAAACATATTTAAGTATTATTAGGAGATTTAAAGGTACGCTGTAGAGTTAACAGGCGTATTTAAATACTTATATTCAACTAAGGATATTATTATAAGTAGCAGATATCTAGGGTTGATTAAGGAGTCGTAGGAATGCCGTTATAACTTAGTATATTAAATCGTTGTCAGAGAGGTATCGAAAAGGTATATATTAATATTTTAATTCTTATTAAAGAGTTAAAGGTATTAAAGAGTGTGCTTTAATATTTAAGCATAGATACCGTTATAAGATATCCAAAAGAACTGGTGAAACTCCCCGTAATTGGTGGTGGCAGCCAACTGCTTATAGATCGGGACCAAAGCACTAGAAAACTGGGGTAGAGGCCTAGATAAGTAGGTATATTAAACTCTACTATATTACTAGCTAATATATAACTACCTGCGGAAACACAGGCCAGCTTCAACGGCCCTATGGCGTTCGACTTACAGTCGACTTACGGTTAACTCATGGTTAACTCACAGGCGACTCACAGGAGGGTCTTAATAGGCGTAGTGCACGCAACCTAATACGTATATACATAAGGCGACTTACAGGAGGGTCTTAATAGGCGTGGTGCACGCAACCTAATGCATATATATGGGGGAGGCTATAGGGGAAATATAGGCTAGTTAGATAAGGACTTAACAGTTAGAGATATAGGACAGCTTATAAAAAGGGGGGATATAAGCTTGGTTAGTAGGAGGGGGGAGAGTAGGCCGTCTAGTGCGGGACTTGGTGTCTCTACGGCCTCCCTCCTATAAGATATGGTTGGCCTATTATAAGGAGACTCTTATAGGCAACGCAAAACGGGAACTAGTAGTATATAGGGTGTTACGCCCCTATATTACTACTAGCCTCCTATAGGGTGTAGTACGTAGTAGCCACTACTGGCTTTAAGGACCTTACCCCTTAACTGGGCTCTAGCCCTTAGTGCACCTAGTAGGTAGGTAGGATTACGTCCTAGCCGGAGAGACTACTACGTGGCTTAAGAGAACAGATGTGCGTGTCGGTATATTAATAGACGGAACCATTTATCTCTAGGGCGGCATGCCGGTAAGATATACTTAAGGAGTAAATAGGAGTTACTTAGGCGGGAAAGGCAGTGGCTCGGCCTTATCCGTAGAAGGTGCACCCAACTATATTGCAGGATGCAGCTATAACGCCCCTATAGGATTACGTTAGTAGGCGCAAAGATGGGAGTTGCAACCCCTGGAAATAGTAGCTTATACCCACGCCAGCGGAAATAATAAAGAAGGGTGTGAAACTAGAGGCTATAGAAGGCTCCTAAGCCGTGCGAAAGCGTACCAACTCTAGGAGGAAACTCTTATATAGACTGCTAAGGGGCAGACTGGTACTTAGGTAATACTATTATAAGATATCTAAAAGAACTGGTAAAACTTCCTATAATTAGTAATAGCAGCTAACTGCTTATAGATTGGGACCAAAGTACTAGAAAACTGGGGTAGAGGCCTAGATAAACAGGTATGTTAAACTCTACTGTATTACTAGCTAATATATAACTACCTGCCCAGAATAGATTATATAATTTATTTAAGGGTTTACAGGCCAGAAAGAAACATCGCTAGTCTTTAGCGGATACTAGAGCCCCCCTATTACAGTTATAACAGAAATACTACAAGGATTACCCCTCTTGCCTATACTCTTTCTTTTCTTTATAAGCAACCTACTTAAGTCCTTTAAGGAAGGGGCAACCCAGGGAATAGACTTCGTCAATAATACAAACCTAATTATATATGGGCCAATAGCCGCAAAGAACTATAGAATACTAGAGAAAGCCTATAACACCTATATAGAATAGGTAAGATAATATGGAGTCCAATTCTTACTAGAGAAATACTAGCTAATCTATTTTATAAGAAAACGCAACCAACCTATAGATCTTTAGTATATAATCCATATCTAAGGCTTTGGGGGCTAACTAGTTTAAGGCCTAAGGGTATTAGGAGTATGGGTAGATAGTAAGCTCTGGTAGAGCGCATATACATTATAAGCAGCCTATAAGGGCCAAGCGCAGTATATTACAATGTCTAGAATTGTTAATTCTATATAGGGTCCATACTTCTAGAGGTTACGCCTACTATATACGGCAGTTATCTAGCCAACCATAACATATAGATCCAGTATTTAGGCTATAGGAGAAACCAAAAAAGGCCCCTCTAAATTACTCCTTAAACCACTCTAAAAGGTCTAAATAGCTTACCTCCAGAGCATAATAGGCGAGTATAAGCGAATGGCCACAGTACTGCTTAAGAAGGAAGCTAATATCCCCCCCTATAACTATATATTAAAGCCGCTATAATATAAAGGGTGCAAAAGGAGCGTAACTCTAGTATTATAAAGTATATCAAGTTACGCCTAAACAAACTATGGAGGGACCCTAAGGTGCCCTATAGGAGAGCTAACCAACAACCCTAAAGTAGGGAAGATATATTAGAGAAACAGGTGGAAAAAGCAGAAGAAAAATGGTGCTATGTTAGGGCCTAGGCCTATATAGAGGAGGAAGGGAGACGCGTAAGAAATTAGTAAAGATAATAGTAAGAGAGAGAAAGGAGCTAAAGTAGAGCATAAAAGAGTACTAGGAAACCATCTACCGCAATATAATACTAGTTGGACTAATACTAGAGAGGCGTATAGGAGTTAAAGGTATAGAGGCTGTTTTAGGTAAGAGGAATATAGGCCACAGCATAGTTAATGCTATAGGGGGTAAATACCTAAGGGCTCTAAGAAGGCCTAATAAAGGCAGAAAATATAGTGGTAATACTCCTAAGAATAGGAATAATAGGACTAAAAGATTGGCTCTACTAGGTAGGTGTCCTGGTAGGTGGCCCAAGATGTAAATATAGCTAGCTAAGACAAACACTAAAATATGTAATACTATTATGCCCCTTATGCACCAACTAAGAAGTAATACTCTTAGTAGCTGGCATAGAGAACTATAATACACTACTCTTAATATAAAAAGGTTTTAAGGCAGTTACCTAGTAGCTTATTAGCTAAAATGTACTAAACTAGTTTTGGGTTATAAAGGAAATAGTAATAGAAGGTAAAGGGGCGAGCACTAGGCGCCCCTTAATGACTCTATAGTAGTAGAGTTAAGTTCGCGATACTAGCGCGTCCGTAGGCTTATTACGGCAGCAGTGGTTACCAAGGAGGTCAAAAAGTAAGGTAGTAGAGCACCATAGGTGACTTGTAGGCGCCTCGTAGGCGCTAGGTAGGCGAGTCCCAAAAGGCGGGGAGATAGATTACGGGGTTTTCTTATATAGAGTTTTCTCCCCACATATATATAAGGAGTAGTCCGCGTAGGCCCAATAGGGATCCGAATCGGACGTTAAGCAATGAATTATTATTATTATTATATTTAAGCATAGTTATATAAGGGTAAGCTATTAGATAGCATTTAATTTAATAAGATACTATTAAAAAGCAGATTCGTATATTATTATTTAAGGAGAACTGCTATTAAGTATAGACAGTTTTAAGGGTAGTTAACAAATGGTATTAAGATGGTACGTATTAATATTTCGATTCTTGTTATAACTGGTAAAATATACTTTTATAATAGTAGGCTATCTCGTTTATAGAAGGTTATATAAAAGGCTATTAAGAAGAACGCGTTAATAGTTTGTAAAAGGTTATAAAGATAAATAGGCTTATCTATAGAGCTATTGGAGAGTGCCATAAATTAGAATAATTCTTCTAATCTATTCTCCTAATTAAGAGCGCTATAAATTACTTAAATTCTCCCTTAGGTTCCTAGTACCCTATATATAGGACTATAATACTTATAGATGTATTTAGCTGTAAGATTAAGGGACTATCTAGGTTAATAGTAATGCTTAGGTTAATTAGATACGGTAGTTATTAATAAAAACTTAATAGGTGTTTATAAGGGCGTTTATAGACAAGTCGGAGAGTCGTATTATAGGTATATTAGCACAATAGGTTATTAGGTTTGCTTTTAAATTATATTTAGGCCATATTTAAATTATATTTAGATTACAGGCGTATCGGCGCGATTGTTTAGTTAGTGGGACTATAGGCGTATTGGCACAGCCGTGGTCTAGTTCATGGTGTTATAGGTATATCGGCACGATAGGTTATTAGGTTTAGGGTTTGGGGTAGTAGTATAGTATAAGCGTTAAGTCCTTCCTAATTAATTTCGTCTCTCCTTATACGGCTTAGTATTAATTAGGGTAGTTATTGCAGCGTAGTCTAGGTATTTATTAATGTAACAGTGCAGTGTGGGTGAATTGAGTAAACGACTTGATTGTAAAATGTAGCTCTAGAGCCTCTCTATATACATAAGGAAGGTATAGAAATAAATAAAAGGGGAGACTAATACGTAACTAAAACAGCGTGATACGTAAGTGATACGTAGGCGATACGCAGATAATACGTAGGCAATACGCAGGCAAAACAGTAGTGGTTTGACAGGGTACTATAGTCGGTTACACATCCCCCTAGATTTAACGGTGTAGTCAAAGCTATAGAAAAATAAAGGTTAAAACTATACCAAAATAGGAAATTTAGATATAATTTAGGTGTAGGGTAATATTTAAGAATCTTTATTAGATAATGCAGTAGCAATTTAATATCGAATATCCACTAAATTTAATTGCTTTATCTACGCCTTGTACCTTTAATAGGGTAGAATTTTAGTAAGGCCGTTGGCAGGCATCTTGTCTATAGGGACCCATTATACATTAATCTTTTTGTCTTAGACCTCTTGTCTAAGCCAGTGCTAATAGATGTCAATATATTAAAGCTTAGTGTCAAGTTTTAGTATATCCTGTCTTAGGAGTTATATGGTCTGCATATTGTCACGTAGCAGGGTAAATTCGCGTTCTAAATTAAGACCAATTGCCTTAAAGAAACGTTACTACTAGATAATCTTAACAGCAGCTATAGACAGGAAGAGAAGCTCCGCTTTAGTAGTTAAGCGAGTCACTAATTGCTATAGGGTTGCCTTCCAGTTAATTAGTCCTCTAAATAGCATAAATAGGTATCTTTAAGAGCTCCATCTAGTATCTTTATAGTCCATAAATGCTATATTAGATGCTCCGTAAAAGGTAACGTCTTCTCCCTTAGGGTTTCTAAAGTAGATATGTGCTCTAAATACTTCGCCAGAGTATTTAATAGCTGTAGATTTTGTTCCAAGGTAATAGGCAATAGCTTAGTTTAATGCATCAAGGTGCTTTTAATTTAGATTAGTAAGGAATTTAGCCAGCTTAGAATGTATCTTAGCAATATTAGGTCTTTTAAATACGGCAAGGTGCGTAAGGGAACTAACTTGTTGCTAATAGGCTAGAGTTCTTTAAGGGTTTATCTGCTGGTTAGACGGAGTTAGTTCTTTAGCAGAAAGTAGTGACTTAGGAAATCTTCCTAGTTAAATATTAAATCGATTGGCTATCTTTTTAATATAGAAATCTTGGCAGAGCCAGAGCTTTCTACTTGGTCAATCTCGTTTAATTTAGATTCCTAGGAACCACTGTAGGTCTCCTAGTACACGGATCTTGTATTAGTACAGTAATTTAGCTTCAAATTCCTGTAGTCTTTAAAGGTCCTTTTTGGCAAATAGAATGGCAATATCGTCTACGTAGAAGAAGATAATAAGTCATCCATTAGTATAAAGGTAGTTAGTACCTAAGATAGGCTTTAACCCAAATTTAGCTAGTATACTAGTGAGCTTTTTATACCAAAGTAGTAGTAAGACTTTTAATCCGTATAGCGCTATAAGTAGCTTTAGAATATATCCGTTTTAATTAAAGCCTTCTAGGCAGTAATAGTAGACTGGCTTATCTAGTCTTGCATTTATAAATGCGTTTACAGCATTATACTATTGTCTGAATAAGGTTCTGTAATATAGTAGACACAGTTACTTGTAACCAATTGGGTTGACCACATAAGCTAAGCGAGCTCAGGAGATCCATTAAATTCCACCTATAGAAGTAGAAGAGGAAAAGAAGAAGAAATTAATTGAACCTAAACCCCCCCCCCATGATCCGAACACTGATCAGTGCCGCACAGATCAGCAAGGTATAACGAAGAGAGGCACTATCTGATTCTCTAGACCTCTCGTTAAAGGCTAAGAATTAAGGTATTGCTTGCTAAGCCTAAAGGCCAGTTTGTGAGGTTACTCGCGCTTCTAACCTGCGTCTATCACGCCTTTAGAACAATTAGTTTGTGGTCATTTCCACGCTTTTAGTCCAACTATCAAATCGAATCAACTGCGGAACCAAAAGATAGCTACCTCTGCGATAAATACTAAAAAATCTACCTCCGCGATAGATACCAAAAAATAGGAGACTGGAATCGACGCGACTGTAACTAATATTAAGAAAGTCAAAGCATTTGTTAATTAGCGTTTATCAATATATAAGAAGAAGGGATGGAAGGGATTTGACTTATAGGAGAGCTTTGTTGACAATTTCAAGTCGTTTACAAAGGATATACTTAATGACCTTGGCAAGGATCGATTAAAAAAGATTAGGGATTACCTCCGCGAAAATAGCGTATATATACGGAAGGAGGCAAGGAAGTTAATTACAGACGGTCTTTTAGGAGTCATTTATAAGCCAACCCCCTTAAAATGGCATACCAACGACCCTACCAACAACCCTACTAACGACCCTACCGATAACCCCACTGACAACCCTACCAACGGCCCTACTAACAACCCTACCCTAGCTCTACCATCACTATCGACTGCCCCCGTTTAAATTATTTAGCCAACCCTAACTATAACCCAAGCTACAGACCAGCTTGCCCTATAAGGAAGCTTTGGAAGAGAGATTACCAACTTAACTAAGCTCTACACGGATGAAGTTAAATACTCTGGCAAACAAGATAACTTCGATTTTAAGTTTAAGATCTTCCAAAACTACTACCTCCGAGCCGGCGTCCCTAAGCAAGCGTATATCATTGCTATTCCAACTATGCTCCATGGGCTTACTCTTAAGTTTCCTAAGTACCCCCAGTACTCTGCATATCCAAGACCTCCCAAACAGCCACAACAACCGCAGCAGCTTCAGCAATTTCAGCAGCTAAAGCCCCCGGAAACGACACGAATACAATTAGGCTATAGGTTACCAAATGGGTAGGGAGAATAGGAGACAAGGAGGGTAGAATAGGGATAGAGACTACGGACTCATTTACTAGTATCCTTTTATTCTTTCTCTTATTTTCTAGTTGTTGCCAGTGTCTGAATAAGGTTCTGTAATATAGTAGACACAGTTGCTTATAACCAATTGGGTTGACCACGTGAGCTAAGCGAGCTCAGGAGATCCATCAAATTCCACCTGTAGAAGTAGAAGAGGAAAAGAAGAAGAAATTGATTGAACCCAAACCCCCCCCCCCGTGATCCGAACAACTATTAAATCTCTAAATTAAATGCGGCTGCTATAGCCATGGGGGTACGGAATATTTAAGTAGCTAGGGTTGCTATATAGGTCTCTTCCTTAGTAATCTACAGGTCTCCGCGGACATATAGTTAAGCTTTTAGCTTTTATAGGTAGCCGTTACTATCAAACTTATATTTAAAGACCTATTTTAATAGAAGGATCTGCTCGTTATTTGCTTCTTCCTTTAGGATAGTCTTGAATATCCTTCGGCGTTTTAGGTCGTTATATTCTTTTTCTATAGCCTTTTAAAAGCCGGCAGTCAAAGGGTGCTTTTTTAGCTCTTTAAGGTTCCTTAGTTTAGGAGGAAGATTATCCTAATATAGAGATAAGGATCTAGTTTGGTTGACGTCCTTTACTAGTCCTATGGCAAATCCAGCGTAGTAACTAAATAGGGTAGATAGATTGGCTAGTACTGCTGCGTACGCTTGGCATCGAATTCATTTAGAGCCTTCTGGTAGGATAAGGTCAGCAGAAGGATTGGCCAAGACTTCGTTAGCTCGTGGAGCTATATTAGTTACTCTATTAGATGGTTCTGGTAAGCTTGGCTGGGTAGAACCTATTTCAATTATATCTACAATATCGTCTTAAGGTCCTAGTGTGGTGTTTGTTTCTGGCAGATTTAGAGACACTATTCTGCTAGGAGTTGGTAACTGCTTAATATCCTTTAGAGGCTCTGCCAAATCGCTTAATATAGTTGTTTAATCTGCATTCGAGGTAGGTCTATATAGGATAGATTCGTCCTTAGACTTATCCTTATAGAGAGGTTCTGGTAGACTAATTGTCTAGATGGTGTCTCCTAATGCTTCCCTTAGTAGGTAGTCAATATTTTAACCCTTAGGGTTATAGAACAAGGTCTTGTTAAATATAACATCTCTAGTTTAAATGACTTTGTAAAGGCTTAGAATCTAAATTCAGTAGATATTAGTTAAATTGTAGCCGACTAAGTGTCTAATTAATGCATAAGGAGCTAGCTTGTCTCCCTTTCTAACCTATTTATTTAGCATATAGGTCTTATAACCGTATTTGTGCATATAGGTAAGTAATAGCGGCTTGCCGTAAACGATTTCGTACAGAGTTTTCCACCCTAGTTGCTTATTTAGTGTTTAATTAAGTGCATAGCTAGTAGTAAGGAAAGCCTCTGGTCCTAGAAATGGGGGTAAGGATACTTCCAGCTGCATAGATCTTAATTGTTCTATAAGGGTTCGTCCAGATTATTCTACTCCACCATTTTATTCTTCAGTATATAGTACTTAGCATTTAAAAGTAATACCTTTATCTGCATACCACGTCTCTAGGGTGTCTTCTGTTTATCTAAATGCTTATTTATTATCACTCTAGAAGAAGGTAATGTCTTAGTAGAATTATATTTTAATTAAACAGTAAGTCTTATAAATAGTAGGTAGGACAGTAGCTTTATCCCTATTCTTAGCGGTATATATAAAGTTAAATTTAGAATACGTATAATAGAAATACATAATATATCTATCACCGTTATACCCTAGTACTCTAAGGTAGATAATATTAAATGCTAGCCGTTCAAATGGTTAAGTGGCTAGAAATTTATATTCTCGTCTTTAAGAGATCTGCTATATATGCTTTACTAATAAGCAAGTTTTACATTTAATTTTAAGCGGTGCTCATTTAGTAGTTAATTTAGTTAGCTCTGCGCTAATAACGTGTTTAGAAAGCTGCGCAATAGCATTAGGTCCTATATAGCCAAGAATTTTATGCCATCTTATAGCTGTAGCTCCAATTAGTTTACAGGCCATTCAGCTTAGCTAAAATCTTCCTATTAAAAAGGTCAATTAAGTTATTAAATCTAGGGTATTTATAGGCTCTCTATATATCAGTACCTAGTAGCCCCCTAGTTATTTCGTATAGCATACTATTTCGCCAGTTGCTAAACGGTATAGTAAGTTTTATCCTAAGTTAAAATGGATATCATTATTAGTAGCTCTTAATAGCGCTACAATATTTATAAATATAGTGGGTACTAGTGCTATATAGGATAACTTTATTTTTAACTTCCCAGTAGGTATATTAATAGTAATAGTTACTATTCCATAGGCTTAAATTTTCTTAAATTTTCCGCTAGTAATTAGGTAGTCATCTTCTGCTACTAGGTAGGAGAAGGGAAAGTTTTTATTATTATTATATACATGGGTATCTACACTAGGGTCGAGTATCCAGGTGTTCTAGAGTTTAAAAGGAATTTAACCAGTACTAAACGCGGCAGCATAGCTTGTCAGTTTAGTAGAAGGTAAGGTTTTAGAATTAAAATTAATTATAGATTCTATATTCTAATTATTCTCCTTTACTTCCTGTCCTCTTTTTTAGATTTAGCTAACAATACGTTTAATCCAAGACGTAGATGAGATAGTTTTATCTACTTTCTTCTAGACATCTATCCTTGGTTTCCACCATTAATGGCGCTTATGCTTAGTAATATAGTAGCAGTCACTAAATTGATGTACAAGGCCGTATATGTATTCCTTGTTCCATCTCAAATTTAAATTTAAATTGCTATTAGAGTCTAAATTGGAATTAGAATTAAAATTTGCGTTTCCTTAAAGAGTTGCAAATACAAAGTTATTTACAGTTGAGGTAGACGATGCTTACTACGTGTGGTAGTGCTCCTTAAATTCCTCAATAAGGTCAATAATGGATAGGGCCTCTTTATCCTTCCGTTCTTTTTAAATAAGATCTACTTCTAGTGCTCCTACAAAGCTAGAGGAGATAGGTTTAATTGCTTATATGAAATTGTAGTATGGCCTAAAACCTTGCACGTCTAGAAGCTCCAATTATTCTGCGAGCTTGTAGATATTCCTCTAGTTATTCAACCATTTTTTAACGCTCTGCTTTTTGTTATAGGCTTTAAGAGCCATATATTGGTTAAGGGCGTCATGCTTTCGACCTAACATAGTAGGGGCTAGTGCTTTCTTAAGTGCCTATAGCCGTTTATATACCATATTAAGGTTATTAATAAAAGGGAGGTAGGATACCGATGTCATACAAATGACGTAATTGCTGATATCGCTTATAGCCTACTCTTTCTTCTAGTATATGCGTTAATCGTCCTTATACTCTGCATAGATTTAGTTATATACAGTAAGCTAAGTTTGGTCTAGCTGTGCTATTAATATAGCTATAGGAAGTACGTCCGCAGGTATAGGTTATTTCAGAGGTTCTAGCTTTAGAAGCTCATCTTTCTTCTTTAATAGGTCGATGTACTGCCATACCTTATTAGTTTTAGCAGTATCTTAAACAACAAAGAACTATAGAAGCCAATTAGATGGCTTATCAAGAATAAGGTTGATTTTAGATAAAGATTCGTTTATATTAGTCATTATTTTTAGAATTTTAACAGTTTAGGCAGGGTCTAGGTTAGCGTCTTGGCGAAACCTTATTTTAACGATTTAATTCGTCTATTCATTTTAGAAAGTTCTGGTACGTTTATTGGTTAGGTTTACTTGTCCGTTTATTTAATAGGTAAAGAAGCTTAAGACACTGCAAAGGTAGTAGAAGTAGTGACTTCTTAAATAAGATAATAGATTAATTGGTTAGCAGGTAGTGCGAGCCGGGGTTATAACTATAACAGTGCAGTGTGGGTGAATTAAGTGAACGACTTAATTGTAAAATGTAGCTCTAGAGCCTCTCTATATACACGAGGAAGGTATGGAAATAAATAAAAGGGGAGACTAATATGTAACTAAAACAGCGTGATACGTAAGTGATACGTAGGCGATACGCAGACAATACGTAGGCAATACGCAGGCAAAACAGTGGTGGTTTGGCAGGGTACCGTAGTCGGTTACAATTAATATTATTTATTACAGCGTTACGGCTAAGTCTTAATTAACTTTATTCTCTATAGTACTAAAGTAAGTCTTAACTGGGGTTATCTCTACAGCTTATATAACTCCATATTAGTTAAAAAGGTTAAAGGGGTAAGATATTCTAAAGCCTTCCCAGGCATGTGTCCTTGGCTATTAAAGTCAGCATTTAATTGCAACCATAGGAGACCTTCTAGCTGCGCGTCGTCAACGCGTCAAGCTAGGGGTATTTAATGTAAGTCTTTAAGGACCTATAAAATGGGGGTGGGATATTATCTAGGCCTTCCCAGGCGAGGTAAAGAGGAAGCTTTAATGCCTAAGTATAACGCGTTAACGCGTCGTTATAGACAAAGTCTCCCCTAGACAGGGTTAGGTAAGCTTAGTATAATATAACGGGCTTATATAAATGCTTCTAAACCGAATTTTATAGATTGCTACTATATAAGAATACTAAGCTAAGAAGAAGAAGAAGAAGAAGAAGAAGAAGAAGAAGAAAGGAGGCTCTAGGGGGTAATATATACAGTATAGGCGAACTCCGGATATTGCGCCAAGCTAGCTGCAAGGGACGGTGCCCTAGCACCGTCATAACTGCCTAATAGCTAAGTTTAGTAGCTGCCGCCTAATACCTAACCTAATACCCTAAACACTAAATATGTTGCTATATACCGCTACTGTATAAGACAAAGACGTAGTAATAGCGGTAGAATTAGATATAGAAGCGGAAAACGTTAAGTCCTAGCCCTAAGTTATAGGTTAGGACGCCCTAAAGATAGAAGGATCTATATATTAGCCTACTTAATAAATAACTTAGTAAAGATAAATAGACAGAAATAGATAGTTTTACCTATAATAGGAACTACTGCCAAAAAAAAAATAAGCTGTTCTATAATTAATTATAGAGCTATTAATAAATTTATAGATACCTAATTTATATATACTTATAACCTACTTACTTTACCCCTTACCAAAGCCCGCGCCCTATAACTCGCTAATAGTAGTTATACTATATAGAAGATTACCTATATGGCATAACTTTACCTAGATATAAATGGGCATTAGGAAAAGCTCTGGGCTTATATTATACTACTTACTAACTACCCTATTATCCTTAGAATAAACTAGCTTAAATAATATAACTTTACTATTAACTAAAAAAAAAAGAGAAGTAACCTTTAACTCTAAATACTGTAGAGAGACTTGCCTAGAGTATAGCCTAGCCGCCTCTATTTACTCCTTAGGATATTAACTTAAGAAACCCCTTATTACCCTACCTATAACTAACTGCCACTATATAAGTACCTGGCCTTCTACCGTATAATATATAGAAAAGGCTAAACCGTTACTGCAGCTTCCTAATTATAACTATATAAGCTTAATAAAGAATAAAACTACGTCCTCTATAGTAATAGGATAGATATAGTTAACCTTTTAGAAGATAATGCCCCTATAGAACTCTATAGACTTTCACTATTAGACTTTAAGAAATTTATAAAGCTTAAAAAAGGATTTACTAATAAGGAACTCCGTAAGTTCCTCCCTAAGAGGTACTATAACTTTATTAACATATACTTATAAAAGGGCGTAGATATACTCCCCCTATATTAACCTAATAACTATACTATTAATATTAAATAAGGAAAAACGCCACTCTATAAGAGACCCTACCTAATATTAAAAGATAAACTTTTAGTTATTAAAAAAATATTAACGAGCACCTTAATAAAGGATTTATTTATCCTAGCAGCTACCCCTATCCTCCTTATTAAGAAGCTAAAAGGAAGTATTTAATTCTACATTAACTATAGAGGACTTAACGCTATTATAATTAAGAACTAATACCCTATACCACTTATATATAAGACTCTTAAGCGGCTTAGTTAAGCTAAAATCTATACTAAGCTTAATATTATCGCTGTCTTTAACCGCCTTAGAATACAAAAAGGTGATAAATAGAAAACCGCATTTACATCGCGCTTTAGCCAATTTAAATATACCATTATACCCTTTAGTATATATAATAGCCCAGGCAGCTTCTAAAGCTATATTAATAACGCCTTATAGGACTACCTTAATGACTTCTACTCTGCGTACCTGGACAATATACTTATTTATAGTAATAACCCTTTTAAGTATATTAAGTACGTTTAAAAGGTCATATAGCGCCTTAGGGATATAGGATTTTATATTAATTTAAAAAAAGTGCAAATTCTTAGTTATAGAAGTAAAATACCTTAGACTAATTATTACTACTAAGAGTGTCTATATAGACTCTAAGAAGGTATATATAATTACTAAATAGTAAACCCCTAACTATATTAAGGATATATAAGCCTTTATTAGTTTCGCCAACTTCTATTAAAAATTTATATATAACTTTTTAGGTATTATAGCACCACTTATAGCAATAATGCGAATAAAGGGCCTTTCTATAAAAGGAAGAAAAATACATCTATATTTTATCTAGACGCCTAAATATAAGAAGGCGTTTTAAGACCTTAAAGATACTTTTACCAAAGCACCTATCCTAGCCTATTTTATACTAGGACGACAACTCTATCTTAAGACTAACTCCTTAGACTACGTTAACGCAGGCGTCCTTTCCTAGATAGGTAATAACGGTCTCCTCTACCTAGTTGCATTCTACTTATTTAAGCTTATACTATAAAAATATAACTATAAGATCTATAATAAGGAACTCCCTATAATTATATAAGCGTTTAAGAAATTCTAACTAGAACTCTCCTTAGTAGAACCTAACTAGCTAACTAAAGTCCTTACGGACCATTGTAACCTTAAGTACTTTATAACTATAAAATAGCTAAACTAACACCAAGCACACTAAAACGAGTTCCTCTTCAGTTTTAACTTTAAAATTATATATAGGCCAGGAGTATAAGGTACTAAACTTAATAGCCTAATACGCCGCTTATAAGACCTTCCTTAGTTTAAAGATAACCCCTATAATTAGTTCTAATAATAGACGATCCTAAAAGCACGGAATTTAGCCCTAGGTATATTACCTACAATAGAGCTAATTATACCTTAGCTTTATACTATAGAACTAGAGTTACCTCCTAAAATTAACAAACTTATTACTATGGTATATAACGCCTCTATTAACCTATTACTGTATTAACTTATTACCACAAAGACCGCTAGCGCCTATATACTGCCTACTAACCTCTAAAGCTTAGGCTAAATTAATATAGCAGCCTTAGAAGTAAAAGAGAATAGGCTCCATTATAGAGGCCGCCTATTTATCCCTAACTTAGAAAATCTATAACAGCAACTAATCTAAATAGCCTATAACCTCTAATTAAGCGGCCACCTAGGTAGAAGAGGAACCTATAAGCTTTTTAGCCAATACTACTTCTAGCCTAAAATAATAGACTTAGTTAAACACTTTATAGGCGCCTACTACAGTTATAAGCGCGCTAAGGCCTTTATATAAAGTACTAAGGACTATTATACCCTCTACTAGTACCTATATAATAATAGGCAGATATCGCTATAGATTTTATTATTAACCTACCACCCTATAAATAATATGGCCATACCTATAAGAATATCCTTATAATAATATACCGACTTATAAAAGAGCGCCACTACGTCCTAACTAAAGGCATAGCTATTAGTAATATTACTAATACCTTTCTCTACAAAGTCTACTGATTATATAGGTTACCTAACTTAATTATATCCAACTAAGGTATATAGTTTAACTCTAACGTATAGAGACAGATCTGCCAACGCCTTGGCATCTCTATTAAGCTATTTACACCCTTTTATTATAAAACTGCTAGGTAACTAGAAAACGCTAATACTAGTATAAAAGCGTACCTATAATAGGTAGTTGCCTATAGTTAAGATAACTAGGTAGATTACCTTCTACTAGGTAAATTTGCAGTAAATAACTATGTCTTAGCTACTATAGGACTTACCCTATTCTTTGTAAATAATGGTTATTACCCCTAATCCAGTATAGACCCACCAGAACCTATTAATAAGAAACTGCTATATAGAAAACGCCTTAAAATGCTACTTACTAACTAGCATATAGACCGTATAAAAAATCTACTTAACTACTATAAGGGAGAAATAGCCTGAGCTTAAGCAAAGCAGGTCTACTTTACTAACTATTATAGAATGCCACTACCAGAGATGCGTGTTGGCGACTGGGTATAGCTAGATATACGCAATATCTCTATATAAAGGCCTATAAAGTTATTTAATTATAAGAACCTTAGCCTCTATTTAATTAAACAAGTTATTAATAGGGGAGCTATATATAAGCTAGAGCTCCTATTTACCCTAGCTACCTATAAAATATAGCCTGTATTTTACCTATAGCTACTATACCTTTACTAGCCCAACCCCTTACCAGAATAGATATAGCCTAAACCCCTATTAGTACTAATCCAAAATAAGAATAAAGATAAGAACTATAAGGAGTGGACTATTAAATAAATTATTAACTCTAAACACTTTAGTAAAGGTAGAGGACGGCGGCTTTACTACAGAGCTACCTATATAGGATTTAATATAGATTAGCTAGAATGGCAACTATAGGAAGACTTTAAAAATATAAAGGATCTAATTAGTAACTTTTATTACGTAAATCCACAGAAACCAGGCTTAAGTAGAGATTTTATACCTAATCCTCTATAGGAGCCCTTATAGAGTTAAACCGTTATACATTACTACATAAGGGTAAATTGCCATTAAATTGCCGCAGATTGCCATTATATAATGGTAAAATGCAATTATATAACTGGAATATTGTTGAAATGTCTAGGAACTTTAACTGGCGGTTAAAGTTATCTAATTAGTTGGATTTTTAGGTGCTAGGCTTTATTATATAATATTGTTATAAGCCTTTAGTAATACCCCCTTCTCCTTTTTTTCTTCTTCTCTATACCTTAAGTATCTCTTCTATATATATATAGTAACTATAGCGTCGCTAGAGCTCCGCCTCTATAAGATTGGGGGTAGTATTGTAGTGGTGTGATTTAGCCCCCTAGATTTAACATCTAGATTAGGCGTAGCTTTGGGAGAGCCTAGGCCTTCTATATATTTTATATAGATCGGTCTAGAGCCCTTAGAGTCTTCAACAACTCCAACAGGGCTAACAGACACATAGTTTCTCTTTAATACACTCTTTTCTTCTCTTCTTACTGACCGCTTCCCTACTGCTTAATTACAACTGACTGACTAACTAACCACACCGTGACTTCCTATCTAAGAGAGACCGTACCCTCCCACATATTTTATGGCATTCCACGTGGGGACGATGGCAAGCTCTTTAGATTAGAAGTCTAGTGCTATATACACAGGAGACGCATAGGAACGATCTAGAACTACAAAAGAACCAACAGACAGAAAAAGGACGCGCGGAAAGGGAGGTAGAGAAGCACAGGCATATTAGCGACCGGTACGCAGCCACCACTATAGGAATGAACCAACGACACTTTCGGTCTCCGTACGGGAACGGTCGGTCTCCGTATAGGAACAGTCGTTAGAGAACAGCGATCGGAATGCAAGTGCGTAGCGCAGCAAGACGGAGGATAAAAGAAAGGACTATAGTACGCCAGGAACAGCAAAGAAAAGTCTTCTATATTTCGTTTACTATATTTGCAACGGTCTATACAATTATTCTTGCGTTTATAGGAGCTACCTTTAAATTTATAGGAACAATAGCGATAGCACCAGCAAAGGGATTGTCAGGGATGTTAGGTCCATTCTATAATAACAGTAAAGGTGCTAGAAGGGGAGAGGAAAGTAAGCAGCCTATTAAACCGCAAGTCTCTCCTAAACTAGGGGATACGATACTAACCCCAACTCCTGTAATATTAGGGACCAACAACTCTTAATAGATAGAGGATAAGGGTTATAAGGTCCACCTACCTATCCCTAGAGAATCTATAGGTCCGCCGCATCCCACTAGACCACCAATAGAACGAGATAAGGTATATATTATAGCCCAGCCTATGCCGGCTCTAGGAACTCCTGGGACCCCTTACTTTATAGGACAAAACGTGTCGCAATTCATTAAACAGTATGAGCGACTATACATCCGACATTATATTACGGACAATAAGAAGCATTAAGGACTTCTAAAGTATTATAACTATTAGATAGGGATATGGATCTAGAGCCTACCTAAGTTTATAATTAGCAATTAGACAGAACTTATAAGGAAGCTTAGGATAGACTACTAAGAAAGTGACTACTTTTAACAAGTCGAAATAGTAGAATTCTTAGAAGCTTATATACTGCAGTACAGGAACAATCCACCCAGTAGTATATGTAAATACTATAGGCAGTTTACGTTAATCTCCCAAAGGGTTACCAAGGCTGGTAATTTGGAAAACCGTAATTAAGGGTACTAGTTCGCAAGGGGACTCCCATTTAAATATTAAAGATATGCTATAACTAAAACAGGAGCCAACCTAGATAGATAAGAGTCTTTTAACTTCCATCTAATAAGGAGAGCTGTAGAAGACAGGCTTAATTCGTATAAAGGCGCAGATTAGTTATCAATAATGAATCCTAAGGAGCAAGGCCTTTGTTAGCTAGTTGGATAATTCTATAATTAGCAACTAGCCATAACTAACCAAAGAGATGCTGCCCTTCGACCGCCTATAGTCTCTCCACTAAGCGAGTCGGTAGGTACCCGTTAAACGACTTAGGAAACGGACCCTAAGCTAGAGAGACTTACTAATTAACTCTAGAAGCTTAATCTTGGGACGGTTAAATTGGCAGGCGTTATATCTTTAATACTGTTCCTAGACAGGATTTGCTAAGATCCAACACAGTACACATAGCTCCTAAATATGGCGTTAGTATAGCAAGAACAAATAGGCCCGCGACCGGCACTAAATAATAACAGACCGCAGCCGCCCTATAAGGGAGCGCCACGAGAACGATATAAGCCGGGCCTAGGAAGGTATAGAGGGCCGGGAAACTTTAGTATATACCCAGCACAAGCTTAGACGTGTTATAGATATAGGGGTTCCCACCATTTTATTAATTAGTATCCATAGCTCCAGGAATTGGTTTGTTATAGTTTCCTATATATAAATAAGAACAACCGAATCTATACTAGAATACGAGAGCGCCTAAGAAATACAATTCCGTATTTACTAAGCGATAATTGGATTAAGTTCCTTAAAGACTGGCTAAAGTAGAACGTGAATATTGATCCTAATACTCTAGTAACAGGCGTCCAACTAAAGGCAGCTTTAGTAGAGCTCGTAGAAGGAAGCGACGCTAAAAGTAAGGAAGAACTCGGCAAGTCTTAGGAGGATATATACCAAGTAGAGTTAATATATATTGATTTGGTAGGAGCCGCAACCCAGTTGTAGCCTACGCCATAGTTATATAATCTTAGGAAACCGTAAGGGGAAGTAAGAGTAATAAAACCGCCTTTAAAACTATCTGGTTAGCGACTGGCAGTAGTTTAAAATATATAACTAGGAGGATATATCCAAATCGTACTATAGCCCTAGCAGTAAGCTTCTTAACCACCGTTAAGCAATAATAAGATTAATAAAATAGACTATACCAAATAGCTAAGATAGATGGAGTAAATAGCGGATATAATAATAATAGCCAAAGCACTATAACCAAAGCCAGTTAGGATAATAGATATACTAAAGGGAAACGTCCTAAGCACAGCCATAATAGCGGATAAGATTTTGTTAAAAACCATTAAAGTTACAGTTAGTGACTGCCTTGTGTACATACCTAGGGTCGCAAGGCTATTCTTTAAGCCTCTCCCGCTACCCCTTATAGAGCCTTACTAATAAAAGCAAGAGGATGTTAAGGCATCCGTGTTGTTAATATACTTGGCGTTCCATACTAATCAGGCTGGCTTAATAACTGCCAAAGTAGACCAGATTAAATAAGAAGCAGGATTTGTCTAGTTTTAAAGACAATGCCCAAAAGTAAAAGCGCGAATAGGAGACGGAAGGGCTAAATACTTAATTAACTCTAGAGCGGAGCTTAACCTTATTAAGGAAAGCGTGGCTCTATAACACAGCTTACCAATATTAAGTCTACCTCTATAACTATAAGGTGCACGTCTGACGTCTACCAATAAGACTTAGTCTGAGTTTATTAAATTGGTGCATGCGGTCCCTATAGTAATAGGTAATATCTTAATATCTACAACGTTTATTGCTGTAGGAGAAATGTCATATAAGGTAATACTTAGTAAACCATAGTCGGTAAGGGCTAAACTGGCAACAAAACGCACCGCAACAGGTCAGGTATCTTGCATTATTTAATTAGAAGATAGTAGAGTCAAAACAAGATTCTTAACGTCCTATAAGGATGCGATGTTCTTTAAACCAGATAAAGGTATTAGCATAGACAACAGTTCAGGAAACGTATAACCAGTACAACCGCTAGGATTGTATCTGGGGTTACTTATAACCCGGCGCATTAGGATAAAAAGGACGTTAAGATTAAAGAGGAGGGAAATAAGGTACGGCTCTAATATAGACACTTACCATTTTAGATATCCGCTAGACAGAGCCATTAGCAGAAAAAAGACCATAACATTAAATAGAGAGAGCTCAACAGTAAAACGTCAAAAAAAGTCCTAAAGAAATACTTAAAAAAGAATCGGAAGCCAGTATTTAAAGCAAAGGCTGGGTCCCTCATATATCGAATATTAAAGACAATAGATTTATTCACAATGCAAATAGAAAGCTACCGGAGCAAGGCTTAATAAAACGCCATAAATATAGCAACTGCGTATAAATAAAAGGCAGATAAGGTCCACCTGGTTAATTCATTAGCACCAGATAGAACAGTTATGGGAGGTATAATAAAATAGCAAGAGGTGGCCTTGTGTAGATAGAAGGCATTAATCTAAGGGTTGCCTCTTGGTCCATATAATCATTTCCTTAAGCCGCAATATACTAAGCTGGCCCGTGGTGCACGACTAAAGCCAGAACAATTAGAGCGCATAATTATAGGGGATATTTAGCTAAGAGAACGAGAGATCTTTAAGGCCATACTATTTAACCAAGAAGAGACGCTGGTATAGGAGTTCTCTAAGATAGGTCGCGTTAGCAGAGATATAACTCCACTATTGAAGATTAAGACTGTGCCGTATAAAGTATAATAAGTACCAAACTTTCCTATACCAAGGGCCCTACGAGGAGAAGTAATAAGTATATTATAAGAACGACTAGCTTAAGGGACTCTAGAATATTGCAAAAGCCTATATAGGAATCCATGGTTTCTTATAAGCAAGAAGAAACATAAGAAGTACTAACTAATTAATGCGGCGATAAATATCAACCGAGTGACTATTAGGGACGTAAATCTGCCGCTATATACTAATGAGTTTTCCGAGGAGTTTGCAGGGTGTAAGGTTATGTCTCTAGTAGACTTCTTCTCTAGCTATAACCAACTGGAGCTTAATATAGAAAGCAGGAACCTAATGGCTTTTATAATACCTCTAGGGCTTCTACAACAAACGACGGTACCTATAGGAGGCACGAATTCAGTAGCCTAATTTATGAGGACAATTACTAAGATCCTAGAATAATATATCCCACACCATACCTTGCCGTTTCTAGATAACATTACAGTGAAAGGCCCACAGATAGTGTATAATGGAGAAGAGAGTCTTCTAGGTATACGCCGATACATTCTAGAACACATTATGTGGCTAGACAGAGTGCTTATAGATTTGGAACGAGCTAGATATACGATCTTAGGCGCAAAGTCTTATTTCTACAAAGACAAGATTATAGTGGTTGGTTACCGCTATAATGGCAAGGGATGATATCCGGAGGAGTTAAAGGTCGCAAAGATTGTTTACTAGAGAGACTGTGAAGATATTATATCCGCCTAAGCATTCCTAGGAGTTATCGTATATTACTAAATATGGGTAGAAGACTTCGCAATTAAGGCAGAGCCAATCTTCTAACTGCTACAAGTGAATATTCCATTTGTATAGGGCATAGAGCAGATTACTGCTATAAAGACTCTAAAGTATGCCATTACTACCGCACCTGCATTGGTTTAACTAGATTATAGTAAGGGGGCTAGGCTAATTATTCTCACTATTAACAGATGCAAGAATAGATGGGGGTGCGGCCTTATATAACTAGATATGCAAGGTCGTCGTTACCTATATTAATATAAGAGCGGCATCTGGTCTTAAGCGGAACAGAAATATAACTCAGGAAAGCTTAAGTGTTAGGCGTTACTATATGCGCTAAAGAAGTATTGCGTGTACCTATACGGCGTTCGCTTTACAGTTAAGACAAATATAAGCACCTTAGTCGCACAACTAAATTGTGCTACCACTAATTTACCTAGAGCCTTAATAACAAGATGGCTAGCGTAAATCCAGCTATAGGACTTTAATATCGGACATATGCTAGGGAAGAAGAATAGCCTAGCTGATAGACTTTTATAATAGCTACCTAATAGCGAACAACCTAATAAGCCGACTAAGGATATTAAAGAGTTTATTAACTATAAGCTAAGTGCCTTGGAATACACAGCTAGCCCTCTTAAAATAGAAGCGGGTCTACCATTAGAAGACTTATATTTAGAGAAATCTTAGAGGATTGCAAAATAGCTAGTAACCTTACAGTGTCCAGAGGAGATGAATACCAAGAAATTTAAAAGGTTTAAGCGGCATACGCTAAGGTTCCTAGTATGTAACCAATAGCTCTTCTGCTAACAGTCTAAGAATATACTAATGCGAAGGGTAGTTAATAACAAGACTACTTAGCAGGAGATCATTAAGAGCCTTTATAATTGGAGTGGATATCATAGACGGGAGGGAATGTATTAGAGGGTCTTAAATCAATACTAGTAGCTAGGGCTATGGGATCAAATATTATAGCATATTAAGTTATGCTTACAGTGCCAACAGCAACAGCTAGGATAGGAAGAAGAAGCGATATACCCCACATAGAAGTCCACCTTGTGGCAACAAGTAATGGTAGATATTATATTTATGCCGCCAAACCGTCTTAGGTTCCGATACCTGGCCATTACTTAAGAGTATGTATCTGGATGGGTGGAAGCCCGGGCCCTTCGGAATAAGGATGTAAAAAGCATAGCAAAGTTCCTCTATAAAGACGTTATCTGCCGATGGGGAGTATTCGGACAGCTCTCTATAGATAGTGGAGGAGAGAATACTAACATTACCACTACGCTTACGGAGCTCTATAATATTAAGAGGGTTATGGCTTCCGCATATTACCCGCAGTCGCAAGGCTTTATAGAGCGAGGTCATAAGCCTATAGTAAACGCTTTAGCAAAGATAGAAGGCTTATAGCTAGACAATCTTTATATAGTCTTATAGGCAGATAGAACGACTGTTAAGAGGTCTACGGGAATGACACCAGTAAGGGTTATATATGGATATAAGCACGTCCTTCCCATTAAACTCTGCATACCCACCTGGCAGACGCTGCCTTGGGAAACAGTCCGGACCACTATAGAGCTACTAGTACTTCGCGTAAAGTAGTTCGACCAAAGAGACATAGATATACGAGAAGCTATTACGCGTATAAAACAACTAAGAGTTGCAAACAAAGAGTATTTTAATAACACCTACCGCATTCACCAGGACGGATTTAGGGTTAGAGATATAGTTATGCTCTATAACACGTAGCTTAAGTAAGACTATTCTAGCAGTTATAAGTTAGATCTAAAATGGCTAGGCCTGTTCCACGTATGTAAGAGTCACCCTTACAAAGGATGGTACTTAATTAAGGATCTTAATAGCACGCCATTTCGCGATTAAACTTTAGGGAATAGATTAAAGAGGTTCTATTAACAACAGATATCTAAGGTCTATTAGGAGGACCGGCTTAACCAGTTAGGCGGAACTATACTATAAGAAATAATAGTAGAGCCAGAGCCTAAGGAGGATGTTATATAAAATCCACCAGTATCGCAACGCCGCGTATTTTAAGAAGTGCGCGTTTTAGAAAGATTATTTAATAAAACTAAGTACGAAATATTTAACTAAGGGACAGTTAAGTTCTAAGGTAGGGGAGGGGATGTAGATAATAGCTACGCAATCCTAAGGTAAGGACAGAGGAATATTTGCACATAACCATCTAGTATTGTTTACTGCAAAGATGTTAGTTCTGCTTACCGCCTTTACTAAGCCAATAGCGATTTTCTATCCTAGGGATAGAAAATCATAATTGGTCCATTTAATAATTAGCGCCAGCAGAACTCCACACCGCCACCAGATTTGGTGGACTATTTATATTAGGAAACCCTATTAAGAACTTTACCTTTTCGCCCTTAATAAACCTTAAAGACAACTATAATCAGCCAAAGCACAAACCAAGTAGAATTAATAATAGTATACTTATCATGTCTTTGTCTAGCAGACTACTGGTACTATATAAAGGAGCTAAGCAATAGATCAATAATGTCCTTGCAGAAGTTAGAGGCTTTGTAGTTAATTAGTATTATACAGTGCTTATCCAAATCTATAACGAGATTCTGCTCAAGAGAGAGAACTACGCAGATACTGCTAGTATAGTAGTTAATTTCGTTAATTATAATAACGGGTTATAAGCATCTCTAGAAAAGGACGCGTTCTTAATAATCTTTAAGGATATCTCTAACGTTAGTAAGATAGCAAAAGATTAAAGGAATTAGTATAATAAAGCTAGAGAAACCATCTAAAAAGCCTAGGGACAGGATGTTTTTAACAGACTACTAAAACACGCAGTTTTCTACCACTTCCTTTCTACTGCCTGAAAGCTTACCGTCCACCCACTTTATAAAGTAACAGCGCAAGTTAATAAAGCCCTGGTCGAGAGGCTTAATTATCCAAGACGCAGCATTAAGAACACTACTTAACTATAGCTAACCAACTTTACGCTTACGCCTAAAATATTAGGAAGAGCGATATTAGATTAGGTAGTAAATAAGTATAGTTTAGGGAGACACTTAACTGGCTTTCTTGTTTTAAATAAGGACCTACCGCTAAGAAGTGGGAGACTGACTACTATAAGACCAGAGGTTACTAATATTAAAATTAGACAAGCGGAAGAGAGCTTGGCTCTTATACTGCGAGCGTATTTATAATATACTTCCAACGTAATAAATCCCTTAGCTTTTTAGCTATCAACACCTATTTAAAAAGGAGGCGTTAGTATTATGCCAAGCCCATCCTAGCAAGGATTGCCTATGTCAGTAAACTCGCCTTTATTATCTATAAATGAAAGCATTCTTGTAGCTGGAACGCCTGTTAGCTCGCCCCTATAGCTGCTAGTATTCTCTTTAAGGAGGAATCCAAGGAGAGGACTTACGGTTACTTATCCAGAAGTGGGAGGGCTAGGAGTGGAATTACTATTTAATAAAAACGTTATTAAGCCAGGAGATAATAAAGAATACATTAAAAAGGCCGCAGACGCTATAGTAATACTCCGCGCGAAACAAGGATATAACTATAAGGACGATGTGCTAGCTTATCTTAAGGCGTCCTTAAACCAAACCACTAAAATCAAACCGACTAAGGTTATAAAGCTCTTGCGTAGTTAGTATAGGGCGGCTGGTTTAAACCTAGAAATATATAAGGTCTGCTAGATACACATATAAGCTATAAAAGGGCGTATAGGTTTAGCGATAAAGGGTCTAAACTATGCCGCGCTATGTTATAGACTCCGTTTAATATATCACGCTTATAATTACTTAGGCACTATAAAGATAGACCCTACTACGTACTCCTAGTTCTAAAAAGCTTATAGGCCTCTAGTTCCGTCTGACTCCTTAAAACCGTATAAGTTTATTTATAACTCAGCACCAAGGTTTTCCTACAATAGGGAGGCTTTACTTAATTAGATACTATCACTAAATGACCAAGATATATAGCAGCGAGAAGGATCCGTGGTTTTAAGTGTATTTAGGTAGTAGTGGGATTCTAGTATCTTAGCAATAATCAATAAGGAAATATATATATACCGCTATTATCAGCGTCTAATTAATAGGCGACCAAATTACGGCTAGTTAAGAACAATGGTCTACGGTCTCTACTAATAGCTAATAAAACAAGACCCTTAGTATTATCGCCTCTACTGCGCTCTTAGGCCTGACAGCTAGTAGCAACTTATTTCCTACCCTTATTATACAAAATTCGCGGTTAAAGGAGACTCTATAGCTTTCTACTATATTAATGTTAATATTCCCTCGCTCCTTAAAAGTGGACACAGTGCTAATATAATCTAAGGGAGCGTTTCTCTAGATAATAAAACTAAGGACAACTGCACAATTATCCTTCCCGGTATGCATTATTACTTGGAATTATAGTGGGTAGATCTTAAAGCGCAAGGGTTGGCCAAGGGTAATGGATTTATGCATAAAATCTTAGACCATAACTGGACCGCTAAGGATGTAGAGAAATATACAACCGACTAGGTAGCTTAGCTATGTAAGAAGGGAGATATACGCATAACCATACCTTACCTTCCTTATAGAGTAAAAGGACCTTCGACTGGGACCCAGTAAATAATACTACTATAGTTCGTTGGTATTTAGGACGATTATAATAACCTTAAGGTCACTAAAGGAGGTACTTAGACAGAGTTAGTAGATACGCACTAAGACTTAAGAGCGCCGCCCTGTACGCTATCTGGACATGCCAATCTCTACAGCGCAATTCTATATCGCTTCCCTGCAGCAGTTAAGCTTATGGCTGCTAGCGCTCTATCTAACGCCCTTCTTGGTAAATAACAATGGGATTCTCTAGTAGTAATTTAAAATTATGATCTTCTTCTTACCGGTAACAGAAACGAAGTTGCAAAATAGATGCATTCCTATTATCTAAAGGCCGTTAAAAACTACAAGGATGCGTTTCAGCTTATATATATAACTAAAGTGGAGCGCTTTAACAGCCGCTTATACTTCTACTGCGTTGACAATAGAATTAAGCCTTTAACTATTACGGTAGATCCAAGTAGAGTACCCCTAATTATTATAGAAGGATAGAGTCATGCGGAGCTGCCTAAAGAATTATGGGACAGAACCAAGCAAGTAGAAGGACGCGAAAGAGCCATATTATCTAAGAGCCGCCAGTCTAATACATCTCGTACTACTTAGCCAGGCGGACGAGAACGGTCTCGTTTAACCAGAACAGAGTCTCCTCGTTCACCATCTTAGGTTCGTGGTAAAGGTAAGGAATGCATGCGATTACCTACCACGCCTTCGTTTTGAAGATAAGGAGTTTTAAAATTTTGGAAGTCGTTAGGGGATAACAACTTAGGTAGGGGAGGTATATGGTGGTATAATTTAGCCCCCTAGATTTAACATCTAGATTGGGCGTAGCTTTAGGAGAGCCTAGGCCTTCTATATATTTTATATAGATTGGTCTGGAGCCCTCAGAGTCTTTAACAACTCCAATAGGGCTAACAGACACACAGTTTCTCTTTAATACACTCTTTTCTTCTCTTCTTACTGACCGCTTCCCTACTGCCTAATTATGACTGACTGACTAACTGACCATACTGTGACTTCCTATCTAAGAGAGACCGTACCCTCCCACAGTATTACAGAACCCTACCGTAGGGGCCTCCATAGGAGAGCCCTATACTCTTATGTACACCTTATATATAGCTTACGTTAGCTATATATAGGTATATTACCTCCTTACGCCCTCGACCCTTATAATCGATCGCGCAATATCTTATAAACTCCTTAAATATATACGCTCTATAGCCACTACCCGCGTCCTATAACATTATTAACTTACTACTAGCTACTTAATAGATAAGGGTAGTTATTATTCTATATAACCTTAACAACCCTCTATATCTTCTTATCTTAGTAGAAACTATTAGGTTAAAGTAGATGCTGCTATAGCTATTTATGGGCTTGCTAAGTATTATATCTTATTACTTTACTAATGGTTAGGCATATATTGTGACGGGCTTATATAAATGCTTCTAAACCAAAGCTTGTAGATTGCTACTATACAAGAATACTAAGCTAAGGAGGAGAAGAAGACTGGTAGAGACTGGCAAGATACAAAGGGGTTGTCAAGGCGCTAGTAGTAAGCGAGCCAATAGCAACTTGGCAGAATTTGGCAGAATTTGGCAGATTGCCTAGAAAATAGCAAAGTAGCAGGTAACGCGCTCTAGCACCATTATATTACCCCCCCTCCCTAAAAAAGCCTGCTCTTAGGCTTTGTCTAAGTTCTTTATTATTGTCTAAATTATTATAGTTATCTAACCCCTCTTTCCAGCATTTAATCTAGCTGTCTAGTTTGCGTAGTAGTCCGGGGAGGTTTAGGTAGGCTAGGTGGAAATCTTGTAGCTTATAGGGAGAGTACTTAAAATCGGATATAGGGTACCATTCTAGATCTTTGTTATAACCTACCCAGCTCGCACAGTATTTTAAGGTACCTTAGTCCTTCTTAACTGCTAAGATCTCTTTAACTTCCTATTCTTCGTCCTCTATAATCTAAATTAGCAGTAGGGGGTTATTATACTATCTAGGTAATGGGTTATCCGCAGCCTTTTATAGTTAGTTTAAAGAGAAGACAGGGTGGACCTTTATTAACTCTAGTAGCTTAACCTTAAAAGAGTGCCCTACCTTCTTAGGGATCTTATAGGGGCCAGCTATTTAGTAGTCTAGCTTGCGGCTTGGCCTCTAGGTTTTCTAGTTCTTTATTAACACCTATACCTTATCTCCTATATAGAAGTCTACCTTATAACAATATTGGTTTATATTAGCCTCTTTCTTCTCTTATACCTTTTTTATAATTGCTTAAACAGTCTCTTAGGCTCTATATATTCTCTTAGCAAATATCTGGGCCTCTTTATAGCTAAGGCGTTTACGGGCCATTACAGGTCCTATAGGTCTATTCCAATTAAAGGATGTTTATAGCTTATATCTATAGAGTAACTTAAATGGCGATATTCCTATACTATTATAAGGGAGTATAAGCTGTGCGTAGTCTATTATAGGCAGTAGTTCCAACTAGTTGTCCTAGTAGTAATTAACAAAGGGGCAAAGTTGCTGGTTAAGGTATTAGTTTATAATCTTGGTTTAGCTATTAGTTTAAGAATAAAATGCAGTAGAGAGTTTAATCTTAATTCTAAGGATACAGCAGAATTTGTTCTAGAAGTCCAATATAAACTAGGGTCTATAATTAGAGATAATTAACTTAGAAGCGCCATGGATCTGGTAAATGTTGTTAATATATATATGGGCTATATCCTTTATAGTTATAGTCTTAAAGCAGGGGAGGGAAATAGCTTACTTACTTAATTAGTTAACTACCATAAAGGCCATATTATAGCTATGTTTATCCTTTAGGAATAATTTAAAGTCTATTATAATATGCTGCTAAGGGCGTTTAGGAACTAGTAGTGGTTATAACTACCTAGGGGTTTAATCCCTAGGGGTATCTGCCTATTTATAAGTATAATAATTCCTAATAAATCGTTCTATGTTAGATAGGAGTCCTTCCCAGTAGTAGCGAGGCGCTAGTAGTTAGTGGGTTTTATCTTAGCTAGGATATACCATAGAGACTTAATAGTGGGCTTTATAGATTAGTTCCATTTATAGGTTATTAATATCTAAAACTATAAGCCGTTCTTAGTATAAGAGTAGTCCGTCTTCTATTTCCAAATTAGGGTTGCCTTCTATAGCTTAGTTGCGGAGGGCTTTTAGGGATTTGGCTGTGCGGTTCGCAATTATAATGCAGTTAATTAGCCCTATTAGTTTATCTAGGGTCTCTCCTTCTATAGGCACTAGCTTATTCTATTTAGAGCTTAGTTTTTTAAGGATATATAGGTTAAGCGATTTAGAACGGAGGAGGGTACGTATCTGGTACTAGGTCTTTAGCTTATCCTATAGTTCCATGTCCTGTTTTCTCCAGGTAAGAGTATTAGCTTTAGAATTTTGCCTACTAGGGCGGTATATAATTATAAAGAAGAATTGGGAGAGTATTTTAGCCCACCTAGCCTATTAACCGGTAAGCTGCTTTATTGTTATAAAATACTTAAGGGCTTTATAATTAGTATAGACTTTAATCTAAAAGTCTGTACTTCTAAGCTCTGCACGCTACTAGGACAATAATTATATAATAGCCAGCATTTCCTTATTATGTACCTCGTAGTTATACTTAGCTAGGGCTATTATTTTTAAGAAAAATATAATAGGGTACTACTTGCTATCTAGGTATAACTATAAGAGAACCCCCACTACCACCTTATTGGAGGCGTCCGTTTCTAGCATTAATTTAAGGTCTAGATTATAGTAACGGAGAACTAGGGAGGAGGTAAGTTGGTCCTTTAACTCCTTAAAAGCTTTTATATAATTATTATTAAAAATAAAAGGCGTATTATTCTTAGTTAGTTATATAAGAGGCTTAGCTATAACCCTATAGTTATAAATAAACTAATAGTAGAAGTTATAGAAGCTAAGAAAAGACTAGATGCCTTTTACAGTATAAGGGGGTTTCCAGTTATATATCGCCTTAACCTTTTTAGGGTTAACTTTAATTCCTTCTATACTAACAATAAACCCAAGGTACTTTATTTGTTTTACTCCAAATTTGCATTTCTTAATATTAACTTATAGTCTTATATTCCGCAGCCTCTCTAAAACCTTTTTAATATAAACTTGGTGCTTAAGTTTATTGTCCAAGTATATAAAAATATTGTCCAGGTATACCGTGCAGAATTTGTTAAAGTAGTTAAAAAGAACATTATTTATATACCGTTAGTACATGGCTAGCCCATTTATTAGTTTAAAAGGAAGGACTTTATATTTATAAGAACCATAGCAGGTGCGGAATGTTATTAGGTCCTCTAATATAGGGTCTATCTTAATTTAATAAAAAGCTTAATGGATATTAAGCTTTATAAAGATCTTGGCTTAGCTTAGATGTGTAAGAGTCTTATTAATTAGGGGGAGAGGGTAATAATCTTTCTAAGTAATAGCGTTTAGTTTTTAATAGTTAATATAGAAGTAAAGGCCTTTATTAAGTTTCTTTATAAATAGGATAGGGGAAGTAAAAGGGGCCTAACTTAGTTTAATAAACCCTTTATAGAGGTTGTTAATTAAGTACTTGTCTGAACAAGGTTTCGCAACGCAGTTGCACGTGATTACGTGAGCTAAGCGAGCTCAGGAAATCCACCAAATTCCACCTGTAGAATAGGAGAATTAATTAAGCATCAATCAAAATCAGTTACCACCCTATACTATTGCAATAGCATTACGTATTACTGGAAGTGATACCGACACTGATCAGTGATCACAGATCAGGAGACGTATCATCTACGAAGAGAGACGAGCTCGATTAGTCCCTGCTAAAGGCCTCTACCAATCTCATTTGCTAAGGAGCATCAGTCAACGTGTATTTAAAAAGTTAACCCCTATCTAATAGGCCCTTAACTCTTCATACACAGCCCTTAGGTGTTTAAAGAACCGACCCCTTTCAATAGGCCCTCGGTTCGCGTCCATTACGCATTTTGTACTACCTAGATCACGTTAAGGAGCATCAGTTAACGTGTATTTGAAAAGTCAACCCCTCTTCTTAAGAGGCCCTTAATTCTTTATACACAGCCTTTAGGTACTTAAAGAACCAACCCCTATCTAATAGGCCCTTGGTTCGCGTCCATCACGCATTTTAATTAGCTCGCGTCTATTACGCATATCCATCATTTAAAACCTAAAATTGAACTCGACAAGGGTTATAAGACAAGAATTAACATGTCAGATATCAGGGCACAAGTCAACGCAGGATAGAAGAAATAGGGCAAGGGCATTAACCTACAATCCAATAAAACCACTACAGAGGATATCAATGAATTTGTAAAGTTCAAGATCCTAGAATACAAAGCCTACAATTTTAAAGACAATGAACTATGGGAGGTTTATAAGGAAGATTTCAGCAACTTTATACTACAGATCTTTAAGAATTGCAACCAGACAACTATTCGTGACCTCTAATGCTTTCTTTAAGTTTACAAAGTATAGGTTAAAAAGGACAGACGTGTTACAGTCCCATAATTGCTATTCAATACCTTATAAAAAGAAGATCCTACGTAATGGACTAAGCTTAAGATTAGGGAATGCATAGCAACTGGAGGAGAGTTCAATTCAGGACGAATTACCTACCTTCTTAAGAACAACTTCGCCAGTATTAGCACCAGTACTAGTACCAGTACTAGCATTAGCACCATTAAGAACCCGACCTTACCTACCAGTACCACCACCATTAAAACTACTGCGACTTCGCCTCGACCAACACCTATGCCTCAACCTACCCCTACGCCACTACCTACCGCTACACCCTAACCTACCGCTACACCTTGACCTACCCCTATGCCTCAACCTACCCCTACACCGCCTCTGTAACGGGAGTCTAATTATATTAACTTAACCCTACTACCAGAACCACCTAGCGAATAAAGTCAAACCCAGAGCTTCGGCAAGAAATTAGTAAAGATATACGCGGAAGACAATAAGTACAGCCGGGAGGATGACAACAATACGGCTGGCCCAGGTGGCTTAGTCCCAATACCTCTAGTCCCAACACCTATTATCTCTAGTGCCTACCCCTAATTAAGCGAACTTAATCTACTGGCACCTCCTACTATATAGCAGGCAGCGGTAATATAGTGGGCAATGGAGGTATCGAAGATTAGAACCACAAGACAAGTTAACAATATGCTAAACTAACAAAACGGTCCATCTGTCGCCACAATCCACAACCTCCCCCTTAACTTAGACGTACTCGTACGGCGTAAAGGCAATACTAGACAGAGCGGCAAAGGGACCAGCCCATTTTAGTTGCTTAGAATTAACGGAGAGACCTATAGGGTATAGCTCCCTAGTGGACCTACTGGATCTCGGAACACGGCAGTAAAACTATATCTAACAACCATAGAACTCTGCTAGCCCTACCACCGTTTTAGACACCCGTCCGCAGACAGACTATATAGAAAATACGGTAAACCATTAACTACTAGGCTCTAAGCAGTAAGACGGCTACAAAGCACCTCTGTAAAATACACGTGGGACATCTTACAACTATACTGGATTAACACCTATATTAGACCCCTTGGTTATATTACCTATAACAGTAGTGCCTGCTTTAAACCTTCTAATAGCCTAACTGACTTAATCAATAACCTGCGATCCTTTATTATAACATTTGAAAAGTTAAACTGTTGGGAATAAGGCAAGCGGTCGTTACGTGACGCCGCGGCACTAGCGTAGCGAGAAGTCTTAAGCTCCTCGCCCTTCCTCATTCTAAACATATTAAGCTTTTAACCAACATTACTGTAACCTACTCGAGTAGCCGTTATTGGTGAGTTACCCTATGTAACTAATACTAATCAGTGGTTGAATACATAGTCAACTATAGAGCAGCTAGGTTTTCGAACAGAAGAGACAGTCTTATATAGGGGTGCTATATGCGCTTATATGAAATGGATCCCAGCGATACTGTACTACCTTAGACTTGCGGAAAACTAGTAATAGAAGTGTTACTAAGTACTAGGAGATACTAAGTTGCGTCTATTATATAGAACAACCACGTTTACGAAGATTTGGTCGAGTACTTTAGGTCAGAAGTGTTACTAAACCTAGGGTCCTAAGTCAACGTCCAAAACGCGTTAAAATAACCATCTTAATACCTTTAGTGTACCTTTGCAGACCGCAGGATTACAATTACTACCTAACTACACGTCAAACAACCTTTATTTCCCTTAATTTTTATTAAAACGCGTTAAACAATCTTTAATAACAGCTATTATGGCGTTAACCTACCTGAAGAAGTATAAGGACGACATTAACCTAAAGATATGGAAAACCGCCATAATTAATCCTGAAGATGTCAATTAACAAGACTTAAACGGGTTCTTATTACACCATATAGCACACTATAAAGATAGCGAATACAACGACACCATGCTATGGTACTGTATAAAGGAGGACTTTGTTAGATGGATAAAGGAAACATAGGCTCTTATGAACAAGGATATTGTATGGGACTTCCATAACTTCCTATGGGAGAATGGAGTGTTTGTACCTATAGATAGGGGTGCTATTAGAGATAACATTTAGGAGCAAGTTATTAACGTAAAAGAAGAGCACGAATGGACTCCATAAGAGATTAAGCACCAACTACGCACTATAAGGAAGCTCAATTTACGATAGAACCCAAGTAATATACTATTAGAGACGCTTCTACCTCCATCTTTAACTCCCCTATATTAACCAATTTAACCCGCAACTTTGACTACTGCCCTTTAGTAAGTATAAGATCCCCCTACTTTGTGATCTAATAGCCTTTGGACCCTACCGACTAGACCTACGTCCCTACTGTAGCCTGTAATGCAACTCCTACCTCCTCTATTTTAATCTTAAATTAGAGGCAGTTTAAAATTGCTTACAGAGCTTGCGAAGCTCTATTCGGATCAGGAGAAGAAGTTTAATGGGGAATTATATAATGTTCTTAATTCAAAACTACGCATCTTCTATAACTATTGCTAGAAGGTAGGAATAGAGTCTAATAAATACCATAACGCCTATTCCGTTATGCTTAAGGGCCAAGCTAGTACCTTCTATTATAATCGTTTGGTAGGAAAAGGATACGATTTTGACCATATAATATATAAGTTAAAATGCTACTTTAAAACAGAAGAGAATAAGCAGCAGTATATATTAGAATGGAGAGAGACTACCTTCCTAAGGATTATTACTACAAACCCAGGTGTCCCTCGGCTTGATTGTCTTTAAAAGCTCTTTAATTAACTTTAGATAATTTAGTGTAGTTTATCCGAATTATATTAAGAGGATTTTAGCCTACATAATTAAGTTATTAGCGTATACTAAGGCGTTAAAGAATATAACCTTACTCTCTTTAATTCTGCAAATACTTATAAAGGAGTGTGTGCTTAATTAAGATCTTCTATTAGCACCGCTCTACGCTCTTAAGAAGTATAGTAATTTAACGCCTAACTTTAATCTACTTTGATCGACCCGCCCGACTAATACAATTATAACTAGACTGATTAAACATATAGTAGCCGTGGTAGGCAATACAGCAGAGGGTACAATTAACAACTATAAGGCAAAGGTGGAGGTCCTTATAGAGGTTTATTCCAAAGTAATCGCTAAAAAAAGTGCTATATTTGTAAGAAACTAAATTGCTAGTTAACTAGGCATTCTCTTAATAAGTAAAAGGAGGCATATAATAAGTTTCGCCAGAGTGCAAGAAATGTTAGAAATTATAAGGTTACTACGGCCTACTTCTAAAGCTTCCTGGTTTAATATAAAGGCGTAAAGGATCTTAAGGGTAAGGCTAATAAGGCCGAATAGCTTCTTATAGATATGGAAATTAAGGACTACTCTCCCAACCAATACTTCACTAAGTATGGTGAGGTAGATGGTATATAAACTATTACTATTCTTAATAACTAATCCATGCTCTATACTATTACGAAGTTAGACATCTTTAATAAGCTAAAGGAGAGTTCCATATTCTCTTTTAATAATAGATACTCAGCGAACGTCTTCTATAGTATTATGCTAGATACTAGAGCCGCAGGAGTATCTATAGTAGGAGAACCTTAAGTTCGAGCTCTTTAGCAGCTTAATAGCTCTATTTAGATTAACCAATTAACGGCAGGCCAATATACAATTTGTTTTAGTAAGGGTACTATAATCTCTCTTAGTATAATTAAGGTTAAAACCCCCTTAGGGTATATTACTTTCTATATTATTCCCGCAAACACCCCATTTTTATTTTGCATTAGAGATATGGATAAATTAGGCGTTAAACTTAATAACCTTAAGAATATGCTTATTTAGGGAGATAATTGGGTGCCCGTTATACGCAAATAGGGTCACCCCTAGTTGCTCCTTTATTAACTAGAAAAGAGTACTGCTTAAAGCCACTTAACTAAGTTAGAACTACGTTAACTACACTATTATTTTAGCCACCTATCTATTTACTAATTGCTTAGGGTTCTTCAGCGAGCAGGCCATAAAGTTAAGGTTAAGGCAATTAAGCATCTTATAAAGTACTACTATTACTACTAAATAAACCAGAAGTCCCCTAGCCAATTTAAGTTTACCCTTAAAGATAACTACAACTTTAACTTCTATATTATTGTTAACGTTATATATCTTAGCGGCAAGCTAGTACTCTAAGTTATTAACTTCTTAACCTCCTTCTAAGCCGCACGTTT